>Ga0210394_10000286_pt1 | contig 117188 bp, 94 predicted proteins | sample IncBWC12MmetaG_FD_160121 | JGI IMG/M metagenome (GOLD analysis project Ga0210394, IMG submission 160121) | Forest soil microbial communities from Barre Woods Harvard Forest LTER site, Petersham, Massachusetts, United States - Inc-BW-C-12-M | ecosystem: Environmental > Terrestrial > Soil >...
CGCCGTATTTCAACCCAAGCTTCCTGGTGCCCATCCTGCCGATGCTGTCGCTGGTGGCGCTGGGGATGCACGCGCGCTGGCGTCGCGGTGGCCTGGGTGAGGCGCCGCGGCCGCTGCTGCTCGCGTTGGGCGTGGCGCTGATACTCGGACTGGCCCTGAGCCTGGGTGTTTATGCGCATCCGCTCAAGCTGACGCCGATCGGTGCCACGCTCGGCTTGTGGATCATCCTGTCGGCGCTGCTCGATCCGGTCGATCGGCTGCGGCGCGGCCTGCGCCTGCCGGGCAGCGTGGCGGGCATGTCGATTGCGCACATCGGGCTGGGTGTATTCGTACTCGGCATCACCTTCGTGCAGTCGAACACCATCGAGCGCGACATCGCGCTCAAGCCGGGAGAGTCGGCGCGGGTCGGCGTCTATCAGTTTCGCTACGAGGGCGGCCAGAACATCATCGGGCCCAACTATGAAGGCTTTCGCGGCAAGGTCAGCATTACCCGCAACGGCAAGCCGGTGAGCGTGCTCTACCCTGAGAAGCGCCGCTACTGGGTCCAGGGAACGGTGCAGACCACCGCCGCCATCGCGCCGGCGTTCAATCGCGACCTGCTGGCCGCAATGGGCGAGGATGTCGGCGCCGGGGCCTGGAGCCTGCGTCTGCAATACCGCCCGCTGATCCGCTTCGTCTGGATCGGCGCGCTGATCATGGCCATCGGCGGGGTCACCGCTGTGGTCGGGCGGCGCCAGCGCGGACTGGTGGCGGATGGCGCAGCGTCAGCGCTCGGCGCGGCCGAGCCCGGCGAACTGCGCGGCCAGGGCGGCGCACATTGAACCGATTCCTGCTGCCGCTTGCGGGCTTTGTGCTGCTGCTGGTGGTACTGCTGGTGGGCCTGAAGCGCGCGCCGGATAAATCGAACCTGCCATCGCCGCTGATCGGCAAACAGGTACCGCAATTCACGCTGCCTAACCTGTTCGATAACACGCAGCGGGTGAGCGCCGAGACGCTCAAGGGACACTGGTCGCTGGTCAATGTCTGGGGCACCTGGTGCGTCGAGTGCCGCGCCGAGCACGAGGTGCTGCTGCAGATCAAGCAGGAAGCGCGCGTGCCGATCATCGGTATCGACTGGAAGGATCAGAACGAGGATGCGCTGAGCTGGCTGGCGCAGCTCGGCAATCCCTACGAGCGCATCGGTACCGATAACGATGGCCGGGTGGCGATCGACTGGGGAGTGTACGGGGCGCCGGAGAGTTTTCTGATCAGCCCGGCCGGCACCGTGGTCTACAAACATATCGGTGCCATGACACAGCAGGTGTGGCAGCGTGAGTTCCTGCCGCGCGTCAGCGGCACCGTGGGCCCCGGCGCATGAGGCTGGCGCGCCGGATGGGTGCGCAGGCGCTGTTGTGCGCCGTACTGGCGCTCGGCGGCGCGGCGGTCGCGGTCGATACCACCCCGCCGCTGCCCGATCCGCTGCTGCAGCAGCGCTATTACGCGCTCACGCACGAGCTGCGCTGCATGCAGTGCCAGAGCGAGGCGCTGGCCGACTCCTCGGTGGGCCTGGCCGCGGATCTGCGCGTGCAGGTGCGCGAGCTGCTGCTGGCCGGGCAGACCGACGATCAGATCCGTGATCATATGGTGGCGCGCTACGGTGAGTTCATCCTGTTTCGCCCGCGCATGATCTGGCGCAACGCCTGGCTGTGGGCAGCGCCGGCCGTGCTGATGGCGATCGGAGGGCTGGTCGGGTGGCGCATCCTGCGCAATCGCGCGCGCCTGGCCGACGCCGATGAGTCGCGCGTGGACGACTTGCCCGAACCATGACGGCGTTTGTGCTGGCCGCGCTGCTGCTGGCGCTGCTGGCGGCGCTGTTCCTGGTGGTACCGTTGCTGCGTCGTGCGCCACGGTCGACGTCCGCGCCGATCGTCGCCGCGCTCGCGGCGCTGGTGCTGATCATCGCAAGCGCGATCATCTATCGCTTCATCGGCAATCGCGCCTGGAGCGAGCTTGCCAGCGCCAACCAGGGCAACCGCACGATCGCCGAGCTGGTGCGTCACCTCGAGGATCAGCCGCAGGACCAGGCGGGCTGGCTGTCGCTTGGGGCAGCCTACGGCGGCCTGGGCCAATATGCGCTGGCACTGCGAGCTTACGAGCGTGCCAATCGCCTGAGCGCGGGCGGTAATGCTGTCGCGCTGGCCGGCATGGGCGAGGCCATCATGCTCAGCGGCGACGCTACGCGGGCGGAGCAGGCGGCCGAATTGTTCGAGCGCGCGCTGAAGCTCGATCCCACGGGCCCCAAGGCGCTGTTCTATGGGGCGATCATTGCCTACCGTGAGGGCCGTCTCGACGTCGCGCGGGCGCGTTTTTCGGCGATGCTGGCGCTGTCGCCGCCCGAGAGCGTGCGCGCGGCGCTGCAAAAGGAGATCGACGAGATCGACGCCAAGCAGCATCCGGCGATCGACGCGGCCACGGCGATTCATTTGCATGTCACGCTGGCCCCGGCGCTGGCCGGCAAGCTGCCTGCAAACGCCTCGCTGTTCGTGTTCGTGCCCTCGCCCCAGGGCGGGCCACCGCTGGCCGCCAAGCGCAGTGCCGCCAGCCTGCCGCAGGACGTGGACCTGTCCGCGGCCGACTCGATGATCGAGGGCCGCGGCGTGCAGGCGGGGCAGAAGGTGTCGGTAATCGCGCGCATATCGACCTCGGGTAGCCCGACTTCGCACAGCGGCGACCTGTATGGGCAGATCGAGTACGTGACCGGCAAAAGCGGCCCGCGTGCGCTCGAGATTGATAGACTGAGCCCCTGAATTGCCTCCAAGGTCGAGTCGAACAAGCATGAGCAGCGTGGCTCTGGAACGGCGGCTGCGCGCCGGCGAATTTGTCATCACCGCTGAAATCACACCGCCGCTGTCGGCCGATCCGCAGGATCTGCTGGATGTGGCGCTGCCGCTGCGCGGCGTGGCCGACGCCGTCAACGTCACCGATGGAGCCAGCGCCAGGGCGCATCTGGACGTGCTGACCGCTGCGGCCATCCTGCAACGCTCGGGCTTGGATCCGGTGGTGCAACTGACCTGTAGAGACCGTAATCGCATCGCGCTGCAGAGCATGCTGGTAGGGGCTGCCGTGCAGGGGCTGCGCAACATCCTCATACTCCGGGGCGATAACCCGGAAGCCGGCGACCAGCCCGATGCCAAGCCGGTGTTCGACCTGGATTCCAATACACTGCTGGCTACCGCGGCGGCGATTCGCGATCGCGGCGAGCTGCCGCACGGCCGCCCGGTAGGCGGCAAGGCCGAATTTTTCCTCGGGGCCGCCGACACGCCGATCGATCCGCCGGCCGACTGGAAACCCGAGGGGCTCAAGCGCAAGCTCAAGGCCGGCGCCCAGTTCGTGCAGACGCAGTTCTGCCTCGATCCCGGCGTGGTGCGCCGCTACATCGAGCGCCTGCGCGAGTACCAGCTCACCGAGCAGCTCTTCATGCTGATCGGCCTGGCACCGCTGGCCTCGGCGCGATCGGCGCGCTGGATTCGCAAGCACCTGTACGGTTCGGTCATCCCCGAGGCATTGATCGAACGGCTCGAGGCGGCCGCAGACCAGAAGCTCGAAGGCCATCGCATCTGCATCGAGCTGATGCAGCAGATGCAGCAGATTCCGGGCGTCGCCGGGGTGCACCTGATGGCGCCGCTCAACACCGGCGCGGTGCCGCAGGTGATCAGCGAGTTTCGCGCCGGCGCCTCGAGCACGCGCCGGGCGAGCTAACTGTCGAGACACACCACCAGGCGGGCCTGATAGCTGCGCCAGGCGATCGGAATCACGATCGGGCGCCTATGCGGCGGATACACCATCGGTGCATCGCCCTCATGTACCACCGAGCGTACCGAGACGCTGTATTGATGCCGGAAGTTGCGCTGCGCATCGCCGGACAGTGTGCCGGCAATCTCGCCGACCAGCTCACGCAGGTGCTCATGGCTCAGGTCGGTGTCCTGCATGCACATCAGCATCACGCACAGCATGCTGCGTGGGGCGGTAAACAACACCACGCCGTCGCGCTGGCCGCTGATCCTGACGATGCCGGTGTAGTCGGCGAGCTCTGGACTGCGGCGCACCGCCAGATGCGGTATGCCGCATGCCGCCGGTTGCTGTACCGCGCTTTCGAAATAGTGCATCACACTGTTCACGAACACGCCGACTTCGAATTCGGTACTCACGACAGATCGAGCGCCACCGGTGCGCTGTTGACAGTTGACTCGCGCAGGTCGAGCGCAGCCAGCGCCGCCGAGGCCGCGCGCAGCAGCACGATGTGCTGCTGGATGGCGCGCATCGTCGCCGCGTGGCTCATGAGTTCGTCGAGCCTGATCACGACCGGCAGGAAATCATTGCCGGTGAGCGACGTCTTGGCGCTCAGCCCCGTCAACAGGTCGTCGATGCTCTGCAGGCGCTGCGCGAAGCTCGCAAATGGCAGCGCCTCGGCCGCGCTCGTGACCGCATCGAGTTCCCGCAGCACGCCGATGAGTCGCCTGCGCAGCTGCTGCTGGCTGATACCGGCCGCGGTCAGGATCGCATTGCTCTTGCGAAAGGCGGTATCGGCATCGTCGAGAAAAGCCACCAGCGCCACCGGGTCCGCCCGCACCAACTGCAGCAGCAAGTCCGCCTGCGAGTCGCCATTGACTTCCGCCTGTTCGAGCTCCAGAGCCAGCAGCACCCGATCGGTGACATCGGCGACCAGCCCGAGGATGCAATCATCGCTGCTGCCATCGCCAGCCACGCGCCGGAATGCGAAGCTCAGATAGCGCCGCTCGCAGCCGCCGCGCGGGTCAGCGAAGGACACCTTCACCTGACTCAGCGGATTGAGCGATTCGATCGCATCCTCATCGGCCTCGTCATTCCACAACAGCTGCAGGAACGTCAGCGCCGCGGCCAGCGTTTCTTCGTCGTCGAGCAGCGGCCGCAGCACGTCTTCCAGATGCCGGCCGGCGGGCGCGCTCAGATGCAGCAGTTCGCCCATCGACGCGGAACAGGTGGCGCTCAGCCGCAGGTCGCGTCCGATCAGGAATACGCCTTCGCGCAGGTTCTCGAGGATATTGGCCTGGTGGCGGCGTGCGGCGGCTACCTCGGTGCCGAGCGTGCGGGCACGCCGCCACAGGTAGAGCATGATCGTCAGCAGCAGCGCCGTCACGGCGCTGCTCACCGGCACGCCGCGCAGCGCATGGCCGCCGTGTTCAGCCGCCAGCCACCAGGCACCACCCGCCATCGCCAGCGTCGCCGCGACCAGCATCGGCAGCGCCGAGCGCAGCAGTGCGAGCGGGGCAGTGCCGCCGGAGCGGGCAGCGCGCACGGGTGCGGGGCACTGATGGACACTAGCGCTTGATTTGCCGGGGCGTGGGATAGGTACCGCTTGGATGTCGGCAAGCTGTGTCCAATCATGCGGTTGTAGCTTCATCGCAGCGCCGACTGTGCGACGCCGTGTAACGCAGAGTAATGCCCGGGATCACAATCCGGTGTCGGACAAATGGAAATGCTACCGTCACCATCGATGGATTGTGGCTCCGGTCACAGATTTGCGGCGCGCGCGGCACGGTCCCATAATCGCGTTCCCCGACTGCTTAAGGTGACGATCATGAAACGATTTCTGCTGCTGCTGCTGGTGAGCGCCGGCATGGGCTCGGCCTGGGCCACATTGCAGCCGGGTGCCAGCGCGCCGAATTTCACCACACAGGCGACGCTGGCCGGCAAAGCCTTCCAGTTCTCGCTGGCCGACGCGCTGAAGAAGGGCCCGGTGGTGCTGTATTTCTACCCAGCCGCGTTCACGCCGGGCTGCACCGTTGAAGCGCACGAGTTTGCCGAGGCGACGGCCGACTTCCAGGCCCTTGGCGCCACCGTCATTGGTGTCTCGCACGATGACATCGAGACACTGAACAAGTTCTCGGTCAGCGAATGCCGAAACAAATTTGCGGTGGCAGCCGATCCCGACCAGCACATCATGAAGGCCTATGACGCGGTGCTCAAGATGAAACCGAGTCTGGCCGACCGCACCTCGTACGTGATTTCGCCCGAGGGCAAGATCCTCTACAGCTATTCGGCCATGAGCCCCGACCAGCATGTCGCCAACACGCTCGCCGCGGTGAAGAAATGGGCGGCCGATCGGCCGCACTGATCCTTTATGCGACGCTGCTGAGCAGCCTCAGTTCGATAGCCGCTCGCGCTGCCACGGCGGGGCCGGCGGCTGCCGCGGCGCCGCAGCAGCTCGAGGAGATCGCGATCGTCGGCGAGCGGCCGGGACCGCGGCTGTGGAAAGTCTCCAAAGGCGATCACGTGCTGTGGCTGCTCGGCACGCTCAATCATCTGCCCAAGCGCATGACCTGGCGCTCGAGCGAAGTCGACGCGGCGCTGGCCGATGCCCAGGAGCTGCTGACCAGCGGTCCCTCGGTATCGGCGAGCATTGGGCCGATCGGTGCCATCCGGCTGTACGTTCAATGGCGCCGCACCCAGAAGAGTCCCGATCGCCTGAAGCTCAACGTCTGGCTACCGGCACCGCTGTACGCGCGCTTTGAAGCGCTCAAGGCTCGCTTCGATCCCGGCGATAACAGTATCGAAGAGCTGCGGCCGAGCTTCGCGGCGCTACGCTTGTACGAGCATGCGGTGGAAGCCGCAGGCATGACGGCGCACGATGAGGTCGAACAGACCGTCGTCAAGCTGGCCAAGCGGCGGCGCATCCCGATCCAGCGAGCCGAGCTCAAGGTCGACGACCCATCGGGGGCGCTCAAGGAAGTCAGCGCGCTGCCACCGACCGTGGAAATCGATTGTGTTGCGGCGACCGTGACCCGCATCGAGACCGATCTGCCGAGCATGCAGGAACGTGCCAAGGCCTGGGCAATCGGTGACGTCGATCGCCTGCGCGCGCTGCCGTACCCCAATCAACGCGAAGTGTGTCTGAGCGCGCTGGCGAACGCGCCGCGCATCAAGGGGCTGATAGACAGGGTGGCACAGGCGTGGCGCAGCGAGGCGGAGTCGGCCCTGACACGTAATCGGGTCAGCTTTGCGATGCGGCCGATCTATGAACTGCTCGACACCGATGGCCCGCTGGCAAAGTTTCGCGCCGAAGGTTACGTGGTTGAGGGTCCGTAGCGCGACACCGGTGGCGGTGCCCGATCACACGGTGCCGTACTTGGTCTCAACTTCGATACCGATCGAGCGCAGGAAATCGTTCGGCAATACCCCGCCGGCGTTGACGATGACCGCGTCGTTGGGCAAATCCAATTCGCGCTTGTCGTGCACCAGCTGTGCACTGTCGGGCTGGATCGATTTCACCACCGAGCCGAGCAATACCTGCAACTTGCCCGCCTCGGTGGCGTTGGCGACTCGCTGGCGATTGCGCGGCTTGGCACGGGTGAACGCGTCGCCGCGATAGCTGAGAGTGACATAGCTGTCGGGCACCTCTGCGATGCTGGCGGCGGCCTCCAGTGCGCTGTCGCCGCCGCCGACTACGAGCACCTGCTGGCCCCGGTATTGTTCCGCGTCGATCAGGCGGTACACCACCTTGGGCAACTCTTCGCCCGGGACGCCCAGTTTGCGCGGCGTGCCGCGCCGCCCGATCGTGAGCAGGACCGTGGAGGCTGGATAGGAGGCGTTCTCGGTGCGCACTAGGAAGCCGCGGCCATCCGGTTCGATCTTCGTCACATGCTGCAGTGTCTTGATGTTCAGCTGCTGCTGTTCGCAGGCCTTGACCCAGAACTCCAGCAGCTGTTCTTTCGAGATGGTCTTGAAATGCATGCGACCGACCAGCGGCAATTGGACCGGTTGTGTCATCACCAGCTTGGCGCGCGGATACTGAAACACGCAGCCGCCGAGCGATTCCTGCTCGAGCACCAGGTGTGTCAGGCCGATCGATTTGGCGGCCAGCGCGGCCGCGAACCCGGACGGGCCGGCGCCGATGATGACGACGTCATGACGGGCCGGATCGCGGCGCTGTGCCTTGGCGATCGACTCCACGGCCTGGCAACCCTGGGTGATGGCGTTGCGGATCAACCCCATGCCGCCCAGTTCGCCGGCGATGTAGATGCCGGGCACGTTGGTCTCGAAATTCGGCGTCAACATGGGAATGTCCACGCCGCGCGTCTCGCTGCCGAACACCAGCTCGATCGCCTGGGTCGGGCACGCGGTCTTGCAGGCGCCATGGCCGATGCAGTCGGTGGGTCCGACCAGTTGCGCCTTGCCATCGATCACCCCGAGCACCTGATGCTCGGGCATCTGCGGGCAGGCCGAGACGCAGGCACCGCAACCGATGCACTGGCTGGCGTCGATCATCGGGTGCAACGACGCCGGCTCGAGCAGGCCAGCGGCTACGGAGTCCTCGAGCGTGGCGCGATAGCGCGATTCCTTCGCGCGACGCCGCCACAAGTACCATGCATAGATGAACAGCAATGGCATGACATAGAGCGCGAGGATCAGGTTCTGCATGGGGGGAATGTGCCGGCGCTGAGCGAGTGAATCAATCTAACCGCTGAACCGACATGGCGACACGACCGACCTCACATCTACGTAGTAACCCTACTACTTCACGCACAGTATTGCTGCCGATAATACGCCAGCCTACGTTCGCACAGATTTTCAAGGAGGCGAAAGCCGTCGCGAGCTTGCGACATACTGCAAGTAACTCTGAGCAAGTTAGGATTAGCCTTGATTTATCCTCGATTGATGAGCCGCATCAAATGCGTCTGAGTTACTTATGGCTGACAGTGAATACAATAATTCTAGGTTTGCCGCCGGGCAATTGACCGCCCTGGCGACAGGGTTTGTCTTGCTGCCGATACTGCCATCAGCGCCAGTGCCGGGGACGCCTTCGCGCACCGCCGGCAAAGACGTTCGACCCGCCATCGATCGGGTCATCGGCTAAAGACAACAGGACGGCGGTACTCATGCAAGCGCTCCTGCGTCACTTCTCTCCGGTACAGCTCTTTGCCGCGGCAATCGCGATGGTGCTGATCTATCCGGCGCGCAAACGCGTCGCGCGGCATGTACGGCATATGCCGCTGTTCAGCCTGTTGCCGATTGCGGGCGCCGTGCACGTGATCTCCTTCGAATTTTACTGACCACGCGCACCGGGCGTGCAGGGTGTCTTATCGATTTTTTCTGATTTTTAAAGTGAGTAGCGATTGGAAGCATTCTGGCTATTAGCTGGCGTACTGAGCACGCTTGCGGCGCTGTTCGTGCTGCTGCCGTGGCTGCGCACCGTGCCGCGCATTGGGCCGCTGCCCAGCGTCTCCTGGCCGGTGCTCGCCGTCGCGGCGGTGGTGCTGGCCGGCGTGGTCGGCCTGTACGTCAAGCTCGGGCGCCCGGAGCTGGTCAGTCGGACGCGATCGGCCGCTAACGGCGCGCCGGCCCCTACGGCCGGCGGCGCCGGCCTGATGGGTGGAGCGGGCCCAGCGCCCGGCGGCGCCTCGATGGGCGCGGCAGGGTCGATGGACAGTGCCATTGCCAGCCTGCAGGCGCGCCTGGCTAAAGGCGGCGGGAGCGCCGACGAGTGGGAGTTGCTGGCCAAATCGTACGAATTTCTCGGCCGCCCGGCCGATGCCGCCAAGGCCCGCGCCAGGCAATTGCCGGCGCTGCCGGTGACCGCGCCCGGCTCGGCGGCGGCGACGCTGCCTGCGCCCGCACCGCTGACGAGCCTCCCAGTGCTGACGGCGGAATCGAGCAAGCTACTGGCGCAGGCAAGTGCCGCGCGGCGCAACAAGAAATTTCCAGCAGCCGTTGCCATCTACTCGAAGCTCGCCGCGACGAACCAGATGAGCGCTGATAGCTGGGCCGACTACGCGGACACTGCGGCCGCGCTGCAGGGCAATAAACTCGCGGGCGCGCCGAGCACCTATATCGCGCACGCACTCGAGCTCGACCCGCAGCACCCCAAAGCCCTGTGGCTGCTGGCGAGCGCCGACGAGGAGGGCGGGCGCTGGAATGATGCCATCGGCGCCTGGCAGCGCCTCATGGCAGTGCTCGATCCGAATTCCTCCGATGCCAAGCTGATTGCCGCCAATCTGCAGCAGGATCTGAAACTCGCCAGCGCTTCGGCGCCGCTGGGCGCGGCCGGTGCTGCGCCGGCAACGAGCGGGCCGGCAACCGCAGCGTCCGCAATGTCCGCGACGCCCGGGATTGCGCTGACGGGCGAAGTGACGCTGGCGGACGCACTCAGCGGCAAGGTCGCCAAGGACGCTACGCTCTTCATCGTGGCGAAGTCGGTCGATGCCCCTGGGATTCCGGTGGCGGTGTATCGCGGCATGGTCGGGGCCTGGCCGGTGAATTTCACGCTCGACGATTCGCAGGCGATGATGCCGGGCCGTAACCTGTCCAGCGCCGGCCGCGTGACGGTCGAGGCCCGCATCTCCCGCAGTGGTCAGGCGATGCCGTCGAGCGGTGATCTGTCGGGTACCAGCGGCATCATTGTTCCGGCGACCCGCCAGCCGCTGAAGATCCTGATCGACCGGGAAATCCCATGAACGTGGTCGCTCGCTCGCTGCCGGGCGGCGACTCGCCGCCACCTCAGCCAGGGGCGGCACGACCCGGTGCGGCCACCCACCAGGAGTCGAGCACCCCGTTGCCGGCGCCGGCCGCAGAGCGGCCCAGAGCGACGCCGCCTAAAGCACGCCCCGCGGGCGGTCCAAATCTGCATTGGCCGATCACCTGGGCCGTCGTGGTTGCGGCAGTGATTATCGTGGGAGCCAGAGCGCCACTCGAGCGCTATATCACCCCGCAGCGTGGCATCGGCTACTGGCTCGGGATCATCGGCGGCTCGATGATGCTGCTGCTGCTGCTGTACTCGGCGCGCAAGCGCGCATCCTGGCTGCGATGGATGGGCGGCATCCCACAATGGTTTCAGTTCCACATGACGCTCGGGGTGGTTGGTCCCTTGCTGGTGCTGTTTCACTGCAATTTCAGCCTCGGTTCGACTAACAGCAACGTGGCCCTGATATGCATGCTGCTGGTCGCGGGCAGCGGCGTGGTCGGTCGCTATATCTATACCCGCATCCACGCCAATCTCGACGGCAAGCAGGACAGCCTTGAGGATCTGCAGGCGGTGGCCGAGAAGATCCGCGCGCAGACGACCAAGATCACATTCCTGCCGGGACTGCTCGATGCGATCGACCGCGAACAGCAGCGGCTGGTCTATCGAGCCAAGGGACCGGCGGGCCGATTTCTGTACATCGTCACCGCCGGCGCGCGCGCCGGGCTGGCGCGCTGGCGGCTGCATCGGCTGATCAAGCGCACCGTGGCCAAAGCGGTGGTCGACGAGTCGGAGGACATCGTGCGGCATGCGCCCGGCATCGCCGCGGCTGCCTGTGGCTACGCCGACCGGCGGCTCGACGCCGGGCGGCGCGTCGCCGAGTACCGCCTGTATGCCCGACTGTTCTCGTTCTGGCACGTATTGCACATACCGTTGTTTTTCATGCTGCTGATCGCAGCTGTCGCACATGTAATTGCGGTCAACATCTACTGACGCGTTACATGACCCGCCCAGGGATCGGCAAGCTATTGCGAGTGTCATTGATGACTGGGATATCGATTCTGGCTGCCTCGAATGCCACCGCAGCGGCAGTGGAGACATTGCTGATGCCCGGCAAGGTCATCCGCGGCCATGAGAAATGGGAAGACAAGTGCGGCAATTGCCACGATCGCAGTGGCGCGCACACCCAGACCTCACTGTGCCTTGATTGTCACAAGGACATCGCCACCGACGTGCGCACGCGGCACGGCTTTCACGGCCGCATGAGCAATGCCGGTGAGGGCGAATGCCGCGCTTGCCACACCGAGCACAAGGGCCGCGAGGCCGACATCGTGCAACTCGGCCGCGCGCAGTTTGATCACAAGCTGACGGAGTTTGCGCTCGAAGGGGCCCACGTCGCGCTCGCCTGCGAGAGCTGTCACAAGAAGGGCGAGGCGTGGAGGAAGGCGCCGGTCACCTGTATCGGCTGCCACAAGAACGATGACGTCCACCTCGGCCAATTCACCCAGTCATGCAGCGAATGCCACAGTTCGATGAGCTGGAGCGGCGGCCGATTTGACCACGACAAGACCGACTTCAAGCTCACCGGCGCACACCAGACTATCACCTGCAATGCATGCCACATCGCCGGCCACTTCAAGGCGACACCCAAGAGCTGCAACGCCTGTCATGAGACGGACGACGAGCACCGTGGCTCGCGCGGCGTGGACTGTGGTCGCTGTCATACCACCGCGGACTGGAAAACCGCGAAATACGATCACCTCAAGGAGACCGGTTTCGGGCTGGTCGGCTCACATGCCAAGCTCGACTGCCTGACCTGCCACCGCAGCGGCAATTACAAGGAAAAGATTCCAAAGGACTGCAACGGCTGCCACCGGGCCGACGACGCGCACGCGGGGCGCTTTGGCGGCAAGTGCGAGGACTGCCACGATAACGATCGATGGAAGCCGGTCGACTACGATCACCTCGGGCGTCACAAATTCGCACTCCTCGGTGCGCATGCCAAGATCTCCTGCTACGCCTGCCACAGTGCGCTGATTGCCAAACAGAAGCTCGGCAAGGACTGCGTGGACTGCCATCGCAGCGAGGATCCGCACGCCGGCAAGGTCAAGGGCGGCTGCGAGGCCTGCCATGGACAGGATTCATGGCGTGCCGGCATCAGTTTCGACCATGACCTGAGCGCGTTTCCGCTGCTCGGACTGCACCGCGCCGTCAGCTGCACGCAGTGTCATACGACCCTGGCGTACGGCGCCGCGCCAATCACCTGTGTGGACTGCCACAGCCGCGAGGACGTGCACAAGGGCGGGCTCGGGAAAAAATGCGAGAGCTGTCACTCGGCGAACGGCTGGCCGCTATGGAACTTCAATCACGCCAAGGAGACTGGCTTTGCGCTGATCGGCGGGCACGCCAATCTCAAGTGCGCCGACTGTCATCGAGAGGCGCCCGGCTCGGTCAAGACCTCGTCGCTGTGCATCTCCTGCCACCGCAAGGATGACCGGCACCTGGGTGCCTATGGCAGCCAGTGCGAGCGCTGCCATACGACGTATTCATGGAAAGGCGCCAGGGTTCAATAGCGACGCGCACATGAAACCAGCTGCCAGCAAAACATCGATAGCGCTGATGGTGGTGGCCCTGGCGGCCGCGGCGCTGACGCCGGCATCGGCCGGGGCGGCGAGTGCTGCGCCGATCACGGTGGCCTTTGACCACCTGACGACCGGCTTCGAGCTCGATGGCGTACATCGGGACCTGCCGTGCGAGGCGTGTCATCTGAATGCGGTGTTCAGGGGCACGCCGCTCGACTGCGGCACCTGTCATATCACCGGCTCGCCGTTCAACGCGACGCCAAAGACGGCGACTCACATTCCGACTACCAATAATTGCACCGCCTGTCACAACACGATCTCGTTCCGCCCGGACGTGCACTTCGATCACGCCGAAGTACTTGGCAGCTGCGTCAGTTGTCATAACGGCACGATCGCGCAGGGCGAGGGCCCGAGCCATCCGGCCACCAGCCAGAACTGCGCCGCCTGCCACACGGTGATGAGCTGGAATCCGACCAAGACGGTCGATCATTCGCAGATCCCGCAGGCGGTTGCCGGCTTGTGCATCGTCTGCCACAACGGGGTGCAGGCTTCGGGCAAACCGGCCGGGCACGAGGTCACGAACCTGGAATGTGGTGATTGCCACACGACCACCAGCTGGCTCGGCGCCAACTTCGATCACACCGGCATTACGAAGGGCTGCGTCTCGTGCCACAACGGCACGAAAGCGACCGGCAAGCAGGCCAGTCACATGGCCACCACCAATCTATGCGAGAACTGCCACACGACCGGGATCGGGACCCAGACGCCGAGCTGGGTGCCGTCGGCGTTCGACCACACGCAGATGACAGTCACGACCTGCGTGACCTGTCATAACGGCACCGTCAAGATCTCCACCGGGGTCGTGCCGGGTCAGCCCGGCAACCACGTGCCGCCGGTACCCTCGTCAGAGGACTGCAGTGTGTGCCACGGCAATAACCCCGCGGCCGAGACCTGGACGGTACTTGCGGTGAGCATACCGATGCTGCATGCGGGCCTACCGGTCAACAACTGCCTGCAGTGCCACGCCGGCGAGACCTTCGCCGGTGTGCCGGCACCGTACATTCCGATGTCCACGTCGGGAATATCCCCGACGCACCCGACAGCGCTGGCACCCCCGCACATTCCGATCCTCTCGGGGGTGGACTGCAGCTCCTGCCACGCCGCGGCCTACCAGGTGGGTGGCTTCGGCCCCGCCACGGCGATGAGTGCCGCCAGACACTCGTTCGTGGCCAAGTCTTGCGTGACCTGCCACGAGGCGGGCAAGAGCTACTACACGGGCAGCGGCACGGCGCTGCAGCTGCGGCCGGCGGATCACCTGAAGAGCAGCTCCGCGAACATGGTGTCGGGCGATTGCGCGCAGTGCCACACGACCATCGATTGGACCAGTACGGCTTTGCCGGTCGGTCACATGCCTGATCCGGGCAACCAGACCTGCAACGTATGCCACATCGCCGCGCCCGGCAACTACACCACGCTGGCCTCCGTTGCAGTGCTGCACACGGGTATCAGCGGCAACTGCGCGCAGTGCCATGGCAACACCATCACGGTGCTGACCTGGTTCAATAATTTCACGCCCAAGGATGCGATTCTATCGCCCGCGCACATCCCGTACCTGGCCGGTACCGACTGCAGTTCCTGCCATGCGTCAAACTATGTCGCCGGCGGCTTTGGGCCGATGAACATGACCCAGGGCAAGCATGCGTTCGTGCCCACGGCCTGCGATACCTGCCATGAAGCGGGCTTGAACTTCTACATGGGCGCCGCGAGTCCTGTGTTGCAGGGCCGCCCGGCCGATCACACCGTCGGTCAGATGGGGGCGCCGAATGACTGCAGCATCTGCCATTCGACCGCGAACTGGAACAGCAACAGGCTGCCGGCGGGCCACATGCCCAATCCGGCCAACACTGGCTGTACCGTGTGTCACACCAGCGCGCCGGCGGACTATTCCACCGCGACGCTGGCGGCAATCTCGGTGCTGCACACGGGCATCAGTGGCAGCTGCGGACTGTGCCACGGCGGCGCGAGCGCGCTGACTTGGTACAACAACTACACGCCCAAGGACGGTGTGCTCGCGCCCGCGCATATCCCGTACCTGGCCGGGACCGACTGTAGTTCCTGCCATGCGGGGAACTACGTCGCGGGCGGCTTCGGTCCGACGAACATGAGCGCGGCCAAGCATGCCTTCGTGCCCACTACCTGCGACACCTGCCACGAAGCGGGCCTTGGCAACTCGTTCTACCTGGGCGCGTCAACGCCGGCGCTGCAGGGCCGCCCGGCCGACCATCTCTCCAGCGGCATCCCGCAGGAGGTTACCGGTGACTGCTCTGGTTGCCACGAAACGACGGACTGGAACAGCACCGTGCTGCCCGCCGGTCACATGCCGAACCCCGGTGGCCAGGTGTGTGCCGTCTGCCACACCGCGGCACCCGGCAACTTTGCTCCATTGGCGAGCATCGCGGTACTGCACACCGGCATCACCAGCGGCTGCGCCCAGTGCCATGGCGCCACCAGTCAGCTGACGTTCTACAACAATACTGATAACCCGAAGGATGGCGTGCTCACGCCCCCGCATATCCCGTACCTGGCCGGGACCGACTGCAGTTCCTGCCATGCGGCGAACTACGTTGCGGGCGGCTTCGGTCCGACGAATATGAGCGCCGCCAAGCACGCCTTCGTGCCCACGACCTGCGACACCTGCCACGAAGCGGGCCTTGGCAGCTCGTTCTACCTGGGCGCCTCGACGCCGGCGCTGCAGGGCCGTCCCGCCGATCACACCACGGGTCAGATGGTGGCGCCGAACGACTGCAGCATCTGTCACACGACCGCGAACTGGAACAGTACCGCGCTGCCGGCTGGCCACATGCCCAATCCGGCCAACGATGCCTGCACCGTTTGCCATACCACCGCGCCGGCGGATTATTCCCCCGCGACGCTGGCGGCGAATTCGGTGTTGCACACGGGCATCAGCGGCAACTGCGGGCAATGTCACGGCGGCACCACGGCGCTGACCTGGTACAACAATTTCACGCCCAAGGACGGCGTGCTCACTCCGGCGCACATTCCGTACCTGTCCGGTACCGACTGCAGCTCCTGCCATTCCTCGACCACCTATGCGATCGGCAGCTTTGGGCCGATGAACATGACCCAGGCCAAGCATGCGTTCGTCACCGCTACCTGCACCGTATGCCATGAGAAGGGCCTGTCGTTCTACATGGGCGCGGCCAGTCCCGCGCTGCAGGGCCGTCCGGCCGATCACACCTCTGGTCAGATGGTGGCACCGAACGACTGCAGCATCTGCCACACGACCGCGAACTGGAACAGCAACGCGATGCCAGCCGGCCACATGCCCAATCCGGCCAATACGGCTTGCTCGGTCTGCCACACCACCGCGCCGGCGGATTACTCCCCCGCAACGCTGGCGGCGAATCCGGTGCTGCATACGGGTATTACCAGCGGCTGCATCACCTGTCACGGCAGCCCCGCCGGTGCATTGACCTTCTACAACAACTTCACGCCCAAGTCCGCCGTGCTGTCCCCGGTGCACATCCCCACCGCGACCACGCCGTGCGAGGACTGCCACAGCGCGACGACGTTTACCGCCTTCAGCGGCACGACGATGAGCGCGGCCAAGCACACGCTGATGTTTGCCTTCATCGGCAGCACCTGCGACGCCTGCCACAACAAAGTCACGCCGGCCCTGAGTTTCTACGGCGTGACCAACCTGCAGACCCGCCCAAGCGATCACAACAACGGCAACAAGGCGACTGCGGATTGCAAAGGTTGCCACAGCCCCAATGACTGGGGCGGTGGTGCGCAGACCAAGGCGAAGGCGACGGTCACCACCAATGCGGCCACCACCAACGCGGCCACCACCAATGCGTCCGCCACTAAGACGAGCGCTAGCGGCGTGACCGCCAGCAACACGATCATCAACAGCGCGTCGAAACTGGTGAGTCAGCCTGCGATCGAGGCGCTGCTGTCGGTGCCGATGACGCCTGCCTCGGTCACCGCGGCAGCATCGGCGGCAGTGGCGGACGCGGTAACGGCACCGGCAGCGACGCCGGGTCGCCCGGGTGCGGCCGCACATGTCTTGGCCGCACCGTTCACTCATGTCGGCGTGGTGGGCAACTGCGTGAGCTGTCACAACGGTGTCGCGGCGAGCGGCAAGGCGCCGACGCACATCGCCAGTGGCGATCGTTGCGAGAACTGCCACACGACGATTGCCTGGTTGCCGGCGCGCTTCGATCACCAGGGTGTCAGCGCGCCGTGCGCCAGCTGCCACAACGGCGTCTTGGCCGTGGGCAAGCCGGTCTACCACGTGCCCACGAACCAGGACTGCAGCGCCTGCCACGGCACGATCGGCTGGCGGCCGGCACGCTTCAGCCACCTGAGCGTCACCGGCACTTGCCAGAGCTGTCACAACAGCCTGATTGCCACCGGCAAGCCGCTGCAGCATGTGGCCACGACGCTCGACTGCGCCAGCTGTCACAACACCACGACCTGGACCACGACCAGTGCGCCGCCTGCGCAGCCGCGGGTATCTCCCGCCCAGCGCGGTGGCCGGATCGGCCCGGGGCAGTGATGCCGCCGCGGGGTCCCGCTCGGCGGCCGCGCGCGCCCGCGGCGACGCTGCCGATCGCATTGCTGGCGCTGTCGGGCAGCGCTCTCGGCGCACCGTTGACCGGCCTGTCGGGCATGCAACTGGTGCAGGTGATCGACACCGACGAGCGCGACGGTCACGCGGATATTTCGGTGCTGTTTGCCTGCACCGTGCACTACCTGGGCAACGCCCCTTTGAACCACGGCAAGAACACGGTGATCACCCTTCGCCTTGGGCCCGATTGCGGGCCGTTCCTGGGGGGGATAAATCCGGAGTTTCCGCTGGTCGGCGGCGGCGCGCAGCTGGTCTCCGGAGCGCGCCTGGAGTCGGTAGTCCCGGGTGAGGTGACGCTTGAATTCAGCTTCACCCGTGATCTGGATTTTGTGATGGCACCGACTTCCAACGGGCAGGGACTGCGCATCCGGCTGCTCAACACCACGCGCAAGCAAGCGGGCGGCTTTGCAACGTTGAACGAGGCACCGGAGGGATATGCCGTCAACCTGGACTCCTCATTGGAAAAAATCGATCCGGCAGTGGTGCAATCGGCAGCCACGCTGCTGGGAGCCGCCGCGTATGTCTCGGAGGCAGACCTCGAGGACAAGCACTGGTATCGGCTTCGCGTGGGCCCGTTCACGACCCGCCTGGAGGCGGAGCGCGTGCTGCGTATTGCGCAGTCGAGCTACCCGCGCGCCTGGATCGCGATCAACGATGAGACTGCGGACCTGACGGCCGTGGAACGCGCCGCCGTGCAGGCGGTCGGCGCCAGCGGCAAGACCGACGCCGCGCTTGCCGATGAGCAACGCGTGCAGATTCTGCGCGATGCGCGCGTCGCGCTCGCCAAGCGCCAGTTCCCCGAGGCGGTCGAGCTGTTGACGCGCCTGGTGCGCCAGCCCGAGTACCCGGGCAGGGCCGACGCCCAGGAGCTGATTGGCCTGGTTCGTGAGCGAGCCGGCCAGCTCGCGCATGCCAAGGCCGAGTACGAGGAGTACCTGCGCCGCTACCCGCAGGGGCCGGCCGCGGATCGGGTACGCAGCCGCCTGCTGGCGCTCGCCACCGCACCGCAGAGCCCGGAGTCGGCGGGTGAATTCGGCGGCGCGCCGCCCAAGAGCACCTGGAGCATCGTCGGGAGCGGGGCGGTCACTTATGAGTACGGCAAGGATCAGATCAGCAGCGGGGGCGTGAGCACCAACAGCACCTCGCTCAATGGCTTTCTGGTCTATGGCGACCTGCTGGTCCGCGACCGCGGTCAGCGCTACGAATTCACCGGCCGCGCAGACAGCGGCTACACCACCAACCTGGTGCCGAACACCGGTGGCAGCCAGGACCGTACTACCGTGGCCTACGTCGAACTTGACGATCGGGTGTCGGGACTGAGCGGCAGGGTGGGACGCCAGTCGCTCTCCAGCGTGGGCGACATCGGCCTGTTCGACGGCGCCTACGTCGGCTATCAGCCCGCATCCAAGCTTACGGTCAGCGCGGCGGCGGGTTTTCCGGCATATACCAGCTACTCGCAATTTGGCACGCAACAGAAATTTGCCACGCTGACCGTGGAGCTCGGGCCCTATCGCAAGGCCTGGGTATTCGATGGCTACATCTTCGATGAAGTGAATGGCAGTGCGACCGAGCGCCGCGCGCTCGGATTTCAGACGCGTTATTCGGTGCCGGGCCGCTCGCTGATGCTGCTGGCGGACTACGATATCGCGTTCCAGCAGCTCAATTCAGCGACGCTGATCGGAAACCTGAGCGCGTGGAATCACTGGGTGTTCGGCTTTGACGCGGATCATCGCCGCAGTCCGCTGCTACTGCTGAGCAACGCCCTGGTCGGCCAGACCGCGACCGACCTGGCAATGCTGGAGACCGAGTTCACGCCCTCGCAGATCAAGCAGCTCGCGCTCGATCGCACGGCCATCAGCGATACCTTTACGCTGTCGGCGAGCCATCCTCTCGGTGAGCGCTGGCAATTCATCGGCAACCTGACAGCCCTGCAACTCGGCGGCACGCCCGCCTCCGGCGGCGTAGTCGCCACGCCCTCGACCGGGCTGGACAAGACGGTGTCGCTGCAGATGTCCGGCTCGAGCCTGATGCAGACCGGAGACCTGCATTTCTTCGGCGTGCGCTACGATAATTCTCCGCTCGCGCGCAGTGAAACCGTGTCGTGGGACGCGCGCTTCGTGCTGCCCGGGGCCTGGCGCTTCGGACCGCGCTTCAGCGTCGAGCGACTGCAGGATCCGGAACTCGGTGGCACTCAGATGCTGTATCTGCCGGAGCTGCGCAGCGACTGGACCGGCCGCAGGACGGTGTTCGAATTCATTGGAGGCTACCAGTTGCAGCAGCAGCAGGCGCTGGTCGGGCAGAACCAGAACGGTGCGGAAGCCGCACGCCACCTGTACGTGTCGGCGGCGTACCGAGTGCGCTTCTGATATGCCCGCCATCATGGACAAGGCCATCAGTCGCCAGTGGGGAGCTGCCTGATCATGCGGTACCCGAAGTGCCGTGCGCGCATTGCATCCTGTCTCGCGATCAGCCTGCTCGGATCGGCGCTGTTCGCCAAGCAGCTGCCCTCGAGCGCCAAGGATCCGCTGGAACCGGCACTCGCGGCGCTGCGGACGCTGCAATACCAGCGCGCCATCGGGCTGTTCGATACCGCCGCCAATGCGGGCAACACCCGCGCCCAGTATCTGCTCGGCTTGATCTATCTGAACGGCGTCGGTGTCGCCGCCGATCCGACGCGGGCGCGTGCGCTGCTGCGATCGGCGGCCGAACACGGCTACGGCGCGGCCGCCTACGTGCTGGCCGGGGAACTGGCGAGGGACACGCCGCCGGATCCTGCCGCTGTGCGCCAGTGGCTCGATCGCGCCGCCGCGCTCGGTTACGCACGGGCCACGGATGCGCTCAAATCGGAGCGGCCGCTGCTCGATCGGCAGACGCGCGGTGAGACGGACAGCGCCCTGCTCGGCGCCTGGGTCATCGACTGCGCCGTCGCGAATGATGCCGCGGAGCTGCGCCGGCTCGGTGCCGCGGCCGCATCGACGCGCGATGAGTTCGGTCGCAGCGCGCTGGCGCGTGCGGTCGAGGCGGGCGCACCGGACGCGGCGCTGGCGCTGCTGGATCTGGGAGCCAACGTCAACGCCAAGGATCAGTTCGGGACCACTGCGCTGATGCTGGCGGCCGAGCGGCCTGACACACGATTGGCCGAGCTGCTGCTGCAGCGTGGCGCGGATACTAAAGTCGCCGACGCTGAGCAGCGTACGGCATTGTTTTACGCGGCCCGTGCCGACCGCCCCGCAGCCATTGATGTCCTGCAACGCGCCGGCGCTGCACTCGATGCACAGGACAGCCATGCCTACACGCTGCTCGATGAGGCGATCGCGATGCGCGCGGACGCTGCCGCATCCGCGCTGCGTACCCTGGGCGTCAAGGCTAGCGTGGTGATGGCGGAACGCCGGGCAAGTGGCAAGTTTGATCCGGTGCACCCGGGGGAGATCTACCGCGGCTGGCAGACACTGGCGCTGGCGATCGCGCGTAACGACACGGCCACCGTGCGGCAACTGCTCGGCGCCGACGGCGATGCCAACCTGCGGCTGCCGCAGGGCGATACGCTGCTGCAGGTGGCCGCCGACGCGCACGCGCTCGACAGCATGGCGCTATTGCTGGCGCACGGCGCCAATCCGACACTGACCGATCGTGGCGGTCATAGCGTGTTGTGGCTGGCTGCGACACGTAATGATTCTGCGATTATCAAGGCGCTGCTCGCTGGCGGTGTCGGGGCCGACAGTCATGCCGCGGGGGAAGAGACGCCGCTGTGCGCGGCGATCCGCGCGCGCCAGGCCGACAGTGTCCAATGGCTGCTGGACGCAGGGGCCAAGGTGGATGCCACTGAGGATCGCGGCCTGACGCCGCTGATGATTGCCGCTGCCGACGGCAACGCGGGCCTGGTTCGGCAGCTGCTGGCACACCACGCCAGTCTCGCTGCCCAGGATCGCGAGCGCCGTACCGCCCTGTGGTACGCGGCCTGGTCGGGAACGCCCGACACCGTGGACGCGCTGCTTGCGGTCGGCGCCGATCCGGACGCGGCCGATGCGCTGGGTCTGAACAGCCTGCATGCGGCGGCAGCGCATGGGCAGGCCGGCGTGATCGCACGGCTGCTGGCCCACGACGCACGCATCAACGCGCGCAGCGCTGCAGGCGACACGCCGCTGCTGATCGCCGCCGCCAGCGGTCGGGACGATGCGGTGAAGCTGCTGCTGGGAAAATCTGCGGCGCTGGATGTGCAAGACAGCGCCGGGGATACCGCGTTGATTGCCGCCAGCCGCGGCGGCTTCACGGCGATCTGCCACGCGCTGGTGCTCGCCGGAGCCAACAAGGCACTGCGCAACGGCGCCCAGGTCTCCGCGGCCGATGTCGCCGGCGGTCGCGGCTTCAGCGCGCTGGCCAAGGAGCTGGCCACCAGAACCTGAACGCGGCTGCCGCTCGCGCGGCGGGCACTTGCCTCAATAGGCGAAGTAAGGTCCGGTGTAGACACCGGCGATGCGTTGATCGATCCCGATGTAGATTTTTCTGCCGTAGAAGTACGGCATGCCCCACACGAAGGTGGTTGATCCGCCGCCGCCGGCGAGGCCGGCGAGGGCGGCCGCACCGGCTACAAAGAAATTGGGATTGTTGACCGCAAACTGCACCGTGCTGCTGGCGTTGAATGCACCGACGCCGCTGTTGACCGCCGATAATGGCAGCGGCGCGGCGGTCGGGCAGTAGTAACCGACGAACCCGCCGCTGGCGCAGGTGGCAATGCTTTGATCGTTGAAATCGTAGGCATCGGCTCCGGAATCGATCCACGCCGGCAGCCCCGCAGCGCCATTGAAGTTCGCGGTGAAGTCGCCGGCCGCGTTCGTCCCCAGCACCGTCAGGTTGTTCGCCGGTAGCGCATTGTCGGTCTGGGTGCCCAGACCAAAGATGAGTGAACCCTGGAGCGTTGCGTCGCCGTTCGCATTCTGCAGAGCAGGCAGATCGACGATGATGCCGTTGTTATCCGCGGCAAACATCGCCACCGGATTGGTGACCTGTGCGGTGAGCGCGACATTCTCGGCCGTACACACCCCGGCCGCTCCGGCGGTGCAGCCGTAGTACAGCGGCATCGGGCTAGGTGCGCTCACGCAAGCCGCGCCGCAGTCCTGGGCGAAGACGCCGACGCCGAGTACGCCATTGGCAGAGAAGCCGGAAACCGAGTTGATCAGCGAGGCGTTGGCCCCGCAGCTGGACGGCGGCGGGGCATAGGCGAGGGTGTCATCCATCACCTGGATCGGAAGATCGGTGGCGATCTCGCCCGCCAGCGTGACATCGGCCAGCGCCACCGGTCCCCAGGTCTGGCCGCCCCCGAAGGTCACGCATTCCTCGATGGTGCGATTGCTGCTGTCGCTCTCGTTCGTCAGCGCCACCTTGTTCGCCGCCAGAACCGAGCCGACCAGCCGCAGACCCCAGGAGCCGGTGTCGAGCAGGACATGATCGATGTCTGCGCACTGGGTCGCACTGCCGTGCGCACAAACCTTTAGCGTCACGTAGCCATGATTGATCGCGCCGCTGGCAGCAGCGGGCCCGCCATCGATCGTCAGGGCGATGGTATTGAGCACCGGTGGTGGTGGCGGAGGAGGGCTGCTCGCCGCCGCCTTGGTGCCATTGCCGCCGACGCAGGCACTCAGCACACTGCCGGCCAGCAGGCTCGCCGCCAGCACGATTCCCAGATGCAGCATCCAGCGCATGTCAGGCTTTGGGCTAGCGAAGATCAGCGACGCTCACGCCCGCGGGCATGAGTGCGGGCAGATAGGCCCGTCCGCTATAGGCCCGCAGGTGTCCACTCGACTCGACGATCAGGTCCGCGAGCGCGATGCGCACGGATCGGTTGCGTCCCGGGGTTTTTAGCGCTGCCAGTCCGGCCGCGTAGGCGCCGAAGTAATTGCCGAGCAGCAGCTGCAGATCGGGTGGCACCGGCCCGGCCCAGCTCAGCGCAAAGACGGTGCCGCCGCGAGTGACGAACTCGCGCACCGTCAGGCCGGCCGCCGCGTCGATCTCGTGCACGTCGTAATCCACCAGGCCAGTGGTACGCACCACGCCGTGCAGCACGATCGAATCCGCCTGGACGCTCGACAGGTCGCTGCCGAGATGGGCACTAACCGAGCCGCTCCACACCAGCATTGAACCAAGTTGCAGAACAGCCAGTCTGCTGATCATGGGGTTAGAATCCACCAATTCGCGTTGCCATACAAGCGAGCGGCCGTTTACTGTTGGCATGCGGCAGCGGTAACTGCCGGATCGATCGCGGCTCACGGTTGCAGGATAGCGCAAAGCGCCGGAGCTGCGGATCGGTAGCCATATTGCGACACATTCGAGGTGCGTTAGTGCTGAAACGGCAGGCAAATATCGTGGGCGCACCGGCGCGTCGGCTGAGCTGGATGCTGGCGCTGGCACTATTGCCCCTGCTGGGGGCTTGCGCATCGCCCTCGAGAGCGCAAACCAGGGAGCTGCTGGACGAATCGAGCGGCTCGACGTTGCTGATTGTTCAGCGGCCGATCGTGTTTGCGCGCGCCAGAACGGACGTGGCGGCCAATGTTCGCGACTATGCCACGGTCGTGGCGCTGCACGAGGATCGCAGCGGCAAGTATTCGACCTGGCTGATCGTGCATCGCTGGTCGACCGTGGATCCGCGCTTTGCCGGCGCGGCTGGCGCCGGATCGGGACAACTGCGCATCATCGCCGATGATCGCGAGCTCACGTTCAAAGCTGCCGTGCCGGAACCTTTGTTCTTGCAGCGGCGCAATGGGCTATTCGAACCGAGCACCCACGGGGCGCAGTCGAGTGCCTATTCGGTGGACTCGCCGACGCTGCATTACATTGCATCAGCGCAGACACTGTCACTGCGCTACAGCGATGACCCATTGCCAATTCCCTATATGGTATGGGAGGACGGTCGCACGGCGTTGCAGGCATGGCTAGCCGACACGCACACGCCCTGAGACCCCGACCTATGGCTCGGGTCTACAGGTACTTCAGCAGGAAATCGCCGACCAGAATCAGATCGCCGGCGACCAGTTTTTGACGTGCCGTGAGCTTGCCGTTGACCAGCGTGCCGTTGCTACTGCCAAGATCAATCAGGGTGGTACTGCGGGATGAACCGTTCACCACCGTGACCAGTGCACAGTGCGTGCGGCTCACGTAATTGCTGTCGAGCATCAGATCATTTTCGCGCGCGCGTCCGATCTTGAGCTGGCCCGGCTTGAGCGGCAGGTCGGCGATAGTGACTGCATTGCGCGTCACGACAAGCCGGAAGCGTGCGGCCGTGGTAGCTTCAGGGGCTGGCGCAACATCGACAGTGCTGAGCACGCCGGGTTTTGCCGCCGCGCTCGGGACGCCAGGCAGGCTGCGCGCCGGGGCAGAATTTGCCGCGGCCTGCGCCTCGTCGCTGCGATCTGCGGCGACCTTGCCCACGAGCGGCGCGTCGGCGGGCGCGGCGGATGGCTCGGCATCCGCGCCCGGCTGACTGACAATCGGTGCGATTGGCGCGGGAGTCGATCGAACATCCGACGCCTGTAGATTGCGCCAGTGCGGCTCGCGCGTGGCTGCAAGCACCTCTGCCTCGCTGATTCGCTGTAGCGCGCGACTGCAGGCGAGGCTCATCGCAGCGTCACACAACGCGTTGACCAGCCGCGGGATACCGCGCGAATATTCGAACAAGGTGCGGTAGGTCGGCTTGGCAAATAGCTCCGGGTCGTGCGCGCCGGCAATGGACAGGCGCCGCTCGATATAGGGCCCGATGCGCTCGGCGGTCATTGGCAGCACCGTGATCGCATCGATCCTGGCGGCCAGTACATCGCCGCCGGCCCACGCGGGCGGCGCTGCGCTGTCGGCGGGCCCGATCAGGACCAGATCGATCGGAGCGCGCCCGCCGTTTAGCTGCCTCAATGCGCGCAGTGTCTCAGTCGCAAGCAACTGCGCCTGGTCAACAATCAGCACCGGCCGGCGCCCGAGTGCCGATAGCGCGCGCAGCAAGCGCGGCAAATCATCCGCTAGCTGATGATCCAGTGGTAGCTGGGAAGGTTGATGCTCAGTAGCGTGGGCATTTTCGGCCGCGCGGACCGCGCCCCTCAGCTGCTCGAGTATGGCGGGAACCAGCTCATCGGGCGACATCTGCGGTTGGCCGATCCGCAGCGCCATTCGCGACTCGCGCAGCTGCTCCAGCGCGCTCTCAAGCAACAGCGTCTTGCCAACGCCCGCTTGCCCGCTCAGCACGATGATCGAGCCCTCGCGCCCGAGCGCGCGCACCAAGGCCTCGCGCGAGGCGGCGTACGCCGCGTCTAGATGCAGGAACTCGCGATCGGGTCGCAGCCGAAATGGCAGCCGTTGCAGTCCGAAGAACTTGAGATACATCGAGCCGGGTCCGCCTGTGAAGATCTTATTATGGAACGTCCAGTGACAAAATTGCGCCGCCTGGCGTCCCCTACGCTGTTTCCCGACCTTCAATGCCAGCAGTGCGTGCGCGTAGAGTGGAGCCAATCGAAATATCACACAACCGGGCCGTGGACCGCGGCCCGGAACGTCTGCGGCGATCGACATTCACCTTGCAGGAGAGTTCCGGATGGGTAGCAGTTGCACGCGCTGGCTTTGGCTTATGTTGCCCGCGGCCTTGTTGAGTGTGGCCCAGGCAGGCACCACGGCGACGGATCCGTCTTCGGCGGCCGCAAAATCGGCGCACCCAGCCGCGCCAACGCGCGCGGAAGAGGACAAGACGCTGTATGAACTGGGCGTGCTGCTCAGCCGTGGCCTGGACAGCTTTCAGCTCTCCGAGGCGGAGTTCAACCAGGTAAAAGCCGGTATCGCCGACGGCTATCATCGGCGCGCCAGTGACGCGGATGCTGAGGCTTCCATGCCCAAAGTGCAGGCGCTGGAGAAGGCGCGCTCGATGGTCGCGGCAGAACACGAGAAAGTGGCCGGGCGGGCGTATCTGGCCAAGGCGGCGGAACAGCCCGGCGCCAGGAAAATGGCCAGCGGTCTGCTCTATGTCCCGATCGCGCAGGGCAGCGGCGCCACGCCGACACGTGCCGACCAGGTTAAGGTCAACTACGAGGGCCGGCTGATCGACGGAACCGTATTCGACAGCTCAAGTAAGCGCGGCCAACCCGCCGATCTGAGCGTCGCCGGCGTCATTCCGTGCTGGTCCGAGGCGCTGCAACTGATGAAGGTCGGGGATAAGAGCCGAATCATCTGCCCCGCGGATCTGGCCTATGGCGATCATGGCGCGCTGCCGAAGATCAAGCCCGGGGCAACGCTGGTTTTTGACGTGGAGCTGCTCGGGGTGCTCGCCCCCACACCCGCGAGCGGCCCGACGCAGTGACCTGAGGATAAAAAAAAGCCGGATTGCCCTTCCTATAGTGTGCCTACTCACTTGTACTACCTTACCGGGGAGTCCCAAGCTCGTACAGTGAGGGCATGATGCGGCCCATCGTCATCGGTGCGCTGGTTGCGGCCTTGGGTTGTGCTGAAGCGGCCAGAGCCGACATTTACGCCTATACCGACCAGGCCGGCATCACGCATTTCAGCAATGTGCCCAATGACGATCGCTATCAGCTGCTGCTTGCTTCACCTGCCGATGATCTGGCCGGCACGGCAACGGCCCATCGATCCGCGCATTCGGCCGCCGAATGGCTCGCCAAGTCCGCCCAATACGATGCACTGATCGACCGTGCCGCTCGAGCCGACACTGTGCAGGCCGCGCTGGTGCGGGCGGTGATCGTGGTGGAATCCGGCTTCAATCCCAAAGCGGTGTCGAAAAAGGGCGCTGTCGGTCTGATGCAGCTGCAGCCGGCGACTGCCCAGCGCTACGGGGTGAAGCACCGGTTCGATACGGACCAGAATGTGCGCGCCGGGGTCCACTATCTGCACGACCTGCTGGCCCGCTACGACAGTAATATCGAACTGGCGCTGGCGGCCTATAACGCTGGCGAGGACGCGGTCGAGCGCTACGGCCGGCGCATTCCGCCGTTTCCCGAAACGCGCAATTACGTGCCCAGCGTGATGGCCGTGTATCAGAAGCTGCTTGCCTTCGGCGCGATGAAGCACAGCTCCTGAAGAGCCACCCCGGGCACGGCCGGGTGCGCAGATCGTCGATTAACCCGTTACTATTGGTCTGCTTGTCAGCCGCCATGCCTGGCTCGGAGACACGGCGATGGGTACGCGCGAGCCGCCGCCGGCGGCCACAGAAACCGGGGCTGTTCCCAATGCAGCGCTCGAACTCGAGCTCGAGCGCCTGCGTGCGCACATAGCCGACACCCACGAGCAGCTGCGACAGGAAATCGCCCGGCGCGAAGACTGCGATCGGCGCTGCGATGCCGCCGAGCAGGTATTGCGGGGTCGACAGCGCCTGGAGGCGCTCGGAACGCTGGCCGGTGGAGTCGCCCACGAGATCAACAACTGTGTCCTGCCGATCATGCTGTACGTACAGGGGATACTCGAGCGCGGCGGCATCAGCACGGCCGCGCGCGAGGATCTTGAGCTGGTGCTGAACACGGCGCGACGAGCCAAACAGGTGGTCGAACAGGTATTGCGCTACGCGCGCCAACCCGCCAGCCACGAGCTACGGCGCGTAGACCTGCGCGAGCCGGTCGACGAGGCGCTGCGTCTCATCCGCGCGCTGGCGTCGCCGGCGATCGAGCTGCGATCGGAGGTTGTCGCGGATTGTCCGGCGGTCATGGCGGATCCGGCAGCACTGGTGCAGGTAGTGGTCAATCTGTGTACCAACGCCCTGCAGGCGATGCAGCCGAAGGCCGGCACACTGTGCGTGACGCTGAGCGAACACCGCGCCGACGGGTCGGATCCCACGATCCCACGAGCGCGCTACGCCAGGATGCTGGTCGCCGACAGCGGCAGCGGCATGGATCGCGCAACGCTTGAGCAGATGTTCCAGCCCTTCTTCACCACCCGGCCGCCGGGGCAGGGCACCGGGCTCGGACTGCTCATGGTGCAGAGAATCGTGCAGAGCATGCATGGTCTGATCAGCGTCAGCTCCGTGCCCGATCAGGGCACCGCCGTGCAGATCCTGTTTCCCGAGGCCGAACAACCAGGCTAGGGCACGATCCAGGATCCGTCGGGCGTGACCGTGTGCGTGGCTGCATCGGAAATATGCACCAGGTAGCCGCCCTTGGAGGCAAATCGCTGGCCCGGCCCCAGACCCAGGTGTGGGTAATAGCCGTTCAGCGTGCGAAAGCTCATTAGATTTTCATACTGCTCGACCAGGTAGTCGCGCATGAAGTTGCCAAATTCGGCGCCCAGCGCTTCAGCCAGAATCACACACGCCAGATAAGAGTCCACCTGCGTGCGCTCCTCGGTCACGGCGATGCCTTGAACCTTGAACCAGGTGAGCGCCCAGCTGAGTCGCAGACGTCGCTGCTCGGGCAAGTCCACCGGATAGGTCAGGAATGTGCTCGCCAGCCACGCCGACGGCAGCGGCGAGCGCTCGAGGCCACCGATCAGACCCGAGGCCCACAGGCTCGACGGCGGCGCAGCGGCCGGCAGTCGGCGCAGGTCCTCGGCTCGCAACCACAGGATCAGCGCGTCGCCTGCAGCCGCGTGCCCGACTGCCGCTGCCAACTGCGTCGCATCGGCGTCAGCCGTGAGCACCTCGTTGTCCACGCTGATCGAGCGCTGCGCCATCGACGCGGCCAGCGCTTTGGCGGCGGGCGCGCCGATGTCATCGGCACGGTAGACCTGCACGACATGGCGCGTGCTGGCCGGCAATCGCGCAGCAATCAGCTCGGCTTCGAGCAGCACGCCGGCCGAGTAATACACCGAGTAGAAGTCGCCTTCGTGCTCTACCGGCAGATCCACATTCGGCAGCAGACACGGCAGTTGAGCGTCTTCACAGAACTGATGGATCGGCCACCAGGCGCGCCCTGCGATTCCCGAGACCACCGCCATGACTGGCTCGGCGCGCAGTTTGGCGCGCAGCTGTGCCTGCCACGTCTCCGCTGCTCCGCTCAGAGTCCACACGTGCAACTGCCAGCGTCGCAGCACCCGATAGTGGATCCGCCGCGCCGACTCGAGCGGCGGTGCATCGCCGCGATAGTAGGCGTCCTTGTTGTCGAAGAAATGGTGCAGCACTTCGAGCATCGCGCGGGCGCGTTCAGGATCGGCGTCCGGGGTCACGATGGTTGCAAAATGAATAGTGTCGGTGTCGACCCCCGGTGCCATGGTCGGCGACAGCGTTCGCAGGTAGGCAATCAACCCCGCCATGGTGGCATCGTCGAGCGCGTAGTGCGGCATCAATGCGCTCAGCGGTTGGCCGGTGGGTCCAAGGCCACTGCGAATCGCGCGCGCCAGGGTCGCGTCGGTGTAGCGCACGCGATTGTAGGCCGCTGCCGGCCGCGGGCCCGACGGACTCTCCGGCGCCGGGCGCTCACCGGGATTGAACAGGTAGTGACCGGTGATTGGCGGTATCACCACGCGGCCTTCCGCCACCCCAAGGCCGCTGCGCCGGTGGCAGCTTACGCAAGCCGCGTTCTTGCCGCTGACCTGAGCCCCGCCATCGCGCGCGCCGATAAGCGCTGCGCCGGACGGCAACATGCCGCTTCGATACAGCGCTTGCGCGCCGCTCTGACCGAGTACATCGGCCGCCTGGGCGTCGCCACACGCCCATGCACCGAGCAGCGCCAGCGCAACTGCGAGTGAACCCAGCCCGCGCTTGGCACGCAAGGGACGCTATCTCCGCTAGCGCGCGGCTAACAGTTGCCGATAGGAGTGCAACAGTTGTGTCGGGGTCAAAAATCCATCGATGCGCGTCCACGGCTGCCCGGGGGCGAGCCTGAGAAAGGTTTGCGGCGTATGCGCCATCTTATCGCCGCGATAGACGCCAAAGGCGCGTTGCACGGCGAAGCTGGCTGCACGCGTGCCGGTGAAATAGTCCCAGTTGCTGTCGACTTGAAACTGCCTGGCGTAGTTGCGCAAGATCTTGGGCGTGTCCTGCTCAGGATCGATGGAGATGGAAACCACGTGCACCTGCGAGCGCTCCTCGCCCAGCCGTGCACGAAAATCGGCCACGACCTGGCTGAGCAGCGGACAGATCGAGGTGCAGCTGGTGTAGATGAAGTTCAGTACCAGCGGGCGGCCGTCATCCAGGGCGGCGCGCAGTGACAGCTCCTTGCCATCGGCCCGGATCAATTGCACATCGGGCACCGTGATCACGGCCGATGAGAACCGCGCGCTGTCGGTCATCTCGACCGCTGCGCGCTCTTGCGCCTGCGCATGCGCGGACGCGAGCGACAGCACGCTGCTGCACACCAGGCTTGCGGCCAGGCGGCACAGGCCTGCTGGATCGGATTCCCATTTCATGTCGATGTCTCCGGACTTTTCATCCTAGGACGGCTGCGGCTCGTTTATCGGTCTGCTGCGTGGATCTTACCGAGGATGGCGGCGTTGGGGCAGATGCGCGTCTCGCTCTAAGGTGAATCCTACGAGCCAACTGCAGCATCACACCGCTGAGCTCGCCGATCGGCGCTGCGCCAGCCGTCAACAACTGCGCCCTGGATCAGTAATCGCGCGCCATCAAACATAATCCTAGTCGTTCCGCAGTGGAAGCTGCGGTTGCGATTCACCAGTCGTCCGCTCACCTAGAGCAATTCCTACTGCCGAAATGCAGTTTTGCCTCCCGAACAACTGCCGCGGGGCAGGGCATCTTTGTACCCGGCCGGAGTCGCGACCGGATTGAGCACAACTAATGAAGCATGGCGGCCGGTGGATTTGGGGAGTCGAGGGAGTAGAGAAATCTACATGAAGTCCAAAATCAGTTTTCTTATCAGCCTCGCGCGCTCGGTGTTGCGAGGCCTGTTCGGTGCCGACGCGATGCCAATCGGGCTGTGGCGATTCGGCCAAACCATGTCGCGGATCTCGCAACCATGCGCGATCACCAGCAACGCCGCGAACTACACCCCACACGTCTATCGACACGCGATTGGGTCACGCCGTACGACCGCCGATCTGGAGGGAAGGCTTATGGTCAGCACACGTCTTTGTCGCTACGGATTGGTGCTTGCGCTGATGTTTTTATTCGCAGGCAATGCACACGCGCAGAATTTCATGGTGCAGTGTCCGTACAGCACGCTGTGGCACCCGGGCGGTATGGGTGCGGGAGCGGGGTCCACCAACCCCTATGCCTTGTGGCCCAACTCCAGTACCTCAGGTGAGCCGCTCTACCACGGCCCACTCGCCTATAGCCCCGTGACCACCTTAACGAACAGCGTGCCGCTGAGCTACACGCTCAGCGGCGGCGCGGTCAAGTGCCAGCAGATCTCCGGCGGCGACGGCTACATGACCGAGGCCGATGGCAACCAGACCTTCATGTTCTCGTTCGGACCCTTAAGCGGTCTGGACAAGATCCAGAACGGCGGGGCCGGAACCGATTATCCGGACGAGTTCGACCAGCCTTATTGCAATACGTCGAAGCCTTATAACAACGGTCAGCCGAATCCGTACGTGGCCGGACAGCCGAATCCTCTGGCGCCGAACACCCTACTGAAATCGTGCAGCAACAACGCTGCGGTCGGCTACCTGCCGCCTGCGGGCTACAACCCGGCGATCGGCCAGTCGGTCCTCGTCGGTAATGGGAACCCGATCACCACACCCACCGGAGTCTTTGCAGTCGTCCTGCTTGCGGATGCCGATACTCCGGGTGTGACCCAGGGCTCCGGTTACGCCTCGCCCCCGCTGGTGACCTTTGGCCCCCCGGATTGCAAGACCGCCGGCCAGGTGATCCCCGGCTATGCCCCGTGCCCGGCGCCGGTACAGGCCACTGGATCGGCGACCATCGGCCAAGGCGCAGTGATCGCGGTTGCCATCACCAATCCGGGCAACGGTTACGTAAACCCGCCGAGCACGACGTTCACGCCGACCTCGCCCACCAGCACGATCCCCGGAACCGACCCGGCAGCGATCATGAATACCGGGGTAATGAACGGCAACATCCCGGCCCCTGAAATCGCGTTCGACGAGGACGACGAGTTTTTCCTGACGCTGACCAACGTCGGCATGATCATGCGGCCGGACCTGTTCGAGCAGCACACCGTCCACTTCCATGGCTACCCGAACGCCTCCTCGTTCTATGACGGCGTGCCCGATGCCTCGCTCGCGATCAACATCGGCGCCAGCTTCACCTATTACTACCTGGCGCCGGATGCTGGAACGTACTTCTGGCACTGCCACATCACGCCGCCAGAGCATCTGCAGATGGGCATGGTCGGGCAGCTGTACGTGCGGCCGCGACAGAATCGCGTGCCGGTCGGAACGGATCTGTATCAGTCGCTTGCCGCCCCGGCGGGCATTGCGGTCACGTACGGCGACGGCAAGGTGGGTTTGAGCCAGCAGAGCGACCTGCGCACCGCGTGCAATTCGAACGGCGAGAGCAACCTGTACGCCGGAACGACCTCGGCGCCCAGCGCTGACATCCTGTGCTCGGTGCCCTCGCCGGCGGCGGACCTCAAAACCGTGCAGATCGCGGGCGCCAAGTACGTCTACAACGACGGCGACGGCTCGACGCGCTACGACGTCGACGTGCCGCTCCAGATGCACGACTTTGATCCGAACTTCCACTTCGTCGGCATGACCTTCAACCCCGAAGGCTTTGCCGACATGAAGGGTAAGTATTTCCTGCTCGACGGCCGTAGCTATCCAGACACGGTCGGCCTGAAGGCCGGAAGCTTTGCGGGCTGGAGCGGCGGAGTGCCTTCCACGGGCACGACCAATCCGGACCCGGTCACGAATGCGATCTTCACGCAAGGCTCGGATGGCCAATCGCGGCCCGAGCAGCCGATTCCATCGCTGATCGTGCTGAGCCAGACCGGCAGCGTGGATGGCAACGGGAAAGCGACGCCGCAGCGCGCCGCGCTGCGCCTGGTGAACCTGTCGGTGGAGCAATACCACACGCTGGCCTCGCTGAGCATCCCGATGCATGTGATCGGCTGGAACGCGAAGATGCTGCGCGATCAGGCCGGCAACAACATGGACTACTACACCAATTCGATCACGATCGGTGGCGGCGAGTCGATGGACGCCATCCTCGATACCTGCGCGGTGCGTGGGCCGGCGCCGGCGTACGCCTGCACGACACCGGTACCGGTGGGCACCTATTTCATCTACACGCCCAACCTCGACCATCTTTCGAACGACGCGGAGAACTTCGGTGGAATGATGACCGAAGTGGTCGTCACGCCCTAGGAGACTGCAACGATGAGCTACTCCATCAACAAGAACTGCGGCACACCGGTACGGCGCTCATGGGGCGGGTCGATCGCGCTCGGGGTGCTCGCCTGCGCAATGGGGACGGCCTCAGCCGCGGTGCCCGGCATCACCGGTACGTCGTTCGCCCTGCAGGCCAACCAAGGCTACAGCTCACAGCCGGACGGCATGCAGATCTACTCGTGGGGCTATGGCTGCGCCGCTACATATTCGCCGCTGTTTGCGCCGGCCATCTTCAACGCGCCCGCCACCCAGGGAGTTTGTCCGGCCATGCAGCTGCCCGGCCCGACCCTGATCGTGACCGAGGGCCAGACGGTCACGGTGACGCTGACCAACAACCTGCCACCTGCAGCAGGCAACACCTCGATCGTTTTCACCGGCTTCACGCCGGTCACGACGACCGGTAGTCCCGGGGCCGGTCAGCTGACGTCAACTGGAGGCACTCAGGGGGTGATGGCGATGGAGGCGGGCACCGGTACGACGGTGACCTATACGCTGAACACGACCGGCAAGGCCGGCACGCACGCCTACTACAGCGGCACGCAACCCGATCTTCAGGTCGAGATGGGCCTGTACGGCGCGCTGGTGGTGCTGCCGATCACCCCCGGAGTGATGCCCGGAAGCAGCGCGCCATCGCCTTGCACGAAGCTCGGCGCCCGGCTCGAGGGCGGTGTGGAATATCGGCTGTCCACCGCCGCCTATGATCATCCGGCCACCTGCTACGACATCGAGTACCTGTGGCAGTGGGGCGAGATCGACCCGGTCATCCACGCGCAGGCCCAGGCGCAGGTCGCAGCGACGCCAGCCTGCACATTGGCGAAGGGATGCCTGTCGGTGGTCACCGAACCCTACCACCCGCGCTATTTCGTGATCAACGGCCGCTCGATGCCGGACGACATGGATCCGGACTATGCGCCCAATTACCCGGCTCAGCCGTACAACGGCAATCCGCACATGCATCCGCTCGATGCGGTGCTGGTGCGCACGATCGGGCAGGGGCGCTGGGAGCATCCGTTCCACGAGCACGCCAACCACGTGCGCATTCTGGCACGTGACGGCAATCTCATTCTGAGCCAGACCGATCAAACCAAACTCGCCGGCCTCATGATGTTCGACACCGACACCTGGCCGGGCCAGGCGTTCGATGGCATCTTCTACTGGAGTGGCCACGGACTGGGTTGGGACATCTACGGCCACACCCCGAAGTTGGTAGACGGCACCGTCCGGCCGGCCTGCACCGGCGCGTCCAGCATGAAGGGGATATCGGCCGCGTGCGAACCGGAGTGCATACCGGATGCGAACGGCTACTTCACGCATGCGACCGGCGCGGTGGCGCCGGTGTTCGCCAAAACTGCGCCGTACGCACTCTCGAACCCAACCGCGGCGTCGCTGAACTACGGCGAGTGGTGCGCGGATCATGAACATCCGCTAGAGGCCAGCCCTGCCGGCCAGGTCGGCGTCGGAGGACCGGCGACGCTGCCCGATCCACTGGTGGCGACTAACGGTCTGTGGTTCAACGGCACGCCCTACCTCGGTCCGGATGCAGTGAACCGAAGTCGCGGACCGACACCGCTGCCGCCGGGCGGCGCGCTACAGAACCCGCCGCTGGAGTCCGGTATCGCCTTCATGTGGCACTCGCATAACGAGCGAGAAATCACCACCAACGATGTCTTTCCGGGCGGCATGCTGATGATGATGCTGGTCGATCCGCCGGTTTGGTACATCGACGAAACGCTGTGAGAGTTCCGGAGCAGAACATGCGTATGAACAAAAAGTCACTCAGCACTGCGATCCTGACCGGATCGGCCCTTCTGCTCACCGCGGGTGTCGCGGTGGCGCAGTCGGTGGTCAACCTGACAGCGCTGCGTCAGACGATCGTCACGCCCGACGGCAACATCGTGCCGATGTGGGGCTGGCAGTGTGCCGCGAGCACCACGACCCCGACCAATGTGCCCTGCACGCAGACCAACGGTGTGGCGCAGGCCGGTGGCACGACCTGGCAGCCGCCGCTGATTACCGTGCCCTATACGGTCAACACGACGACCGGCGCCAGCACGACCGGCCTGACGATCTACCTGACCAACAATTTGCCGGTACCGACCTCCCTGACCCTGGTCGGACAGATTCCAAGCGGTACGCTCTCCGGCACCGTAACAACGCCGACCGACACGAATGGGCCCGGCAACCCGACGCGTGAGAGCGGACGGCTTCAGCATAGCGCGCAGACCTCGACCACCTGGACCACGGTGGTCAGCAACCAGCTAGCGTTCACGCCGCCGACCCAGGGCCAGCGCGCGCAGTCGTTCGTGCAGGAGGCCGCGGCGACCACCGGCACTATCACCTATAAGTGGAACTCCCTGACGCCGGGCACGTACCTGATCGAGACCGGCTCCTATCCGTCGATCCAGGGCCCGATGGGCCTGTACGGCGTGCTGGTCGTCACCAACGCTCCGACCGGTAGCGGGACGACTTCGTTCGTGCCCGGCACAGCGTATCCAAGTCCGGCAGGCGCAGTGACGACGACGGGTGTTCCGTACGACGCCGACGGCGTGCTGCTGATGAGCGAAATCGACGCGGTGCAGAACCAGGCGGCCGACACCGCGGCGCGCACCACCGGGTTTAGCCCGTTCAAGACCTGGAGCCCCGCGTGCTCGCCCACCGGACCTGCCGGGACTGCAAACACCTGCTATCCGGCAGCCGTGGACTACACGCCGACCTATTACCTGATCAATGGCCATTCCTTCGACCGCACCAACCCGGCGTTCTCGGCTGTGAATGTTGGTTCGAATGATTCGAGCGGCACCGTGCTGCTGCGCTTCGTGAATGCCGGCCTGCGCATGCACATGCCGTCGGTGTACGGCCTGCAGATGACGCTGATCGCCGATGACGGCCACCTGCAACCCGACGTGGCGCTGGCGCTGACCAAGGGAACGACGTTGGCCACCTGTCCGAGCGGCAACACGCCGATCGTAGGCGGCTGCCCCAAGACGCAGAACGACTTTTTCATGCCGGCCGGCAAGGTGCTTGACATCGCGGTGAAGCCGGCGGGTACGACCGCAGCCGGCTACACCTCCAGCTACTATCCTGCCTTCGATCGCGCGCTCAGCCTCTCTACCAACAACGAGCGCGACGGCGGCATGCAGGCTTACCTCGTGATCAACGGTGGGGCGCCGACTACAACCGCCGGGGTGACCACGGGATTCACCAATGTGTCGCTGACGAGCGTGACGGTAGCCGTGCAGGCCAATCCCGACAAATTCACGCTACCGGCCAATAGTCTTGCGCCGTTCACCTTCAACGTGCTGGCCAACGATGTGGGCATCAGCGGCGCGGTCCCGTTTGGCGTGCCCGCGTGCACCGCTCCCGGACAGACTAACTGTCTGTACCCGAACGGCATGTATACCTACGTGCCGACCGCCGTGAACACGGCGTTGACGTTTAACTATTGCGGCAACGGCACCACGACTTATGCAGCAGGCCCCACCTGCGCGACCGTCACGGTCGCATCGGCGGCGCTTGGCGGCGGGCCGACAGGGGTCGCCAGCAAATTCGCCAGCAAGGTCAACACGCTGCTGAATGTGCAGGAGCCTGGCGTGCTGGCGGTCGACAGCGATCCGACCGGCTACCGCCTCTATGCGAGCATTTGCAACAACACGACTTCTGCTGGCTGCACGCCCGGGTCGCCCGGCACGTCGCCGGCGAACCCGGCCATCGGTGTGGCCGCACCGGCCAACGTCGTCGATGGCGCCGCGCACGTCACCAGCGGCGCCTGCACGGTCACGCTGCAGTCCAACGGATCGTTCACCGCGGCGACGCCGGCCAACCTGGCCGGCAGTAGCTGCACGTTCCAGTACTACGCGATTAATGCGCAGGGCACGGCCAGCGCAGCGACCAGCGTTACACTGACGTTCCCGCCGCCGAGCGGTCTGAATGTGGTGGTGCAGGACGCCACCACCAACGTGGTGATGGGCGACTACAAGTGGGTCATCGAGCAGGACCTGACGTTCAAGATCGACCCGGCCTGCCAGACCAACGCAAGCACGAGCACTACGCCTCTGCTCGGATCGGACGGCAAACCCTGTCCGAAGGTTGCCACCGGAGTTCCGCCGACGCTGGGTACCAACTTCCACACCAGTTACATGCCGGTGATCGCCAGCGGCTGCACCGGCCCGCAGAGCTGCGAGCGAGGTCAAAGCGTATACAACCCGGTGACCGGCACGCATCAGCCGGCGACCTGCAACCACGGTGTCTGCCTTCCGAACGGGACCAGCTTGCCGACGTCACTTCCGAAAGACGTTCAGCTCAACGCCTTCGATCCGGACGGCGTCACACCGGCCCGCTACTACATCTCGATACTGCCCGGCGACTCGGCCAATCCCGCGAACGTCGGCGCCAATGGATACCCCGGTCCATTTACGCAGCCGGCCTGCGAGGGCGCACTGACAGCGACGACAGCCACGGGTCTGACCGTTCCGGTCTGCGGGCACACGATGAGCGGTGCACCGATTTCTGCGCCGAGCTGCACCGGGACCGCCGCGACGGCTGGAGTGACCTGCACGTTTCCCAACGGTACCGGAGGCCTGACGGGAGGCACCCCGCTGCCCGGATCACCGGGCTACGCGCTCACGATCCCGGTTCAGCCGAACCCGCTGCTGACCGCGCAGCTGACGATCTTCGTGTTCGAGGACGACGCGCCACTGAACGGCGAGCACGACGTCGGCGGCAACAACAACGAGCCGGCACTGGGAGGATTCCAGGTCGAGCTGTGGGACGAGATGGCCCAGTCCGGCGATTTCACCGGTCAGATGACCTACGACATCTTCAACATGCCGCTGTCGAACGCATTGAACGGCACCATCGACCCGCTGACCGGGCGCAATGCCTGTCCGGTAGGGGCCACTGGGCCCGACAACAGCGGCAATTTGAACCAGGTGGCCTCGGGCATGATCATCGTGTGCCCGCAGTACGAGGACGATGGCGTCACGCCGTCGCCGCTGGCTGGTAACGCGCTGGTCAAGAACCTGATGCCGGGCCGCTTCGGCGTGATCGTGCACCCGTCCGCCGCACGCGAGGCGGCCGGCGAGGTCTGGTACCAGACCAACACGCTGGATGGCACTCATTTCCTCGATTCGTTCGTGAAAGTGGGCGAGCCGGCCTACTTCCAGGAATACGGGCCGGGCGGCTACCACGTGTTCATGGGCATGGCCAACCCGGCCGTGATCAATGCGCGCAAGGCCTCGTTCTGTAATGGCCCGCCGGCGGTGTCATGCACAAACACGGTCACCGGCCAGGTGAGTAACTTGCACGAGAACCGCGCGCCGGACGAGACGCTCTATGACAGCGGCGTGTTCCCGATTGGCAACCCGGCCAACTACCGGGCGTTCGCGCACACCACCTGCTGGGCATCGCTGGGTGATCCGGATGGCCTGACGTTCGCCTTCACCAATTGCGACGCCAACGGCAACTATAGCTTCACCGGGATTCCCGATGGCAACTGGTCGCTGGTGGTCGGAGATCAGTGGAATGACCTGATCGTCGATGGTTCATCGAAGCCAGTGGATGTGTGCAGCGGGTCCAGCTGTACCGTCAAGACGCCGAATCCCTACCTGATCGATTCGTCGACATTTTCCTGGCAGACGCACGTCTGGAACAGCGTCTTCATGGACCTGAACGGTAACGGTATTCAGGACGGTGAGCCCGGCTTGATCCAGGTGCCGGTGCGGATACGCTTCCGCAATGGCCGTTTCAATAATACCCAGTTCACCGACGTCACCGGCCACGCCAACTTCAACGAGACCTTCCCGCTGTTCAACTGGTACGTGATCGAATCGGACGACACCCGCTTCAAGAACACCGGCGTGCACGTCGTGTACGACTACGGCGGTCAGATCGACGGGCCTTCCGGCACCAATTGCCTGGGTGCGGCTTCCGGCGGCAGCAGCAATCAGTCCAACTCGGCGACCAACCCGTGCGGCAACGGCAACGCCGGTTCCTACCAGGGGTTGCTGAACTCCAATGAACGCATCCCGGTTCCGGCTAACCTGCGCTATCCGGGATCCTATTACTGTCAGTTCGGCGATTGCTCGGAGCTGAACGGAACGACGGGCTTTCCCGCTGCCGGCGGCCCCGGCGGCTCGACCGGCCGGGTCGATCCAGGCAGCGTCGTGACGGAAGGTTTGCAGGGCTTTCTGAGCCAGACCGAAGTGCTCGAGTGGGGCAAGCTGCCCTACCTTCCGGGTGAGAACGGCGGCGTCCGCGGCCACGTAGTGTATTCATCTACGCGTCCGTTCGACGATCCGACCATCCTGTTCCAGAACCTGTGGGAACCACTGGTTCCGAACGTCACGATCAACTTGTACCAGGAGCTGGCGCAGCCGGACGGTACGGTCGGTCTGAAATTGGTCGACACAACTCTAACGAGTAGCTGGGATGCCTATACCCAGGGCTCTCGCTCGGGCGCAGGTACGGCATCTGCCATCCCGAACCTGAACTGCACCGGCCAGACCACGGCCGATCCGTTCTTCGGCTACACGCTGGCCGGCACGCCGCAGTATCTGTATCCCAATACGCCGCTGCCCTACAACAGCCAGTACAAGTGCTATGACGGCTTGCATAACTTCAACCAGGTGCAGCCGGCGCCGTACGACGGGCTGTACCTGTTCCCAAGCGTGACCAACAACCCGGTGACCGGTGCGGTGGGTACGAACTGCACCGCCTGTATCGCCAATCCGAACGCCGGTGCCCCCGGATCCGCCGCATCCATCCTGCCGGCGGGCAAGTACGTGGTCGAGGTGGTCGTGCCGCCGGGCTACGAGCTGGTCAAGGAAGAAGACAAGAACATCCTGATCGGCGACGCGTTTATCGCCTCAGCCACGGTATCGCCACAGTTCGTCGGACTGGGCGACATCTTCATCGTGCCCGATCAGGCGTCGATCAACCAGAACAACATCAACGGCGTGTACAACCCGGCGATGAACAGCAACTTTGCCAACCCGTCCTATACCGGTCCTGTCACCGGCGGAGCGAACCCGTACACCAACTGCACCACCGCGTCCACGACCGGCTGCCCGCCGGCCGGCAACAACGGCAACCCGACCGCGACCATGGGCCGCGACCAGTTCGGCGGCTTCGGACCGGGCGGACTGACTACGCTGAATACGCCTTGCGTGGGCGAGGAGCGCATCGTTCCGGACTTCATGAGTATCTCGCCCGAGTCGGGCCAGGTCGCTCCGTTCGCCGGGGCGACGCGTCCGCTGTGTGACCGCAAGGAACTGGTGCTCAACGATCAGATGCAGGCGCAGACCGACTTCTTCATCTGGACCAAGACGCCGGCCGCCACGCACTACACCGGGTTCATCCTGGATGATTTCTCGTCCGAGTTCGACCAGTCCTCGCCCAGCTTCGGCGAGAAGTTCGCGGTACCCAACCTGAACGTGTCGTTGAAGGACTTCAACGGCGTTGAGGTGTCCCGCGTCTACTCTGACCAGTGGGGTCTCTACAACGGGCTGCTGTTCTCCACCTGGGAAGTGAACCCGCCCAATCCGACCGGCTACTCGCCCGGCATGTACATCACCGAGATGAACAGCCCGGGCCCGATCTTCGCGCCGGCCTGCATCACCCCGCCCACTAGCACCACGGCCGGGTTCCCGCTCGGGTGCGTGACCAATCAGACCAATCCGCCGACCATCAGGATCACCGATCCGTACTACAACCCGGGCTACAGCACGTTCGATTACGAGAATCCGTTCATGCCGGGCGACACGACGTACCTCGACACGCCGGTGATTCCGTTGATGGCGTTCGCCGAGGCGTACAACCCGCCCGACTGCGCCTACCCGGATGCGACACCCGCGATTGCGAGCGTGACCGCGCCGGCTGATACGCTGAGCTTGAATAGCGCGTCCGCCGCAGGTACCGGTACGTATTCCGGACCCTGGGTCAGCGCCGCCGGGCACAGCCTGGTGATCAGCGCGCTGGGCGACCAGATCGTGCCGAACTACGCGTACTCGGGTCCCTCGACTTCTACCTCGCCGTTCAACCAGAGAACCATCACGCGCCACTATGGCTTTGGCGCGCAGTGCACCGCGGTGAGCGGCGCCTGCACCAACGTATCTACCGTCACCATCGGCGGCGCGACTGCGCCGGTAACGGCCTGGACCGACACGTCGATCACCGTCACCGTGCCGACCCTGACTACGGCCCAGTCGAGCTGCACGTTCCAGCAGAGTGGGGTGGCTACGCCAACCTTGTGCGGTCAACTGGTGGTTACCACCGGCACCGGCCAGCACTCGATCGATGCCGTGACCGTCACCATCGGCGGCAAGCCGCCGACCTACATCGCTCAGGAAAAACTGACTCCCGACACCTTCGGCAGCACGCTGCCCAACGCGCTGCAAACAGCCATTGACAATGCCGCCTCAGGTGACCTGATCATCGTCGGGCCCGGCACCTACACCGAGATGCTGCAGATGTGGAAGCCGGTGCGCCTGCAGGGTGTGGCGGCGGCCACCACGATCATCAACGCGAACACGCAGCCGGCTGGAAAGCTTGATCCCTGGCGCCGGCGGCTCAATTGCCTGTTCGGCCTGGGCTTGAGCGGCCAGGAGATGGGCGCGACGGTCACCACGACGACCGCGACCGGCCCGGCCAGCTACACGACGGTGTACGACCCGACCGGGGTGTACAGCTGCAACTTTGGCGTAATCACCAATGGAAGCACGGTTGAGGCGGCGGTTGACCCGATCGAATTGGAGCCGATCATCGGCTGGGATTCGAACCTGAACGGCAACCTGTCGGAACTGTTGCAGGAACCGACGCTGATGGGCGCTTACGAAGGCGCGGCCATCACGGTCCTGGGCAAGGGAGTGGAGAACTACCAGTTCAGCTCCACCGCCACGGCCTGCGGCGCGGAAGGTAATACCAGCTGCGTCGTGCTGAACAACTGCGCGGGCTCTATTACGACCAATACGACCACCGGCGCGGTGACCTGCCACGTGCCCGCCGTGACCGGCCAGGCTCTTGGCGACTGCAATCCGGCGAGCAATTTCTATACCGGCAACTTCCTGTGCAATCCGGCGCGCATCGACGGCCTTACGCTCACCAACAGTTCGCAGGGCGGCGGGGCGCTGTTCGTGCACGGCTGGAACCATTACCTGGAGATTTCCAATAACCGCATGACCGGCAATGCGGGCACGCTGACCGGCGGTATCACGCTGGGGCAGCCGGAAGTTCCTGATCCGACCTATGTCACGGTCGGCAGCGGTGCCGGGGCGTACATGGCGGCCACGCCGCTGGCGATCGACCAGTACGTGAACATGCATAACAATGCAGTCACGTTCAACTCCGCCTACGGCGATGAGCTGAACTCCAACACGCCGGCGGCAGGCGGCGGTGTCACCGTCAACACGGGCTCGGATTACTACAAGTTCGCCTACAATTTCGTGTGCGGCAACCTGAGCTCCGGTGACGGCGGCGGCATGACTCACTTTGGCTTGAGCTTCGGCGGCAACATCTCGCACAACGCGTTCCTGTACAACCAAAGCACCAACCCGTCGCTGACTACCAACGGCGGCGGGCTGATCATCGAGGGCAACGCGCCGGATGGGACGCTGGCCGAGAACAGCCAGGTCGACGTCGATTTGGGCCCGTCACTGTCCGACGGCATCGGATCCGGGATGGTGGTCGACTCCAACCTGATCATGGGCAACACCGCCGAGAGCGGTGAGGGCGGCGGCCTGCGGCTGCAGAGCATCAACGGCAACGACATCGTCAACAACCCGAGCAATTCGGCCCACTGGTACACGATCTCGGTGATCAACAACATCATCGCGAACAACGTCGCCGGCTGGGAAGGAGGCGGGGTGTCGATCCAGGACGCCGTGGCGGTGGATTTCAGGAACAACACGGTGGTCTCCAACGATGTGACCGCCACGGCCGGTGTGCTGTTCGACACACTGGGCGCCCAGTACGCCAACACGTCGCCGCCGAACTGCAACCCGGACACGGGAGTGGGCTGCACCAACCCGATCACGACGTCGGTGCCGCTGCCGGCCGGGCTGGTGACGCATCCGCACAGCCTGCTGCTGAGCCCCGCGTTCACTGACCCGACCGTCACCTGCCCCAATGCGACTGCGGCTGGCTACACGACCGGCACGTCGGCGGCGAACCCGAGCGACTGCGCGCGGGTGTCGAAGCCAGTGATCGCCAACGACATCATCTTCAACAACCGGCCGTTCTACATGACTACCGCTGGCAGTCCGTCGGTGGTCGTGTTGACGCCCGCGTTGAGCCAGCCCGCGACGCCTGCAGTCACCAACGGGGTGGTCACCGGCGGCACCGGCGCGTGTCCGACCGGCGCGACCCACTGGGACATCGGCGTGTACGGAGACAACACCATCTCGGGAGGCAACCCGGGCGGGTACAAGTTGAATCCGACCTACTCGATTCTTACTGACCTGACCGGACCCGCCGGAGGCTATGCGGCTGGGAACAACCTGGCACCTCCGGCTGGCGGCTTGTTCACCAGCATGTACTGCAACGGCTCGCGCGTACCGCCGGAAATCTCCCCGACCGTCTGCACCAGCACCGCCAACGCGGCCGGCTGCACCTATCCGGGAGCCTTGGGAATCACGGTGCCTCCGGGCGTGCCGGACAACAATCCGTTCTATGCGAATTTCAATCTGACCCCGGCGGCGACGGTGGACGAGGGCAACAACTGGATCAACATGTTCTACGGTCCGCTCACCAATGTGAATCCGACCGTCGCCAGGGGAACTACCGGTTACGGAACGGCATTGGGTAGTTACTCGCCCGCGTCGAGCTCCTCGCCGGCCGTCAATGTGATACCGGTGTCGGTTTCACACCCGGCGCTGGACTTCTTCGGCAATCCGCGCCCGGACAACACGAGCGATACATATTTTGATATCGGCGCAGTTGAGATCGGCGCCGGCGCGGCGATCGCGAGCGTCACACCCACCTCATTGGCCTTTGGCAGCGTGCCGGACGGTACCACCAGTACCGCGCAGACGCTGACGCTGCATAACACCGGAACCGCGAGCCTGACCGGCATCACGGTTGTGGTCACGGCGCCGTACTCCCGCCCCGCCGGCGTGGCAGGCGGTACCTGCACCGCGACGCTGGCAGCGGTGAGCACCTGCACGATCAACATCGTGTTCTCGCCGACGGCCACGGGCGCGGCCCCTGGCACGGCAACGATCACCGGCAGTGCCGCTGTAACCGGCTCGCCCGTGGCGCTGACCGGCACTGGCGCGACGGCATCGACCGCGAGCGTCACGGGTGGTCCGCTGGCGTTTGGCAGCGTGGCCGTCAGTACGACCAGTGCCGCGCAGACGCTGACGCTGCACAACACCGGAACTGTGGGCCTGACTGGCATTACGATCACGGACACGCCACCGTTCCATCACGTGGGCGGTAGCTGCGGCCCGACGCTGGCCGCTGCGAGCACCTGCACGATCACCATTGTGTACCAGCCGACCGCCACCGGTGCGGCGACCGGCACGACGACGATCACCAGCAACCTTGCGGTGACCGGCTCGCCGGTGGCGGACTCGGGCACCGGCGTGACGGGGCCATCGACCGCGAGCGTCACGGGCGGTCCGCTGGCGTTTGGCAGCGTAGCCGTGGGTGCCACCAGTGCAGCGCAGACGCTGACACTTACCACCGGAACGGTGGGCCTGACCGGCATTAATATCTCCGACACGGCACCGTTCCATCACCTGGGCGGTACCTGCGGCACGACGCTGGCGGCTGCGAGCAGCTGCACGTTCACCGTTGTGTTCCAGCCGACCGCCGCCGGTGCGGTGAGCGGCACCTCGACGATTACCAGCAACGTTGCGATTAACGGTTCGCCGGTGGCGGACTCGGGCACCGGCGTGACGGGGCCATCGACCGCGAACGTCACACCCACCTCATTGGCCTTTGGCAGCGTGGCCGTCGGTACCACCAGTGCCGCGCAGACGCTGACGCTCAGTAACACCGGAACGACGGGCATGACCGGCATTACGATCTCGGACACGGCACCGTTCCATCACCTGGACGGTACCTGCGGCACGACGCTGGCCGCTGGCAGCAGCTGCACGTTCACCGTTGTGTTCCAGCCGACCGCCACCGGTGCGGCGAGCGGCACGACGATGATCACCAGTAACGTTGCGGTGACCGGCTCGCCGGTGGCGGACACGGGCACCGGCGTGACCGCGGCATCGACCGCGAACGTCACCGGTGGTCCGCTGGCCTTTGGCAGCGTAGCGGTCGGGGCGACCAGTGCCCCGCTGACGCTCACGCTGCACAACACCGGAACGACCGGCCTGACCGGCGTTAACATCTCGGACACGGCACCGTTCCATCACCTGGGCGGAACCTGCGGCACGACGCTGGCAGCTGGCAGCACCTGCACGTTCACCGTTGTGTTCCAGCCGACCGCCACCGGTGCGGCGAGCGGCACCTCGACGATCACCAGTAACGTTGTAGTTAGCGGCTCGCCGGTGGCGGACTCGGGCACCGGGACATCGACCGCGAGCGTCACCGGTGGTCCGCTGGCCTTTGGCAGCGTGGCGGTCGGGGCAACCAGTGCTCCGCTGACGCTGACGCTGCACAACACCGGAACGACCGGCCTGACCGGCGTTAACATCTCGGACACGGCACCGTTCCATCACCTGGGCGGAACCTGCGGCACGACGCTGGCAGCTGGCAGCACCTGCACGTTCACCGTTGTGTTCCAGCCGACCGCCACCGGTGCGGCGAGCGGCACCTCGACGATCACCAGTAACGTTGCGGTGACCGGCTCGCCCGTGGCGGACTCGGGAACCGGGACATCGACCGCGAGCGTCACGGGCGGTCCGCTCGCGTTTGGCAGCGTGGCAGTCGGGGCGACCAGTGCCCCGCTGACACTGACGCTGCACAACACCGGGACGACGGGACTGACCGGCGTTAACATCTCGGACACGGCACCGTTCCATCACTCGGGCGGTACCTGCGGCACGACGCTGGCCGCGGGGGCCACCTGCACGTTCACCGTGGTGTTCCAGCCGACGGCCGCCGGTTCATTCACCGGCACCTCGACGATCACCAGCAACGTTGCGGTTACCGGCTCGCCGGTGGCGGACTCCGGGAGCGCACCCTAGCGGCCGAGCTGATGGAATTGGTCAGGCAATCTAGCGACACAGTCGCTAGTTTGCCTGACCTCGGTGTTGTATATGGAAATAAGCCAATAGTCCCATTAGCGGTCGCGGGGCCCAATGGAAGTAGGAATGCGCGAATGCTCTTAGGTGATCGGCTGCATGGGGAACTGCTGTTTGCTGTGTTGACGGCGGCTTGCCTGCTCATGTGTGCTGCGGGTGCCCGGGCGGACGTCGCGCAGCCACAGCCGACGAAACCGCAGGCTGGCGCCTCACCGCAGGCGGCCGCCGCGCCGCAGGTGATGGTCCCGCGCAGCACACGCGGCGAGATGTGGGTGGCGGCCCGCTATGGGGTCGATCACCTGCAGGTGCACTACACGGCCTCGGGCTCCTCCCTGGTGTTTCGCTACCACGTGGTGGATGCGGACAAGGCGATGCTGTTGAGCGATAAGCACGCCACGCCCTACCTGATCGACCAGAAGAGCGGCATCAAGCTCCTGGTGCCGGTGATGGACCAGATCGGTGCGTTGCGCGAGACCACGCCCCCCGAGCAAGGGCACGAGTATTTCCTGGTGTTCGGCAATGCCGGCAAGATCGTGAAACCGGGGCAGCGCGTCGACGTGTCGATCGGTGCGTTCCACGTCTACGGACTGACGGTCGAGTAGCGCACGCGGATGGACGCGGCGTTGCGGTTGACAGAATTCTCCACCCAACTATGAAGGCGCCTGCAGCTATGTCGAAACTCACGTTGGCGTGCGGCCTCGCACTGACGCTCGCAATCTGGGCGTACGCTCCTGGCGCATCGGCGCAGAAGATCGTGCGCGATCCCACCGCGCCGGCGACCGCGCTGCCGCCGCCGCCGCGGCCGGCCGCCGCCCCGGTGCCCGCCAAACTCCCCCAGCTCAGCGTGAGCCAGATCGTGGACAAGAACGTGGCGGCGCGCGGTGGCCTCAGCGCCTGGCGGGCGATCCAGTCGATGAGCATTTCTGGCAAGATCGATGCCGGCGGGAAGAAGGACACGCTGTTGCCCTACACCCTGCAGGTGAAGCGGCCCAATAAACAGCGCCTGGCGATCGACTTCGCCGGTCTCACGTCGCTGCAGGTGTTCGACGGCGAGCACGGCTGGAAGCTGCGTCCGTATCTCAATCGTCCGGATCCCGAGCCGTTCTCACCGGACGAGTTGCGCAAAGCCACCGAGGCCCCGGATCTGGATGGCCTGCTGATCGACTACGCCGCCAAGGGCAGCAAGGTCGAGCTGGAGGGCACGGAGATGATCGACAATCAGGGGACTTACCGACTCAAGGTGACCACCAGGCACGGCCACGCGCAGCATGTCTGGATCGACGGCAGCAGCTTCCTCGAGGCGAAGATAGAAGCCAATCCGCGCCGTTTCGACGGCAAGATGCGCAACGTGGCGAGCTATCCGCGTGACTACCGCAGCGTCCAGGGGGTGATGATGCCTTTCGTGGCGGAGACCCGGATCGAAGGCGTGCGTGGCGGCCACAACATGACCATCGAGAAGGTGGTGATGAACGAGAAGATTGACGACAGCGCGTTCGCCAAACCGCCATCGCTGACCGCGGCTGCGATGCAGAAGTCGCCGCGCATGGTCACGCTGCCCGCTGCGGGTCCGGCCACCAGCTCGCCGCAGCCGCCCTGAAGGAGTGACGCAGTGAGCGGGCGCGGCAATATCCCGGTCAGTTTGCGCGCAATGCTGATAAGCGTGCTGGCCGCGCCGCTGACGCTGTGGGCTGCAGCCGCCCCGGTGAGTGATCCTGGCGCCGCGGATCAGCACGAGTTCGCGGCGGCGCCGGCGGCGCACTCACCGGACGCATTGCCGCTGGCGACCCGCTCGCTGGTCAACTATCTGGTGCCCGCCATCCGGCTGGTGCGCGACGATGGCAAGGACGTCACGTTGATCGACGAGCTGAATGACGGCCGCCCGGTGGTGCTCAACTTCATCTACACCAGTTGCTCGGGCATCTGCCCGCTGGCGAGCCATATTTTTTCCCAGCTGCAGTACCAGCTGGGAGCTGAGCGCGATCACGTGCACCTGGTTTCCATCTCGGTGGATCCTGAGCAGGACACCCCGGCGCGATTACGCGCGTACGCGCAGCAGTATTCGGCCGGTCCGAGCTGGCAGCACTATACCGGCAGCGCGGATGCGAGCAGCGCCGCTCAGCGCGCCTTCGACGTGTATACGGGCGATAAGATGGGGCATACCCCGGTGACCCTGGTGCGGATGGCACCCGGGCAGCCCTGGGTGCGATTCGATGGCTTCGCGACGGCCGATATGCTCCTCAAGGAACTGCACGGCCAAGGCCAGGTCATGGCCGCCGCGTCGCCCACGAGACCGTAAGGCCGTTGCCCGTGCTGTCGTGGCGTCGGTCGGCCGCAATGCTGGCGTGCAGCCTGCTCGCGGTGAGCGCCTGGGGGCGCCTGAAACCGCTGTCGGAACCGGCGTTGAAAGATGCCGAGGCGCTGTATCGCGAGGGCGTGCTTCCCGACGGTCAATCTCTGCGCGGCACACGCGCGGGCGGCGAAGCTATCGAGGGTCGCGCTGCCGCCTGCGCCAATTGTCACCGGCGCAGCGGCTTCGGGGTCGAGGAAGGCCGGACCATTGTCCCCCCGATCACTGGCCGATACCTGTTTCGCGAATCCACCGGTGCCTCGCCGATGGTGCATTCGGGCGCCGAGGCAGTCTCGTCGCAGCGCAGCCGCTACAGCTCTGAAACCTTGGCCCGTGCCATTCGCGAGGGCATCGATCCTGACGGGCGCACGCTCGATTATCTGATGCCGCGCTTTGCGCTCGATGACGCGTCGATGGCGTTGCTGACCGGGTATCTGAAACAGTTGTCGTCGCACCCGGTGCCGGGCGCGCTTACCGACATCGTGGAATTCGCCACGATCGTGACGCCGGATGCCGATCCGGTCAAACGTGACGCGATGCTCGATGTGCTCAATCACTTCTTCGACAGGAACAATGCCTTCTACCGCGGGGCCGATCCGACGCTGCAAGGTCCGCTCAGAAGCCATGTCGCGACCGGGCGCAGCTGGCAACTGCGCGTCTGGGAGCTCACTGGCTCGCCGGAGACCTGGGAGGAGCAGCTGCAGCGGCGATTCAAGGCAGACCCGGTTTTTGCCGTGATTTCCGGCATCGGCGCCAACACCTGGGAGCCGGTGCATCGTTTCTGTGAACGCCAATCTCTGCCCTGCCTGATGCCCAACGTCGACCTGCCGGTGGTCGCGGAGAGCGACTTCTACCCCGTCTATTTCTCCCGTGGTGTGCTGCTGGAGGCGGACGTCATCGCCAGTCGCCTCGGCGCCGAGGCCAATGCCGGCAAGCCGCGGCGCGTGATCCAGGTCTTCAGGTCCGACGATATCGGCGCTGCGGCAGCCCGACAGTTGGCGGGCGCACTGGCAGCGGCCGGCGTGACGGTCGCGATGCACGAGCTCACGTCCCGGCACCCGGCGCGCGAGCTGTCAGGGGTAGCGCGCGATGCGGCTAGCGCCGATGCCCTGGTGCTGTGGCTGCGACCTGAGGATCTCAAGGCCTTGCCCGCCGATGCCAGCGCGCCCAGGCGTGTATTCGTGTCGGGCCTGATGGGTGGCCTGGAGAAGGCCCCCTTGCCGCAGACCTGGCGCGACCCCACGCGCCTGACTTACCCCTTCGACCTGCCGACACGGCGCGCGATTCCGATGGACTACCCGCTCGGCTGGTTCAGGATCCAGCACATTCCGGTCGTGGACGAGCGCATACAGATAGACACCTACATCGCCTGTTCCATACTGGGCGAAGCCGCGAGCACCATGCGCAACGACCTGGTCCCTGACTACCTTGTCGAGCGGGTCGAAGTCGAACTCAGCCATCGGCTCATCAACGGCTACTATCCGCGCCTGGGGCTTGCGCCGGGACAGCGCTTTGCGTCCAAGGGGGCCTACCTGGTTCGTTTCGCGGATCCAAGTGGCGAACGCATCGTCGCCGACAGTGATTGGATCGTCCCGTAGTCGCCCATGGATGTTATGTCATCGCTTTCAGTGATTAATGTCGCCGCAGAAGCGCAACAGAATGACGAGCATCCCAGGCTACACGAGGCTACACGAGGGTCAGCGCCTGGTGCCGAGCCAGCAGGCGCCACGGCATCTGGTTACGCTAATATGAACCTGCGAAATAAATTCAGCTGAGGTGACCATGAGATATCAACTCGCGCTCGCGGCACTGTTCGTGATCGCCGCCGCGGTCAGCGCACAGGAGCCGCCGCCGGCGGCCAGCGCTTCGGTGCCGCCGCCTGCAGTCGACAGTGCCAGCGTCACGGGCTCCGAATTTGTATCGGACCGATTCAAGCTCCACTACCGGTTGCCCGACGGCTGGAAGGCGCTGAGCGATGCGACTCGGGTCGCGGACAATCAGCGTTATCGGGACCAATACGCACATCCGGTGTACGTCAACGTGCCCTCATCAAAGTCCAAGAGCGTTCCGACCAAGCCAGCGGCCAACGGCAATGCGACACATCGGGCGAAGGCGCCCGTCGTGCCGGAAAATTACTGTCTGATGGCGGCAAGTCCTAATGGCATGAGCTCGCTCGATGACGCGGTATTGCCACGCATCAACATCTGGGCGGATCAGAGGGTTCCCACCGTGGACAGTGCCGAGGATCACATCCGAATGCTCAAGGCGCGCGGCGAGGTCCTGCTGGCGCCCGCACCGCTGTCCTTGGCCGCTCACACCTTCGTTCGCATCGACGTGCTGCAGGCTAACGGCATATACCATTCGCAGTTCGTCACCGTGGCGGGCGATTATCTGGTCGGCTTTGATTTGTACGCCGCGACGGACGAACAGTTGATGGCGATGGTACAGACCATGCAGTCCGTGCACTTTGATTGAGCACGCCGCGTCTGACTGCGCCGGCAACGCCAAGCTCAGCGCCGCGGTTGCATGATCCGGTTCGATATCGATGACAGCGAGCACGGTGGCGACAATGCTTCGCGCTTCGCGGCGGACATGGCTGGGGTTTTAAGAGCAGATATAAGTGACGGCAATATGACCGCGCAGCTGCGGCGTGCCGACACACCCGATTGACCATAATGATCGACCACGCGCTGCAATGGCGGCGGTAGCGTGCCGCATCGGCTGCAGATTAGAGGTGTCGCATGGACAAACAGGCCGATAACTGTTCTTATCGTCCTACGAGAATTGTAGAATTTGCCGCGGAAATATGGATATCCAAACTGAAGCTGGAACTGTCGCTACAGAGATCACGACCGAGGTGTGGCCCGGCTGGACGCCTCGCCGTGCCGCGCGCATTCGTCTGATGCTGATCGACGATCACCTGCTGATCCGCGAGGGTATCGAGGCGCTGCTGTCGCTCGAGCGTGATCTGGAGGTCGTCGGCACGGCATCATCTATTCCCGACGGGATCGAACTAGCGCGCGCACTGGGTCCGGATCTGGTGATCTCGGACCTGACCTTTCCGGGCTGCAACGGCAGCACGGCGGTGCGAACGCTGTGCCAGGCGTGCCCCGAGACCCGGGTGCTGGTGCTCAGCGTGCATGATTCGCTCGAGTGCATTCGCGCGGCCTTTGCCGCCGGCGCCGTTGGCTATCTGCGAAAAGATGCTTCGCGGGAAGAAATGCTCTACGCCGTCCGGCGCGCGGTCGCCGGTGGACGTTCCACCTGCCTGGCTGTCGGCGACATCGTGGTGCAGGACTGGTTGGAGCGCGGCGGGCTGAGGGAACCAGCCGCCAATGCCTGCCTTAGCGCCGAAGACCGCCGGGCATTGCGACTGATCGCGCTCGGTGTGCCGACCTGGCGCATCGCCGAGGAATTCGGTCGCGGGGTCAAGACAGTCGAGAAATATCGGGCCAGCCTGATGCGGCGCCTGAGCTTGAAGAACACCGCAGCCGTGACCCGCTTTGCGGTCGACATGCATCTGCTGTCACACAGTGAAGTCGATCGACTGCTGGCGGCCGACGCGGTCAGCGGCAGCACGGCGCGGGAAGCCTGAGTGAGAAACATCCTGATCGTTGACGATGAGCCCTACGTCTGCCAAGCGCTGCGGCGAGTGCTGGAGACATCGGGCAACTCGGTCCTGACTGCGGCCAGTGCGGAAGAGGGGCTGCAGCGCCTGCGAGAGCACACTGCAGATCTGGCGATCGTCGACATCGTTATGCCGGGGTTGGACGGGGTCGGGCTGATCGCGCAGATTCGCAGCGAGTTTCCGAACGTGCGCGTCATCGCGATGAGCGGCGGTGGCAATTTCGGACTCAGTGAGTATTTGCCTGAGACCATCATCACGCACGCTTACCTGGAAGCGGCCAGAAAGGCCGGCGCCCAAGGAACACTGTTCAAGCCGTTTGAAACCCAGCAACTGCGCGACCTGATCGAGCAGGTGGCCGGACCCATGCCGGCCGAGGCGCTGTAGCCGCGCTAGTTCACCGATCCCTGATCCTTGCCCACGAGGCCATAACGGATCGCGAACATGGTGAGGGACGCGGTGTTGTGCAGCTTGAGTTTGCGCATCAGGTTGGAGCGGTGTTTTTCCACGGTCTTGACCGACAGGCCCAGGGCGCGCGCAGCGTGCTTGTTCGACTGGCCGAGCGCGATGCGTGTGAGTACTTCACGTTCGCGTTCCGTGATCAACGCGTCGGGGGTCCGGCCAGGTTCTCCATTGATATCGCCGACGTAGCGCGACAGGATGGAGGTGCTCGCCGACCCGCACAGAAACTTGCGTCCCGCGCTGACCGCGCGCATGCCCTGCATCAGCTCGGCGTAGTTGGAGTCCTTGAGCAGATAGCCTGAGGCACCGGCACGAAACGCGGCGCGGATGTATTCCGCACTCTTGTGCTGGCTCAGGATCAGAATCGGTACCTGGCTGCCGCGGGCACGCAGTTCAGTGATCAGGTCGATCCCGGATTGGTCCGGTAGTGCGATGTCGGTAATGATCAGCGCCGGATCGCTTGCCTCGATGGTGGCGAGGGCGTCCTGGTAACATCCGGCCGAGCCCACGATTTCCACGCCGGGGTCCAATTCCAGCAGGGCGATCAGGCCCTCGCGCAGCAGGACATGGTCTTCCACCAGCACGACTCGGAGTCGTCCTGGACGTTTCAACTTGGTCTCAATGACTTCCTGTGTCATCGGTCACACTGCTGCTGCAATCCCGGCGCTAACGCCCTTAATGGAACGATTGTGGCGTCGATGGCAGGCCGCATTTTATCGGCCACCACGCAGCCGCGCCGGCGCGCAGCCCTCCCGGGGGATAGCTTACATCCTGCGTCGATAGTTCCCATTGATTTTTAAGCCCGCGGCCGCCACCTGCAAGTCAGTAGGATAGGCCGGCAGCGGGTTCGCCCGGCGCCCACTGGGTCGCGATTTTGCAATATGCTGCCCTCGGGCCGGTCTGCGCTTCAGATTTGGCGCTCCGGGCGCACGGCAAGGGCAGGGCGCTCGCACAGGCCGGTCATAATCCGTGCGGCTAGCGGCCCTGCGAGCGCTGAAGCGCGCGGCGCGATGCCCGCTAACACCTCGCCCGGACTCAGGTTTTTTGTTAACTCGGCTCGCCACTACCGTATTTTCCTACCTTCGCGCACGGGTGCGACCTTGTAGAGTCCAGTCGATGAAATCCGCGGATCCGCCAGTCTTGTGCGGCGTGCTGGGCAGCCGCCTCAGGGTGGCACGTGCGGGCCCGCCGCCACACGCCCGGTGCGCGCTTACGATAATCGTGCGCGGTCGCGCGGCGCGGCCATGACCGCGCGCTTACCACCACTCACCAGGCGCAAGTCCGACGCTCGGGTGCGCGGCGCGGCGCGTCACGCGCTCGTGCCGGCGCGACTCGATCAAGCGCTCATTGCGCGCGCCAAGGTCGAATGGGAAAGCGCCGTGGATTCGGTGCCGGAACTCATTTGCCTGCTCGACGCCCAGCGTCGTGTGGTACGCATCAATCGAAGCGTCGAGCGCTGGGGATTCTCGCCATTGCGGGCCGCACTCGGCCTGAACATGCACCGTATCCTGCACCCGCACTGTTCCGGCCGGCGCTGCGTCCTGAATCGGGGTCTCAAAGAATTGTGGTCGACGCTGCCCGACCACGGACGCGCGACGCTGCACCTGGAGGACCCGACGCTCGGCAAGGTGCTCGCCTTCGAAGGCCAGCGTATCGGATTGCCGGGCGATCGTGCGTCATTGCAAACCAAGAGTTACGCCTTGCTGGTGGTCTCGGATGTCACCGAGCTTACGCGTACCCAGGAAGAGCTGCGGCTACTCAACGAACGGCTCGAAGGGCGGGTTCGCGAGCGCACGCTCGAGCTGGAACAGTCCAACGACGCATTGCGCGAAGAAATCCGTCGGCGCGAATTGGCCGAAGCGGCCCTGTTCGCCTCGCGCAACGAGCTGCGCAACCTGTCGATCCAGCTCATGCGCGCGCAGGAAATCGAGCGCAAACGCATCGCCCGCGAGCTGCACGATTCGGTCGGTCAATCACTATCTGCCATCAAATACACGCTAGAGCACACCGTGCAGCTGGTGCTCAAGCCCACGCTAGGTGATGCCATGAGCCGACTGTCGCAGGCGGTCGACCAGGTGCAGCGCCTGATCGGTGAGGTGCGCTCGATTTCGGCCGACCTGCGGCCTAAGGTGCTCGATGACCTGGGAGTAGCCTCCGCGGTGCGTGGCTTCTGTCGACAATGGGCCGAGGTCTACCAGGACATCCAACTGACGGTGCACGTTTCAGTCGAAGACGACGATGTGCCCGAAGCGCTGCGCACGATCATATTCCGCACCGTTCAGGAAGCGCTGAACAACATCGCCAAGCATGCCGCGGCGTCCCATGCCTGGGTGACGATCCATCGACAGGACGGCGAGCTGGCGGTGGAGATTGCTGACGACGGCAGCGGGTTTTCCGGCGGCGCGCGCCTGTCCGGCACGCGCACCGGGCTGGGACTGCGCGGCCTGCGCGAGCGCGCCCGACACAGCGGCGGCCGACTGCACGTGGATTCGGAGCCTGGCAAAGGCACGCGGCTGCGCATCGCCTGGTCGGTGCAGGATCCTTCCGCGGCACAGGGACAAGTGGCATGAACCGCATGCGCATCGCCGCACGCTCGGACGGCTTCACGCTGCTCGAGCTGCTGGTCGTCATGGTGATTATCGGCCTGCTGGCCGGATTCGTCGCGCCGCGCTATTTCTCGCAGGTCGGAAAGTCTCAGGTCAAGGCCGCAATTGCGCAGATCGATGCCCTCGACAAGGCGCTCGAAGCATTTCGTCTGGATGTGGGGCGTTTGCCCACCAGCGAGGAGGGGCTGGCGGTGCTCAATACGGCGCCACCCAATGAGCCCAACTGGGCCGGCCCCTATCTGAAGAAAGATGTACCCAAGGATCCCTGGGGCCGGCCGTACATTTATGTGCAGCCCGGTACCCATAACAATGACTTCGACCTGATGAGCTATGGCAAGGACGGTCAGCCGGGGGGCACCGGCGAGAACGCCGACCTGGGTAACTGGTGAGATGTGCAATATCGCATCAAAGCCCTGAGCCCAGCCCATGCGGTATTGACACACTCGGTCGACGCCGTGGACGAGGCCGATGTGCGCCGCCAGTTCACGCTGCGCGGGCTGCGCATCATATCCGTGGCAGCGGTGGGTCGGCGCAAGCTGTTCGCGCGTCAGGCGAAACTGCCATTGGTGATCCTGAGCCAGGAACTGGTCGCGTTGCTGGATGCGGGCCTGTCGCTGGTGGAGTCGATCGAAGCGCTCACCGAGAAGGAGAGCAGTGCGACGCTGCGCCAGCCGCTCGAGCGAATCCTGCAACGCCTGTACGAAGGCCAAACGCTGGCGACAGCGCTGAGCGAACATCCGCATGCTTTTCCGAGCCTGTACGTCGCCACGGTGCGAGCGAGCGAGCGTACCGGCGCGCTGCGCGAGGCCCTGACGCGCTACGTCGCCTACCAGCAGCAGGTCGATGCGCTGCGTAAGACCCTGATCAACGCATCGATCTACCCGACGGTGCTGCTCGGTGCCGGTATGCTGGTGACCCTGTTCCTGCTCGGCTACGTGGTGCCGCGCTTCAGCACCATCTATGAAGAGCTGGGCTCGGATCTGCCGTTCGCCTCGCGCATGCTGCTGCGGTGGGGCCAGCTGCTCGAGGCGCATACCTTAGGCGTATTGCTGTCGCTGGCGGCTGCTGTCGCCGGCGCGCTCTATGCGCTCAGTCGTAGCAGTACCCGCGCCGCGCTCGGTGCCTGGATCACGCGCATTCCGACCATCGGCCGGCAGCTGCACCTGTATCAGCTGGCACGCCTGTACCGCACCGTCGGCATGCTGCTGCGCGGTGGCATGCCCGCCGTGACCGCGCTGCAGATGTCCTCGGGGGTCCTCGGTGAGGCCCTGAAGGTGCGCTTTGCACTGGCCATCCAGGCGGTGCGCAACGGGCAGTCACTGGCCAATGCGATGGAGCTTAATAAGCTGACCACGCCGGTGGCCAGCCGCATGCTGCGCGTCGGTGAGCGCAGCGGCAACATGGGCGAGATGACCGAACGAATTGCCGCCTTCTACGACGAGGAACTCTCGCGCTGGGTGGCCATCGTGACACGCCTGATCGAGCCGGTGCTGATGACGCTGATCGGCTTGCTGATCGGTGTGATCGTGGTGCTGATGTATTTCCCGATCTTCCAGCTCGCCGGGAGCATCCAATGAACGCCCTGGCGAAAGAGGTAGAGCACGCGCTGGTGGACGATCTGCCCTCGCGACTGGATGAGGCGCTGCTGGCGCGCGCCGTGCAGGCCGCCGAACAGAGCGAGCGCCCGACGCTCGATGTACTGAAGGAGATCGCAGGGCTGCCGCCCCGGGCGCTGGCGCGCGAACTGGCGGCGCTGCTCGATTACCGCTTCATCAGCACCGAGGAGCTCGCCGCCGTCGAGCCGGCGTTTGACCTGCTCGCGCCGGCGGAGGCGACCCGGCGGCTGTGCATACTCGCGCGTGGCAAGGCCGGCCTCACCGCCATTCTGGCCGACCCGTTCGATCAGTCGCTGCGCGGCTGGCTCGAGATCCGGATTTCCGATCCGATCGAGTGGGCGCTGGCCGAGGGCGATGCGCTCGCGAACGTCATCGCGCGCCACGCCGAGGGGTTGCGAGCGATCGATTCGGTGCTGCCGCAGGCCCAGTCCCACGGCGATGCGGCTGCCGGTGTCGATAACCTGTCCTATGTCTCCATCAGCGAAGATGCCAGTCCCGTGGTGCGCCTGGTGCATTCGACGGTCTACGACGCACTGCGCGCTGGCGCGAGCGATATTCACCTCGAGTCGACCGCCGCCGGCCTCGTGGTTCGCTACCGCATCGACGGCGTACTGGTGCACATCGCCACGGTCAAGGGCACCGCCGTGTCGGAACAGGTGATCTCTCGCATCAAGGTCATGTCGGAACTGGATATCGCCGAGCGCCGGGTGCCGCAGGACGGCCGCTTCACGATCGCACTCGATAATCGGCCGATCGATTTTCGCGTGTCGGTGATTCCGAGCATCTTCGGCGAGGATGCGGTACTGCGCGCACTCGATAAGCAGGCCCTGACCGAACGCATGAACGGCCTGCGGCTCGACACGCTCGGCTTTGATCCCGCGGTGGTGTCGCAGGTGCGCCGCCTGAGCCTGCTGCCCTACGGCATGCTGCTGGTCACGGGTCCCACGGGCAGCGGCAAGACGACCACGCTGTATGCGGCAATCTCCGAGACTCAGACCGGCAACGACAAGATCGTCACGATCGAGGACCCGGTTGAATATCAGCTGTCGGGCGTATTGCAGATCCCGGTGAACGAAAAGAAGGGCCTGACCTTTGCGCGCGGGCTGCGCTCCATCCTGAGGCACGATCCCGACAAGATCATGGTCGGGGAGATTCGCGACCCCGAGACCGCGCAGATCGCCATTCAATCGGCGCTCACCGGTCACCTGGTGTTCACCACGGTCCATGCCAATAACGTATTCGACGTCGTCAGCCGTTTCGTCCACATGGGGGTGGACAGCTACAGCTTTGTCTCCGCGCTGTCGGGGGTGCTGGCGCAGCGACTGATTCGCGTGGTGTGTGAGCAATGCGCCGAGCGCTATATGCCCTCGCGCCGCCTGCTCGAGGAGTCGCAATTGCCGGCGGCGGCAAGCGCGTCCTATAACTTCCAGATAGGTCGCGGCTGTTCGCATTGCCGCGGTACCGGCTATCGCGGTCGCAAGGCGGTCGGTGAGCTGCTGATGATGACCGATGAAATCCGTGAGGCAATCATCAACCGCGCGCCGGTCCGGCAGCTGAAGGAGCTGTCGCTTCGAAATGGCGCGCGCCTGATCCGCACGGTCGCGATGGATCTGGTGCGCGATGGCGAAACCACCCTCGAGGAGGTCAACCGTGTCACGGTTATGGCCTGATGAGCTGGGGGCGTATGTGGCGCCGGCGCGGCTGTGCCTGGTGCGCCTGCGGCGGCGGTATCGCCGGGCGCTGGTACGCGAACAGGAGCTGCCGGTGATGACCGGTGGGCAGGGCGATTGGGTTGGCACGCTGGCCGCTCTTGAAGCCAAGCTGTCGGAAGCCGACTGGTCCGGCGCATTGCTGCGCGTCGTCGTCGCCGATCACTGGGTGCGCTACAGCGCGCTGCCGTATTCGCCCGAATTGAACAGCGCCGAGGAGTGTGAGGCGCACGCGCGGGCGCTGCTGGCGAGCACCTATGGGGACGCGATCATCGACTGGCAGTTGAGCCTGTCGGAGGCTCCTCCGGGGGCGACGCGCATCGTGTGTGCGATGCCGGCGGCGCTGCTGTCGGGATTGCGCGATCTGTGCGTGCGCAGCGGTACCAGACTGGCATCGGTGCAGCCGCAGCTCATTGCCGCGTACAACAGCTGGCGGCACCGGATTCCCGCCGATGGCGCCTGGTTCGTCACCGTGGAGCGCGGAACGCTGGCGGCCGCTCGGGTCGGGCTCAACGGCTTCGAGCGCGTACACACGGTGCGGATTGGCAATGACTGGACGCGCGAGATCAAGCGGCTGCAGATTTTTGGGCGCCTGGTCAGTGCCAGTGCGCCCAATGGCCGTGTGTTTGTCGATGCACCGTTGGCCTGGCGACCGGCAGCGCTGCCGGCCGGTCCCGAGCTTGAATGGCTCGAGGACAGCGCGCCACCGCTGACCACCCTGCATCGGCTCGAACACCTGCGGAGGCTGGCGGCATGAGAGCGCTCGTGCATCTGGATTTCGTCGAGCGCCGCGCTCGTTCCCCGTTGCTGAGCGGCGTGCTGCTGGCGCTCGGGCTGGTCGCTGCCGGGGCGGTGTTACTGGCCTGTCGCATTGACGTGCAGCGCCGCGACGGCATGGAACTCAGACTCGCCGCACTCACCAGCGCGGTGCATTCGAGCCCGGAGCAGGAAGCTCGCGCGGCGCGTGAAGCGGCGGCCTCCTCCAAGACCGAGCAGGAATTGGCCACTCCCTGGACCGGTCTGCTGGCCGAACTGGAGGCTGCGAGCAAGGACGCCGACGGCCAGGTCTCGGTGCTCGCGGTCGAACCGGATCATGCCAAGCACAAGGTTCACATTAACGGTGAATCGCAGAATCTTGCGCTCGCCATTGCGTTTGTGCAGCGCCTGCAGATGAGCCGTGCGCTGAAGTTTCCGATGTTCGACAGCCACGAACTGCGGGCTGACGACCCGCAGCACCCGATTCGCTTTGAACTCACCGCCGACTGGCAGGACAGTCTGTGAGCGAGCCGACGGCGGTGGTGACCCGATTGCCGGTGGCGCACGCCGCGGCGCCGGAGCGAGTCGCCGCCGCGGTGCCGCTCATGCCGCCGAGCGTTCAGCAGCGTGCGACGCGCGCCGTGGCGGGCACGCAGCGGGCATTCACGCGCCTGATCCCGCAGCTGCAGTATCAGCTGCAGCGCGTCGGACCCGCCGGACTGACCGGTCTGGCCGCGCTGATCGTGGCCGCCATCGTGGCGGTGGTAGTGTGGCTGCCGGCGCACAACGCCGGCGTTGCGCTGCGCACCGAGCTGCTGCAGTCCGCTGCCCATGGGCAGGGCAGCGGCGCGCCGGCCGGCCCCGATCACCTGGTGGCGTTGCTGCCGACCCGCGCGCAGATACCGGCAGTGCTCGGCCAGATGCTGGTCGAGGCCGATAAAGCCGGGGTCGCACTCGATCATGGTCACTATGATTTCCGGCCGCCGCAGGCCGGCGCGCTGGGTCGCTATGCCTTTGAGTTTCCAGTCAAGGCCAGCTACCCGACCGTTCGCGATTTCATCGACCGCACACTGACGCAGGTGCCGGCCGCCGGGCTCGACAAGCTGCGCATCGAGCGCAAGACCGTGGGCGATACGCTGATCAACGCCGACATCGGTTTCGTTGTCTACGTGCGGGGAGAGTAAGCCAATGCACCTGACGCTGCGCACCAAGGCCCTGATCGCGATCTGCGCTGGAGTCGGCGGCTTCGTGATCTTTGGTCCCTCCGGCACCGAGACCGTGGCGCCTGCGGCCGAGCATGCCGTCGCGCGCGCCGCGGCGCGCACGCCCAGCGCCGCTGCGCACCAGAGCGTCGGGCGGGCACTCCATGATCTGAGCCATCGCGTGGCGGACGCGGCGTCCGCCGCCACTCTGTTTCAAGTGCATTCCTGGTACGTGCCGCCGCCGCCGCCGCCACCACCCCCACCGGTGGTCGAGGCGCCGCCGCCGGCCCCCACCGCCCCGCCGCTGCCGTTTGCCTACATGGGCAGCTACCTGGCCGATGGCCACGCGCCGGTGTACTTCGTGACCCGCAACGATCGCATCTACGACCTGAAAGTCGGCGATACGATCGAAGGCAGCTACAGCTTCGACGGGCCCAAAGGCAACCAGCTGGTGTTCACTTATAAGCCGCTGAACGTGCAGCAGACGCTTGCGATGAGTCTCAATGAATAAATATCTTCGCCGCGTGTCCTGTATCGCCGTGACTCTGGGCCTGGTATCCGGCTGCGCTGCAGAGCGGCTGCATCGCCAGGGTCTCGCCTCGGTCGAGCAGGGCAATTATGAGGTCGGCGTCACGCAGTTGGCCGAGGCCGCAAAGCGCGACCCCAGCAACATGACCTACAAGCTCGATCTGCAGGCGCGCCGCGATGCGTCGGTGCAGAAGCTGATCGAGGCGGCCGATACCGCCCGCGGCGCCGGGCAGTTGGACGGCGCCGCAGGGATCTATCATCGCGTGCTCACGCTCGAGCCGTCGAACGATCGCGCACTGAGGGGCCTGCAGGGACTGGAGTTGGACCGGCGACACGGCGCTGCGGTCGCGGAAGCGCGCAAGGACTTCGAGCACCGGGACCTGGATGCGGCCGAGGCCAAGGTGCGCGCTGTGCTCAGCGAGGACCCGGGCTATGCGCCAGCGGTCGATCTGAACGTCGAACTCAACCTGGCGCGCGGACAGACCACCGTGGTGCCGAAGCTCAAATCGCACAACGATGCCAAGGTGACGCTGCAGTTTCGCGACGCCCCGACCAAGATGGTGTTTGAGGTGCTGTCGCGCCAGACCGGTATCAATTTCATTCTCGACAAGGACGTCAAGAGCGACGGCAAGACCACGATTTTCGTGCAGGACGTACCGATCGAGCAGGCCATCGACCTGGTGCTCGACCAGAATGCGCTCGCGCGGCAGATTCTTTCCTCCAACATGGTGCTGATCTACCCGAATACCCCGGCCAAGCAGAAGGACTACGAACAGCAGATCGTGCGCTCGTTTTACCTGACCAACGCGGCGCCGAAGGATGTCGAGAGCATGCTCAAGACCGTACTGGGTGCGAAGACGCTGTTCATCCAGGAGAAGGCCAACCTGGTCGTGATGCGTGATACGCCCGATGCGGTGCGCATGGCCGAGAAACTGGTCGCCTCGCTGGACGTGCCCGAATCGGAAGTGATGCTCGAGGTGCAGGTGCTGGAGATCTCGCGCAGCAACGTGCTGAATCTGGGCATCGCCTATCCGACCTCGGTCACGGCGACGGCCGGGTCACCGTCGGGCGCCGCCGCCGGCCTGGTGCTGTCCGACCTGCAGCACCTGAATTCGCACACCACTTCCATTTCATCGCTGGCCGTCACGCTGAATGCGATGGAGACCGCGGGCCTCGCCAACACGCTGGCCAATCCGCGCATTCGGGTGCGCAACCGGGAAAAGGCCAAGATCCTGATCGGCAGCCGCGTACCGGTGATCACCAACAGTGTGACGCCCACGTCCTCCGGCAGCGCCGTGGTGACCGGCAGCGTGCAGTACCTGGATGTCGGACTGACGCTGGAAGTGGAGCCCACGATCCACCTCGACGGCGAAGTCGCCATCAAGATCGCGATGGAAGTCAGCTCGATCCAGAATGAGATCACCACGGCTTCGGGCACCGTGGCCTATGCCATCGGCACGCGCAACGCCAATACGCTGCTCGAGCTCAAGGACGGTGAGACCCAGATCCTGGCCGGACTGATCCAGGATTCCGATACCCGCAGCGCGGCCAATATCCCAGGATTGGGTGACATTCCGATCATTGGCCGGCTGTTCGGCTCGCGTAACAGCGATCTGGAAAAGAGTGAGATCGTCCTATCGATAACACCGCGGCTGATCCGCACCCAGTCGCGGCCGCCCAGCGACGTGACTGAGTTCTGGTACGGCAGTGAGAGCCGCATGATGACCTCGCCGTTTGGCGCCGCCTACAGCGACTCGGCTGCCTCAACGTCACCCGCTGCACAGGGTGCGGCCGCTCGCAGCGCGGGACAGAGCGCAGCCCTGCCGGTGATGGCCGCGGTGTCGGGTGGATCCAGCGCCAGCGCCGCGGCCACGCCCACCGCTGCGGCTGGCTCGATGGCGGCGACCGCGGACGCGGTGCGCACCGCCGTGCAGAGCGGCCCGGCCGGGCCGACACCGCGACCGGTGCTGACCCTCAATGGGCCGAACGAGGTGAACGTGGGGCAGGAGTTTGACGTGACGGTGCGCCTGGCGAGCGAGCAGGGCATCAGTCATCTGCATGGACAGGTGCGCTTCGATCCGACCGCGGTGCAGCTGGTCAGCGCGACCACCGGAGACGCGGTGCCGGCCAGTGCCGGCAGCCCGACGGTGGACGGACGCAGCGGTGGAGCGCAGTTGGACGTGAATTCCAATGACGATCCGATGCATGGCGAAGGCGATCTGATGCTGCTGCGATTCAAGGCGCTGGCCCCGCGAGGCGCCAGTGCGATTGCTGCCCAGATCTCAGCACTGGGCGCGGGCGGTCTGCCGATGGCCAATACCAGCGCCCCGACGCTGAACCTCGTGATCCAGAACCCGCAGTAGGCCGTGCATGCGATCGCGAGGTTTTACGCTGATCGAGCTGGTGGTCACCGTCGCGATCGTCGGCTTGCTCGCGACCGCAGCGCTGCCCCTGGCACAGCTGGCAACTCAGCGCAGCAAGGAAACTGACCTGCGCGCCGCACTACGCGAGATCCGCACGGCGATCGACGCCTACAAGACTGCCGCCGACCAGGGACGGGTCGAGAAGAAGGTGGAAACCAGCGGCTACCCCGCTTCGTTGCAGCTGCTGGTGGATGGCGTCGAGGATGCCCGCAGTGACAACCACACCGTGATCTATTTTCTTCGGCGCATTCCGCGCGACCCGTTTTTTCCGGACGGCTCGGCGGCCGCGGCCGACACCTGGGGGTTACGCAGCTACGAGAGCCCGCCGGATGCGCCCCAAGCCGGTGATGACGTGTTCGACGTCTACTCGCTCGCCCCTGGCAAAGCCATCAACGGTGTGCCCTACCATGACTGGTAGACTGCACCGGCGCGGCTTCACGCTGATTGAACTGCTGGTCGTCATGAGCATCATCGGCCTGCTGCTGACGATTGCAGTGCCGCGATATTTTCACACGGTCGAGCGCTCCCGCGAGACCATCCTCAAGCACGATCTGTCGGTACTGCGCGAGGCGATCGACAAATATTATGGCGATCTGGGTGACTATCCGGATGCACTGCCGGCGCTGGTCGGCAAACACTACATCAGGACGGTGCCGATCGATCCGATTACCCGCTCGGCGGCCACCTGGACCGTGGTGGCGTCTGAGGACCCGGATCATCCGGGTATGCGCGATGTCCACAGCGGCTCGCCGGCCAGCGGGTTGGATGGCACCGCGTTTGCGACGTGGTGAGCACATGCGGCGCGGCAACCCCCGGGCGACGGGTCTGGCCTACATCGGCTTGCTGGTGGCCATCGTGATCATTGGCGCCGCCCTTGCCGCGGTAGGCGAGGTCTGGACGATACAATCCCAACGCGAGCGCGAAGTCGAACTGCTGTTTCGCGGTGATGCGCTGCGCACGGCGATCGGTTACTACGTCAGCGTCAGTCCGGGCAGTGTGGCGCGCTACCCCCAGGACTTGCAGGATCTGGTGCAGGATCCGCGCTGGCCCCAGATAAAGCGCTACCTGCGGCGCGTCTACGAAGATCCGATGACCGGTGCGGCGGACTGGACGCTGATCCGCGCGCCCGATGGCGGCATCATGGGTGTGGCCAGCAGTTCCAAGGACGCACCGATCAAGCGCCAGGGCTTCAACGGCGTCGATGGGCTGTTCGCCGATGCCAGCTGCTATTGCGATTGGCAGTTCATCTACCAACCCAGGGGCGCGCGCTTCGGGCTGCCGATCCCGGCACCGACGCCGGCCAAGCCGCCGACAATCACCGGGCCGCATTGGAGCGGCCGCCCGCCCTGACACGGGTGTCGCGCGGCGCCAAAGGCGTAATGATCTGATGTGTCACACGTCGATCCGCTGGAGCGCACTGAGCGCGCTGTTGCTCGCGCATGGCGTGCTCGGCGCCGAGCTCAATTCAGCCAGATTGCTATCCGGGCTGGTGCAGCAGGCGGTGAGCGGCCGGCAGGAAGCCAGACTGCCCCCGCACCTATCGGTGCTGCTGGGCATCAGTGTGAGCGAGACCGCAACGCCAGTGTGGCAGCTGTCACGCAAATCCAGCGATGCGCTGCGGCTGTTCAACGTCTGCCAGAACAATCACGACAACGTCGTGTTGACCACGCTGCGCGCGGGCAACCAATCGGCGGCGTACCTGATGAGCGCGAGCGGCGTGCTGCTCAAGGCCATTGTGTATCAGGTCGGTGGTGCGACTCAGGAGCTATCGCTCGCCGAGGCGAGGAAGCCGTTTGCGCGACAGCGCGATTTCTGGCTCGACCAGGCGCGGCGCCCCGGCGCGCCGCCCTGAGCGCGCGCACGATTGCAGCCGGCAGCCGGCCCCGGATCGAGCGCCAGCTGGCGATCGAGCGCATTGCCCAGATCGTCTACCAGGCCCGCCAGCAGGCTCTGGCCCGCGGCCGGCACAAGTCCCCCAATGGCGGCCGGACCCGTCAGGACCAGGCACAGCGCCTGATCGGTCGGATCGACATGCGCATTCTGCGTATCGCATACGGGGTCGAGCCGGGCGCAAATACAAAAGCCATCGATCACGGCGCCCGAGCCGCGCACAACAGGCAGCGCACAACTGTGGCGGCGGTCACGCATTATGTTCAGCGGCCCACGGCTGAGTGAGCTCGATCACGGACAGGGCCCGGAAAAGTCACATAACGTACCCGCAGTAGGGTGGCGGCGGATGTGGACTGTCGATTGCGGGGCAGACCGCCAGCAGCATCGTGACCTGCCTGCGCCCACAGCTTGAGGGACTAAGGCATGAACTCATTCCTTGCACGGGCTGTGATCAGCCTGACCGCGCTCGCTGCGCTACACCCACCGCCCGCGCTGGCCGACCAACCGCCTGCTGCCGCGGGCGACGATGGCGCCACCAGCATGGCCATGGGCGAGCACCAGCACGCCTTCTCGAACTCATCCAATCAACTGGAGTTCTTCGTCAGTGCCGAGCTGCTGGGTCGTACCAACACCACGGCACCGCTGGAGCGCGATGACGATCCGATAGTTCGTGTCGATACTGTCTTCGGCCACACCATCGACGGCTTTCACCTGTTCGGCGAGTTTCTCTCCACCAGCAACAGTGAGTTCGATCTGGAGCGCTTCCAGCTCGGCTACGAGATCGATCCCGATACGCTGATCTGGGTCGGTCGCTTCCACCAGCCGGCAAGCGCCTGGAATACCCAGCATCACCACGGCCAGTACCTGCAGACCGCCATTTCGCGACCGATGATCGAGCGCTGGGAGGACGAGCAGGGACTGATACCGCAGCACATCACCGGGGCTCTGCTCGAATCGCATCGGCCGCTGGGCGACACCCACGGTCTGCAGTGGTCGGTTGGCGTCGGGGCGGCTCCAACGCTGACCAGCCATGGGCTCGAACCGATCAGCCTGGTCGATCGCAATGACGGCGAGCACCGGCTGTCCGCCACGGGACGGCTTGCCTTCCTGCCCGATTATCTCGGGGCCAACAATGTCGCGTTACTACTGGGCCGCGACCGGTTCGCGATCTCGGACCGGGGCGCGGCGAACGCGCTTGACGCCACCGGGGGCACGCTGAGCCTTGCCGGCGTGGCGCTTGATTTGACAGTGGACGCCTGGCGCTTCATCGGCACCTGGTACTCGATCGACCTGGGCCTGACCGGCCCGCATGGCATTCATACGGAGGCATTTGGCGCCGGTTACCTGCAGGTCGAGCGTGCACTGCCGCGGCACCTCACGGCCTTCGGCCGCGTCGAGCCGAGCTCGCGTATTGCAAATGCCCGCTACATCGAGCTGGTAGCGAACGACGATGACTTTGCTTACCGGCGTGACGCGCTCGGTCTGCGCTGGGACTTCACGCACCGCCAGGCCCTCACCTGCGAACTGTCGCACACCGACGGCATGCGCAACCGATTCTCGGAGATTCGCCTGCAATGGAGTGCCGCGCTGCCGTGAGCCTCAGGCGCCTAATAAGCCTCTCGCTGCTGGCAGTGTGGGGGTGTCTGGTGAGCGCCGGGTCAGCCGACACGGTGGTGCTGATCGTCAATGCGACCACCAACTACGCCGCACTCGACTCGGTGGAGGTGCGCAAGCTGTTTCTGGGCTTGACCGTGGTTCGCGACGGACACACGCTGCACGCACTGCGCAACGTCAGCGATCCACGGCTGGATGAGATCTTCCTGCAGAACATTGTCAGCATGTCGGATACCACCTATGAGCGGCGGGTCCTGACCCTCACGATGCAGCAGGGACGTACCCCACCGCCCTCGGTGCAGGACAAGGCGCGGCTGTTCGCCGAACTGGCCGCCGACCCTGATGCGGTCAGCTTCGCCTGGGCCGGCGATGTCGCCGGTAACCGAAACATCAAGGTAATGCGGGTCCTGTGGCACGAGTAACCGCCACTTTGGCCAGTGCCGTGACCATCGCGGTGGTCGCGATGCATGCGGTGCTGTTGCCGGTGCTGTATTTCAGTCTCGGTTACGTGGTGCGCACCAGTCATGAGCGGTTGTTCATCGATCACGCACGCACATTTTCCCGGGTGGTGGCCGATCAGCTCGAACTGGATGCGGTCGCCGGCTCCCCGGGGCGCATCAGCGACCTGCTCGATATGGCGATTCTCAATGGCGAAGGCGTCTATGCCGAGTATGTGGACGAACGCGGCAGCATTCGCAGCCAACTGGGCCCGGCCGATGTGCACCTGGCGCGCAAGCAGGATTTCAACTTCGGTGACAACAACGATCATATCTACTTCATAAAGGTGCCGATCACCACCGGCGAGCGGGTGGCGGAGCTGCGCCTCGGATTCGATGAGCGTCCGACCGAAGAGCGCATCGCGCTCGCCCTGCATCGCACGTTGCTGGTGCTGGCGTCGTATCTGGCCCTGTCGCTGTTCATCGCGATCGTGCTGGGCATGAGCGTGGTGCGCCCGCTGCGCCAGTTGCAACGCATGTCGCGAAAGATCGCATCCGGCGATTACGCGCAGCGCCTGCACGTGGACAGCCGCATCAGGGAGCTGCAGGAGCTGGCGGTGGATACCGACGACATGCGCCGCGCACTGGTCGGGGTCAACGAACGCCTGCGCCTCGAGATCCACGACAAGCAGGCCGCCGAAGCGCAGCGCCAGGAACTCGAGAATCGCCTGCGGCACCGGCAACGGCTCGAGACCGTGGGTACGCTGGCCGGCGGCATCGCGCACGAATTCAACAATGCGCTGCTGCCGATCACACTGTTCACCGAGTCGGCGCTGCAGGACATGACCGGCTGCGACTCGTCGCGGGCGGATCTGCAACGCGTGCTGCGCTCGGCGCGCCGTGCGCGCGAGGTGGTGCGCAAGATCCTGATGTTCAGTCACAAGTTTGGCGAGGCAAAGCTGGAACGGATCGACTTGCGCGCCGTGGTCGGCGAAGCCTTGAGCCTGTTTGCACCACTGGCGTCGAGCAACGTCGAGGTCGACAAGCAGATACCGGAGCCGCCGCTGCCGGTGATGGCGGATGCATCGCTGGTGTTGCAGCTGCTGATGAACCTGTGCGTGAACGCCTATCAGGCGATTGGCAGCAATCAGGGCAGGCTGACGATTGGCGTGCGCAACTGGCGCAGTCCGGGTGAGCTGCCGGCGCGCGTGCCGCCCGGGGATTACGTTGAATTGTGGGTCCAGGACACCGGCCACGGCATGGATGCGTCGACCGCAGAACGCATCTTCGAGCCGTTCTTCACCACGCGCGCGGTTGGCCAGGGCACCGGTCTCGGTCTGTCGGTCGTGCACGGCATCGCCGAGGCGTTCAATGCTACTATATTAGTCGACACGGCCCTTAGCGTCGGTTCCACGTTTCGCGTTTTCTTCCCGATGGCGGTCGCGGCCGTCGCCTCCGCGCCGCGAGCTGAAACATCGGAAGATACGGTATGAACGACCTGCTGATCATCGATGATGAGGAAGACATCCGCGACGCCTTGCGGCGCGTGCTCGAGCGCGCCGGCTATCGGGTGCGCGAGGCCGAGGACGGCGCGGCCGGACTGGCGCAGCTGCGGCTGCACACCGCCGATATCGTCATTACCGACATCATCATGCCGAAGCTCAACGGCGTGGAGGCGATCGCCGCGATTCGCGAACAGTTCCCGAGTGCCCGGATCATCGCCATTTCCGGCGGCGGCAATTTCGGTGTGGCCGGCTATCAGCCCGGCGCCATCACGACCTCCGCGTATCTGGCCGCTGCCAATAAGGCCGGTGCGCATATCATTCTCACCAAGCCATTCGACACTGCCGCCCTGCTCAGCGCGGTTTCCGAGCTGATCCACGCCGGCCGCGCCTGAAGCGCGGTCCTCGAGGCTTGACAGCCAGCGCTGCCGTTGACAGCGAGGCGACCCGCGGTCACACGCAATCAGTCCTGGCGTTGTAGTATTGGCGGTTTGGTCGCGGCGGTTTAATGCTCGGGCGACGCCCGTGCCGATCCGATGACCTGGCAGTCACCTTCAGGAGTGTCGTATGAATCAGTTTGTGTCGCGCGGGCTGTTGCCTGCACTCAGCCTCGTGCTCAGTGGCCTCGCCATGGCGGCGGATGAGGCGCCGGCTGCGAGCACCAAGGCCGCAGCGCCCAAGACCGCGACCACGCAACCGGCGGCGCATGCGGGTGCCGCCAAACCCGGCGCGTCGGATGCGGAGCAGGACAAGGCGCTGTATGCGCTCGGGGTGCTGTTGAGCCGCAACCTTGAGACGTTCCAGCTCACCGAAGCCGAGTTCGCTCATGTCAAGGCCGGTATCGTCGACGGCTTCCACAAGAAGCCTGAGGCCGCATCGGCCGAAGCGTCGCTGCCGCAGATTCAAGCCCTGCAGCGCAGCCGCGTTGGTGCGCTATCGCAGCACGAAAAAGACCTCGGGCAGGCGTATCTGAATAAAGCCGCATCGGCACCCGGCGCGACCAAGACCGCATCGGGCCTACTCTATATACCGGTCTCCGCGGGCACTGGCGCCACTCCGGCCCATACCGATCGGGTCAAGGTCAACTATGAAGGTCGTCTGATCGACGGCACGGTATTCGACAGCTCGGCCCAGCATGGGCAGGCCGCGACGCTGCAGGTCGGCAGCATCATTCCGTGCTGGACCGAAGCGCTGCAGTTGATGAAAGTGGGCGGCAAGAGCCGCATCGTGTGTCCCGCGGCGCTGGGCTACGGGGATCGTGGCGCACCGCCCAAGATCATGCCCGGCGCGACGCTGGAATTCGACATCGAGCTGGTCTCGATCGAGCCGCCGGCGCCGGCCCCGGCAATGGGCGCCCCAGGCGCTGCGGGTGCCCCGGCGGGGCCGACTGCCCCAGCGACGCCGACTGCTCCGGCGGCGCCCAAGAGTCCGTAGGCCACTGAACGGCGACTAGGCGCGCCGGTACAGCCGCCGGAACTTGGCGTCCTCGACGATGCCCCAGTCACCGGGCGCGTATTGCAGCAGCCAGTCGTGCGCGCTTCCGCGCAGCAGGTCACCGGCGCTGCTGCGGCGGACCGTGAAAGCTTGCGGAATCTGCCGCGCCAGCACCGGCAACGGCAGGCTGCGATAAGCGCCGTCGCTGCCGTGCGCGAGCGGTGGCAGCGGCTGGTAGCGCCGATCGAAGCGATCGCGCGACACGCTCCAGCGATCACCGCCGGAGCCGGTCACCAGCGCATCCCCGGCGCGATAGTGATTCATCCCTTCACGGCTGAGGATGTGGCCGTCGGCGAGCGCAAACACCACCTGCACGGTCTCGTGCTTCGCGTACGACGCGGCGGCCCGATCTTGTCGCAGATCGACCGATTCGAAGTCCATCGCTCAGTGCTGCGATCGCCGCACAGCGGCGACGAACCCGGCGAGAAACACCCGCACGCGCTGCTGCACGACGGTGTCCTTGATCGCATGCGCCTCATCGAACACCTCGCCGGCGCGCGCCAGCATCAGCCGACCGCCGAACCAGGGGCTGGTGCCGAGCGTGCGCAGCACCGGCAGCCAGGCGGCCTGACTCAGCGTGGTGCCGAAGGCCCCGGGCGAGGCTCCCATCAGGGCGATCATGCGGCCACCGAATACCCGCGGGATATCAGCCGCTGGTCGCGACAGCCAGTCGATTGCGTTCTTGAATACTCCAGGGATGCCATTGTTGTATTCGGGGGTGACCAGCAGTACCCCGTCGGCGGCCACCACCGCCTCCTTGAGTGCGCCGACACTGTCCGGCACGCCCTCGGCGGCTTCGAGGTCGGCGTCGTAGAGCGGGATGCCATGCAGTGTCTTGACCTGCAGTGTCGCCCCGTCCGGCATCAGCGCGGCGGCGGCGTGCAGCAACGCGGTATTGAAGGACGCGCGGCGCAGGCTGCCCGATATGCCGATCAACTTGGTCATTGGTGCTCTTCCTCGAATGCCGTCCGACGGCGCAGCGCCGCTAGGGCAGCGCCGCTAGGATAGTGCGGCAACTGTCGCTGGGCCGATATTTCGCTACAGTCGATCCGGTTCAGATACTGGTAGGACGGATGCCGCATAGATGATAGATAAGATTGAGATCCTGATTGCGCTGATGGCCGTGGGCGGTGCCATCGCCGTACTGGCCAGGCGGCTGGAGCTGCCGCCGGCGATTCTGCTGGTACTCACCGGCGTGGTGCTGGCGCTGATCCCCGGTCTGCCCAGAGTCAGTATCGCTCCGGAATTCGTCCTGCTGCTGGTGTTGCCGCCGATCATTTATTCGTCGGCGGTGGCAATGAGCTGGCGGGAATTCCGCTTCAACCTGCGCCCGATCTCGCTGCTGGCCGTGGGCTGCGTGGTGTTCACGACCATCGCGGCCGCGGCGGCGGTGCACTGGATGCTGGGACTGACGTGGCCGGTGGCATTCGTGCTGGGGGCCATCGTGTCACCGCCGGACGCCGTCGCGCCGCTGTCCATCGCCCGTGGCATGCAGCTGCCGCGCCGCCTGCTCGTGATCCTCGAGGGTGAGGGGCTGGCGAACGATGCCACCGCACTGATCCTCTATCGCTTCGCTGCCGCGGCCGTCAGCGCCGGCGCATTCTCGCTGAGTCATGCCGCTGCGATGTTTTCCGTCATCGTCGCCGGTGAAATTCTCTGGGGCATCGGGGTGGGCTGGGTGATGCTGCGCCTGCGCCGCTGGGTCGATAACCCGCGGGTCGAGATCCTGCTGTCGATGCTCACGCCGTTCCTCGCCTATCTGCCTCCGGAGCAGCTGGGCGGCTCCGGTGTGCTCGCCACGGTAGTCACCGGCCTGTACATCAGCTGGAACGGCCTGCGGCTGATCAGCGCGGCGACGCGGCTGCAGGGCATATTCTTCTGGGATTTCCTGATCTACATGGTCGAGGGCATGGTATTTCTGATCACCGGACTGGAAGCGCGGGCGGTACTCACTGCGGTGGGCGGCTATTCGCTGTCCGAGCTGGCGGTGTCGGGACTGATCGTGAGTGCCGTGGTGATCGTGGCGCGCTTCGTGTGGACCTATCCGGCGACCTATCTGCCGCGCTGGCTGGTACCCTCGATCCGTCGCAGAGATCCGTCGCCGCCTTGGCAGGCGCCGTTCGTGCTCTCCTTCACCGGCGTGCGCGGAATCGTCTCGCTGGCGGCGGCGCTCGCGATTCCGCTGCAGATTGCCAGTGGGGCAGGGTTCCCCGATCGCGACCTGATCCTGTTCCTGACATTTTTTGTGATCCTGGTGACATTGGTGGGCCAGGGCCTGCTGCTGCCCGCGCTGATCCGCGCCCTGGGTCTGGCCAATGCCGGCCGGCGCGAGCATCAGGCCGACGCCGCCGAGGAATTCGAAGCCCGACGCCAGGCGGTCGGGGCGGCGACCGAGCGGCTCGAGCTGATGGCCAGGGCGCGAAAGCTGCCCGAGTCGGTGGTCGCGCCGCTGCGCGCCCGACTGCACGATCGACTCAACAACCTGGAGCACAGAATCGACGGCCATGACAGCCACAGGAAGCTGGTCGAGCTATACGACGATGTCGAGTTGAGCCTGATCAGTGCCGAGCGCCAGGTGGTCAACGATCTGTATCGCGACGGCAAGCTCAAGGACGAGGCGCGCCGCCGGGTCGAGCGCGAGCTGGATTTGCGCGAAGCGGGAATCGAGAACCTGCGCGCGGCACAATGAGCTGTGCGGTGGCCTACTACACCCTAGAATAAGCCGGATTTAATCTTTTACTATCAATAACAAGCAGCGATAACCTCTAGAGATTCCGGATAAAATACCGTGACACGGCCCGCACCCGGCGGTTGCGCTATTCTATCGGCCGCGGGTGGGGTGCCCGTGGCGCTGGCGGGCTGCGCTGCATTTCTGCCTTAAGGAAGGGCCCATTGCATCATCTGATTGACTACTGGATCGGATCCGCTGCAGAAGATGGACCCGCGGATCGTGTTTTGCGTCGCCTGGGCCAAGGGCGGCTATCTGCCGACGCACACCCGAACTATCGGATGCCGCAGGGCCCGGATCCGGACTGGAATGCGGCCCATAGCCGCCATCCGCATTTTCGACGATCGAGCGGTGCGCAAGGTGGCGCAGAACCGCAAGCCGTTCCTGCTGCAGACCTACCGTCGCAACATGGGCGGCGGGAAATTCGTGCTGATGAAGGACCTGTCCTCGCCGATCCTTGTCGACGGGCGGCTGTGGGGCGCATTTCGCATGGGATACCAATAGGCCGCTGGCTGCGGAAGGGGCACGGCGGATGGCGATCATCAGCTGCAACGAGTGTGGGCGCGCCGTCAGCGACAAGGCGCCGGCCTGCATCGGCTGCGGTGCGCCGCTGCCGGGCGTGGAGCCGCCGTCGGCGTTCAAGCGCGCGCCGACACATTCGATCACCGCGCCGCTGACGCCGCGCCAGCTGCGCTGGCGCCTGGCGCTGTCCACGCTGACGCTGGTGCTGGGGGTGATCGCGGCGGACGCGGTGGGCCGGCACCCGGCCGCCGGCCGGCCGGCCGCGACCCTGGCCGCGCTGCTGGTGGTCATCGGCCTGTGCTGGTTCATCGTCGCGGTCCTGCAGAGCGTGCAGTCGCGCAGGCAATAACGGAACGCCGGAACGGCGACGGCGGCTGGTAGGATAGGGGTCTTTCGAGTAACGGGGGAACTTGGTGCAATACCCTGGTCTGTGGGGACTGCTGGTCCTGATCGCCGACGTCTGGGCGATCGTCAGTGTCGTGCAGAGCGGTGCCGAAACCGGCAAGAAAGTCCTGTGGGTGGTGCTGGTGGTCGTGTTGCCGGTGCTGGGCTTCGTGCTGTGGTGGTTCCTCGGTCCCAGGGCCGGCCGGGCCTAGCGCTGAGGCCGTGATGGAAAAGCGCAGGAGCACTGACCCGAAACCGCGCTGGCAGGGCCTGGCCGAGCGCTGGGGACCGCGGCGGGCCAGGCAGGCGCTGGTGCTGGCGACGGTGCTGTATCTGGCGATGATGATCACTGCCGGCGCGCTGCTGATGCGCCAGGGTGAGCCATGGGAGCGCAAGCTGCGCGCCGGACTGATCGGCATCCTCGCCCTCATTGCGCTGTGGCTGTGGGTACGGGTGCTGCGCGTCCAGTGGGCCAGGCTGCGTGTCGAGACGCCGGGCCCGGCGGCGGAGGGTGAGGATACCGGGATATGGGGTGTCGGCGGCCCGGGCATGCGTACGCCCGGCAGCACCGGCGTGACCCGTATCCTGCCGCGCCGGCGCGCCCAGGATGCCGATGAGGGCGAGAATTTGCCCTGAGCGCCCCAGACGGTCCCGCTTGCGCCCATCGGGCGCGCAAGTTGTTAAGATTGGACCCGATCGAGCCCGGAGGCCGCTGTAAACCCTGGAATTGGTACCATGTCCCGAGCCGCACCCCAGCGTGAGACGCGCTCCGATACGGACTACCAGAGCGACATCCTGGTCCATGTGTCGCGCACCTTTGCGCTCACCATTCCCGAACTTCCCGCAGGCCTTCGCCAGACGGTCACCTGCGCCTACCTGTTATGCCGGATCGCCGACACCATCGAGGATGAACCCGCGTTGGCGGCCGAGGACAAGCGGCGCTATCTGGCCCAGTTCAGCGCCGTGGTCGGCGCCCAGGCCGATCCCGCGCAGCTGGCGGCGGAACTGACCCCGCGGCTGTCCGATCGCACCCTGGCGCATGAGCGCGAGCTGGTCGGCAACCTGTCGCGCGTGGTCAGCTCGGTGCGCCGCATGGAGCGGCGCGAGCAGGCAGCGATCCAGCGCTGCATCGAAGTCATGTGCGATGGCATGCACCACTTCCAGCGCAACGCCAGCCTGCGGGGCCTGAATCGGCTGGCCGATCTCGACAGCTACTGCTACCACGTCGCCGGGGTGGTCGGCGAGATGCTGACCGAGCTGTTCTGCGCGCAGTTGCCCGCCGTCCAGCAGCAGGCGACGGCCCTGCGGCGCCTTGCGCCCTCGTTCGGGCAGGGGCTGCAGATGACCAACATCCTGAAGGATATGTGGGAAGATCGCAGCCGTGGCGCCTGCTGGCTGCCACGTGAGATCTTCGAGCGTCATGGGCTGAATCTGGAGCGGCTGCCTGCCGGGCAGCACGGACCGGGCTTTCGCGATTGCCTGCAGGAGCTGATCGGCATCGCCCACGGGCACCTGCGCAACGCGCTGGCGTACACGCTGCTGATTCCGCCGACCCAGAGCGGCATACGGCGCTTCTGCCTGTGGTCGATCGGCCTGGCGCTGCTGACGCTGCGCAAGATCAACCACAATCCGGGCTTCACCGCCGGCGCCCAGGTCAAGGTGTCGCGGCGCGCAGTCATGCTGGTGCGCACGCTCAGTAATCTGAGCGCGCGCAGTGATCACGTGCTAAGAGGGTTGTTCGCCGCTGCGGCAAGAGGTCTGCCGCTGATCGCGCAGAGCGGTGTGCGCGACCGGGTCGAGCCGCAGCCGCCCAGGACGCCGACGCACTGCGCGCCGAGCGGCTGAGTTGAGCGGATTGAATCGATTCGGAGCAGGGAGACGCTGAGTAATGTCGGTCGAACAAAAAATCGAAAGATTCGCCGCGCTGCATGCCGTCGGCGGCACGGCGACCGAGCGCGCGATCAACATTGCGCGCGATGCGCTGCTGGCGCGCCAGCAGCCTTCCGGCCACTGGCTGTTCGAGCTGGAAGCGGACTGCACGATTCCCGCCGAGTTTATTTTGATGATGCATTTCCTGGACGAGATCGATGTGGCGCTGGAACCGAAGCTCGCGCTGTTCCTGCGTGAGCGGCAGGCCGATCATGGCGGCTGGCCGCTCTATCACGGCGGCAGCTTCGACCTGAGCTGCAGCGTCAAGGCGTACTACGCGCTCAAGCTGGCGGGCGACGATCCGCAGGCGGCACACATGCAGCGCGCACGCAGCGCCATCCTTCAGTACGGCGGAGCGGCGCGCGCCAACGTGTTCACGCGCCTGGCGCTGGCGATGTTCGGCCAGCTGCCGTGGCGCGGCGTGCCCTATATCCCGGTCGAGATCATGCTGCTGCCGAAGTGGTTTCCATTTCATCTCGACAAGGTCTCGTACTGGTCGCGGACCGTGATGGTGCCGCTGTTCGTGCTGTGTTCGCGCAAAGTGCGGGCAAAGAACCCGCGCGCGGTGGACATTCGCGAGCTGTTCACGATCGCGCCGGAACTGGAGCGCAACTACTTTCGCCGCGGCGGTCTGACCAACCGGGCATTCCTGCTGCTCGACCGGCTCGGCCGCATGATCGATCCGCTGGTGCCGCGCTCGTTGCGGGCACGCGCGCTCAGGCGTGCCGAGGACTGGATCAATGCACGCGCCAACGGCGAGGATGGCCTCGGCGCCATCTTCCCGGCGATGGTCAATGCGCTCGAGGTAATGGTGACGCTGGGCTATGGCGCCGACGATCCACGCCGCCTGCAGGCCAAGCGGGCGCTGTACAAGCTGCTGGTGGTGGGCGAGCGCAGTGCCTACTGCCAGCCGTGCGTATCGCCGGTCTGGGACACGGCGCTGAGCTGCCTGGCGCTGGACGAGGAGGGCAGCGGCGCCGGCCGCGGTGCCATCTCGCGCGCACTCGAGTGGCTGCGGCCGCTGCAACTGCTGGAGGCGGCCGGGGACTGGCGCGAACGGCGTCCGGAACTGGCAGGGGGTGGATGGGCATTCCAGTTTAACAACAGCTACTACCCTGATCTGGACGATACCGCAGCGGTCGCCTGGGCCATGCATGCAGCGCCGCAACGCGAGCACTATGCCGGGGTGCTGACGCGCGCGCTCGACTGGCTGGTCGGGATGCAGAGCGCGAATGGTGGCTTTGCGTCGTTCGATGTCGATGGCACCTGCTACTACCTGAATGAAATTCCGTTCGCGGATCACGGCGCATTGCTCGATCCGCCCACCGCCGACGTGACCGCACGGGTGGTGACGGTGCTGGCGCGCATCGGCCGCGAGCAGGACCGGGCGGCGCTGGAACGCGCCATCGCCTATCTGCGCGCGACGCAGGAAGCCGACGGCTCATGGTTCGGGCGCTGGGGTACGAACTACATCTATGGCACCTGGTCGGTGCTGGCCGCGTTCGCGGCGGCAGGCATCGGCGCCGAGGATCCGTCGGCGCGCCGCGCGGTGAACTGGCTGGTCAGCTGCCAGCAGGCCGACGGCGGCTGGGGCGAGTGTAATGACAGCTACCTCGACAGCGATCTGGCCGGCCGCGGCCTCGGCAGCACGCCGTACCAGACCGCCTGGGCGCTACTGGCCTTGATGGCGGTCGGCGGTGCGGAGCCCGCGGTCCTGCGTCGCGGGGTGCATTTTCTGCTGCGCTCGCAGCAGGCCAGTGGCTTGTGGGACCATCCGAGCTACACCGCGCCGGGTTTTCCGCGGGTGTTTTATCTGCGCTACCACGGCTATTGCGCCTACTTTCCGCTCTGGGCGCTGGCTCGCTATCGCCGGCTGATCCACGACGGCAAGGACGCTTGAGCGTCACGGGCGTCGTCGCGGCGCTCGAATTCGAAGCGCGCAGTCTGGGCGACCCGGGCGACGGTTCGCTGATCAGCGTCAGCGGCATCGGTGCCGACAGTGCCGCGCGCCACGCGCGGGGGCTGGTCGCGGCGGGTGCCGGCGCGCTGCTGAGCTGGGGCGTGGCCGGAGCGCTCGATCCTGCGCTCGACTGCGGCGCGGCCGTGCTGCCAGCCGAGGTGCTGCGCGCGCCCGGTGAACCCGGCTGCGCGACGCTGCAGCGCTTTGAGACCTGCCGCGGCTGGCGCGAGCGGCTGCTGGCAGCGCTGCAGGGACATGCCCGCGTGGTGACCGGGACTCTGCTGTCGAGCGCACTGCCGGTGACTAGCGCTGCGCGCAAGGCGAGCCTGTTCCACCAGACCATGGCCGTGGCGGTCGACATGGAGAGCGCGGCGGTGGCCGGGGTGGCCGCCGAGCACGGCCTGCCGTTCATCGCGCTGCGCGTGATTCTCGATACCGCGCTCGACAGCCTGCCCGGCAGCGTCATGCGCGCCTTCGGTGCGAACGCCGCGGCGCCGCGGCGATGGCCGCCCGCCTGGCCACTGCTGTGGCCGCTGCTGATAACGCCGGCCGAGTGGGGGTCGGTGTGGCGACTCGCCGCGCGCTACCGGGTTGCCCGCCACGCGTTACGCGACTGCTCGCGCCTGGGGCGTCCGACCTTGGCCGTCGACGCGCGCGGAGGCGGCTGATGCAAGCACTGGTCACCGGTGCCAGCGGCTTCGTCGGTGCCGCAGTCGTGCGAGCGCTGCTGGCGGCGGGATGGCAGGTGCGCGCCCTGGTGCGCGCAACTTCCAACCGCAGCAATCTTGCGGGCCTTGCGATCGACGTTGCGCTCGGCGATCTGGCCGATAGCGCCTCGCTCGAGCGCGCGCTCGCGAACTGTGAGGCGCTGTTTCATGTGGCCGCCGACTATCGGCTGTGGACGCCCGATCCGCAGGTGCTCTATCGCAGCAATGTCGAGGGTACGCGCAATATCATCGATGCCGCGCGCCGCAGCGGGGTCAGGCGCATCGTCTATACCAGCAGCGTCGCCACCATCGGATTGCGGGCCGATGGCAGGCCTTCCGACGAAGGTGACACGGGCCGCCTGGAGGAGATGATCGGCCACTACAAGCGCTCCAAGTTCCTGGCCGAGCAGTGGGTGTGCGCGGCCGCGCGCGGCGGGGTGCCGATCGTGATCGTCAATCCATCCACCCCCATCGGAGCAGGCGACATAAAGCCCACGCCCACCGGCCGGCTGGTGCTCGATGCGGCAACCGGCCGCATGCCGGCCTACGTCGATACCGGGCTCAACATCGTTCATGTCGATGATGTCGCCGCCGGACACCTGCTGGCCTACCAGCACGGGCGCATCGGCGAGCGCTACATTCTGGGCGGCACCGACCTGAGCCTAAAGCGCATCCTGTCGATGATCGCGCTGAGTTCGGGCCGGGCTGCGCCGCGGCTGCGCATTCCGCGTGCGGTGCTGTTGCCGCTCGCCTATGGGGCCGAAGCGCTCGCGCGCATGAGCGGGCGCGAGACGCGCATCACGGTCGATGCGGTTCGCATGGCGCGCCACCGGATGTATTTCTCCAGCGCCCGGGCGGTACGCGAGCTCGGCTACCGCTGGCGGCCGGCGCAGCAGGCCATCGATGATGCCGTGCGCTGGTTTCTGACAGCGCGCGGGTCGTGAATCGCAACAGCGGCGCGCTATGTCGCTGATCAGGGGCCCTGGGACTTCAGCTGCCGCAGCGCGGACTGCGCGCTCGTGGCCTGCGTCGCGGCCAGGGCGCGCGCACGCCGGCCTTCATACCATTGCCAGCCGAGCAACACCGGCAGGCCGAACACGATCTCGCGCAGCCGCTTGACCAGCGACAGCGCCACGGCCGCCGGACCGCTGACTCCCAACAGTGCACCGAGCGCGATCAAGCCTGCCTCCTGCACACCCATGCTCGCCGGCACGACGAACATGAAACTCCTGACGGCCTGCACCACGCTCTCGAGCGCCAGCGCGTTCCCCAGCGTGATCGGGTGAGCGAGCCAGCGCAGCGCCAGCCAGGTCTCAAGCGTGCCGGCGATCAGTCCGCTGAGCTGCCAGCCGCTGGCGCCGAGCAGCCGTGCCGGCGAGCGGTACAGCAGCCGCACCGCGTCGTCGATCGCGCCGGACTTGGACAGCCGCCGCCGCCACTGCGAATCCTCGGCAAACATGCGCTCGATCCACCGACCGCCGCGCTCGAAGATCGAGCCGTAGCGCAGCAATAGCAGCACGGCGACGATGATCGGCAGGGCGGCCACGAGCAGCAACGTCACCAGGTTCACGACCCAGTGACGCGCGGCGCTCACGCGCAGCAGACACACCAGTCCCAGCGCCACGAATGTGAATTGCGAGATCAGCACCAGCATCATCTCGACGATCACGCTGGCCGCCGCGGCCGCTCCCGGCACGCCGCGCAGCACCAGCAGCCGTAGGGCGACGATCTCGCCGCCGACGCTGGCGACCGGCAGCAGCCGGTTGATCGCCTCGCGCAATGCGCCGAGGCCGAATAAGGTCCCGAGGCGCGTGTGCCGCTGCGGGTCGGCACCGTCGAGCAGCGTGCGCCAACCCATCACGTCGAGCAGCAGCGGCAGTGCGTGCAGGGGCACCAGCCAGAGCAATATCCAGCCGGCCTGAGACAGTAACGCCAGGATAGCGCTCGTGCCCTCGTGCACGATCAGCCCGATCATGAGCAGCAGTCCGACCGTGCCGACCACGCGGGCCAGGCGTTTCATGCGGCGTATCGCGCGTCGAGCAGCCGCTTGCACCTCACGGCATCAGGCTCCCATTGGGCAGGCCTGCGCGAGACGCGCCCGATGGGGCTGCCGGCTCGGGACCGAGGAAGTCGCCAAAGCCACCCAGCCGCAGCGAAGCATCGCGGCCGGCCGCGACAATGTCAGGCGCCATGAGCGCATCGAATTCCTCGCGATAACGATAGCCTGGTGCGGCGCCGGCGAAGGCGCCGGTAGCAGGATGCAGGTAGATCTCGCTGAGCCCGTCCGGCAGGTTGCCGATCAGACCGGACAGACGCGCCCTGGTCATCTGTCCGGACCACTGAAGTCCGAACACGTGATCCGGCGCCAGCAGGCCGGCGGCGCGGACGCGCCGTCGCAGCAGCAACGCGAACGGTGCGGTAAGCAGGCCCGGTGCCGATGGCGTCTGCGGCTCGACCGCTCGCAGCACCCGCGCTGATTCGAGCGGTACGCGCACCGCGCGCAGCCCGAAGCGAACGCCGATCTCCAGCAGCAAGCGCCCGACCACCGGGTGCAGGTGGAAATGCTTGTGCGCGTTGCAATGATCGAGGCTCAGGCCGGAGGCGCGAAAGGCGTCGAACTGCGCGCTGATTTCGGCGGCGAGCTGGCGGCGCGCCGGCCTGCTGAACGCTATCAGGGCCCCGAGGCTCGCCATATCGGAACGAAAGCGTCCGCTTCCGTCCACCAGATGAGTCACGGCGCCGACCGGCAGCAACGGCCGCCCATCCACCAGCACCAGGTGCAGGCCGACACGCAACGCCGGCATGCGCCGCGCGCGCGCAATGGCGTCGGCGGCCTGCGGCGCTGACACCATCAGGCTTGCGGCAGTGAGAATGCCGCCGCGATGGGCGGCCTCGACGGCGTCGTTGACTTCCGCAGCAGCGCCGAAATCGTCCGCCGTGACGACCAGCCGCTTCAAGCGGTGTCGTGCCGCGAGCGCAGGAACTGAAAGAATTCCACACCCTCGCGCAGGCGCCGCTTCATCATTTCCGGGCTTGCGATCATCTCGGCCAGGATGGAGGCGATCTTGGACGGCCGGAAATAGAATTTCCGGTAGAAATCCTCGACCGAATCGAAGATCTCGGTGTGGCTGAGATGCGGATAGTTCAGCGGTGCGATCTGCGTGCCCTCCTGCGTCAGCAGGTCGATTTCCTCGTTGTAGAGCCAGCCGTTTTCCTTCGCCTGGCGATACAGGAAAGTGCCCGGATACGGGGCCGCGAGTGACACCTGAATGGTGTGGGGATTGATCTCCTTGGCGAAATCGAGCGTCTGCTGAATCGTCTCCTTGGTCTCGCCCGGAAGCCCGAGGATGAACGTACCGTGGATCACGATGCCCAGTTCGTGGCAGTCCCTGGTGAAGCGACGGGCGAAATCGACCCGCATGCCTTTCTTGATGTTGATCAGGATCTGCTGATTGCCCGACTCATAGCCGACCAGCAGCAGCCGCAGGCCATTGTCTTTCATCACCTCGAGGGTCTTGCGCGGTACATTGGCCTTGGCGTTGCACGACCAGGTGACACCGAGCTTGCCCAGCTCCTTCGCCAGCGCTTCGACGCGCGGCAGGTTGTCGGTCAACGTGTCGTCGTCGAAGAAGAATTCCTTCACCTGCGGGAACGCATCTTTCGCCCATTTCATCTCGGCGACCACATTCTCGACCGAACGCACGCGATAGCGGTGCCCTCCCACCGTCTGCGGCCACAGGCAGAAGGTGCAGCGCGATTTACAACCGCGTCCGGTGTAGAACGAGATGTAGGGATGCTTCAGGTAGCCGCCAAAATAATTCTCGATCGTCAGGTCGCGCTTATAGACCGGCGTTACCCAGGGAAGGGTATCCATGTCCTCGAGCACCCGGCGGTCCTCGTTGTGAACGATGACGCCGTCGCGGTTGCGGTACGACAGCCCCTTGATGTCGCTCCAGGGCCGGCCGTCGGCGACTTCCTTGATGGTGAAATCGAATTCGTTGCGGGCGACGAAATCGACGGCAGTTCCGGCGATCAGGCTCTTCTCGGGCTCAACCGCGACCTTGGCGCCGATAAAGCCGATTTTGACGTCCGGATTGATCGCCCGGATCATCTCGGCGGTCTTGACGTCGGATTTGAAGGATGGCGTGGAGGTGTGCATCACCACCAGGTCGCGGTTCTTCAGTTCGGGGGCGATGTCCTCGAATTTCAACCGGTGCGGCGGCGCATCGATCAGCTTGGAGCCTTCGACCAGGGCGGCCGGCTGCGCGAGCCAGGTCGGATACCAGAACGAGCGCACCTCGCGCTTCATCTGATAGCGGGCGCCTGCGCCGCCGTCGAAACCGTCGAACGACGGCGGGTGCAGAAACAGAGTCCTCATTCGGCAGTCTCTCCGCGGTGCTGTGACTTAAGTGAAGGAACGCGATGCAGCGAGCCGTCGCGGCCGACGCCGAGACGCTCTTGACGCCAGCTGACCTCGCGCCCGACAAAGCCCCAGACCCACAGGCCCAGCAGCAGCGCATCGTGCAGCGGGATCAGCCCGAGCTGCCGCCAGCCGTCGCGCCAGCGGTCGCGCCGGCCGGCGAAATGTAGCACGAGCCGGGCCGCGACCGTTATTGCGAGCAGGATCAGCGCCTTGGGCTGGAAGCGGGCCAACGCCGCACCCAGCCCGGCCATCGGCAGGCTGAACGTCATGGCGCAGCCGGCGTAGGCCCACAGCCGGATGGCCCTGATGGTGCGCAGCCAGCGCAGCGAGTGCCGGCACAGCGCCGCCAGGCTCGGCTCGTCCACCAGCGTGTCGACACGCAGGTCCGACAGCACCACGCGCAGACTCAACGCCCGCACCTGCGCTCCGAGCTGGTAGTCATCGGCCAGCTGATCGACCAGCGCCTTCAGGCCGCCGCAGCGCGTGAGCAATTCGCGCCGCAAGGCGATCGTGGACCCCGACACGAACCACTGCGACCCGAACATGGCGGCGAAATAAACGCTGGGCATGAACCATGCGTTGATGAACTGCGCGCCAAGCGCCGACCAAAGGCCGGGCCCGGCGCGGCCGGCATAGCCGCAGGTCACTAGGCCGACCCGCGGGTCGGACAGTGGCGCCAGCACCCGCCTGAGGTAGTCGGGCGCTACCTCGATGTCACTGTCGGCGATGATCAGCAGATCGTGCTTTGCCAGCGGCAGCATATTGAGAAGGTTGCTGACTTTCGCGTTGACGCCGTGGCGAGTAGGGTCGATCACGCACTCGATGTCGAGCGCGGTGAATTGCTGCTGTACCCGCCGGGCCACGGGCAGCGCGGTATCGGCTGGGCCATGCAGTCCAAAGATGATCTGGAACTGCGGATAGTCCTGGGTGCACACCGAGCACAGCCGTTCATACAGCCCCCGTTCGCTGCCGCACAGCGGCTTGAGGATGGTGACCGCTGCCTGGGCGGCGCCGGTATCGGGCGCCGCGCGGCGTGAGCGCGCGGTCGCGATCAGGGTCGCCAGCGCCGCCAGCAGCGCGTAGGCGGTTGCCAGGGCAGTCAGAATCAGGCCCAGTTCGGCCAGCAATCCATGCATGGTCACCTCCGCGCTCCGGCAGTGGGCCGATGCCCGGCGCGCAGCCGGTGTATTATCGCATTAACGCTACCCGTCCCAAGCCGGAGGGGCGCAAAGAGCCTGGAGGTGTTGTTTGTCGGCCCATGTGATCCTATGAGTATTCCCCTGATTCAACAGTACCGGATCGGTAAGTACCTGATTCGACAGAAACTTAGCGGCCGCAAGCGTTACCCGCTGGTGCTGATGCTCGAGCCGCTGTTCCAGTGCAACCTGGCCTGTGCCGGCTGCGGTAAGATCGACTACGAGAAGGACATCCTGCAACGCAGGATGAGCGTCGCCGATGCGCTGCAGGCGGTCGATGACTGCGGCGCTCCGGTGGTGTCGATTCCGGGCGGCGAGCCACTCATCCACAAGGGCTTGCCGCAGATCGTCGAGGGTATCGTCGCCCGCAGGAAATTCGTCTATTTGTGCACCAACGCGCTGCTGGTGCCCAAGCACATCGATGAATACCAGCCGTCGCCGTACCTGACCTTTTCGATCCATCTCGACGGGTTGCAACGCCAGCACGACGCCTCGGTGTGCCAGGAGGGCGTATTCGACAAGGCCGTGGCCGCGATCAGACTGCTGCGTGAGCGAAAGTTCCGCGTGACCGTCAACTGCACGCTGTTCGCCAAGGAGAATCCGGACGAAGTCGCCGAGTTCTTCGATTTCGCGATGGGACTGGGGGTGGAGGCGATTACCGTGTCGCCGGGCTATCACTACGAGCACGCGCCGCGTCATGACGTGTTTCTCGGTCGGGTCGAAAGCAAGCGCCTGTTCCGTGAGATCTTCGCGCGCGGCCGGAGGGCCGGCCGCAACTGGCTGTTCAATCACTCGGCCCTGTACCTGGATTTTCTCGCGGGCAACCAGAGCTATCAGTGCACGCCGTGGAGCAATCCGACTTTCAACGTCTTCGGCTGGCAGCGGCCCTGCTATCTGATGTCGGACGAGGGCTATGCGCCGAGCTTTCGCTCACTGATGGAGGACACGCCGTGGGAGCGCTACGGCGTCGGCCGCGATCCGCGCTGCGACAACTGCCAGGCGCACTGCGGTTTCGAAGGTACCGCGGTCGATGACCTGCTGCGCCATCCCCTGAAGGCGCTGCGCGTCGCGCTTACCGGGCCACGGCTCACCGGCCCGATGGTTCCCGAGCTGCCGTTTGTCTACGACGAGCAGCGCGCCACGCCGCAGACGGTGGTGGTGCCGATCAGTGCCGTGGGGCGCGAGCGCCGTGCGCGTGAGACTTCAGCCGCCAGCATCGACTAGCAGCCACGCAGGGGAACAGCTGCTTGGAAGCGGCCAGCGCTGCGGCTGCTATCGGATTGGCTGCGGGTGCGCCGCAACTGAATCGTTGAGCACGGCCGCTATCCAGGTGCGCTGGCAGGCCTGGGCGATCTCGCCGGCCGAATGGCGGCCGATGTCGATCGCCAGATCGTCCGGCTTCAGCGGGCCATAGAGCCCCGGATCCGAGGCCAGGAACAGGCCCACGGTCGGAACCGCGGTGGTGCTGGCCAGATGCATCGGACCGGTGTCGGTCGAGATGAAAACCCGGGTCGCGGCAATCGCTGCGGTCAGCCCGCGCGTAGAGCGAACGTGCAGCGACGCGAATCGCTGATCGGTCGGCGCATGCGCGGCTGACGGCAGAAATTCCACCGGTATCGCCTGCGGCTCCAGCGCCAGGAACGCATTCCAGAAAGTGACCCACCACGAGCGATCGATCAGCTTCAGGTTTGCCGCATGGGCGAAGAAGCCAAAGACATTGCTCGGTGTCCGCAGGCGCTCGGGTGCAATCGCCTGGGCGATCAGGCGCCGGCCCTCGGCGAGCTCGTTTTCCGGCAGTGGCAGCCACAGGCGCACTGCCTTCGGTTCCAGCGGCGTTCCAAATATCCGATGCGGCAGGTACAGCGGCCGCACCGCCTGATGCATCGCCTGCAGCGGCAGCGGCACCGCGTGCGTCAGCGGTGCCCACTGGGCGCGGCTGGCGAATCCAAGCCGGTAGCGGCTGCGGGTCAGTGCCAGCATCGCCCGGCCGCTGGTGGAGAACTCGGTCGGATCGATCGCAAGATCGTAGCGACAGGCGCGCAGGCTGCGCAGCGCGGCCAGATAACGTCCAAGCCTGTGCGGCTGCCGGTGTGGAAACACGATGATCCGGCGCACCCCCGGCAGGCCGCGCAGCAGCTCTGCCGCTGCCGGATACGCGAGCGCAAGATCGATCGCGGCCGCGGGCAGCAGCTGGTGCAGGTAACGGATCAACGGCGTCAGGAACAGCGTGTTGCCGATGCGCCCATTGATGCGGCAGATCAGTATCGTGGACACCTCGTCGATGCGCAGGCTGCTGGCGTAGTGGCGTCTATGGATCACTCGTGCCAGCAGCCAGCCGAGGTACTCACGCGAGCGGTGGCGCAGGTTCTTGAACAGGAATCGGACCCGCACCCGAGCGCGGCGCCAGCCCGATAACGCGGCCGCTACCGTCGGCTCGACTGGTTCCGGAGGGGTATTGTCGGGATCGCTATTGATGAGGGTCTCGTTGCCCGGTAGCGGGTTGGCCGTCTGGGTTAGAAAAAATCCGCTCGCGCGGATTATTCTATGACGCCAGGTCTGGAGGATCGACCGGATCGTGCGTTTCGTGCGCACTGGAACGGGCCGCCGATGAGGGTCGGAAGCGGCAAGTATAGGCCTTCATTTTCAAATGATTGGATCGACTATCAATAAAGAACATGAATCTGTCGCCGGCCTGTATTTCCGCGCGGTATCGGCACTGCGGGCGACTCGATGAGCTTGCCGGGGCTGGCGACGGTTGAAGTCGACACCGGGCCCAGGCCCGGTGCTGCCGTCATCTGGCTGCACGGCCTGGGCGCTGATGGTCACGATTTTGAGCCGGCTGTCCCGGCGCTGGTGCTGCCCGGCACGCCTGCACTGCGCTTCGTGTTTCCGCATGCCCCGGTGCGCGCCGTGACACTCAATGCCGGGGCCAGGATGCGCGCCTGGTACGACATTCGGGGGTTCGACCGCCACGCCGCGCAGGACGAGAGCGGCGTACGCGAGTCCGACGCTGCGATACGCGCACTGATCCGGCGCGAAAATGAGCGCGGCATCGCCACCGAGCGCATCGTGCTGGCCGGATTTTCCCAGGGGGGTGCGATGGCGCTGTTGAGCGGTACGCGGCTGTCGGAACGGCTGGCGGCAATCATCGGCCTATCGTGCTACCTGCTGCTTGCGTCGAGCTTTGCCGTCGAGCGCCACAGCGCGAATCAGACCACGCCGATCTTTCTGGCACATGGCAGCTTCGATGCGGTGATCGATCCGCGTCTGGGCGAGGAGACACGCGCGTTGCTGCAGGCCGCGGCCTACCCGGTGGAGTGGCATAGCTACCCGATGGCGCATGCCGTGTGTGCCGAGGAGCTTGCAGCAATCGCGGCATTCCTGCAGCGGGTGCTGTGACCACCAGCGCCGCACGGCCAGCCGACCGGCCAGCCGACCGGCCGCTGCGCCTGAGCACCCGGGCCGCCATCGACTCGATGTTCGATGCTGCGCTGGCCGCGGCCGACGGCGGCAGCGGCGCGCACTGCATACACGAACTGTGGATGCGCGATGAGCTGCAGCTCAATATCGAGGCGGCGCTCGAGCGCTTGTGGAGGCATGCGGCGGCCTCGATTCCCGAATGGCTGCCAATGCGCTATATCGACTGGTTGCCGCTCGCGTATCAGGTGGCGAGCCGATTTCACGCGGACCGGGGCCGCAGCAACGTCTATCTGGTGTTGCTCGACTACCGCGACAGCCGCGATGAACCGTACGGTGTTTACGTCGGCATGAGCCGCTATGCGCCGGCGGTGCGTTTCGACCAGCACAAGGCAGGCATCCGCTCCGCCGGCTGCGTGTTGAAGCGCGGCATCGAAGTGCTGACCGGACCTACGCTGCACCTGCAGCACATCCAGCGAGCCCAGGCCGCGAAAATCGAGCAGCAGCTCGCCGAAGCGCTGCACGCCGAAGGGCTGTTCGTCCAGGGCGGACACTGACGGTGGCGGCGGCCGCGAATGCTAGCCCTTGGATTGCGGTTGGTGGGCTTGCTGCTCCCTCTCCAGTGCCGTCAGGATCTGGGTGGCATCGGTTGGCTCCTGTAAGCTTGCGGCATCGGCATCGTGTCGATCGCGCACCATCGGCAGATCGCGTCGCAGTTCCTCGAGCAGCCGGATCACGGTCGTGGTTTTCTGCTCGGTCAGAATATTCACCTGCAGTTCCATCTGCCCGCGCCGTTGCTCGAGCTTGGCGAGCCGGTTTTGCCCGATCAGGACGATGGTCGTGATCAGCACTGCCGCCAGGCTGACTATGGTCTGCAGGCCGGGAAACGGCGGCGGATCGAATGCGACGATCCCCAGGCGCGGCGCCATCACATTGGTCAGGATCCATAGGGCGACGAAGATCAGGATGGCGCCGAGAAACACCGGCCGGCCGATGGCGTCACCCAGGCGCTCGAGCAGCCATTGCGCGCGTCCTATCCTGCGATGCTCGCGCTTGTAGTACTCGCCGATTGCTTCGATGTTCTGGCTGATCGAAGCGGGCACCGCGTCGGAGGCGGGTGGTTTAGACTTCACGGCGGCGGCATATTGAGGCATATCTCGCGCACGCGTGCCAGCGTATCACGATGTCAAGACCATTGAAGCTCACGCTCTATGCAACCGGCGCAGTGCTCGCGCTGGGGTTGCTGGCGGCTGTGATCATGCTGCTGTCCTGGCGCGCACACGCCAAGCCGCAACTGGAAGCGGCCGCCTCGAACGCGCTCGGCATGCAGGTCAGGATCGAAGGCCCGCTGGTATTGAAATTTTTTCCAAGCGCGGCGGTCACGCTCGAGCAGGTGCACATTCGCGGCCACGCCGCTGAGCTGGTCGCGGCCAGGGAGGCCACGCTCGACATCCAGCTCGTGTCGCTGCTGCGCCGGCACGTGCGCATCCCGAGGATCCAGCTGCGCCATGTGACGCTCTCGGTCGAGCGCGGACGCGATGGCAGGTTCAACTTCGAGGGATCCTCGCCGGGCGCGAGTGTCATACCGGACATCGAATCGACCGATGTGTCGCTCACGGACCTGACATTCGTCTACAACAATCGACAGGAAGGCAGGAGTGTGCAGGCAGGTCCGTGCGATGTGGAGGCGAGCGACCTGCGCATCACGGCAACCAAGGGCGCTGACCTGATGAAGAACCTGAGCTTTTCGGCGCAGGTGTCCTGCGAGCAGATCAAGACCCGGGTCCTGCCGATGTCCGACGTCAAGTTCAGCGCGAAGTGCGCCAAGGGGGTGCTCGAGACAAAGAACGTCGTGCTGCGGGCGTTCGGCGGCCGGGGAAGCGCCACGGTGCGTGCCGACTTTGCAGGCGCGCTGCCCGCTTACCGCCTGCACGGCGTGCTGTCCAGGTTTCAACTGGACGAGTTCTCGAAGAATTTCTCGCAGAAGAAGGTCGGCGAAGGTCTGATGGAGTTCTCGACCGATCTGAAGATGAGTGGCGACGATGCGGATGCGATGATCGCGAGCAGCGAAGGGGAGGCATCGTTGCACGGCAGCGACCTCACGCTTGAAGTCGGGGATCTGGACGATGAGCTGGCTCACTACAAGTCCACGCAGCGCTTCAACCTGGTGGACCTGGGGGCGTTCCTGCTGGCCGGCCCGATCGGCCTGGCGGTGACCAAGGGCTACGACTATGCGAAAGTGATGGGCAGCTCGGGCGGCAGCAGCCAGGTCCCGACCTTGATCTCCGAGTGGCAGGTCGAGCACGGTGTCGCACAGGCCAGGGACGTGGCAATGAGCACCAAGGCGAATCGGGTCGCACTCACCGGAAACCTGGACTTCGTCAATGACAGCTTCCAGGACGTGACCGTGGCGGTGCTGAACGGGCGGGGCTGCGCCACGGTGGAGCAGAAGGTACACGGACCGTTCAGCCATCCGGACGTGGACAAACCGAATGTGTTGATCTCGCTGGCGGGTCCGGCGCTGCACCTGATCAGGAAGGCCTCGCACGCGATGGGCGGCGGGCACTGCGAGGTGTTCTACAGCGGATCGCTGCCGCCACCGCAATGAGGTCGTGTGCATGATGAATTCGCCGATGAGCCGGGCAGCACCCAATTCCGGCCCGAATCCTGCGCCCGACCTGCCGCGGGTGCTTGGATCGAGTCACGCCACCGCGATCGTGGTGGGAACCATCATCGGCAGCGGCATTTTTCTCGTGCCCTCGGAGATGATGCAGGCGGTCGGCTCCTCCGGACTGGTCTACGCGGCGTGGATCGTGGGCGGGCTGCTGTCGCTGTTCGGCGCGATGACCTATGCCGAGTTGAGTTCGATGATGCCGTACGCCGGCGGCGAGTACGTGTACCTGCGCGGGGCTTATGGCGATCGCATCGGCTTTCTCTACATGTGGACCTGGTTCGCAGTGGCCAAGCCGGCCTCGATTGCGTCGGTCACCAGCGGCCTGGCGCGCACGCTTGGAATTTTTGCGGTGTTCCACTGGCTCGATACGGTGGCGATCGGCGGCCCGCTGCCGGTGCTGTGGTCGCAGCTGTTCGCCATCGCCGTGACCTGGCTGATCACCGGGCTGAACTACCTCGGCATCAAGAAGGCCGGGGACTTCCAGGTAGTGTTCACGGTGCTCAAGGCGCTGCTGATTCTGGTGGTCGCAGGTTTCTGCTTCAGCTCGTCGCTGGGCTCGTGGAGCAACTTCTCGACCTCGCTGCCGCAGGCGACCGGGGGCCTGAGCGGTTTCATGATCGCGCTGATCGCGACCCTGTGGGCCTACGACGGATGGAATGACCTGACCATGGTCGCGGGCGAGGTGAAGCGGCCTGAGCGCAACCTGCCGATCGCACTGATCGGCGGATTGTTCATCGTCGGCGCGCTGTTCATGGCCACCAATGCGGCGATCCAATATATCCTGCCGGCGGCACAGATCGCCGCATCGCCGCGCCCTGCAGTCGCGGCGCTGCGCATCGTGGCCGGACCGAGCGGGGCGGCGCTGGTGGCGGCGGGCATGGCGCTGAGCATCTTTGTCACCCTCAACGGCACCATCATGTCGGGGGCGCGCATCCCGTTCGCCGCCGCGCGTGACCGGCTGTTCTTCCCGCCGTTCGCCACCATTCATCCGCGCTTCAAGAGTCCGTCGACCTCGCTGCTGATCCAGGCCCTGCTGTCGTCGGTGCTGCTGCTGCTGCTGGGGCGCTTTCAGCAGCTGTTCGAGCTGGCGGTGTTTGCCGAATGGCTGTTCTACATGCTCACCGCCACGACGGTGTTCGTTTATCGGCGACGCAATCCGGATGCGGTGCGGCCGTACCGGGTCTGGGGTTATCCGGTGCTGCCGGCGGTATTCGTGCTGTGTTCGGCCGCGGTGCTGGTATCAAGCTTCGAGGGTAACCTGTCCGGCTCGCTGATCGGCAGCGGGCTGATCCTGCTCGGGCTGCCGCTGTACGAGTGGATTCGCCGGCGTTACCAGACGCACGCTGTCAGCTCCTGAACAGCGCGCACCAACGATTGCGTCCTGGAGCGATAACTAGCGGTCGACTACCACGCGCCGCGCGTCATAGATCACCGGAAACCAGTCGCTGCGTAGCCGCTGTCCGACCGTCATGTCATGTCCCGGGAACGGCGGTGATGTTCGGCCCGGCCGCTCGACGTAATGCGCATCATCGCCGACCCAGCGCAGCGACAGCACACGCCGGCGCTGCAAGGCCGGGTTGCCGCGTGCACCATGGGCGGTGCGGAAGTGAAATAGCACCGCATCGCCAGGCTGCATCGTCCATTCAAGCACTCGATGGCCGGGTTCGTTGTCCGGATCGGGCACCGGGCGGTAATTGCCTGCGGCACTGTAGAAATCGGCCTGGTCGAGCCAGCGTACCGGCAGGATCAGCTGCTCCCAGCGATGCGAGCCAGCGATCAGTCGCAGCGTCGCCGGTCCGACCGGGTCGATCGGTATCCAGAAGCTCACGCTCTGGCTGCCGTCGACAAAATAGTAGGGCGTGTCCTGGTGCCAGGGCGTCGCCTTTTGCGTTCCGGGCTCCTTGACCAGCACGTGGTCGTGGAAGAACTGCGCAGTCCCGGAACCCATGATGCGCGCCGCCACTTCGGCCGCCGGCGAACGCTCGACCAGCTCGCGGAATTCCGGGATGCGCTGCCAGTTGCAATAGTCATCAAAGAAGCTGCCCGCCTCGCCGCTGCGCACGCTTTCGGCGGCGTAAGGGCCCGGTTCACGCAGGTTGCGCTCGATCCCCGCGGCGATCGTATCAACCCAGTCGGCGAACAGGCCGCGCAGGCACACGGCGCCGTCGCGTCGATAGTCGGCAATGTCCCGGTCAGTAACGTTTACGCTGGTACGGTCGTGGCTGCGCGTGCTCATGGTCGGTGCCTTCAATCGGCGGCGAGCTCCAGCACGATGATCTGTCGCCGGCGGCCAAAGTCGCTGAGCGCATCGCCGAGCGCCTCGGCCGTTTCGATCAGGCGGTGCGTATAGCCATAGGCCGCCGCCAGCAGCGCGAAATCGGGCGGCTGCACATCGACACCTTGCGGACGGATCCCGACCGCCAGCATCGAGGAGCGGATCTCGCCGTAGCCATGATTGTTCCACACAATGATCGCTGTCCAGGCGTCCACATCGCGCAGCACCGCGAGCTCGCCGAGTGAAAACTGCAGGCCGCCATCGCCCACGAGGCACACGATCGGGCGCTCCGGTGCCGCCAGTCCGGCACCGGTCGATGCCGGCAGCGCATACCCCAGCGTGCCATAGCCGGTCGCCGAGTTGAACCAGGAGCCCGGGGTCGCGGCGGCAAATCCGAGGTTACCGGCGTAGACGAGCTGCGTCGAATCCCCGACCAGCACCGCGGTCGGCAGCGTGTCGCGAATCAGGTTCAGCACATCGATGTGGCTCTGCATGACCGGGGACAGTGCAGCGATTGCCTGCTGGCGCGCCGCCGCAGCGGCCTCGGCCCCGGCCCCGGCGCGCGACACGCCAAGGTCGCGTTCGAGCAACTGCCGCAGCGTCTGCGCTGCCTCGCCGCACAGGCCCACCCGCGGGATGGCGCTGCGGGTCAATTGCTGCGCATCGATGTCGATGCGGATCAAGTTGGCGGGATTTGGAAAATCAGATACCGAGTACATGTCATAGTCGGTCGGCCCGATCTCGGTGCCAACCGCGAGTACGACGTCTGCCGCGGCAATCAGCGCCCTTACCGGTTCGAGCGAAGCACTCATCGGCACCCCGAGCGGATGCCCGGGAGGCACAATGCCGCGCGCGTTGGTCGTCATCACGAGTGGGGCGCCCAGGTGCTCGACCAGCCTGTGCAGCTCCGGGGCGGCGCGGATCGCGCCGCCGCCAGCCAGGACCAGCGCCCGCCTGGCGTCGCGCAGCAGTGTGGAGGCAGCCTCGAGCGCTGATGCGTCGGCACGCGGCGGCGATGCCGCGTGCACGGGTAACGCCAGCCCGGTAGCGTCCGCGGCCAGGATGTCCAATGGGATCTCGATGTACACCGGTCGCGGCCGGGCGGCGCTGAATATCGAGAACGCCTGAGCGAGGGCAGCCGGAAGCTCACCCGGTTCACTAATCGCAATGCTTGCCGCGGTGACTGCCGCTGCGAGCGCGCGCTGATCCGGCAGCTCGTGCAGGAAGCCGCGAGCGCTGCCGGCCTCGCCGCGGCGGTTCTGACTGGCAATCACCAGCAGCGGGATCGAGTCGCCGTAGGCTTGCCCAAGCGCCGTGGTGATGTTGCTGACTCCTGGCCCGCTGATCGTGAAGCACACGCCGGGACGGCCCGAGATGCGTGCGTAGCCGTCGGCCATGAAACCGAGCCCCTGCTCATGCCGTCCGGTGACGTGCCGCAGCGAAGCACCCTCGAGCCCGCGATAGAGCTCCAGGTTGTGCACGCCGGGAATGCCGAACACGTGACGCACGCCAGCGGCCTCGAGAGCCTCGATCAGGTAATTGCCCAGTTTCTTCATTTGCTGTCTTCTGTCGACAGTATCCCGGAAGGGCGCAGGGTTTGCGTCCTAATAGTGCGTCAAGGCGCGCCCGCCGCACCCGATCTGACCGGATTCATTGCGGAAGCGGTCGGCCGGATGTGCGATGCTGGCTTGAGGACGCAGGCGCATTCCGACACGGCGCGCAGCGGTGCACTGGCGGCGCCTGGTGCCAGGCGCGGCTATGTTGCTGCTGCCGAAGTCGCCGACCGACTCGGACCATCAACACGCGTCCCCGGAGCGCCCATCGGCGCTGCTGGATAGCAGAGGAATGGCAATGCAAATCCGGGCTGGCTATGAGTTGATCTATCAGTTTCCCAAGGCCACGCCGATGATCCTGGCGCTGAATATTCATCACAGCAGGGCGGCTGATCTGCTGCGGCCGGATCGGCTGCAAACCGATCCGCCGGTTGCGGTGACCGCGTACCGCGATAAATTCGGAAACTGGTGCAGCCGGCTGGTCGCGCCATCGGGCAGGATCCGGCTATCGGCGGATGCGATAGTGCAGGATTCGGGTGTGCCCGAGCCGATCGTGCCCAGCGCACACCAGCATGAGGTGCAGGATCTGCCCGAGCAGACACTGGTGTTCCTGCTCGGCAGCCGCTACTGCGAGACCGATTGCCTGGCCGACATTGCCTGGAATCTGTTCGCCAGCACTGCCCTCGGCTGGCCGCGGGTGCAGGCCATCTGTGACTTCGTGCACAACCATCTGGTGTTCGGTTATCAGTTTGCCCGATCGACCAAGTCCGCGCTGCAGGCCTACAACGATCGCAACGGCGTCTGCCGCGACTTCGCGCATCTGGCGATTACCTTCTGTCGCTGCATGAACATACCGGCTCGCTACTGCACCGGATATCTGGGCGACATCGGTGTGCCGCAGATGGATGCGCCGATGGACTTCTCCGGCTGGTTCGAAGCCTATCTGGACGGTGCCTGGTACGCCTTCGATGCCCGCCACAATCAGCCACGGATCGGACGCATCCTCATCGCGCACGGTCGCGACGCAGCGGACGTGGCGATCAGCACCGCATTCGGTCCCGGCACGCTCGAGAGCTTCCGGGTGTGGACCGATCAGGTCGCCTAGGCCGCCGCAGGTTGGGGCACATCAGCGATGAATGACCTTAAGGTTGGGGAACACGACGTCCTGTCGACGCTTCGGCCCGACAGCCTGATCGGAGCGCTGGTCTATCTGCTGCTGTTCGTGATCGTGGCGATGCTGCTGTCGCGCGGCCTGCGCACCGCCGTGCATGCGGCCATGACGCGACAGGCGCAGATCGATCGGACCACGATCAGTTTCGTGCAGCAGCTGGCCTCGGCGTTCATCTGGGTGCTGATGCTGATCCTGTACGCGCACCTGATTCCGGTGCTGCGCGCGATGGGCACGGCGTTGCTCGCCGGCGCCAGCATCGCCTCGGTCGTCATTGGTCTGGCGGCGCAGAGTACGCTCGGCAACCTGGTCGCGGGAGTTGCGATCACGATCTACCGGCCGTTTCGCCTGGGCGATACGCTGCAGATGGCATCACCGACGGGAACCGAGATTGGCACCGTGGAGATGATCTCGCTGGGCTATACGACGCTGCGCGCGCCCGACGGCCGCCTGATCGTCCTGCCCAACAGCGTCGCGGCCAGTCAGGTGATGATCAATCTAAGCCAGACCTTCACCCCATGGCAGATGTCGATCACCATCCGCATCGGCCGCAGCGCGGACCTGGAGGCAGCGCGCAGGCTCGCGATCAGTGTTGCCGCCGAATCCGTCGGCGAGAAGGCGGTCTATGGCTGCTATCTGACCAGGATGGAGCCCGCCAGTGCGGTGCTGGAGCTGCGCCTGCAGGCGCCGGATGCGGGCAGCCGCGAGTCGCTGCGCTCGACCTTGCTCGAACAGCTGGCGCGGCGGTTTGCCCGGGCCGAATGGGGGGCAGGCGCTACGGAACCGGCGAGCTTTTCCTGAAATGCTTAGGCGAGCGCTGTCAATACGGCGTGCCGAATGTACAGCTCGGCTTGATCATCACGTCGAGCTTAACCCTGGCAACGCCGCTGCGGTATATTCGCACGCCGATTCCAATAACGAACCGCACCAGGAGGGTCAGCCATGCGCATGATGCTTAGCGTTTCAATTCCCCACGAACCCTGCAACACACTGATCAGAGGCAACAAGTTCGGCCCGCTGCTGAAAAAGATCATGGATGAGCTCAAACCGGAAGCGGCCTATTTCACCGAAATGGATGGTACCCGGGGTGCGGTGCTGATCATTGAAGTGTCCGATCCGTCCAGGGTTCCGGCGCTGGCGGAGCCGTTCTTTCTTAATCTTAACGCCGATTGCCGTTTTCGAATCTGCATGTCGCCGGCCGACCTGAGCAAAGCGGGACTGGACGAGCTGGTGAAGCGCTGGGGTTAAGCAGCGATCGCTCGAGCGGGGCACGCAACCGCTAGCCGATCCGTTCCATCTCCTGCCGGCTGAGGCGGATTCTGGCCGCCGCGATATTCTCTTCCAGGTGATCGACGCGGGATGTGCCCGGAATCGGCAATATGAGCGGCGATCGTGTCAGCAGCCACGCCAGCGTTGCCTGCGCCATGTCGATATGCCGCTCGTTGGCAATCGCCTCGAGCGTGGCAAGCCGCGGATCAGGCGCGGCAGCCGCCTGCGCACGCTGCGCGAGCGGTGCCCAGGGCAGGAAGGCGATGTGCTCGCGCTCGCAGATCGCGAGCACGTCGTCCGACTGGCGATCGGCGACGTTGTAGCGATTCTGCACCGAGACGATTTTGACGATCGCCTGTGCTTTGGCGAGTTGCTCCGGGTCGACGTTCGACAGCCCGACATGATGGATCTTGCCCTGCTGCTGAAGTTTGGCCAGTTCGCCGACCGAGTCCTCGAACGGGACCTTCGGATCCGGCCGATGCAGCTGGTAGAGCGCGATCTGTTCCAGCTTCAAGCGCGCAAGGCTCGCCTCGCAGGCCTCGCGCAGATGCTCGGGTCGGCCATCGGGTACCCACTCCTGCGCGTTGGGGCGGACCTGCCCGCCCTTGGTGGCAATCACCAGGCCCTTCGGATAGGGATACAGCGCGTCCTTGATAAGCCGCTCGCTGACATAGGGTCCGTACGCGTCGGCGGTATCGATGAAGTTGGTGCCGAGTTCAAGCGCGCGCCGCAGCACGGCACGAGCCTCCTTGCCATCACGCGGCTCGCCCCAGATCCCATCGCCGGTGATACGCATCGCACCGAAGCCAAGGCGGCTGACCAGCAGGTCGCCGCCGATCGACAGCCTGCCGGCAGCGGCCGCGGGTCGGCTGGGATCAAAGCTCGATCCGCGCTGCGCAATTGCGAATGCCGACGGACTGAGCGCCGCGCCGGTTAATGCCGCGCTGCCACGAATCAGAAAACCGCGGCGAGAGGGGTTGGCAATCATGAGCCATTACTCCGAAAATCAGGTTTTCATGCCGCTTACCGCTCGGCAACGGCTTCCAGACCGCGTCACACTATAGATAGGATACAGCTCGATGCGATGGATCATCAAATCGCGCTCATCGACACGATTGAACTCGACAACTGGGTGTTGACTGCCGTGGCAGTAGCTCACCGGATCGAGCAGCAGGCCACGATGTAGGCCGCTATTCGGTGGGCAACACCCGTCATCGTTCAGGTAGCTGTGAAACCTGGAAGGCAAGACGGCTGTTCGGCGGTTGCAGCTGCGCTCCCGTGGCCAACTGCAGGATCGGCGCATTATCCGATCAACGCCTTCAGTCGCTGCGTGCGGGTGCCCTCGAGCACCGCGTCCACCCGGCGCAGTAGCTGCTCTGCATCGGCCGCCGGCAGCGCCGCGCCCAGCAGGTATCCCTGCGCCTCGTGGCACTGATGTTCCTGCAGGAACATCAGCTGCGAGATGTTCTCGACGCCCTCGGCAGTCACATCGATGCGTAACGAACGTGACATCGCGATGATGGCAGATGCGATGGCGCGATCGTCGCTGCATTCGTTGAGGCTGGTGACAAACGATCGATCGATCTTGAGCCGGTTGACCGCGAAGCGGCGCAGGCGCGCAAGGCTCGAGTAGCCGGTGCCGAAATCGTCGATGGCCAGGGCGACGCCGAGCGCCTTGAGCTGGTCGATCGCCTTCTCAGCCCAGGCCTCGTCGTTCATGATCACGGTTTCGGTGATTTCGAGTTCCAGCTTCGACGGGTCGAGACCGGTCTCCTGCAGGATCGCCCCGACCTGGCTCGGGAACTGGCTGAGCGCGAATTGCCGGCCGGACACGTTGACCGACATCCGGATCAGCGGCAGCCCCTCGTCGTGCCAGGCTTTCGCCTGGGCGCAGGCGCTTCGCAGCACCCAGTCGCCGATCGGCAGTATCAGGCCGGTTTCCTCGGCTACCGAGATAAATTCCGACGGCGGCACAACGCCGAGCTGGTCATTGGTCCAACGCAGCAACGCTTCCATGCCGGAGATGTGGCCGGTGCGAATGTCGAACAGCGGCTGGTAGTTGAGGGTGAATTCGTTGCGCTGCAGCGCGCCGCGCAGCTTGTCCTCGATGGTGAAGCGCTGTAGCGCGCTGGCATTCATCGCGGCATCGAAGAATGAATAGGTCCCGGGACTCTTGCGCTTGGAGAAGTACATCGCCAGATCCGCATTGCGCAGCAACGTCTCGGCATCGGCTCCATCGTTGGGGAATATCGCGATGCCGACGCTCGGTGTGACCACCAGCGAATTAAGCGCGAGCTGCATCGGCTCCCGCAGCGCGCCGATGATGCGCTCGGCGATCACACCGGCGTCGGCCGGCTTTCGGATATTGGGCAGCAGCACCATGAATTCGTCACCGCCCAGTCGCGCCAGATCCCCAGGGCGCGCTATCGAGCTTGAGTCGATGCTGCGGGAATCGCTATAGCGCAGCGAGCTGCGCAGCCGCGCGGCGACCACGCGCAGCAGTTCATCGCCGACCGCGTGACCGAGGGTGTCGTTGACGCGCTTGAAATTGTCCAGATCCAGATACAGGACGGCCAGGGTGCGCTCATGCAGCGTCGCCGCCTCGATGGCGCTGACCAGGCGGTTGCGGGACTGCTCCCGATTCGGCAGGCCCGTCAGTGAGTCGAAATAGGCCAGCTTGACCACGGTGCGCTCGGCGCGCCATTTGCTGGCCAGCGCAATCGTCATCTGTCGTACTTCGTGGGGATGAAATGGCTTTTGCAGATACGACAATTTTTCTTCCGGCGGCACAATGCCGCCGATTTCGCACGGATCGACATCGGAATAGGCGGTGCAGATGACGATTTCAATGGCCGGATCAAGCTCCCGGATGCGCGCTGCGGCCCATACTCCATCCGGGCCGGGCGGCATGCGCATGTCCAGAAACACCACCGCGAACGGCAGCTCCATGGCCAGCGCTTCCTTGACCGCCGCGACCGCCGTTTCCGCACCGTCGCAGAATACCGGGTCGAAAGTGGCAGCGCGCGACCCGGGCTGCGCCGGCGGCGGCGCAATCTCGGTCTTGCGGAACAAGCGTGTGCGCAGATCATGAAACACCGCCAGATCGCGGTTCACGTCCGCTTCCAGCAGGATCTGCCGATAGGCATCTCGTACCTCACCCTCGTCATCGACGACGAGGACCCGAATGGGGGTTTGGCTTCGCTCTGACACGGTTGACCTCACGCGGCTTCGACGCTGGCCCGGGTATTGCGGGCGACCAGCGGCAGCATCAAGTGCATGGATGCGCCAAGTCCGGGACCATCGCTTGCGGCCCATATCCGGCCGCCGAGCGCGCTGATGGCATTGGAGCACCAGTGCAGCCCGATCCCGTAGTTGGTTCCTTTGGATTTGGTCGAGAATCCCTTCTCGAATACCCGATCGAGATTGGCGGCGGCAATGCCTACGCCGTCGTCCTGGCAGTGCAGGTGCAGCTGTTCATGGTCGGCGTTGCGAACGATCTGCGCGCTGACGCGCAGCACGCCCTTGTCCTTGCCGGCATCACGCACCGCGTCTGCGGCGTTGATGATCAGATTCTGCAGCACCAGCCGCAGCACCGTTCGGGCCACGTGAACGACGCCGACCTGGCGTAACGACTCGTCGGTATCGATGACCAGGCGCTGGCGGCAGGAATCGGGCACGACCTCCAGCGACTGGGCTATGAGTTCCGGAAGGCGTACCGACTCGACCACGTGCTCGTTGCGGCTCGATCGCATCTGCTCCGACAACGCGCTCTGCACGATGCCGGTCTGGCGGGTCAATACTGCTACATCCTCTTGCGCTGCCTTGAGGGTGTGCGCGAGCTCGGCGCATGCGAGGCGCATGAATTCCTCGAGATCGGCACACCGCACGGCGTCCGCCGTGCCGCGCCGGAGCTCGTCGAGTGCCTGTTCGGCGTCCGCCGCCGGCGCCTGTCGCAGCCGCTGGCTCAACCCGGATAGTCTGACGCCGATGGGAGTCATCGCGTTGCCAAGGTTGTGCAGCACGCCTTTGGCGAGTTCTGCAAATCCGGCATGAAAGGACTGGTCGACCAGCTGCCGGCGGGATTGGGCAACACGCTCCACCATGCGATCGAACTCGCGCGCCAGCAGGCCGATTTCGTCGTTGCCGTGAAGGTCCAGGCGAGCCGTCAGGTCTTCGCTATTGCCGATTGCCACCGCGTGACGTGTCACCTTTGACAACGGCTTGAGCACTACGCGATTCAGCACCAGCACCAGCAGCACCAGTACCACGATGGCCGCCGCGATGAGACAGGCCGACGCGTAGGCGATGGCAGTATGGCCGCGCTGCGTGATGCGGCGCGGTACATCGACGCGCAGAGCCATCAGCGGACGGCCGTAGACATCGTTGACCGCACGAAATACCTGTGTGATGTCCGCCGTCTCCGTCAACTGACCCGGTGTGCGCGCATCGTTCGCCGGTGCCATCGACACCAGGGCCTGCGCCTGTGCCGCGATGCGTTGGATCTCGGCGTCCGACAGCAGCCGCCCGAGCATCACCATGCCGCGTTGCGGGCCGCCGCCGTTGCCATCCAGCACCGGCGCGGCGGCGATCATCATGATGCCGCGATTTGTCTGCAGAAAGCCTTTCGCGGCGCGGCCCTCGCGCAGACTGGCGCGCCACGGAAAATCAGCGGGCCACGCCTTGGCAGCGACAAAATCGATGTCGAGTGGCTGTTCGGTGTTCAGGTCGAGCGCACTGGACATCACGAAATTGCCGTTGACATCGACCACCAGCATCGTATTGACCTGCAGTTGCTTTAGGCCCACGGTGGTGACGTTGGCGCGCACGTAATCGGGGTTGTGATCGATCACGAAGCGATAGGTGTCTTCCCAGTTGCCCCAATCCGCAGCCGATAGTGCCAGGCGGTCCAGAGTCAGATCGAGCGCATAGCTGATGCGTCGCATGGCAGTGCGCGCGTCGTCGCGCTCGAGCTCGGCGAAGCTCGGCATCAGGATACGGTGCTCGACCACAATCTGAACCACGCCCAGGACCGCGAGCATGGATGCGACCAGCGCGATTACCTTGGGTCGTATCGTCATCCATGAAGACTAATTTGTCCCGGCGGATCCGAACCTTACGTGACTCTCAAATCGGTAATCGCGGCTCTCGCAGCGGGCAGGAAGTGACGGCCGTCACATAATTACGGCGGCTGGCGTGGCTGGCGTGGCTGGTGTGCGCAGGAACAGCGCACCGGTAAGCGCGGCCAGCGCCGCACAGATCGCCCCCAGAAGAAACGCCGCCTGATAGCCGTTGCCCAGGGCGGCCAGATGGTCGGTTCCGGCGGCGAGCAGGGCACTGGTGCGGTGGGCCGCGACACTGGCGAGAAGCGCAAGACCGAGCGCGCCGCCCATCATGAACGAGGTGTTCACGATGCCCGATGCCAGGCCGGACTCGTTCGGATCGGCGTCGCTCATCGCCGCCAGAAGCACCGGATTGAATGCAATGCCGGCGCCGATGCCGAGCAGAATCATTCCCGGCAGAACATCAATCGCAAAACTGCCGTGCACCGGCGCCCTGGCGAACAGCAGCAGTCCGATGGCCGCCAGCAGCAGTCCGGCGGCGAGCGGGCGCCGGTTGCCGAAGCGCAGCACCAGCCTGGCGGACACGCCAAGCGAGCAGGCAGCCATGATCAGGTTGGAAGGCAGGAAGGCCAGGCCGACCTGCAGCGGTGTGTATCCGAGCACCAGCTGCATATAGAGCGCGGACATGAAAAACCATGCGAACATCGCCGCGGCCCACAACACACCGACGATATTGGCGATCGTGATATTGCGCCGCCGGAACAGGCGCAGCGGGATCATCGGCGCCCGCGCACGCGTCTCGATCACCAGGAACGTCACCGATAGCGCGGCCACAGCCGCCAGCACGCCGATCGTCTGTGCCGATCGCCAGCCGATTTCATTGCCGTTGACGATCGCATAGATGGCAAACATGAGCGTAGCGGTCACCGTTACCGCGCCGGCAATGTCGAGGTGTGCGGCGCCGCCCGATTGGCCGCCGACGGCTGGCAGCAGCTTGAAGGACCACACCAGCACCCCGATACCGACCGGGATATTGACCAGGAATATCCAGTGCCAATTGAGTGCGTTGGTCAGCAAGCCGCCCAGCAGCACGCCGATGCTGCCGCCGCACGAACAGACGAAGCCAAACACACCCATCGCCCTGGCGCGCTCCGCCCCATCGACGAACAGCTGCATGATCAATGACAGTGCCACTGCGTCGACGATCGCCCCGCCAAATCCCTGCAGCGCTCGCGCTGCAACCAGGAATGCGCGCGAGCCGGCCAGTCCGCAGGCCAGCGAGGCCAGCGTAAATATCCCGATGCCGATCAGGAACAGCCGGCGATGGCCGAACAGGTCCCCCAGCCGGCCACCGAGCAGCAAAAAGCCTCCCGAGGTGAGCAGATAGGCGTTGACCACCCAGGCGAGCGACGCCTCGGAGAACCTGAAGTCGATCCGGATCGACGGCAGCGCGACGTTGACGATCGTCATATCGAGCACGATCATCAGCACGCCGAGGCAAAGCACGGCCAGTGCGCGCCAGCGCCCGGCTCGCGATTCGGAAGCCATATGCTGCATGGTCAAGCAGTGGCGGGACGATCCCGGCGTCGGTCGGCAAGTGCCGCCGATTGCCGCAAGACTGCCCGGCTATGCATCCGTTAGAATTCGCCGCTACAGGAAATTGCCGGGTGAGGATATCAAATCCATGGCAACACCGGCCGGTCGCGCTTACCTGCAGATAGACTCCGGGCCCTGATCGGCAGATGAAGGCGCAAGTCTGCATAGTCGGGGGCGGACCGGCCGGAATGATGCTCGGCTACTTGCTGGGCCGTGCCGGCATCGAAACCTGCGTTCTGGAAAAGCACGCGGATTTTCTGCGCGATTTTCGCGGCGATACCGTGCATCCATCGACCCTGCAGATCATGCACGAGCTCGGGCTGCTGGAGGAGTTCCTGAGGCTGCCGCACTCTGAAATCCAAAACATCTCCGCCGAGATCGGCGAGCGTAGCTACAGGATCGCGGACTTCCGGCACATTGCGGCCGCGTGCAGCTATATCGCCTTCATGCCGCAATGGGATTTTCTCAACTTCCTCGCGGAAAAAGCCCGCCAGTTCCCCACGCTGAAAGTGATTATGCAGGCGCATGTGACCGCGCTGGTGCAGGCGAACGGGCGCATCGTGGGCGTCGAGGCGACGATGCCTGCGAGTGCGCTGCAGGTGCGCGCCGAACTGGTGATCGGCTGCGACGGCCGCTCCTCCACGGTGCGAAAGGCGGCGGGCCTGGCGGTCCTGGATCTGGGCTCGCCCATCGATGTGCTGTGGTTCCGGCTGTCGAAGCGGCCCGGCGACCCGCAGCAGGTGCTCGGGCGTCTCAGCCGCGACACGATGCTGGTGACGATCGATCGCAACAGCTACTGGCAGTGCGCATTTGTCATCGCCAAGGGCGGCATCGAGCAGGTGCATGCCGGCGGGCTGGACGCGTTCAAGCGCCGCGTCGCCGCCGGCGCGCGCTTCCTTGCGAACCGCGTCGATGAGCTGAAGTCCTTTGACGATGTCAAACTGCTGAGCGTCGAGGTCGATCGGCTGACGAATTGGTGCAAGCCAGGCGTGCTGTGCATCGGTGACGCCGCGCACGCCATGTCCCCGGTGGGCGGCGTGGGCATCAATCTGGCCATCCAGGACGCGGTCGCGACCGCCAATCTGCTGGCCTTCAGACTGAAGAGCGGCACGCTGAAGGACGATGACCTCGAGCGCGTACAACGGCGTCGATTGTTCCCGGTAAAGGTCATCCAGCGGTTTCAGGTAGCTGTCCAGAACCGGGTGCTCAAACCCGCGGTATCCGGGACGGTAGGGGAATTGAAAGCGCCCTGGGTCATCAGGCTGCTCGATCGCAGCGCCTGGCTGCGGCGCTGGCCGGCGCAGATCATGGGCCTCGGCGTGCGGCCCGAGCATGTGCGCTCCCCGGCAGCCTGACTGAGAACCGGGAATGCGGTCACGGAGCGGGTTGGCTCACATAGGCGTAGTGCCAGGGCTCGTACGGTGTGCTCAGCGGTCCGGCGAAACGGTTGCCCGAGGCGCGGATCGCAGCCTGCAGCTTACGGGTCCAGCCTGCCGCATCCCACTGCTGGCGTGCCGAGGCCGCTTCGATGCCGGCGATCACCTTGCCATCGTGCTCGACCTGAAAATCGAATGCGCGCGCCTGGCCGTGCGCGGACAGTCCCGGCGCGGCGAGCGCAGCGGCGACTGCCGGCGTCCAGTTCATCAGCGCATGGCGCAGTGCCGGCGCATCCGGCACCACAGTGGCGCCAAATTGCCGATCGAGCGCAGTCGCAAGAGCGGTTGCCGCGACGCCGACCGAGCGGTTCTCGTTCCAGCGCGCAAGCTGTACCGCAAGGCTTCGCGGCATGCGGTTGACCCGCAGCGTGAACCCGGGATTGGCGCTGGCAAATGCCGCGATCACGGCGTTCAGATCGGCCGCGGCCGCTTTGCCCTCCGCTGTCGACGCATAGGCGGATAGCTGCTGCTGCGACCAGGTCCATCGACCACTCAGCGAGGTACCCGCTCGCAGGTAGGCGCGCAACGCGAGCAGGCGCCGATCGGGCCCGACCACCTGCTGAAGTGCGGCGACGGCGCGCGGATCAAGATCCGCGCTGGCCTGAACGACCCACGCCTGCTGGCGCTGCGCATCGACAGTATCGGCAATGTTCGCACCCAGAAAAACGAACAGCGCGACCAGTTGACCAGTCACCGACACCAATCCCAGCCGCTCAAGGTTCGATCAACAGGCTTAGCTGCCGGGTGTCGACCGGCTTGGTCAGATGGTGGTCGAAACCGGCGGCAAAGGCTTTTTTCTTGTCGGCTTCCTGGCCCCAGCCGGTGATTGCAATGAGTTTGACCTCGGCGCCCGGGCGCGCCTGCCGGATCTGTCTGGCCACCTCGTAGCCATTGGTGCCAGGCATGCCGATGTCGAGCAGGACGATATCGGGAGCAAAGCCGCCGAAGGCCGCAAGCGCCGCCGGCCCGTCGTGCGCAATCATCACCTCGTGGCCATCCACTCGCAGCAGCATCGCGAGCGTTTCAGCCGAATCGCGATTGTCGTCGGCTACCAGCACGCGCCGGCGCGTGATCGTGGGCGGGGCGGCTGGCGAGGCCGACTGCGTCGCGCGCCCACCGGAGCGCACCCGCCGTGGCAAATGAACGATGAATTCACTGCCCTGACCCAGGCCGCGGCTGCGCGCCTCAATTGTTCCGCCATGCAGTTCCACCAGCCCTTTTGCCAGCGCCAGGCCGATTCCCAATCCGCCCTCCGACCCGTCCACCGTCGGCTGCAACTGCGAGAACATCTCGAAGATCCGCGGCAGGTTGTCGGGCTTGATGCCGACTCCTGAATCGACGACGCGGATGACGAGTTCGTCCGTGCCACAGCTCGCGCTGAGGCGGATGTGGCCTTCAGGGTCGGTATATTTTGCCGCATTGGTCAGCAGATTGGACAGCACCTGGGCCACGCGCAGCGGGTCGGCAATGATCTGCACCGGCTCGTGCGGCAGATCAATCGACAGCACGTGGCGCTTGGCATCGATGACCGGGCGTGCGGTTTCGATGGCCATGTTGACCGCGGCCGCCAGTTCGGTCGGCTGCATGCGAAGTACCAGCGTACCGCGCGTGACTCTCGAGATATCCAGCAGATCGTCGAGCAGCAGCGACATGTACTGCACCTGCCGCTCGATCACGTCGTGACTCCATCGCTTCTGCGCCTCGGTCGCGCCCGGCGCCTTTGAGATCAGCGCGGCCTGGCGGATCGGAGCGAGCGGATTGCGCAGTTCATGGGCGAGGACGGCGATGAACTCATCCTTGCGCCGGTCGGCCTCGCGCAGCGCGATTTCCGCCCGTCGCCGCAAGCTCACATCGTGAAACACCATGACTGCGCCGCACACCGCACCGCTGGCATCGCGGATCGGGGCGGCGCTGTCCTCAATTGCCACCTCGCTGCCGTCCCGGGCGATCAGCACCGTGTGGTTGGCCAGGCCGACAATGACGCCTTCCTGCAGCACCTTGGCGACCGGGTTGGCGATCGGCTGGCGGGTATCTTCATCGACGATATTGAATATGCACTCCAGGGGCAGACCGGTCGCGTCCGCCAGCGTCCAGCCGGTCATCGCTTCGCCGACCGGATTGAGAAAGGTCACCTGACCGCGCATATCGGTGGTGATCACGGCGTCGCCGATGCTGGACAGCGTGACTGCAAACCATGCCCGCTGTTCGCGCAGCTCCGATTCGCTGCGCTTGTGAGCGCTGATGTCGCGAAAGCTCCAGACCCGGCCGGCGTCCACGCCGTCGACATACTGGATCTTGGAGAACCGTTCGAACACGCGGCCGTCGGCGAGCGACAGCTGGTCGAGGCTTTCGGGCGGGGCGGTGGCGTGGATCTCCTCGAGCCGGGCAAGGTACGGTGCCGGCTCGGTGAACTGCTGCGCGCATAGCGCGAGCACGCGCCGATGCTCGCCGCTGTCCATCACCTCGCGCGGTATGCGCCACATGCGGGTGTACTTGTCGTTGAAGCCGGTCACTCGCCGGTTGCCGTCGGTGACCAGGATGCCGTCGAAGGTCGACTCCAGCGTCGCTCGCATCATCGCCACCGATCGGGCGAGCTCGCAGGTCTTCAGCTGCAGTGCGTCCTTGGTCGCGATCAGATCGCGTTCGGCGCGCTGCCGCTTCTCGAGGATGGTGCGGGCGTTCTCCAGCGCCACGGAACGCAGCAGTTCCTCCTCTTCGTCATCCGTGTGCATCAGGCCGCTCCGAGTATCCAATCAGCCAGGCGGGTGCCGGCGATACGAGCCCGGATCTTAGCGAACGCGGTCGCGCGCGAGGTCGAGGTGTCGTCGCAGAAGGGTGAAAAGCCGCAGTCATCGGTGGTGCCGAGCTGCGCCGGCGGAATGTAGCTTGCGGCCTCGAGCACCCGCTCACGCACTTCCTCGGGGGTCTCGATTCGGGGATCGATGGGATTGACGACGCCGACGAACACCGTGTGGTGCGGCTTCATATATCTGCGGATGGCCTTCAGCACCCTTTCCGGCTCTCTCTCGCCAGCCAGCGCAATGTAGAAATTTCCGGCATTGAGTTCGAACAGGCTCGGGAGCAGTTCGGCGTAGTCGACCTCGGCACTGTGGGTCGCATCGCGGTCGGCACCGGGGCAGGTGTGCACGCCGATGCGCCGGCGCTCCTCGGTGCTCAAGCGCGCCAGCGCCAGATTGTTCAGGTCAATAAAACTGCTGAGCAGGCTGCCTGATGGGTCGATCTTGATCGCGAGCCGTCCCTCGGTGAAGTCGATCTGCACCTTGTACGCCCCTTTGTGCAGGCAGCGGCGTACCTCGCTCTCGTGCTCACGCAGCAGATCGTCGATGAACTGCTGGCGCGTATAGCCGGGAATGCCTTCTGGCGGATACATCAGGCTCAACGCCGACGGGGAGATGACGGCCTGCTTGACGGGAACCCGGGCGAGGCGCAGCGCCGGATCCAGGTACTGATCGGCGTAGCGCATGTAGCGAAACGGGCCGGCGGTCAGGCGCGGCATGCGCCGCGTATGGCCGGTGAACGGGATCCGGAACCCGTCGGCACTGGCGTTGGGCATCCCGTAGACGCTGTAGGTCCAGAAGTTCTGGAATTTTCTCTGTTCGCCGTCGGTGATCACCGGTGATCCGGTGGCCTCGAAGCATTCGATAGTGTCGCGAATGGCCGCTTCATACAGCGGTTCCAGCCTCGGATCGGTGCCGTCGCCATCCACTCCGATCGCCTGGATCAGCTCGAGCGGACGTGGAATGCTCCCAATCGGTTCGGTCGGAAGCACCACCTTAGGTCACCTCACCCCTTTCTCTACTTATTAGCTGCGCACTGTCTACTGACCGGGCCCCTCCTCGCTGGCCGGCCCCAACAGGGCCACCGGTCCGAGCACGGGCGGCTGCAAGCATAGGCTATCGCACCGGCTGGCGCGCCAGCCAGCGGCGCCGGCTCCGCGTCGTCAATACGCAACACAATCTCCGGCTCGATGCGCGGCACCGGAGTTTCGAGTATTGAAGTGCCGTCGCCCTCGTTGCGCATGCGCGACGCAGGCCGTTAGCACAAGTGTTCCAGCCCAGCGCTAGAAAATAGTAGGACTTTCAAGCGCATGCTAGTATGAGTTGCGGTCTAACAATATCAGCGGGGTGGCACTTCATCCGCAGTGCCGTGCAAACACAATCAACAACGCCTCGCGGTCAGGGGAGAGACAACATGAAGCAATTGCTAGCCTTATCGCTAAGCATCGCAGTTCTAGGGGCAGTTTGGGCCTTTCTCGCACTCGGACCACTCAGCGGTTACGTGCTGGTCTGGGCGGGGTTTATTTCGTGGGGATGCTATTTTCACTGTGGTGCCGACGGTAAGGCACTGACTAAGACCATCATCGGCACCAGCTACGGCGCATTGATCGGCTGGATTGCATTGCTATTGGTCGTGAACACCTCGATGCCGGCCCTCGGCGCGGCGTGGCCCGCCATCCTTGTGGGCGTGACGGTATTCTTTCTGGTGATCGTGGCCTCGATCGACCTGCTGTCGGTGGTTCCGGCCAACGTCTATGGCTATGCGGCGATCGTTGCCTATTCGCTGCACCAGCCATCGGCCGACCCGGGCATGGGTCCGTTGAAGAACCTGACCTCAGGTTCATTCGCCAACCCGCTGATCCTACTCATAGTCTCGCTGGTTGTTGGCGCCTTCTTCGGCATGTTCTCCGGCAAGCTTGCTGGCGCGCTGACCAAGAAATAGCGCACCACTGGCGCCCCTGCACAGGCACGGTATTCCCGTGGCGCGCTCGCCTGAGCGAAGCCGCGCGGGAATACCGGTCTGGACGATACCGACTCAGCGCCGATCCCGCTCAAACGGGCATCTTGGCTTCTTCCGGCGGCTGCTTGAGGATGCGAACTCCAATTGGCAGTGGAGACGCGCATGGGTGGACTGGATCGAGGTGCGGCAACGCCGAGCGGCAGCGACGCATCCGACAGCGACCCTGAGGAGACCCGCGACTGGATCGAATCCCTCGATGCGGTGATCCGCGTCGAGGACTCGTCACGCGCACTGTTCCTGCTGCGCCAGCTCGACGAGCACGCGAAGGAGCTGGGGCTGGTCGCGGCCGCGGCGCCATTTTCCGCCTATCGCAATACCATTCCGATCGAGCGCCAGGGCATCTACCCCGGGGACCTGGGGATCGAGGAACGCCTGACCGCGATCATGCGCTGGAACGCGCTGGCGATGGTGATGCGCGCGAATCAGGCATACGGCGAGCTTGGCGGTCACATCGCCAGCTACGCCTCGGCGGCAGAAATCTTCGAGGTTGGCTTCAATCATTTCTTCCGGGCGGCGCACGACGGTCACGGCGGCGATCTGGTGTATTTCCAGCCGCATTCAGCGCCGGGTGTGTACGCGCGCGCATTTCTGGAGGGCAGGCTCAGCGACGGCCAGCTCGCCAGATTTCGCCAGGAAGTGCAGGGCGACGGGCTGTGCTCCTACCCGCACCCGTGGCTGATGCCGGATTTCTGGCAGTTTCCCACCGGATCGATGGGTATCGGTCCGATCAGTGCGATCTACCAGGCGCGCTTCCTGCGCTATCTTGCGCACCGCGGATTGGTGGATACCGGTGAGCGCCACGTCTGGGGCGTGTTTGGGGATGGCGAGATGGATGAGCCGGAATCGATCGGCGCACTGAGCCTCGCGGCCCGCGAACACCTGGATAATCTGACCTTCATCATCAACTGCAACCTGCAGCGGCTCGATGGGCCGGTGCGCGGTAACGGCCAGATCATTCAGGAGCTGGAGTCGCTGTTCGCCGGCGCCGGCTGGAATGTGATCAAGGTGCTATGGGGATCGGAGTGGGACGCGCTGTTCGCGCGCGATACGCAGCACGCGTTGCTGCGCCGGCTGGCGGCGACCGTGGATGGCGAATACCAGAATCTCGGCGCCAAGGACGGCGCCTACAACGTCGAGCACTTCTTCAAGAAGGATAAAGAGATTCAGACGCTGGTCGCGCACATGACGGATGGCGAGATCGACGCCCTCAAGCGCGGCGGCCACGATCTGCGCAAACTGCATGCGGCGTTTGCCGCGGCGAAGAAGCACCCCGGCCAGCCAACCGTCATTCTGGCCAAGACCAAGAAGGGCTACGGCATGGGCGGCGTCGGCGAATCGCGCATGACCGCGCATCAGGCGAAAAAACTGGATGTCGGCGCGCTCAAGGCGTTCCGCGACCGCTTCCAGCTGCCGTTGTCGGATCAGGACGTCGCGGCGCTGCGCTTCTACATGCCGGCGGCAGATAGTCGCGAGATCGGGTACCTGCGACAGCGCCGCGCAGCCCTCGGCGGGCCGCTGCCGGCGCGGCGGCGCGACTGTGCTGCGGTCACGGTGCCGGCGCTGGCCAGCTACGCGCAGTTCGCCCTCAGCGCCGAGGGCAAGGAGATGTCGACCACGATGGCGGCGGTGCGCATGCTCGGCAGCCTGCTGCGCGACCGTACGCTGGGCGCACGCATCGTGCCGATCGTGGCCGATGAGGCGCGCACGTTTGGCATGGACAATCTGTTTCGCCAGATCGGCATCTACTCGCCGGTCGGCCAGCTCTACGAACCCGAAGACGCCGGTTCGATGCTGTATTACAAGGAAGCCAGAAACGGGCAGCTGCTGGAAGAGGGCATCACCGAGGCCGGCGCGCTGTCGTCCTGGGTGGCCGCGGGCACCGCATACAGCGTTCACGGCATCGCAATGCTGCCGTTCTACATCTACTACTCGATGTTTGGCTTCCAGCGCGTCGGCGACCTGATCTGGGCCGCGGCCGACCAGCGTACGCGTGGTTTCCTGTTCGGCGCTACCGCCGGCCGCACCACGCTTGGCGGCGAGGGCTTGCAGCATCAGGACGGCAGCAGCCATGTGGTAGCCGCGACGGTGCCGAACTGCCGCGCCTACGATCCCGCATTCGCCTACGAGCTGGCGCTGATTCTCGACCACGGCATGCGTCGGATGATGGAACAGCAGGTCGACGAGTTCTATTACGTCACCATGATGAACGAGAACTATGCGCAACCGTCGATGCCGGCGGGCATCGAGAGCGACGTGATCCAGGGCATGTACCGCTTTGCGACTTACCGGCCGGCGCAGCCGGTCGCGCCGGTGCGGCTGCTCGGCAGCGGCGCCATCCTGCGCGAAGTGATCGCGGCGGCCGAACTTCTGGCGCAGGACTGGAACGTGGGCAGCGACGTGCACAGCGTGACCAGCTTCAGCGAGCTGGCCCGTCAGGCGGCGGAGGTCGAGCGCTGGAACCGGCTGCATCCGCTGGCAGGCGCGCGGCGCAGCCACGTCGAACAGCAGCTCGCCGGTGCGCGGCCGGTGATCGCGGCGACGGATTATGTGCGCGCGTATCCACAGCTCATTGCCCCGTACATCGAGGGGCGCTTTGTCGCCCTGGGCACCGACGGTTTCGGCCGCAGCGACAATCGCCCGGCATTGCGCCGCTTCTTCGAGGTTGATCGTCACTCGATCGTGCTCGCTACGCTCGCAACCCTGGCGCGGCTCGGTGATCTGCCTAAGGAATCGACGTCGCAGGCGATCGAACGTTATGGAATCGACGCCGAGGCTGCTGCGCCGTGGCGACGATAGGCGCTGACACTGCGAGGCTCCGGGTGAGCCCAGGGCATCGGTAAGACATGAGCCGGCCGCGCTACGTGCTGGCCCTCGACCAGGGCACGACCTCGACCCGCTGCATCGTGTATGACGAGCAGGCGCGGCCGGTGGGCAGGGCGCAGCGCGAATTTCCACAGCACTATCCGGCATCCGGCTGGGTGGAGCACAACGCCGAAGACATCTGGCGCGACTCGCTCGCCACCGCCCGGGCCGCGATCGACCAATCCGCGGTCGGCATCGATGCCATCGCCGCGCTTGGGATCGCGAACCAGCGTGAGACGACGGTGGTTTGGGACCGTGCCAGTGGCAACCCGATCCACCGGGCCATCGTCTGGCAGGACCGGCGCACCGCCGACGAGTGCGCGCGCCTGCAACGCGACGGCGCCGACGCCCTGGTGCGCTCACGCACCGGCCTGCTGCTCGACCCGTATTTTTCCGCTACCAAGCTGGCGTGGATACTGGACAACGTGCCCAGGGCGCGCGACCGTGCGGATCGCGGTGAATTGGCGTTCGGCACCATCGACAGTTTCCTGCTGTGGCGATTGACTGCTGGCAAGGTGCATGCCACGGACGCGACCAACGCCTCGCGTACGCTGCTGTTCGATATTCACCGCCAGCAGTGGGACGACGAACTGTTGCGGCTGTTTCGCATTCCGCGCTCCGTGCTGCCTTCGGTGCGCGACAGCAGCGAGTTCTACGGTACCAGCGCACCGGGGTTGTTTGAAAAGTCCATTCCGATTGCCGGCATGGCGGGTGATCAGCAGGCGGCGTTTTTCGGGCAGGCCTGCTTCGAGCCCGGCACCGCCAAGTCCACCTATGGCACCGGCTGCTTCATGCTGCTCAATACCGGCGACAACGCAGTGGCATCGAACAATCGGCTGCTGACGACTGTGGCCTGTCGCCTCAACGGGCGCAGCACCTACGCGCTGGAAGGCTCAATTTTCGTCGCCGGGGCCGCCATCAAATGGCTGCGCGATGGGCTCAAGCACCTCGTGCATGCTGCGCAATCCGATGCAATGGCGGAAAGCCTGCGCGGTAATCACGGTGTATACATGGTGCCTGCGTTTGTCGGACTCGGTGCGCCGCATTGGAAGCCGGATGCGCGTGGCCTGATCTGCGGCCTGACCCTGGATGTCACCGGTTCGCATCTGGTGCGCGCCGCGCTCGAAGCAGTGGCCTATCAGACCCTGGATCTTTGCGAAGCGATGGCGCGCGACGGTGCCAGCCGGGTTCGGGCCATCCGGGTCGACGGCGGAATGGCCGCGAATAACTGGTTTTGCCAGTTTCTGGCCGACATGCTCGGAGCTTGCGTCGAGCGGCCGCGTGAACTGGAAACCACGGCGCTGGGGGCGGCCTTTCTTGCCGGCCTCGCGACCGGCGTATGGCCGGACCTTGGGGCTATTGCGGCGAGCTGGACCAGAAGCGCCGAATTTGCACCACGAATGCCCGACAGTGAGCGAACCGCGCTGATCGATGGCTGGCGAACGGCCGTGCGTCGAACGTTGATGGAGTGACCGGCTGATTGCGGTGCGCGCACAGCGGTGACTTCCCTGTCGCTTTGCCGCGACCGCCTGTCATTCAGTACAGCTGGCAGGCGATAATGCGCCGGCAGTATCTACGGGTAGCATCGATGATCGCGCCATACTCGCAATACCTCCCGGCTCGAGCGGGGTCGAATCTGCAGCAGAAATTCAATTGCAGCTGGCGCTGGCTGGCTGTCGCCGTCGTCGGATGCCTGCCGCTGACCGGCTGGGCACAATCCCTGTCGTACCTGAGGGGAGACTCCTACTCGAACAGCCAGCATGAGTCGAGCCTGTTCTACAAGATCGAATATCGGGCGATGATCTACGATGGCTTTGCAGCGGCATTCGACTATGTCAACCAAGGGCACTTTACCGGACACCACCCCGACGGTTACGGGCTCGAGCTGTCGTATCAATACCGCTTTCCGACCGACTACCGGATGTATCTGGTCGGCGGCGCCGGGGCCTATTACTATTTCGACACGATCACGCCCGCCGGCGGCCAGTCCACCGACGCGCACGGACTGGCTCCGATGTTCACTCTCAGCGTGCGCGGCCAGATCTGGAAGTGGAAAAAACTCGATTGGGTGCTGGCGGCCGATTCGATCGATCCAACCCACGACGTCAAGGATCAGCTGCTGAGCCTTGGCCTGGGATACTGGCTGAGCGACCCCTCGGATCCGGGGATGTTCGACAAGCCGCGGGACGAATCGATATGGTCACCAACCTATCGCAGCGAGTTGTCGGTGTATGGGGTCCTGAGTGTCATCAATATCTCCGGCAACCCCAATGCGTTCGGTGCCAGCGCCGAGTACCGCTACATCATCACGCGCAGCATTGAGGGCACCATCGCCTACATCTACGAAGGCGATCCGCGCGTGGCCCGACGCAGCGGCGTGACCGCCCAGCTCTGGCCAGTTCGTCACGACGTGTCCAGCGGATTCGAAGTTGGTGCAGGATTTGGCGCCTATGCGTTCGTGGACAAGAAACACCAGCTAATCCCAGGGCGGACCACCACGGCCGCCGTCGCGCCGGTGGTCTCGCTGATGCTCTCGCATGCGATCTATTCGCATTTCTTCGCCCGCGCCATATGGGACCGGGTGGTCAGCAACTACAGCCGCGATGCCGACATCTGGCGCATCGGGGTCGGCCTGACCTTCTAAAGGCTGAAGCCGATCCGATCAGCGGGTGTTCGCGGCCAGCTTCAGCCAGGTCTCGACCACCGTATCCGGATTCAGCGACATTGATTCGATGCCCTGATCCACCAGCCACTGAGCCAGATCCGGGTGGTCCGACGGGCCCTGGCCGCAGATACCGGCGTACTTGCCGGCTTTGCGGCAGGCCTTGATCGCCATCGACATCATCGCCTTTACCGCCGGATCGCGTTCATCGAACAGGTGCGCGATGACGCCGGAATCCCGATCCAGTCCCAGCGTCAGCTGGGTCATGTCGTTGGAGCCGATCGACATGCCGTCGAAGTATTCCAGGTACTGATCGGCGAGCAGGGCGTTGGTCGGCAATTCGCACATCATGATCAGCTGCAGTCCGCCAGGCGCGCGCTTGAGACCGTTATCGGCCAGAAGGTCGGACACCGCGCGCGCCTCGCCGAGCGTGCGCACAAACGGCACCATGATCTGCACATTGACCAGGCCCATCTGTTCGCGCACGCGCCGCAGTGCGCGGCACTCGAGCTCGAAGCAGGCGCGAAAACCGGGATCGATGAAGCGCGAGGCGCCGCGAAAACCCAGCATCGGATTCTCCTCATGCGCTTCGTACTGGCTGCCGCCGATCAGGTTCGCATATTCGTTGGTCTTGAAGTCCGACAGCCGCACGATCACCGGTTCCGGCGCGAACGCGCAGGCGATAGTCGCGATGCCCTCGCTCAGGCGGTCGACGAAGAATTCCACCGGATCGACGCCGCGACCGATGTGCTGCCGGATCGTGGCCTGCAGCGCCGGCTGCAGTGTAGAGAACTCGAGCAGCGCGCGCGGATGAATCCCAATGGTACGGTTGATGATGAATTCCAGCCGGGCGAGGCCGACGCCGCGATTTGGGATCGCGGCGAAGTCGAAGGCGCGGTCGGGATTCGCCACGTTCATCATGATCTTCACCGGCAGCGGCGGCATCGCATCGAGCTTGATGACCTGATGGTCGAATTTCAGCCGGCCCTGGTAGACACTGCCGATATCGCCCTCGGCGCACGACACGGTCACCAGCTCGCCCTCGGGAATCTTGTGCGTGGCATCGCCGCAGCCAACCACGGCCGGAATGCCCAGTTCGCGCGCAATGATGGCCGCATGGCAGGTGCGTCCCCCGCGGTTGGTGACGATCGCCGCCGCGCGCTTCATGACCGGTTCCCAGTCCGGATCGGTCATATCGGCGACCAGCCCATCGCCGGCCT
>Ga0210394_10000287_pt1 | contig 117128 bp, 85 predicted proteins | sample IncBWC12MmetaG_FD_160121 | JGI IMG/M metagenome (GOLD analysis project Ga0210394, IMG submission 160121) | Forest soil microbial communities from Barre Woods Harvard Forest LTER site, Petersham, Massachusetts, United States - Inc-BW-C-12-M | ecosystem: Environmental > Terrestrial > Soil >...
TCTTGTTCACGACCAGCGCAGCCAGCGCCTCGCCCTCAACATCCTCCGCAATAATGAGCAGGGGACTGCCAGTCCCTGTGATTTGCTCCAGTAGTGGGAGCAGGTCTTTTTTCGAGGTGATCTTATTTTCATGGATGAGAACGTAGACGTTCTCTAACGCAACTTCCATGCGCTCGGGATCGGTGATGAAGTAGGGCGAGAGATATCCACGGTCGAATTGCATACCGCCGACGCGTGGTTGGTCAGTCGCGTTGGTCAGAATCGTGTTCCCGCCGCGAATGGCGCTGGCTTCCTCTGCACTGGCCAAAATGCGTTCGCTTACGGTAGCAAGTTTCGCAGTCATTTTGTACCGAACCTCATCAGCGGTGCCCTACGGCACTCTCTTCCATGGATTCCTGAATTACCGGGTGCCCTTTCGCTGCGCTCGGGCATTTATGTCCGCCGTAATTTCAGACACCGGGGAGCGGGGGCCTCTTGGCACGTTCCTTGTCAGGAGGGTCACCGCGCTTTGCCGGTGGCTCGAGACTCTTACTGGCACGGCCGCTTGCATTCAAGGCCTGCGAATTCCTATCTGAGGATGTGGTCACTTGCGATTTTGGGGAACGGGATAAAGCTAGGCTGGTCTGTAATGCTCACAAGAGAACGATTTCCAAGAAAAACTCCTAAGTGCGCTCCGCCAACTCGGTTGATTTTGGGAGTCGATTGAATGCCAGCATTACAAGCGGCGCGGTGTAAGTGGAGTCTTCGAACAATCCCGGAAAAGTGAGCAATCTTGAGCAGCCAGACTTTTGTGGGAACAGTACTCTGCAGGCTGCTCTAAATGGGGTCGCCTCCTGCGAAGGCGGGCGGCCCTTTCAGGGCAGGCATGGGTTAGTGTTGGCCAGGTTTGGAAACGTTCGACCCTCACGCCCGCCCTTTTCGATGTCTCAGGATGTTGGTCTCGATCAACTCGTCGTTTGGTCCCATGTTCGAATCTCACGTCCGCTCTGGCCAAAGAAAAAAAGGAGAAATATGAAGAAGCTGATGTTTACTACGCTGTCGTTCGTTTTCCTGACAAGCTTGGTCTGTTTGGCTCAAGAGCCCGCGAACCAAAACAAACCTAAAGAACCCGCCGCCCAGGAAAAACCGGCGGCGAAGCCCCTGCCCACGAAGACCTTGACGGGCTGTTTGCAAAAAGGAACGGAAGCCGCCGTCTTTTCTATCACGGTAGAAGACGGAAAGGCCTGGGATCTGAGCAGCACCACGGTGAAGCTTGACGAGCACGTGGGTCATCAGGTCACGGTGACCGGGTCGGTTCACCACGAATCGAAAGCCGAGGAAAAAGCGGAAGAAAAGAAAGAAGGCCAAGTGGAGAAGGCGGCAGGCAAGGAAGAATATGGCGACTTGCGTGTAACCGATCTCAAGATGGTCAGCGAGACGTGCAGCAAATAACCGATGGGATCAGCCTTTCCCCAGGGCCAGCACACCAGTGCTGGCCTTTCGTTTGGGAGAAGGACCCGCCCACAAGGAGAAATTAGAGAGCGGTGGCGCACAGAACTTTATTTTCAGCACCTGAGCAATTTTGAACAGTCGGCAAATATAGCACTGCGGTAATTTTGCTTCCTGAAGATGTGAAGGAACGGTGCGGCCGCAATGGTCGTTTGTTCCTCTGGTGGTGCAGCCGGGCACTCAGCGACGTCAATCCCCCATCCGCCCGCCCGCGCCACCTCTTCTGTTTTAGCTTAGCGGTTCGGGCTCTGCGTTATGCACGCTGCGGGCTTTGCGCTCAGTAGAGTTTAAATTCCACTTCAATACTAATTTGCACGCTTACTGGCTTTCCGTCTTTCAAGGCAGGATCGAAGCGCCACTGCTGCACTGCCTCCATAGCCTTCGCATCCAACCCGAACCCAAGTCCGTGGACGATTCGAATGTCGCGCGGACGTCCAACTGCGTCAACAATCAACCACAGCGTACATGTGCCCTGCGTTTTCGTCCGGCGAGCCTCGTCTGTGTACTCAGGATCGGGCGTCAAGACTGGTTGCGGCGCCGATATTCCGCCACCTACTCTAAACACGCCCCCACCAATGCCACCACCGCTCCCGGCGCCAACACCTGCGCCGTGTCCGACTCCTGCACCGCCGCCGGAGCCGGATCCAATGCCGCCGCCAGAACCGGATCCATTGGAAGGCGGAGCGGACGGCATCGGTGGAACGGAAGGAATGCCAAGGTTGGGCATGTGATTCTCCGCCAGGTGTACCTGTGGCGGAACAATGACGGTAGGCTCGGCTGTCAACTTTGGCTTCGGGTTGCGAAGCACGATCTGAGGCGGCGTGATCTGCACCATCGCGAATTTCGGGAGTCTTCCCTTCGGTGCCGGCAAGGGATCATGATCTCCCCCGCCACCACCGCCTCCGACCACCTTATTAGAGGTTCTCAGTATGTATGAGTCGGGAGACGGTGCAACCAGGACTACGACTTCTCTCTGTCTGGCTTGCTGCACAACCTGATGTCCAACAGAGGCGCCCGCAAGCACAAAGGCCAGCAATACAACGTGCACGATCCCTGATCCCACCAATCCATTGGCACGGGAGTTGTTGTAGTGACCCCAGACTTCTCCCGCCGCGAAAGACGCTTGTGCTCGCAACTGCAACTCCTCTACCTATCAGATACACCGGATGCTCCGTCGAATACGCGCCGAGAAACAAGAATGACAGACGGGCCGGTACAAATCTGAGCAAGATCGCTCACAAGATGGAGATGCAGCATTACAGTGCCCGCCAAAATGAAGGTGCGTGAGGCGGTGGGCATATCTGACTCGCAAGTTTACTTCTTGGGCTATCTGATCACGATACAAAATCGCGCGGTGAGCAATTCTGACCAGACCGTTTAGATTGCGACGAAGATAATCAAACGCGAGGCCAATCTCCCGGTGAGCCCTCCGCGTTTTCCTCCCAAGCTGTTTCGTCCCCGATCCGCTATCACAAGCGTGAGGACTCTCGTTACTCGAATCTGTCTCCACCCGAGTTCGCCAAGGTTCGGTGAAAGGACCCGTATGTCAATCCGTCAGTTCGCCACAGGCTTAGTCGCCTTTCCGGTCGTGGCTTTTCTCATTGCCTGTAGTGGTGTTCACACCCCACCGGCTTCGATAGGCCCTTCTCCCACAGTATTGATGGTGGTGCCCCAGAGCGACGGAGTGGGCACCAATCGTGAGATTGCTGTGGTCTTCAACCAATCCATGGATCCGGCAAGCATCAACGCGAGTACTTTTTTGATCGCAGGTGCTACCGGCACAGTCACCTACGACGCCACTAACAAAATTGCTGGATTCACGCCCTCGCCTGACTTCGCTGTCGATACTAAGTACAGCGCGAACATTACCGTTGGGGCCAAGGACTTGAGCGGAACTCCACTGGCCGCGCCCTACACTTTCTCCTTTACCACCCGCGCAACCAGCGACACTTCTGCTCCGTACGTGATTGCCGTCAATCTGGTCGCAGGTGCCACTTGCGTGCCACAGAACCAGAAAATCTTGGCCACCTTTGACGAGCAGATGGATTCGCTCACCATCAATCCCAGCACATTTTTCATTGTAGGTGTGACCTCCACCGTGACCTATGACGTGGTCACTCAGATAGCCACGCTCACGCCTGCGGCTAGCCTGGCAGCAAACACCACGTACACGATTATGATCACTGCCGGAGCCAAGGACATGGGCGGAGTGCCGGTTGCACCGCTGCAACAGACCTTTACTACCGGTCCGTGCCAGAGCGGTGGAACTCAGCCGGTAGCACTCTGTCCTAACATAGGAGCTTTCTCGGTCCTGGCTGGATCAACCGTCACCAACACCGGATCCACCGTAGTGTCCGGCGATGTTGGAGTCAGTCCGGGTACGGCGGTCACTGGATTTCCGCCGGGGTCTGCGGGCGGGACGATCCATATTGCGGACGGTGCGGCATCTCTCGCCCAGGCCACCTTGACGGCTGGGTATGTCGACGCTGCCGGACGATCTGGCGGCACTGCGGTGGCCGGAGATTTGGTCGGGCAGACTCTCACCTCGGGAGTCTACACATCCACTTCGTCGCTGGCAGAGTCTGGAGACCTCACTCTCGACGCTCAGGGCAATCCGAACGCGGTGTTCATCTTCCAGATCGCATCCACGCTGACTACGGGAAGCGGCAGCCATATCGTTCTGGCCAACGGGGCCAAGGCTTGCAACGTCTTCTGGCAGGTCGGCAGCTCGGCGACGCTGGGGACGAACTCTGTCTTCAAGGGAAACATACTGGCGCTGACTTCGATCACCATTACCACCGGCGCCAATCTGGAAGGCAGGGCGCTGGCAAGAAATGGCGCAGTCACGCTGGACACGGACGTCATTACCGGCTGCGCCTGTCAGTGAGGCACTGCCGAACATTAAATTGGAATGGGCCTGTGCGTTGCTCGCACCGGTCCATTTGTCTTTAATTGGCTTCCCTCCAGTCGATCGATGTTGTAATCGTCGACTATTTCATGCCCGAGATAACGGGCAAGAGGTTGCCATCGAAATGAGGCGGCTTATACCGCAAGCACCAATCATCATGCTATCCGCAGCAAGGGACATTCCCGAACAGGTCTTGAAGTCGGTGGATGCTTTTGTAGCCAAAGATCGACTGGCCAGCCCGCTGTTGTCCACGATTGCACAATTGCACGGCTGCGGATCGATCCCACCGCATCCTTATCATGCGTGACGGCCTGGGAGGCGGGGAGGTCATTGATGCGAGCGAACATTACGTGATACCGAATTATTGGCAAAAGCGCATTCATGGGTATTCTGGATACCGATCTCGCGATGAAATACGTCTCCAGCCCCAGCGACTGCTACTGTGACGGACCGAGGCATCACGGCAGCTTTTCGACGGAAGTACGCGACGGAGACCCATGTCCCTATAAGGACCGGCACAAGATCGTATGTGCAAGATGAGGTGGGTGTGAAATGTTTGGAACTCTCCTGGATAAACTGCAGTCGATATTCTCCAAGAGTCTTGCTATCGGCAGTATCAGAGCTGCGCGCGCCAGGCTTGTTGGGCAGTCATTCCACATGATGCCACGAATTGCGCGCGTTCGAAGATTGGGGGTGATACCAGTGATACCTTTCCCGTGGGTCAATGGAGGTCATTGGAGGTCGTGGGAGGCAACGCACCCGAAGTTGAAAAAGTGCTTGAAACCAGCATAAACACCAGCTATTATCGCTTATGTCTAGTCGTCACCACGACTTGCGCTAAGTGGTGGAAATCGAGTCCCACTCTCTCCGCCATTCCTTTAGCCTGCATAGGGTTACGGGCGCAAAATAGTCGAGTAGTTATTTACGTTTGCGAAGCTTGCGCGCTGGAACTACTGCAGCTTCGCATATTCTGCTTTCGCTTGCTTCAGGATGGGGATGCTGGGGTCGGCGGTTTTCCAGAGGGTCAGGAAATCCTGGTAGGCGGCTTGGGCTTTGGACTTGTCTCCTGACAACGCCAGGGCTCTGGCGAGTTGCAGATGCGCTAGCGCGCCGATGGGATCGCTGCCTACAACGCCCGGATGGTCAAGAATTTTCTGGAACTCGGTAACGGCTTCACCGCCTCTGCCTTGCGCTAGATATGTTTCGCCCCGCACGTAGATCGGATAAAGCGCCCCATATAGGGCATGGACGGCGCTGCTTGGAGCGCCCAGTTCATAAGGAACAGCCGCGTGTAGCGCTTCGATCGCACTCGCCGAGCTGCCATTATCGAGCGCCAAGCGAGCGCGAAGCACCGGCAGATAGCTGAACCGAACTGCAGTGTCCTCGGGAAAACGCTTTTCCATATCGTCAGCGAGTTCTTGAGCGTGCCGAACATCTCCGGAAAGGGCTAGCGCAAGACCAGCACCGTACTCCGTTTCGCGGTCCCGGGAAAGAGTGAGCGCCGAGGTCGCGCTCTTCCTGGCTTCGGGAGTCATTCCGAACAGCGCTTCGCGTAGCGCTGCTCCAGCCTCCCACAGGCCAGCCCGCTCCCCCTGGCCCGCCTGCTCAGCATGATCCACCGCACGCTGCGACGCGATCCTCGCCTGCTGCAGGCGGCCCGAATACGCAAGCGTGAGCGCTTCGTGAGCGGAAATCCAGTTTTCGCCTCCAGACCTTTGGCGACCTCGGGCCGCAGCTCGCGCCATTGCTTCCGGGTCGCTCTTGAGGAAGGCGATATCGTAATCGAGCATGATGAACTCATCGACCTCCAGCCCGCGTCGTGCGGCTTGTGCCAGAGTTTTCTCGGCTTCTTCCAGGCGGCCGAGATAAGCTTGGTTGACTGCAAGGCCGTAGTACCCAAAGGCAAAATCTGGGTCGAGCTCGATCGCTTTCTTAGCTTCAGCGGCAGCCGTTTCAAACCTTCCCGCAGCCTTGTTGCAATGGCCGCCCAGAAAAGAGTGAGGCAAGGCTTCGCGCGGATAGGTCCGTGCCCACGCTTCGAACGTCTGTCGCGCCTGTTCCATGTTACCGGTAACTAGAGTCTCGTAACCGGCGGTGATGAAGAATTTCTCCCGATCACTCGTCTCAGAGCGCAACTGCCATGCCCGGCTGGTGCTTTCTGCGGAGAGATCAGATTCATCCAGATCGGCGTAAATGCGCCCCAGAGCGGCATGAGCCATTGCGAACCTGGGATCGACTTCGGTTGCGCGCTTGAAAAGAGGCAAGGAAGCTATAGCCCCGCTGACGAAGTGAACCCTCCAGGCCGCGCTGTACGCTTCCAAGGCCTCGAGCGACGGTGTCGTCGCCTCGGCGAGTGGCGTATCGTGCTGTCGAATCGTGGATAGAGACTCCCCAACCCGAGTTCTGAATCTCGTGGCAATCTGGCTGAGCGCATTCAGCACGTCTTCTTTTCTTGCCGCCTGCGCCTGCTCCTCATCAAGGAGGTCTCCGCTGCGACAGCTCTTCGCCTGCAGCCCTATCACATATTGACTCCCCAGCTTTGCAATCGAACCCTCCAGCACGGCAGCGCTTCCAGTGCGTTCACAGATCTGCCCGGCCACGTCGACCGTCAGGGTTGCATCTGGGGATCGACCCATCAACCGCAGCGTGTGCCGGATTCGTTGATCGGAAATGAGACTCAGAAACGGCGACTGCTCCAGTTGCACCGCCATGCCTTGGCGTAGCGTTCCGTCAAACACCGGGTCGCCGGTGGAATTGGCAAAGTCGGCCAACACAACGGTGTCTTTTTCCGTGAGAAGGGTTCGGTGCCGGAAATGCCACCATGTCGCAGTCGCCACGGCAAGCACAACAATTGCAGCTACCGCGATCCGCCGCCAAGGTCTCGCCTCGGCAAGCTGTATCTCTACCTTCTCGTGCTTAGCCGCAAGAATACTTAATTGTTGTTCCGGCAAAAAGCGCACATTCTCAGCAAAACGGTATCCCTGGCCGGGAACGGTAATGATGTAGCGCTGCCCCGGAGGACTCTCGCCCAAGGCCTTTCGCAGCATAAAGACGTTGCGACTGAGGTTGGCCTCCTCGACGAACGTGTCGGGCCAAACTGCCTTCATCAGGTCATCTTTGGTGACCAATTCCTGATTGTGGCGGATCAGAACGAGAAGGATTTGAAACGTCTTCGGCTGCAGCGGGATGAATTCCCCTTCACGTTGCAGGACTTGCTTTTCCGGGTCCACGCGAAAGGGGCCAAACTCGTATAGTTCCTTAACCTTCGGGCTTTCATTCGCCGACATCGGTGGCTCCCAGCGAAACCGCGAAGCGGATTTTAGCATGATTCTCAATTGCGATGGAGAACCGATGCCAATCGTGCGACTCGCTGAATATGCTTTGTTTTCAATGAGTTCCTCGCTTCCCGAGAAATAATCAGAAAAGCTCAAACGCTTTGCAAGGACTTCTCACCCGCCTTTCGTGCAAGCTGCGTTCGTTTCAGCACACGGGTCCGGATCGGAGATGGAATTCATGGCAAAACCTACAAAGATTACCGTCGAAACTGACTCCTTGATGATCGTGCGAGGCCGGAACTCGACACGCGCCTGGTGTCCCCTGTGCGGCGCCGAAGGCGAAATGGTCGCAATCCAGAGCGTCGGCGTCATCACGAACCTGGATCGTCGCGCGGTCGAGGAATGGCTCAAATCGGGCGCGCTGCATCGGTCCCAGAGTGCCGACGGCTCCGAGCAGATTTGCCTAAACTCCATCCTGGCCAGCGTGCTGAATACAAAAATCGATCAACCGCCGCAGGCGGGATAAAGGAGATGTTATGAAATCCAGACTGCTGTTTTTCCTATCAGGGGTCGGGCTGCTGGTCCTTCCACCGCTTTCTCCAAGGTTAACTGCCCAAGCCCAAAACCCAACGCTCCCCCGTTACACCGTAAGGGACCTCGGGACTCTGGGCGGAATGTATAGCTATGCCTACGGCATTAACAATGCCGGTGTGATCGCGGGCGCAGCTGCGACCCCAACCCAGAGCGGCGGCATCGCCCAAACCGCTTTCCTTTGGGACGACGATCTCCACATGATCAACCTCGGCACCTTGGGCGGTTCCGGGTGCCCCGACTGCAGCAGCGAAGCTGGAGGGCCCAACGCGAAGGGGGTGTCGCCGATCCTCTCCGAGACTGGAGAAATAGATCCGAACGGTGAGGACTTCTGCGCCTTCGGAACTCATCGTCAATGCCTTGCGGCCATTTGGAAAAGGGGGACAATGACAGCGCTTTCGAATCTCAAGGGTGGCAATAACGGCCAGGCCTACTGGACCAACAATCAAGGCCAAACCGTCGGACTTGCAGAGAACGGCACTGCGGATTCCACTTGCTCAACCGGAACCCCTTTTCAAGCCCTTCGGTTTGAGGCAGTAGTCTGGGAGCCCAATGGAAAGATCCGCGAACTCCGCCCCCTGCAGGGTGACACAGTCGGATACGCGTTCGGAATCAACGAGAATGGCCAAGCCGTTGGAGTAACGGGCTTGTGCTCGAACACGCAAGCGCCGCCTATTGTTCCGGGCACGCGCGCCCCCCATGCTGTTCTGTGGGAAAAAGACGGCACGCCCGTTTACCTGGGGAGCCTTAGTGGGAACGTTTTCACGATTCCGGCCGACATCAATGATTCCGGTGTTGTGGCAGGGGCGTCGCTTTACACGGACGGCACCATTCATCCCTTCCTGTGGACCAGGGAGAAAGGAATACAAGACCTTGGCACGTTCCCGGGTGCGTTCTTGACCGGTATCCCCTGTTGTCACACCCTGAACAACAAAGGCGACGCCGTGGGACTCACAGTAGACGGGACCACTTTCAACATGCGCGCCGTTCTGTTTCATGACAACCAGTTGTTCGACCTCAACACTCTCATCCCATCGAACTCAGGCTGGTATCTGCAATTCGGCGGGTCTATTAACGATGCTGGAGAAATTGTGGGCTGGGGCACGATCAATGGCAAGACCCACGCGTTCCTGGCGACTCCGTGTTATACAGATCAGACCGACTCGCAGTGCCACGATATTTCTGTTGCTGACGACAAGAGTAACGACACCGCACTCCTGCCAACGACAGCGAATGTCCCTGACCTACGTGAGGTGCGATCGCGTTTCGGTCGACTCGGAGCGTTACTCGAAGGATCGAGATAACGTCTGGCGGACATCAGTCACGATTCGTGTCCACCGGAGAGGCTAAGAAACTGAACCGCCGAAGAGCAGGGAGATTCTCCCTGCTCTTCACCATTTACGACCTCTGTAACCTCTGTGGGAACTGGCTATGCGCAGCGACGGAAAACACTTGACGGAAGGTCCACAACCCTTCCTTTATCGATTAGGTAAGAGTTGCTCGTGACTCGGGAGCAACTCGGTAGGGTTGAGCTGGTACGAAGCTCAATGAGTGCATTGGCGATTTTGAGTCAACCCATTTTTTGTCAACCCATTTTTAGTCAACCCCGGAATCGTTCTGTTGGCCAGATTCCAGAGTCACGACCAGGGAACTTTGCCTCGATCTGCCGGCATCGATCCGCCGTTTGTGCGTTTTGCCAAATTGATTCGGGGTAGCTGGTTTGCTAAGGTCATTGTCATGTCCGAGCGTGTCATGTCCCAGAGTTCCCCCCGCACGCCTTTACAGGAAGAAGACTTGGCCCATTCTAAGGAGGAAAACAATGCATAAGAAAATTAGCGCAATCGCAATCAAAAGTTTTGCGCTGCTTCTCGTGCCTGGGACGGCATATCAGGCGGTGGCGCAGGCCGGCACAACGCCGTCTACCACCACACAGTATGCGAAGATGGCTCCGGTCGACGAGTACCTCATGGCCGACCGAGCCGCGGAAATCGCCCTCGCGCGCAGTGCGGCACCGGACTCCATTGCACACGATGCAGAGGTGCAGGTCCTTGGACGTCATGGTTTCGAAACAGCGGTCAAAGGCACGAACGGCTTCGTGTGTATCGTGGGACGCTCGTGGACATCCGCTGCGGATGCTGACTTTTGGAATCCGAAAGTGCGCGTTCCCATGTGTGTTAACGCGGCAGCCGCGCGTTCCTATCTCCTGCGCTTCACCAAAGAGACCGAGTGGGGACTCGCGGGACGTACGCCATCTCAGATGACCGAGTCCATCACCGCTGCCCTCGCCAAAAAAGAACTGCCGCCGATGGAATCCGGGGCGATGTGCTACATGCTGTCGAAGCAAGGCTACGGCGGCGACAGCACCCCCCACTGGCCTCCCCACCTCATGTTTTTCTATTCGGACACCGACCCCGCAATCTGGGGAGCAAATCTGCCGGGCTCCCCCGTCATTGGTATGAGCGACCCCGTGGAGCACCTGACGCAGTTCGTGATTCCCGTGCAACGGTGGTCGGACGGAACGGAAATCGCTAAGCCGTAAATCAAACAAGATTAGAGGAGCCCGTCGTCTATAGTAATACTGAGTCAGAATAAAATAGTGTGGCGAACATAAGACGAATGTGACGGGTGGCGCGGGCGATCAGAGGAGGTAGGGCACCAGGGCGGAGGTCTGTCGGGCATAGGTAGCATGAAGGGAAACCGGGGACCGACGGAACGTTCCCCAGTTTTTTCCGTGCGGATCTGTTGTCGGAGATTAGGACACTCTGCGGGCTTACACGGGCAGCGAGCGGCGCTGACGTATCAGGCCGGGCTTGCCAGAGTGTGCTCGATCCCTCTACTTCTCGCCCATCCGCTTCTTCCCTTCCATCATGACTCTTCTCAATATCCGGTTGATTCGCGTCTGATAGCCCGGACCCTTGGACTTGAACCACTCCACCACTTCAACATCCACGCGCAACGAGATTCTCCGCTTTCGCGGCCGGTTCCAGCGCGCCTCCGCGCCCGTCTCCCGATCCAACAGCAATAACAAGTCGTCTTCAACCGATGCGTAGAGGTCGCCAATTTTCTCCGGCCGCGGGCGTAACTTTTTCCGCTTTGCTTTCTTAGGCTTGACTGTCATGACGTCATCGTACACCCAGAGCTGTCATGACGTTGTGTTCCTGCGGGAACATGGCTTTGTTCGCCGAGTTACCTTAGCGGGCTAGCCGCGGGAGTCCTCGGGACTGGCCCAAGGGGACTGAAATAAAAAGTACACCACCACCGCCGTCGATTTTCGGTGTGCGCGACGACTATAGCTTAGGGCTTTGCGGGCAGAGGCTGCCAGAGCTCAATCTTGTTCCCATCCGAGTCATAGATCCAGGCAAAGCGACCGAAGGATTCATCCATTCGTTTTGGGTCGATCTTGACTCCCTCTTGCTTTAAGCGGTCGAGCAAAGCATCCATATCGTCGACGATGTAGTCGATCATGAACGGTGCGGGGCTGGGATCGAAATACTTAGTGGTGACGGGAAAAACAGTCCAAACGGTAACGTGTTCCTTTTGCGGGTCGTCGTGTTCGCGCCACGGAAGCATCGCGCCTTGGCCTTTGTCAGCCAGTCCAAGATGCGTCGAATACCATTCGCGCATCTGATCACGATTAGCGGATTTGAAAAAGACACCGCCGATTCCGAGGATGCGCCCGCGCTGCTCCATTTTGACAGGCGGCTTCGATTTTTCAGGTTGCGGAGATTGCACATCCCGTCCTCCCATTGAGCGAGCCGAGATGAGCAACAGCGAGCCGAGCGCGATTGTGCTCCACGGTATTCCTTGCATCGGCGGATTATACATAGGTTCCGATTCGAAGGGAGAAATCGGTTCGCTCTTTGCTCAAAGTTCGCCGCGATTCACCTTTTCTAGATTGCGCAGGAAGTGTCGAACTGGCTTGAGGCTAAGAAAGTGGAATAGCTGTCGATTTTCGGTCTCCCGAACGACTATCTGATAACAGATATCTGACAACAAACGATGAGCTATGGCTCTCGGTCACAGCAAACAAGGAATCACAAGAAACTAAGGAGGCATGAATGATTTGCAGTGACAGACGGTCCCTGCGCGGAAACGAAGGAGCAATTGGGTGGAATTCAGGTGCTGGAAGCGCGCGATCTGAATCACGCCATTCAGCTCATTTCCCAATGTCCGGGAGTGAGGTTGAAGTGTGGAACAATCGAGATACGTCCAGCGGCGGATATAAGCGAAATCATAAAGGAGAGCGAGCGGCGACGGCGAAAGGATACCTCGCGATAAGGGCGGCCGCCGACTTCCAGATGCCTGGCGTTTAAAAATACCTATTTTAAAAATAGGTATTTTGGGTGTAGAATCCGTCCCTATGGCAAACAACTCCGACCATCGCGATCTTTTTCCCGGCGCGCTGGAACTGATGATTCTCCAGTCCCTGCGATTGAAACCTATGCATGGCTATGCGCTGGTGAAGCACATCAAGCAGGTTTCCGACGACCTGCTTCAGGTGGAAGAAGGCTCTCTTTATCCCGCGCTCCAGCGGATGCTGAAGGAAGGCTGGCTCGAAGCGGAAACCGGAACCTCCGCTAAGGGTCGCCCTACGCGCATATACCGGCTTACCGACGCGGGCATCCGCCACCTCGAAAAAGAAGTCATCAGTGTCGAAAAGATGTTCGCCGGCATCACGCGCGTGCTCGCTGTTGCCAAAGTGTAGGAGGCCTACGATGCAATGGTTCGCTCAGTTTTTCTCCCGGCGTCGCCGCTATGAAGACATCTCCATCTCGATCCAAGAGCATATCGAGGAGCGAACTGAGGAATTAATGGTCGACGGCATCGCCCGCAAGCAAGCCGAGCAGACGGCGCGGCGCGAATTTGGCAACGTGACTCTTCTCGAGGAGCGCAGCCGTGAAGTATGGACGTGGCCGGTATTCGATTCCATTCTGGCCGACCTGAAATTTGCCTTCCGCCGTCTGCGAAAATCGCCGGGCTTTGCCGCGACCGTTCTGCTCACGCTAGCCATCGGCATCGGCGCCAACACTACGGTGTTCAGCGTAGTCAACGGCGTCCTTTTAAAGCCCCTGCCTTACCCCGATTCAGAGCGCCTTGTCTCCTTGTGGCTGAACGCTCCCGGCGCCGGAGGCCTGGCTAATTTTTCCAACGGCCTTCAGCTTTCGGCGTCGATGTATTTCACCTTCCGCGAACATAACCGAACCTTCCAGTCGATGGGTATCTGGACGCCAAGCAACGCAAGTGTAACGGGCGTAGCTGAACCGGAACAGGTACGAACCGAGATGATCAGCGACGGCGTGCTGCAGACGCTCGACGTTCCCCCCGCGGTGGGCCGCTGGCTTGCTCAAGCCGATCAGGATCCACATGGCGGGAAGACCGCCATGTTGAGCTATGGCTATTGGCAGCGGCGTTTTGGTGGAGATCGCAATGTGATTGGACGCGTCATTCAAGTGGACGCACAGAGCCGGGAGATTGTAGGCGTCATGCCGCGCGGTTTCCGGCTGGTGGATCGCGAGTTCGATCTCCTGGTGCCGCTGGCGCTGGATCGCACCAATCAAAAGCTGGCCGGCTTTGGCTACTCCGGAATCGCCCGTCTCAAACCCGGTATTCAACTTGCCCAGGCCGACGCCGACATAGCCCGCCTGATTCCTGTGTGGATGGATTCCTTTTCGAACGGCCCCGGCACGAATCCACATTATTACGAGATATGGCGAATTACCCCCGGCTTCCGTTCTTTGAAGCAGCTGGTCATCGGCAACATAAGTAGTGTGCTGTGGGTGGTCATGGCGACGGTCGGGCTTGTCATGCTGATTGTGTGCACCAACGTCGCCAATCTCCTGCTGGTTCGCGCGGAGTCGCGCCATCAGGAGCTTTCCATTCGAGCCGCGTTGGGCGCCAGCCGCATGCGCATCGTACGCGAACTGCTGATCGAGAGTGTCTCGCTCGGGATCTTCGGTGGCGTGATTGCCGTTGGGTTGGCCTTTGCGGGCCTACGTCTTCTCCTGGCTATCGGCCCAGCCGATCTGCCGCGCCTGAGTGAGATCTCTCTCGATGCGCGCACGCTCGGTTTCACTCTCGCTCTCTCGGTTCTTTCGGGATTGTTGTTCGGATCCATATCGGCGTTAAGATACGCCCGGACACAAGCCTCCGCGACCATGGGAAGCGCAACCCGGACGGCCAGCGCAGGCCGTGCGCGGCAGCGTTCTCGCAGTGTGCTGGTCATGGCGCAGGTATCGATGGCGCTCATTCTCCTGGTAAGCGCTGTACTTATGATTCGCACGTTCGCAGCGCTACGCAACGTCGAGCCCGGCTTTGCCGATCCCCAACACGTGCAGACCATGCACATTTGGATTCCCGATCTGCTGATCTCCGATCCGCAAACGGTCACCCACGTTCAGAACAACATCGCCGACCAGCTTGCCGCCATTCCGGGAGTCACTTCAGTTGGGTTCGCGGGCGCCGTGCCCATGGAGAACACCGATCCCAACTGGGACGAGATTCGCGTAGAAGGGAAGATTTACGAAGGCGGGGAGCCTCCCCTCAGGCTCTTCAACTTTGTTTCGCCAGCGTATTTCAATGCTATGGGTACTCGTCTGGTTGCAGGTCGAGACTTTACATGGACTGATCTCTACGACCTGCGGCCCAGGGTGATCGTGTCGGAAAATTTTGCGCGCGAGTCGTGGGGTTCGGCCTCGGCCGCCGTTGGCAAGCGTCTCCGCCAATTCTCGAACTCGCCCTGGCAAGAGGCCATTGGTGTCGTCGAAGACGTGCGCGTGCATGGCGTCGACGAAAAAGCTCCCGCGATCGTCTATTGGCCGGCGATGCTCAACAATCCGTACACGCCCAAGCCGACCATTGATGCCCCACGCTTCGTCACGTTCGCGATTCGCAGCGACCGTGCCGGAACCGAAGGCTTCCTCAAGCAGGTGCAACAAGCGGTCTGGTCAGTGAACGCGAGCCTGCCGCTGGCGTCGGTCAACACCATGCAGGAGATCTACAGCCAGTCGCTCGCACGCACGTCATTCACGCTCGTCATGCTGGCGATTGCCGGCGCAATGGCGCTTGCCCTAAGTCTGATCGGCATCTACGGAGTCATCTCGTATGCCGTCTCCCAGCGCACTCGCGAAATAGGAATCCGACTTGCGCTGGGGGCGCAGAAAGGTGCGCTGCGCTGGATGTTCGTTCGCTCCGCCCTCGCGTTGACTGGAGTTGGCGTCGTCATTGGCCTCGGAGCGGCAGCCGCACTCATGCGACTCATGAAAACACTGCTCTTCGGCATTAGCCCGCTCGATCCCCTGACGTTCCTCGCTGTGCCGCTCATCCTGGCCACCGCGGCTGCGCTGGCAAGCTATCTGCCGGCTCGCCGAGCCGCTGGAGTCGATCCAGTTGAAGCGCTGAGAGCGGAGTAACTGACCGCTGCGGGGTGAGTTACAAATTCACCGTCGATTGGACCACTTTCGATGGTTCTTTTCGCATGCTCGAAAAAAAGTCTTCGCGGAGATTCACTCGCCCCTAGAACGTGAATCGTGCGGCGAACTGCAACACGCGTGGAAGACCGCTTGGGCTAATTTCCTGGAGGGCTCCGAAATTGCCCAGCCCTGAGTTGGGCACCAGGTAGCACGTCTGATTCGGCGTTGCGCCATCACCACAGTTGGCGCCGATGGGGTTGTATTGCAACTGGTTGATCCCGTTGCCGTTCTGCACGTAATAGTTGGCGTGGTTGAACAGATTGAACGCTTGCACCTGAAATTGCAGTTCCTTGCCTTCCTTGATCGAGAAACTGCGGGCCAGTCCTGCGTCGACCCTCTTCAGCCACGGGCCGTAGAAAGAATTCAGGGCGACTCCCGGAGTGGGCCCACCGCCATTGATTCCCGCCGCGGTGTTCGCGGTGCCTTCGTTGAAGGCGCTGTCGTTCAGGTTTCCATTGGCGCCGTCACAATTCGCGAATGACAGGGTCGAACTGGTGCACGCGGGACTCAGCAGACCGGCGTAGGGACGTCCGGAAGAGAACTCCATAACACTGCTCAGCCTCCAGCCCGTGAGCAGGGCGCGCCCGGTATCGGAACTGGTCAGTCTTTCCAGCCGGGGCCGGTAGACTCCTCCAAAGCTAATTCGATGTCGCTGGTCGAGCAGCGAAGCGGCATGGGTGTTGCTGAAGTCGAACTGATTGTTGAAGTCCATCCCATCCAGCATGATGCTTTTGGCGAAGGTGTAAGAAAATTGCAGAGAGAGCCCTTGTGACAACACACGCTGCAGCTGGAGGAAAAAAGAATTGTAGTGGTTTTGCCCGGGGCTGATCAGTTCGTTGATCTCGTTGAAGTTCGAGCTGATGCGGCCTTCGGTGAGCAGCCCGTTGTCCATGTTCGGCAGGCTGACGGTCGGCCCACTGCAGGGGGCCGTGGTTGCGTTCGGGGGACAGACGATGTAAGTCGTCGTGCCTCGCAACGGATTCAGGTTTAGGTCGTAGGCGCTGCCGGAAAGCAGATGCACTCCGTGATTCCACATGGTGCCAATGGTTAGAGTGGTGTCCTCGAAAATCTCGCGCTCAATCTGCAAGCTCGCCTGCAAAACATAGGGCACCCTGAACCCCGGAGAAACCAGGGAAATGTCGGGAGAAGCTGCGAACAGGGGGGAGTCAGCCGGGAGGATATTGGGAAACGTCGGCACCTGTTGGTTCGGCGGACCTGCGCCGTAAATGACATTTGCCGAAGACTGCTGTGACGGTAGTCCGTTCGACACTACGGTGTTGCGATAATTCAGGCCGTTCATGTTGGTATAGAACTGCCCGAATCCGCCCCGCACTACCGTCTTCGACTCAGGTTGCCAGGCAAATCCGAAGCGCGGCGCCAGCCGGCGAAACTGGTTCGGATACTGCCCGGTGAGCGGGAAGGCCGGATTTTTCGCGGGCTGCGGGTAAACCTGGAAGTCTTCACGCAAGCCCATTTCCAGCGTCAGCTTCGGCAAGGCCCGGAACGAGTCCTGCACGTAGAATCCATAGTAGGGCACGGAGAAAGAAAAAGTCGGACTCCCCGAGGATTGACTGAAGAGGTTGTATTCCCCCAGCGCAAAAGCCTCCAGATTCGAAAATTCATAACTGCCGAGGAACGATCCGAACTGGACGGCGGCATTCGGGTCGGCGCCACCATCATTGTTGTCGGCGTCCCAGGCGCGGCTCATATCGAAACCGAATTGCAGGGTGTGCTTGCCGATCACATAATCGATCCGGTCGGCCACGGAGTACTGCCTTTCAAAAACCCTTCCCACGGAGAAAGGAGCATTGCCCAGGATGAAGGCGGAGGGACTATCCAGAATCAAGGTAGGGGTATTTGGAGCTGAACCGGTTGGGGTCGAGATCTGGTTGTCTTGCGAGGTGCCGGCGTGGAATTCGTTCAGCAGGCTGGAGGAGAACGTGTGCGTCCATCCCAGGCTGGCTTGGAAGGCATGCACGTAGGCGTTGGCCAGAGTCTGCGTCCCATAGTTACCTACAGTAGGGTCGGTGATGACGCCGCCGGGCGAGTTGAACCGGTTCACATTAAGACTGAGGAACAGGCCATCGCGGGAACTTGGCTGATAGTCCAGACGGGGAGTGAACACCAAATCGTTGCGCTTTCTGGCTTTGGTGCCGAGATTCGAGTTTAGCGCGTTCAAAGTGTTGGACACTTGCTGCAGGTAAACCGGATTGGTGGGATCAGGCCCGCTGTCACTTCCCGGTACGGGCAAGGGCCCGTTTGCCGGAGGCAGCACCGTACCGGCTGGAATACCAAAATTAGCGCTCAAGAAAGTAGCTAAGGTCGCTGGCGTTGTTGCCAACGCGGGGTTGATGACAGGAATCGGATTGTTCCGCAGTTGCTGCTCATAATCCACAAAGAACCATAAATGGTTGGGCCGGATCGGCCCGCCCAGTCCGGTGCCGAATTGCTGCAAAGCATCTTCCGGTTTCGGTAGGCCGTTTGCCTTATCGATTGCGTCGTTGGCTCCCGTCGCGGAGTTCCGGTTGTAATAGAACGCGCTGCCATGGAACGCGTTGCTTCCCGAACGGGTCACGGCGTTAACGAAGCCCGCTCCACCTCCATAGATGGCCGAGTATGGGCTGACCGAGACCTGGAACTCCTCGATCGCGTCCTCGCCATATAGATAAGGGATGCGGTAACGGCCTATGATGTCGGCGAAGAAGTTGCTGGTGGCGTTGGTTCCGTCCACAGTGAACGCATTGGAGCCATTTCCATTGGCGTATCCCGAGTCCTCGCCGCCCTGCTGTCCGGCAACACTGACCAGACCGGTATCGCCGTCATAGCTGGTATTCGGCGTCAGCGTTGCGAAGCCGGTATAACGGCGTCCGTTAAGCGGCAATTCCTCAATTATCGATCGCTCAAGCACCGTGGTTGCGGAAGATTCCGTCGGCCGCAGCAGTGGCGTCGTCCCGATTACTTTGATTGTGTCTGCGCTGGGTCCCACCTGAAGCTTGATGTCCTCAGAAGTGGTGTTCCCCACCTGCACCCGCACCAGGGCCTCGACCTCGCGAAACCCCTTGGGATTGGCGCGAACAGAATAGGAACCTGGCATGACCGCTGGAAACCAGTAAAGTCCGGCATGGTTGGTCTCGGCAGACTGTTGCACACCGGTCGCGAGGTTACGCACAACAACCGATACTCCCGGCACCACGGCCCCGCTCTGGTCTGTGACTCGCCCGCTGAGCGCGCCCGTCAAAACCACATTCTGAGCAGCCAGCAATACGCAGCTCGCCAATACCCCCAAGAGGCTGCACACAGCCAGACGATGGGCCTGCGTCATTTTCCAGCTGAATCGCGTGACGGGTCCCCTCAACGTGGTTCCTCCAACGATTTCCAATGCCGAACTCCGTGCCTTCGTAAGCTACGCCGGCTGTACGCAAGTTGTGCTTCAGTACCGCGTCACTTGCCAGTTTAGGTGAGGATCCTGGAATCCCATAACCGTTTAACCCATCAGTGTTTAACCCATAACCGTTTGAGATGACTCGGGCCAGCTTGGGGAAGCCAGCCCGACCAAAACTCGATTATCAGCTGGGACTGACCTGCATCCCGTGGGTTGAAGGAGTTCGCCTTCTGCGAAGAACCCTCTCCCCAGTGATCGGGGAGAGGGCTGTTGCAGTCGGAACGTGTTTTAGTCGTCCGAGTCTTCGCCGGCGGGTGCCGGGTTGTTGAAGTCGCTCGGGGGGCGAACCGTCTTCTCACCGGGATAGGGCCGTACAAACCCGGTGGAGAGGTACCAGTTCAGATGGTTAACGGTGTCCGGGTCCTCGGAGTCAGGCCTGGTCAGTTTGCCGGCGAAGATCTGCGCCTTCTTCTGGAGCCAAGCCTCCCTCAGAGCCTTGACCCTGGGGCTGCTCGCTGGGTTGGCTGCGCCCGCTGTAACTCCGTCGTTCAGCGGGACCTGGTTCGGCACGTGCGTCCACGGCGCGAAGTTACTCGCGGGCGGCGCACCCTGGACGAAAGCCGTCTTCATCGGCGACGCCACCAGGTCGAACTGGTTCATGGTCGGCAGACCGAGGATTTGCTCGATCGTCCGAGTCATGTTGACCTGCGTGTAGTAAGTGTGGTCGGTGGATCCGTGCTGCACGGCGTATGGGCTGACGATATAGCCAGGGCTGCGATGACCGTCGACGTGGTCGACGCCGTTCTGCGCATCGTCTTCCTCAAGAAAGATCGCCGATGTGGACCACACGTTGCTGTGGCTGATGTAGTCGATAATGCGCCCCACCGCCAGGTCGTTATCGGCCTGTTCGGCGTCCGGGGTCGGCGGGCCGCCAGTGTGATCATCCATGATCCACAGGATGCTCAACGCAGGCACCGTGCCAGCCGCGACGTCTTTCTTGAAGTCCTGCAACCAAAGATCGACGCGGAACTGGTCGGGGATGCCCAGATCGAACTGCGGGAAGTTCTTGATGAGGTGTAGATACACGGCCGGGACAGAGGACTCTGCCTGGACCGTGTTCTGGAAGTATAGGGTCTTCTCGCCCGCGACTCCAGGTGCGGCGCAACCAGGCCCTCCCTCGAAGCACTGCGAGTCGGCGTAAAAGTCGCTCCAGCTGGGCTCGCTGGTCGCCCCGTTCGGCTGTAGGAAGGTATCGTTCTCGACGTATTCGCCGTAGATCTTCACCGGCAGACCGGCGGCCGCCGCTTCCGAGAACAGGAAGCCCTTGCTCGTATAGGCGAGTGCATCGCCGGCGTTCCCGCCGGGATAGCTGCGGTTCCAATCGGGCGACTGGATATCGTCGGCGTAGGGCGCCATGCCCTCGGTGATCCACTGGTGACCGTCAGCCGACTGGCGGCTCGGGTCGTAGAAATTGTCGAAGAGAGGGAAGCGCTTCACCAGCGCATGCGCGTTCGGCGTGTCCTTGCCGCCGAACACTGCCAACGAGCGGTCGCCGTCGCCGGCGGCCACGTCGCCCAGGATCTGATCATAGGTGCGGTTTTCACGGATGATCAGGAACACGTGCTTGATCAGCGACGGGTCGCCGATCTTGGCGGGGATTGCAACCGGCTTGGTATGCGGGCTGCCACCGGCGGCAGAGTTGATATTCTGCGCCAGATCCCAGTGGTTGTTCTGGAAAACCTGCGCCGTCATTGTCGTCAGGGTCCCGCTAGACGGCACCGGGACGATGCTGACGGTGCCGTTGTCCTGGTGGGTGTTGTAGTCGCAGACGCCGTGGTCGCACTCGAACGAATAACGCGTCCCGATGCCCTTGTCGTTGGCAACGATGAGCGTGTTATTGGCCTCGTCGAGCACGACCGAGCTGGGCGCATAGGCTACCGGAATCATGCCCATGACGGGATTCGTCGCGCCGTTGCTGAGGCTGACCACCCCGACCGCGTTGGCATTGTAAAGCGCGACGTAGGCAACGCCTGTCTTGCCATCGACGGCGATCGAGTTCGGCGCGGCGCCATAGGCCGGTTGGCCTGCGCCGGGCACTCCGATCGGCAGCCCAAGAGGGATGGTCCGCGCCACCGTGTTGGTAGCCGTGTCGATAATTGAGATGGAGTCGCTGTAGGTATTGGCGACCAACAGGGACCGTCCGTAGAGCGCCATCCCAGTCGGGTGCAGACCGGTCGAGATGGTAGCGGTGACCTTCATCGTGGTCAGATCAACCACAGAAACGGTACCGGTGATGGCGGAGCCAACCACCGGGTCCGCGACAATTTCCGTGCCGGCGGAGTAGATCTGGAAGTCTTCCGCCGTCGCGGCCCGGCCCCCCTCATTGCTGACATAGGCTGTCGTGCCGTCGCTGCTCAGCACGATGCTGTGCGGCGCGTTGCCGACGCGGATCTCGTGAACCTGCTTCTTCGTGGTCAGGTTGAGCTTGGTGAGCGTATCGTTCTGGTTCAGCAGAGCGTAAGCGCTCTTGCCATCCTTGGAGAGCGCGACACCGCCGGGATAGGAAGTGCCCGTGCTATAGAAGGTGCCGCAGGGTCTGCCATAATCCCCGATGGGGCTGTTCGGAAAGCAGCTGATGAAGGCATTGTTCGGCGGCACGCTGATCTGGGCGTTGTCTTCCAGCAGGCCTTCTGCAGTGACGTTGGCGATGGTGACATTGCTGCTGTCCTGGCTGAACACCAGGTACTTGCCGTCCGCCGAATAGGCTATGCCGCTATAGCTGCCGCTCGAATCCAGTCCGAGCGCGAGGTAGTCCTGCAGCACAACGCCGGTGTTGGTGTCGAACACCTCGACGGCTTCCGACGCGCCCATGGTGAGCACGGCGGCGGTGTGAGTTTTGAGATTGGGGTTCAGCGCGATGGCTTTCGCGCGGACCCGGATGCCGAGGTCGACTTGCGTGCCAGCTGGGGTGAGGACCTGGCCATCGCTGACGACCCAGGAGCCGTTCGGCTGCGGGCCGGTCACGTAGGTCGGGTACGGCTTGGACTGCGCAGCGGCGAGCCCCGGAAGGCTCAGCCCCGCCGCCAGCAGGCCGGCCAGCGGACGCAGGCGGTTGATCCGCGACTTATTTCGAGACCTATTTCGAAACGCATTTCGCGACGTTTTTCGAGACATTTCCGTTCTCCTCCTTGGATTTCTTTAGCGCGCAACCGGATGGGCCGTGCGACGTTGGGGTTGGAAAGACATGGTGGGGAAATGAGCCGCAATAATAGTTTCCAATCATTACGGGCTTATTACGGGTTTATGAAGATCGGGTGAAACTTCCGTTTAAGGGGGGTGAATTTTTTCTCGCGGATTGTGACGCGCGCAGGCCCGCCTCAGGCAGTGTCTTTTTCGTGGACGGGTTAGCAACACTTTGATCCCCAGGGACGGGTTCTAAGTGTAACGGTCTGCTTACAACGGTTGACTTCCGTTGTGCCCGTGACCTCAGTGGAGACGGATAGAAGATACACACAAGGGTGGCGCCCTGATCCAGCGAAACTCAGAGCGAACTCTGCGGGCATGCCCTTGCGGTTCGTCTCCCGCTGCCTTTCGAAGGTAGTGTTATCTACTTCTCAAATCAACCCAAAGCAATTGTCGGACCAAGACTAGTCGCGCTGTGCGAAACAGGCGGTCGCACGGACTGTAAGTTGTGACAGTTGTCTCGCTCAGGCGGAAGTGCGAGCGTGAGGGAACGCCGACCCATCCTAAATTTCTACAAATGAACTAGGAGCCTCCATATGAGTGACCGAGACATTCAGAACCAACCGGATCGCACTATCTTGCCACCGCCCGAGAGCCCGTTCAAGGGCAAGATTGAAACCGCCATGAAGAACTCAACGCAGGACTGGCCGCAGCCGCTTAAGGCCCCGGAAGGTGCTCCCAATGTTCTTATGATCCTTGGTGACGACATCGGCTTCGGCACGCCTAGCGCATTCGGCGGACCGGTGAATACGCCGGTTTTCGATCGGATCGCGAAGGAGGGATTGCGCTATACCGATTTTCATACGACCGCCGTTTGCGCCGCGTCGCGGGCTGCTTTTCTCACGGGGCGCAATGCCCACTCCGTGGGCTTTGGCTTCATCCCGGAGGGTGCTGCCGGATTCCCGGGATATAACTGCATGATTCCGCCCAGCGCAGCAAGCGTGCTCGAAATACTGCGCATGAACGGTTACGGCACCGCCTGGATCGGCAAGGCCGACAACACCCCCGACAACGAAGTCACCCCCGCTGGCCCGTTTGATCGGTGGCCGACCAGAGGAGTCGAGCATTTTTATGGCTTTTTCGGAGCGGGAACGACCCAATACTACACTCCGCTCTGGCGCAACCACACTCCGGTAAGGCCGCCTAGAACGCCGGAAGAAGGCTATATCTTCGACGACGATATGGCCAACGAGGCGATCGGCTGGATTAAGCGGCAAAAATCAACCCATCCCGACAAGCCGTGGATCATGTATTACGCCCCGACTTCGGCCAAGCCGCCGGTCGCCTCGCCAAAGGAGTTCAGCGACAGATACCGCGGCAAGTTCGATGACGGGTATGACAAGCTTCGCGAGCGCATCGTGGCGCGGCAGCTGGAAATGGGGATTGTGCCCCCCGGCACGAAGCCTGCGCCGGGACCCGACCCCTTACCAGCTTGGGACAACCTCGGCGCCAGCGACAAGAAGGTTGGCAGCCGCATGATGGAAGTCTTCTGCGGCGCGGTCGAGCACATTGATTTCCAGATCGGGCGCGTCATCGAAGCGATTAATCAATTGGGTGACTTGGACAACACGCTAATCATCTACGCCATTGGCGACAACGGCCCAACTCCCGAAGGCGGTATGCACGGCGAGATGAACAAGCTGACTTGGATCAACGGCGTCCCGGAGTCGATTGACGAGGTCGCGAAACGTCTGGACGAATTCGGCGGCCCGAGCTCCTTCGGCGGCATTCCTGCAGCCTGGGCCTACGCCACAAGTGGTCCATACAACTATGGCAAAATGGTGACCTCGGGGGGCGGTTGCAGCACCGCAGTTGCGGTTTCCTGGCCGGCGCGCATCAAGGACAAGGGCGCTATGCGCCGGCAGTTCACCCATCTCATTGACATCGTCCCGACCATCCTGGAAGCCGCCGGTGTGCCCGCGCCGAAGGTTGTCAATGGTGTCGCCCAGAAACCGATGGAAGGCGTAAGCGTGACCTACACGTTCGACGAAGCACAGGCGATGGACCGTCACACGACTCAGCACTTCGAGCTTACCGGCTCGCGTGCCATCTACCGCGACCGCTGGTGGGCTGGCACACGCCACGGCCTGGACGGCCTAAGCGTGATCCAAGCCAAGCCGATCGTACCTTTCGACGAGGACATCTGGGAGCTCTCCGATCGGAGGAGCGATTTCAGCCTTGCCACCGATCTGGCTGCCAAGCATCCGGAAAAGCTCAAGGAACTGCAGGCGCTCTTCGATGAGGAGGCACGCAAATACAACGTCTATCCGATGGCTAACAATGGTATTGAACTGCATCAGACTGGCACGCGGCCAAAGCTTATCGCCGGCAATAAGGCGAGCTATGGCCCGGGCACCATCCGGCTACCGGAGGAAGGAGTCATCGACGTCAAGAACCGGTCGTTCTCCATCATCGCCGAGGTCGAAAACGTGGACGGCAAGGCCGAAGGCATGATCGTGACCAACGGCGGGATGACCGGCGGCTACGCGCTCCTGGTTCAGAATGGCAAGCCGACCTTCATCTACAACTGGCTCGCGTATGAGCGTTACACGATCGCGTCTCCCGATCCACTGCCGAAAGGCAAGAGCACGATTCAGCTGGACTTCGCCTACGATGGTGGTGGGTTAGGCAAGGGCGGCATGGCCACACTGTTCGTCAACGACAGAAAAATAGCCGAAGGCCGCGTCGCGCACACAGTGCCGTATCTCTTCTCGTATGGCGACACCTTCGATGTGGGCGAGGACTGGTGCACGCCGGTGTCGCCAACCTACAAACTGCCGTTCAAGTTCACGGGAAACATCAAGTCGGTGACGATCGAAGCCAAGGAAGGGAATCTGAGTGCGGAGGACGTGAACCACCTCCACGAAATGCACCTGGCTGGCGTACACGATTAGCCAGCAGTGAACGCCCGTGGGTCGCCATGACACGGCGACCCACTCGGACGGGCCGCCACACATCGGCCTGCCATCGGTGTTGCTCACGAGCCAGAGAAAAACGGAGATGGCCCGTGGATTCGGGGGGTCGCTTCAAGGGACAATGCTCAAAACGAACGCTGACGCGGCGGTAACTGGCGAACCATCCCCATTACACTCATCTTCCCCGTGCCGTGTTTTCAGCCAGTCACGTGCGCGCGTTACCCGCGTTCAGTCGCTACCCGTCAGATTTTCTAAACATCGACGAGAGCGCGCAGGGGCCCCAGCCATGGTTCGTAGCGTCGCCAGCGCGCGACCGAGGTGCGATAGATCGGCTGCCGGGTCTGCCACTTGCTGGGCGTCCTCACCGCCCGCGGATTGGATTCGGGGCGCAGGCAAGCGTCGTGCCACGCCAGGCCGCAGGCTGCGATAATCCGGCGGATGACTGGTTCGGGCGCGCGGGTCAGCTCCTCGTAATCGACCTCGAGGAAGCGATCCGCCGGCAGGACGCTCCGCCAATGGTCGGTGAGCCGCCGGTAGCTGTGGAAATATGTGACCAGTTCGTCGCCTCCGGTCGGAAACGCCAGACCCGGATGGAAATGAGTTTGATGGATCGACAGCGCCGTGTCGACTGCAGCGCGGCGGCAATGGATGATGATGGCGCGCGGGAATGCCAGGTGGATCAGCCCGGCCCACAGGAAGTTGAATGGCATCTTGTCGGTCACTCGCGCCGCCGCGGGTGCTATTCCGTGCAGCACGCCGAGATAGTCTGCCGCCGCTTTGGCGAGGAACGGTTTCTGGTTCCCCTCCGCGGCGTTCCCGGCTGAATACGAGCGGTGCCACGCCGCCCCGCGCTCGTTCCAGAAATTCAACTCGTCGCCGGCCCCGACCTCGGGATGCATGGAGACGATCTGCTCGACGAGAGTTGTGCCGGACCGCGGCATGCCAAGGATCAGAACCGGCGTCGCATCGCAGCTGCCGAGCTCGGGCGCCCGCGCAATCAGTTCGGGTGTACAGCGGGCAATGAGGCGGTCAGTCTCGATGGAGAACGCGGCCGAGTCGAACGACGCAGAGCCGCGCCTGACAGCGTCTGCCGAGTCGAAATGCTGCATGGCCAGGGCGTAGTCGCCAAGATCGTCCGCCGCCTTACCGATGGCGAGGTGAATCCGCAGGAGTTGTGCCATTTCCAGCCCCGGCGTGGCTAGGGCGGCTTCCATCCGTTGCAACAGACCGTCGTCATCGTCATCTCTCGTAACGGGGCGACACCGGACCAGATCGTAGTAGCATCCCGCCAGCAGCGGCGCAATCGCGATCGCCCGTTGGAAGCACTCGCGGGCCTCGTCGAAACGGCCGAACTCAGAGAGCAGATTACCCAGCAGATCATGCGCCATGGCGTTCCCCGGATCGAGCGCCAGGGTCTGACGCAGCACCTGTTCGGCTTCCTGATTGCGATCCTCGGCCAGCAGCGCCCGTGCTTTGCCCAGGCGGCCGAAGCTGGACTTGCCTCCGGTCGCCGCCGCGCGGCGGAAACAGCCGATCGCCTCGTCGCGATGCCCCAGTTCGTAGACCAGGGCGCCGGCGCGGAACCACGCCTCTGTCAGGGATGGGCGCAGCTCAGTGGCGCGGTCGTACGCAACGATTGCCCCGCCGATGTTGCCCTGCTTCTCCAAGGCGATTCCCAGGCGAAAATGTGCATCGGCGTAGCGCGGGTTGCTGGCCACGGCCCACTGCAATGCCGCGATGGCGTCCGGTATGCGGCCAACCTCGAGGTAGGCGAGGCCGAGATCGTGCCGGATGGTGGGATTGAACGGCTCCAGCAGCGCTGCATCGCGCAACGGCGCGATCGCATCGGCTGGTCGCCCGGCTCTGAGCAGCTTACCGGCCAACGCAAGCAGAGGCGCCACCTGCTGCGGTGCGACTGGGTTTGGAGACTGGGACATGGTGCAAACCTAACATGATGCAAACCTGGCATGCTGCAAACCTGGCATGCTGCGAACCTGGCGTGGAAGATCTAGCGTGGCCATCGGAATCGCCAGCGCAATTGTGACCCGACCATGATCCGACAACCGGGAGAATTTTGCCATAGGCCATTCTGCGCGCGATCGAATGGGCGGCCGGCGGCGGCCCTTCAGTCTGATATCCAAACGTCACCTGGGCGCAATCCGCCGGAGGCTTGATGTAGAATCCGCCCTGGCCGTCGCTCTGCGGCATGACAAGGAGGAGTGCATGAGTGCTCGAAACGGCAGAGCCTTTTTGATCGCGCTGACCATAGGGTGGCGGTGTTTGCCCGTCAATTTCCGGGACCTGCGTTACTTGAACACGCGATTTGCCGGCGATTCAGAAGTATGATCTATTCGATTTCCCCTCCATGATCGAACAGACCATCTCGCATTACCGCATTGTCGAAAGACTCGGTGGTGGCGGTATGGGTGTGGTTTACAAGGCGGAAGACCTCAAACTGCGCCGTTTTGTAGCGATCAAATTCCTGCCCGAGGATGTCGCCAAAGATGCCCAAGCTCTTGCCCGTTTTAAGCGTGAAGCACAAGCGACTTCGGCCCTCAACCATCCGAACATCTGCACCATCTACGAGATCGATGAGCAAAACGGGCAAGCATTCATCGTCATGGAGTACCTGGACGGCGTAACGCTCAAGCATCGCATCGACAACCTTCCGAGGGACACGGGCTTGCTCCTCTCATTCGCGATCGAAATTGCCGACGCTCTCGACGCGGCGCATGCTCAGGGGATCATTCATCGCGATATCAAGCCCGCGAACATCTTCGTGACCAAACGTGGTCATGCCAAGATTCTCGATTTCGGAGTGGCAAAGATCATGCCCTCAGCGGTCTTTTGGAGCCAAATTGCGCTGGCTGAAACAATCGACGAACAGCACTTGACCAGCCCCGGAGCAACACTCGGAACAGTCGCCTATATGTCGCCGGAACAAGTGAAAGGGAAGGAACTGGACGAACGCACCGATCTGTTTTCGTTCGGCGCGGTGTTGTACGAGATGGCAACAGGAGCATTGCCGTTTCAAGGGGCAACTTCGGCTCTCATTTTCAAAGCAATTCTCGATTCCGATCCGCCACCTGCGAGGCTCTTTAATAGCGACATTCCGCAAAAGCTGGAAGACGTTATTAATAAGGCCTTGGAGAAAGACCGCGACCTGCGTTATCAAAGCGCTAAGGAGATGCGGGCTGAGTTGCAGCGTCTGAAGCGCGACACAGAGTTCAGACGCGTGGCGCCGGGAAGTTCCGGCGGTTTGCCCTCCGCGGCGGGCAGTGGGCCGCAAGAGGCAATCGGGCAGACGAGGCCACCTTCGGGTTCCGCACCGGCTGCGGTGATTTCGGGCTCAACCGCCGCGCGATCAGGTGAGGTCTCTGTACCTCAAAGAAGAAAAATCGGGCAGCTCGTGCTTTGGTCAGCCGTAGTGATCGCTCTCGTTGCGGGCGGCTTCTACTATTGGTCCCATCGCGGCCAGCAACTTACCGACAAAGACGCCGTTGTTCTCGCCGATTTCACCAACAATACCAGCGACCCGGTATTCGACGACACGCTGAAGACCGCGCTAAGTGTGTCTCTCAGCCAGTCGCCGTTCTTGAATGTGCTCTCCGACGGCAAAGTTGCCAACACCTTGAGCCTGATGACGCGGCCGCGCGACGCCAGGCTCACACCCGAAGTGGTTCGTGAGATCTGCCAGCGCACGGCCAGTAAGGCCTACATTGTGGGAGCCATTGTCGGCGTGGGAAGCGAATATGAGCTGCATCTTAAGGCGGTGAATTGCCATACCAACCTCACGCTCGCGCAGGCGCAGGTCACGGCATCCGGTAAAGCGAAAGTGCTGGAGGCGCTCGGCGAAGCTGCCTCCAGGCTACGGGGTAAGCTGGGGGAATCGCTGTCCACCGTACAGAAGTTTGATGTTCCGCTCGAACAAGCCACCACATCTTCGCTCGAAGCACTCAGGGAGTACAGCCTTGGGCAGAAGGCTGCTCAGGACAACGGTGCCGCCCAATCACTTCCCTTTGATCAACGCGCCATCGAACTGGATCCGAACTTTGCGATGGCCTATGGCGCCATTGGAATTCACTATTTCAACCTTGGCGAACCGGCACGAGCCAGCGAGTATCTCACCAAGGCGTTTCAGTTGCGGGAACACGCCAGCGAGCGCGAGAGGCTCTCGATCACCGCCCACTACTATTCGTCGGTGAGCGGTGAACTGGACAAGTCAGCTGAAACCTATCGGGAAAGGATTGCAACCTATCCACGGGACATCGCGGCCTACAACAATCTTGGGATCGTATACGCCGAACAGGGTCTGTTTGAAAAAGCGGTTGAGGTGACAAGAGAAGGTATCCGCATTGCACCGGAGCAAGTCACTCTCGACGAGAACCTTACTGACTACCTTCTTGCGCTGCACAGATTTGCCGATGCGCGGCAACTCATCCGCGAAATGCAGCCCCGCAAACCAGACAACTACATCTTTCCCGCGGCTTTGTATGCGCTTGCGTTTTTCTCCTCGGACTCGGCCGCGATGGCCGAACAAGAGAAATGGTTTGCGCAAAAACCCGAATACGAGAACTTCGGATTGGCCCTGGCCTCCGACTCGGAGGCTTACGCTGGTCATCTGGGCAGGGCGCGGGAACTGACAAAGCGCGCGGTGGACTCCGCCATTCGGGCAGACAGCAAAGAAGCGGGCGCGATATGGCAGGGGATTGCGGCACAGCGTGAGGCCGCCTTCGGCATCGCCACTGAGGCACGGAAGACCGCAGCAGAGGCTCTCAAGCTTGCTCCCGCGAGCCAGGGCGCGCAAGCTGAAGCGGCCCTGGCATTCGCTTTGGCGGGCGATGGGGCGCAGTCGGAGACTTTGGCGCGCGACTTAGCACAACGATTTCCACTGGACACGCAGATCCAGTCGCTGTGGCTGCCAGCAATTCAGGCGCAATTGGCGCTGAATCACAACGACCCCGCTTCGGCCCTGAAAGCGTTGCAAATACTGTCCACGCCGCTCGAGTTTGGACTAGTCGCATTTTCCGCTAACGCCTCCGGATCCTGCCTCTATCCGACCTACATTCGCGGCAAGGCGTACCTCGCTGCCGGACAAGGCACGGCCGCTGCCGCCGAATTCCAGAAGGTTCTTGATCACAAGGGTATTGTCTGGAATTGCTGGACCGGTGCCCTGTCTCAGCTTGGTGTGGCGCGGGCAAATGCGCTCGCGGCGAAAGCTTTACACGGCGCCGACTCCGATGCGGCCCGCCTGCGCGCGCTTGCGGCCTATAACGACTTCTTCATCCTGTGGAAAGATGCCGACCCCAACATCCCGATCCAGCAACAAGCCAAAGCCGAGTACTCGAAGCTACAGTGAACAGCCCAACGATTTCTGCTGGCGGCCGGACACTCAGTACCCGACTCTCAGTATCAATAGACGATGACGGCGCACCGTGAAATTGGGTTGCTGCGTACATCTCAACGAGTACTGCATCTCCTCTAGTCTCATTGACTTGCCCACTCTATCCACGTAAGATTCGCGCACCGTGCTTGGCCAGATCATCGCCCACTATCGCATTCTGGAGAAACTCGGCGGTGGCGGCATGGGTGTTGTCTACAAGGCTGAGGATGTTCGTCTGCACCGTTTCGTCGCTCTGAAATTCCTGCCCGAAGATGTCTCCCGTGACCCGCAGGCGGCCGCCCGTTTTCAACGTGAAGCGCAAGCGGCGTCGGCTCTAAACCATCCCAACATCTGCACCATCTACGACATCGGCGAGCAGGACACCCATGCGTTTATCGCGATGGAATTCCTGGAGGGAATGACCCTGAAGCACCGCATCGCCGGGCGCCCGTTGGAGATGAATTTCATCTTGTCGCTGGCTATCGAAATCGCCGACGCGCTTGATGCGGCTCACTCGGAAGGCATCGTTCACCGCGACATAAAGCCGGCAAACATCTTTGTAACCAAGCGCGGGCACGCCAAAATTCTGGATTTCGGACTGGCGAAGGTGGTGCCGACTCTCGCTGGCGCGCCCGGAGAGCGAGCGTTGGCTACTGCGGGTATCGACGAACATCTGACTAGTCCGGGCTCGACACTGGGAACCGTTGCCTACATGTCGCCCGAACAAGCCAGGGGCAGGGAACTGGACACGCGCACAGACCTGTTCTCCTTCGGATCGGTGCTGTATGAAATGGCGACTGGAGTGTTGCCCTTTCACGGGGACACCTCGGCGTTGATCTTTAAGGCCATCCTCGACAGCGATCCGCCCCCAGCCATCCGGTTCAATCGCGAGATTCCGCCCAGTTTTGAAGACATCATCAGCCGCGCCCTGGAAAAGGACCCGGATCTGCGCTTTCAAAGCGCGAAGGAAATGCGGGCCGAGCTGCAGCGGCTAAAGCGGGACAGCGAGACCGGGCGCGCGGCGGCCGGCAGTTCGGGGAAGATCGCGGTGGCGCGGGAAAGCGGGCAGCAGGCGGCGGCTACACCACCAGCGCGGGAATCCGGTTCCGGCCCCAGTTTGACTGGTTCGACCGCATTGCACGCACCGGCAGGAGCTGAGATTCAGGTAGCCGGAAAAAGAAATCTCTGGAAAGTACTGGTGCCTTCGCTGGTGGTCGCGGCGCTGGTTGCCGGAGTGCTCTATTATCGCCTTCACCAAGTTTCGAGGCTCACCGAGAAAGACACGATAGTGGTTGCTGATTTTAGCAACAGCACAGGCGATCCGGTGTTTGATGACACACTGAAAACAGCTTTGACGGTGGCGCTAAACGAATCGCCATTCCTGAACGTGCTTCCTGAAAACAAAATCACGTCCACCCTGAAGCAGATGACTCGTCCGCCGGATACGAAACTCACAGCCGAGGTGGCGCGCGAAGTGTGCGAGCGATCGGCGAGCAATGCCTACATTGCCGGCTCGATTGCAAACTTGGGCAGCCAGTATGTTTTGGAGCTGAAAGTCGTAAGCTGCCAAACCGGCGATACTTTGGCGCAGAAGCAAGTCACAGCGGAGGGAAAAGAGAAAGTATTGAATTCCGTCGGCACGGCAGCCGCCAATCTGCGCGGCGAGATGGGCGAGTCGCTCGCCTCTGTGAAGAAGTTCGATGTTCCCCTGCAGGAGGCCACAACCTCGTCACTCGAAGCTCTTAAGGCTTATAGCCTCGGCATAAGAACCCGCAATGAGAGGGGACCTGAAGCATCTTTGCTTGATTACCAGCGCGCCATTCAACTGGATCCTAATTTTGCCATGGGGTATCGCGCCATCGCTGGCTCCTACTCTGCTTTAGGCCAGATTGCGCGCGCAAGTGAGTACATCACCAAAGCTTTTGAATTGCGGGAGCATGCCAGTGAGCGCGAGAAGCTCCTCATCACGGCCGAGTTTTATTCGAACGCAACCGGTGAACTAGATAAGGCAGCACATACTTGCGAGGCACTGATCGAGAGCTACCCTCGTGACGCCGACGCTTACAACCGGTTGGGGACGATTTACAGTCTGCAGGGCCACTATGACGAAGCTATCGAGATGGCGCGCCAATGCCAGCGCATCGCGCCAGACCGCCTCGCTTCTTTTGGAAATCTCGCCGCCTATCTGATTGCTTTGAACCGGTTTTCCGAAGCGCGACAAACGATTCAGGAGGCGCACACAAGAAAGCTGGAGAGTTATATCGTGCACACCGACCTGTATCTAATGTCCTTTCTGGCAACGGATTCATCGGGTATGCAGGAAGAGCAACAGTGGTTTGCGTCAAGGCCGGACGTGGCAGACAACGGATCTTCTCTTGCGTCCGATACGGAAGCCTATACCGGCCATCTCGCGAAGGCGCGTGGGCTGACCCGCCAGTCGGTCAATGAAGCTGTGCAAGCCGACAGCAAAGAAGATGCTGCGATCTGGTGGGAGAATGCCGCGTTGCGCGAAGCTGGTTTTGGCAATTTTTCACAAGCAGGCGAGGACGCGGCGGCAGGACTTAAAGTCGCCCCTGCCAGCCAGGGTGTTACGGTCGAGGCGGCGCTGGCGTATGCGATGACTGGCGACAACGTCAAAGCCCAGTCGTTGGCACAGGATCTGAACAAGAGATATCCGCTCCACACCCAGACGCAAAACCTATGGCTGCCGGCGATTCAGGCTCAATTGTCGCTGAACCGCAAACAGGCCGATGCGGCCATCAATCAACTCCACTCGGCGTTGCCGCCCATGGAATACGCCTCCATCCCTTTTGTGAATAACGTTTCCTGCCTGTACCACACCTACATTCGCGGTGAGGCGTATCTGGCTGCCGGGCAGGGAACGGCTGCGGCGGTGGAATTTCAGAAGATTCTCGACCATAGCGGCATCGCGTGGAACTGCTGGACGGGAGCGCTGGCGCATCTCGGGGTGGCGCGCGCGAATGCGTTGCAAGCGAGAGCTTCGCAGGGTGCGGACGCCGATGCAGCCCGTGTCCGCGCCCTCGCCGCTTACAAGTATTTCCTGACGCTCTGGAAGGATGCCGACCCCGACATTCCGGTCTACAGGCAAGCCAAAGCCGAGTACACCAAGCTGCAATAACTGAAGATCTGGCTTCGGATGCACGCCGCGGTTTCGCGTGAATGACGGCCAGCAACCCACTAGTCCTCATGTTAATGCACATCCCTACCGCGCCTTTGGGTTTACAAAACAAGCCAGTTCGTAGATCGTCGGGCAAACCGGAAGCTATCCAGAAACGGCCTTCTGGGAAATTACTCCCACGGTTTGCCGATTGCGCCTGCCCCTGTTTCCAACGCTCCTGGTTCGAGAGCGCTAGGAGCTACCGGTTGTTAGCAGGCTTGAGGCGGGCCGGCTCTTCGAGGATATCCAGGAGCGCAGTCGCGCAATACGCTCGGCACGAGTGGAACTCGTGCCCTTCCCGGGCTTTACCCTTCCCGACCTTCGAGGATGCGGTGCACTGTGCGGCACAGCTGAAGCCGTGCCCTGATACAAACCCATCCGGTTTCCACTTTCTCCTATGTTTCCATTTACTTAAGTGCCATGACAGAATCGTCATCCCATATGCGTCATGACGATATGTTCCTTCAGAAACACTTGGCACACAGGGGAGCGTCCTACGAATAGATCCCGGGCGCCTCATGTCCAAGCTTCTGCACGTACTCAACGTACGACCCAGGATAAACAGTAGGATGGCGGTCGGTGCCGCTCTCACCGCCCAGTTCCAGCACACGTGAGCCGAGACCGCGAAGGAACATGCGGTCATGCGATACGAAGATCATGGTGCCTTCAAAATCCTTCAGAGCGTCCACCAGCATCTCCTTGGTCGCAAGATCCAGATGATTCGTAGGTTCGTCGAGCACCAGGAAGTTCGGCGGATTGAAGAGCATGCGCGCGATTGCCAGCCGCGATTTTTCTCCGCCAGAGAGTGCGCGGATCTTCTTATCCACGTCGTCGCCGGAGAACTGGAATGCTCCCGCCAGGTTCCGCAACGCCCCAATACTGTCCTGGGGAAAATCCTGTTGCAACTGTTCGGCGACGGTGAGATCGGAATTGAGCGTGTCTAAAGATTGTTGCGCGAAGTAGCCCATCTGCAGGCTGGCGCCGAGCCGCACGCTTCCGGCGTCAGGAGCGCTGGCTCCAGCAATCATTTTAAGAAGCGTAGTCTTACCCGCGCCGTTTCTGCCCATGACGGCCCAGCGTTCTCCGCGGCGGATGGTGAGATTGAACCCTTCATAAATCACACGCGCGCCGTAACTCTTGTGCAGATTCTCAAGGACGGCCACCTGTTCGCCGGATCGTGGGGGAACGCGAAAGTCGAATTTCACGACCTGCCGTTTTTTTGGTAGTTCGATTTTCTCGATCTTGTCCAAGGCCTTAATGCGGCTCTGCACCTGGGCCGCTTTGGCCGCGTGTGTCCTGAAACGATCGATGAAGCGCTGCTCTTTGGCCAGCATGGACTGCTGCCGGGCAAACGCCGCCTGCTGATTGTTCTCTCGCACCGCCCTTTCGCGCTCGTAGAAGTCGTAGTCACCCGAGTAGGTGATGATTTCGCCGCCGTCAATCTCTGCAATCTTTGAGACCAGACGGTTCATGAACTCGCGGTCGTGTGAAGTCATGAGCAGCGCGCCGGGAAACGACTTGAGAAACTGCTCCAGCCAGATGATGGATTCGATGTCGAGGTGATTCGTCGGTTCGTCCATCAGCAATACATCCGGCATTCCGAGCAGGACGCGTGCCAGTGCAACCCGCATTTTCCATCCGCCGGAGAGAGCGCCTACGTCGCCGTCAATCTGATCGTCTTTAAATCCCAGACCGTGCAGCACTTCACGGGCTTGCGATTCGAGCGCGTAACCGCCTAAATGTTCGTACTCCTCCTGAACGTGACCGAAGCGTTCAAGGATGCGGTCCATGTCATCCGCCTTTTCAGGGTCGGACATTTCCCGCTGCAAGGCTTCGAGTTCGTGGTGCAGATCGCCGACGCGTCCGCTGCCTGCGATTGCTTCATCCAGAACCGAACGGCCCTGCATTTCCTCGACGTCCTGGCGAAAGTAGCCGATCGTCAACTTCCTGGGGACTGAGACCGCGCCCTCGTCGGGAGTCTCCTCGCCAACCACCATCCGGAAGAGCGTCGTCTTGCCCGCTCCATTGGGACCGACCAGCCCAACTTTTTCGCCGGGATTCAACTGAAACGAAGCATCCACGAAGAGCAACTGCTTGCCATACTGCTTATTGATGTTTGAGAAAGAGATCATTTTGAAGAGTCACTTGCGGCACCGTGCCTCTTCAATAGTGTAGCCGCAGTGTAGCTCTGCCAGAAAATTGCCGGCTAAGACTTGGCGCATTGGGGATCAGTGAACAGAAATCCGGGATCGCAAAATCCACACTTGACATTGGCAGATAATCCACTACCATATGGTTGTGGATAAATTAGGTACAACGTTTGCGGCTTTGTCTGATCCAACCCGGCGGGCAATGATCGAACGACTCTCCCATGGGCCTGCCTCGGTACATGGATTGACGGAACCGTTTGCACTCTCGCAGCAGATGATTTCAAAACATATCGCCTACCTGGTGCGGGCGCGGATTGTGATCAAGACTAAGCGTGGACGAGAGAGTGTGTGCACGCTGAGGCCAGAGGCGATTAAAAAAGTCCGCGACTGGGCGTTTAGCTATCGCCGATTCTGGGAAGAGAGCTTCGACAAACTGGATGCGGTTGTAAATCAAATGAAGAAAGATCAAATAAAGAAAGAGGAGGCCAGAGATGACAAAAAACACAGTGAACGAAATCGAGCGGATGGTCGTTACAAGAATTTTTGATGCCCCACGCGAGTTGGTCTGGAAGGCGTGGACAGACCCGAAGTACGTGATGCAGTGGTGGGGGCCGAAGGGTTTTACTTCGCCGGTTTGCAAGATGGATTTTCGCGTGGGAGGAAAATATCTCATCTGCACGAGAACGCCGGATGGACAGGAGTTCTGGCATGGCGGTGAATACCATGAGATTGTTCCGCACGAGAAGATCATTTCCTCCATGTACTTTTCGGACTCGGAGGGAAACAAGGTTGAGCCTGCACAATTGGGAATCGAACATGAGGCTATAGAAGGTGCGAACGACGTGATTCTGTTTGAGGATCTTGGAAACGGCCAGACGAAACTCACCTTCATTGGAAATGAACCCATGGAGAGCGCAACAAATAGCGGTCAACTGGAGGGCATGAACCAGGTACTCGATAAAGTTGCTGAGGTTGTTACGAAGCTAGCGCAGGCGAAATAAGAAGTTGGAGTTTTGATGATTGTCGTGCGCGAGATCGGAACGCAACGCAACGCGGGTCCGTTCCGAAAACCTAAGGGTGGGCGGGGCGGGCAGCCCGGCTTTCAAACTGCAGAAGCCACCACACCAGCGGGTGCCCTGTCCTTCGCGTACGTCGCGAAGGGCGGGTACGTCCACAGCGGGTGGGGTAGAACGGCCTCTTAGGGGCGATTTACTTGCCCGTTCCCGTGAGATTCGACGTTTGCGGGTTATTGCTGGCGCTGTCCTGGACGATCAACTGACCCGTCTGCGTTCCGGTCACCGTCGGACTGAAGGTCACGCTAATCGTGCAGTTCGCTTTGGCGATTAAGCTCGCCTCGCACGTCGTCGCCGAAACCGCAAAATGGCCTGTCGTCGAGATTGCGATTCCAGTCAGATCTACGGGTTGGTTGTTCGTCAAAGTAAAGGTTTTCGCCGCACTGGTAGTGCCGACATTCTGCTGCGCATAGACAGCGCTGGCCGGCGCCAATGTCGCAGGTTTGACGCCCGTCCCCGCCAGGGGTACCGTCTGCGGACTATTAACGGCGTTATCGGTAAAGGTGAGCGTCCCGGTTAGCTTACCCAAAGCCATCGGCGTGAAGGTAATGCTCACCTTGCAGCTCTTCTTCCCAGCGAGCGTGGCCCCACAGGTGTTCGCGGAGATCGCGAAGTCACCGCTGGGCGTGATGCTGCTGATCTCGAGCGTGCCCGTGCCTGTGTTTTTCAGCGTCACCGTTCTTGCGGGGCTGGTCGTGCCGACCACCTCATTGCCAAAACTCAGGGAGATCGGGGAGATCCCGGGCGGCGGCAGACCACCGGTGAGCGGTATCGTGCCGGAAGTAAGTGAACCGTAGTTGCTATCGCCCGCATAGGTCGCATCCACGTAATGCGTTCCAGCGGCGGGCGGCGCGATGCCGTTCACTGTGGCCGTCGCGGTTTCGGTCGGCACCGTCAGCAGGATCGAGGCTGTAGTGACGTTCTTGGTCAACATGGCCAGGTCGGGCAGGCCATCACCGTTGAAGTCGGCCGCGACGATGGCAAACGGTCCGAGAAAACTCTGGCTTACGGCAGGAGTAGCGGCTGTCACCGTGAACGTGCCATCTCCTGCACCGATGAGAAGAACTATCCGATCATTGTATTCATCGATTCCCGCAATATCGATCTTGCCGTCGTGGTTGAAGTCTCCCGCCTTAAGACTATAAAGTTCACTCGGAACCGGAATCGGGCTGGCCGAAGTTTCTGTGAAAGTTCCATCTCCGTTGCCGAGGGCGATCTCAACGCCATTCAGGTCAGAGAAAGCTAAATCGAGAACGCCATCGCCATTGAAGTCGGCGACTAGTACCGAAGTGGGGAAGTAGTCGAGGGTGAACGTTGTTACCTTAGAGAATGTAAATGTCCCATCGCCTTTACCAAGAAAAATGGTTGGACTGCCGCCGAATTCGAAGTAATTCGGAGTCACAAAATCGGGAATGCCATCCCCGTTGAAATCTCCGGTTGCAATCAAAGCAAAATCCGCGGTCAGATCAAGGTTCGGACCCGCCGCCGCGAACGTCCCGTCCCCGTTTCCAAGGAGAATCGTCACGCCTCCCGATGAGACGTAGTCGCCGACAACCGCGAGATCCAACTTGCCATCCCCATTGAAGTCAGCGGCAGCCAAGGTTCCTAGAATGACATCGCCTCCCGTTATAGGTTGGCTATAAACCGGACGTGTTTTCGGTGTTTCGAATGTTCCATCGCCCTTGCCCAGTAGGACTGTGATGTAGCTGATAGAGTTCCCGTTGTAACTCAGCACAGCTAGGTCACCCTTGCCGTCGCCGTTGAAATCGCCGCCAATCATCGTTGGGTAAGATTGGACACCCGCCGGTTGAACTGTAGGACCTGTTGTAAATGTGCCGTCGCCTTTACCGAACAAAATCGTAATGGAGAACGGACCACCGATTGCGTTGTTGCTCCAGAGTATCGCCAAATCCGGAATGCCATCTCCGTTGAAATCTTCGGTTACCTCAGACAGCGCATTGCCGCCCATGGCGGGCGTCTGCGATATAAGCCAGCCATTCCCGTGGGCGCCTGCTCCCAACGCAGCGGTCGCAAGCACGTTATTGCCGAAGCTTGTATCGACGAACGAAACGCTTCCGGTGGGCGCGGCTGGGCCGCCGTATCCAATGATGGTGGCCGTGAGGCTGTAGTTTCCCGGCGTTCCATTCAATGTGATGGCGGCCGTATCGCTGTAGACGGGGCTGGGTGCAGGACCTACATTCAGCGATGCAATGTTCGATGCACTCGCCAGGCCAAAGCCGTCCTCGACGAACTGCGCCTGGTACTTGTGCGCGCCTGGCCCGGGTATTAACTTGAAGGTCGCGGTTCCGGAGTTGTTCAGCGCGGACGAAGCAATAATATGTATATCGGTGCAATGTGGCGCGGAGGCATCGCAGAAGTTGACCTGCCCGGCAGTTACCGGGGTAGTGCCGACTGTCACGTGCGCGGTAAGGAGCACCACGGTTCCCGGAGCGACGCTCGTGACCGGCGACCCTCCCGACGTCAGACTCAATGTGGTAGACGTAGCGGGCAGAAGACCCCACAATGGGATCGAACTGGAAACGCTGGATTTGTATTTGCCCTCAGGGGGAAAACTTGCCTGAGCCAGATGTCGGCCTACGCCATTGACTTGAACACCGGCGCTTGCGCTCGCCGTCTCCGTTGGCTCGGTCAGGTACAGCCCTTGGCTACTGCTGTAATAGCCGCCAGCTACGATGTCCGGGTATCCATCCGCATTGAGGTCACCCACGCCAACTTCGAGATAGTAAGGAACATTGAGGCCCGAAACCACTGGAAAACTCTCGCTGAGTGAGCCGCTGCCATTGTTCAAAAAAACCGTCGCACTGCCGGTCGAATCAGCCAGAACCACGTCCGCTTTGCCATCCTGGTTGAAATCCGCCACCTGGATCCAGGTAACGATGGTTGATGTCGAGCCCGGACTGGAAAATGGCGAATTGAATGTCCCATCCCCATTTCCCGTGAGTACGCTCACCGATTCATTGGTACTGGTATAGTCGCCCGCCGGCACAGCGATATCAAGCTTGCCATCACCGTTGAAGTCAGCGACGGCGATGGGTGAGGGTGAACCGCTGCTTGCTGAATTCACGGATCCCGACGCCGCAAATGTGCCATCCCCGTTTCCCAGAAGAATGGCAATCGTACCGTTGGTCTGCGTGACGGCCAAATCCATCTTGCCGTCTCCGTTGAAATCGCCGGTGGCGAAGTTCAATGGACTTCCGGAAATAGGCGGGTTGGTCGTTTCTGCCGTAAAAGTCCCATCCCCATTGCCGAGGAGAATGTCCACGGTCTGAATGTCAGCGTTGGTGATAACGGCCAGGTCGGCAATTCCATCTCCATTGAAATCTGCGACCACGATCTGCTCGACACCGACATTGGAGCCTGGTACCGAGGCCATAACCGGCTTTGCAAACGTGCCATCCCCTTTACCCAGCAGGATCGCTATCTCGTTCGAACCATACAAAGGTACGGCCAAATCCGGAATTCCGTCCCCATTGAAGTCAGCGCTGACAATTGGATAGCTTGTAGGTCCTTGAATGGAAGGGGTGGCCGCTTTGGTATAGGTTCCATCCGACTTGCCCAGGTAGATCGACACCTGATTGGAACCCAACACCAGGTCGGGAATGCCGTCTCCGTTAAGGTCCACCACCAACACGAAATAGGTGCCCTGTGTGTTCGGCAGTGATTTTGGGTTTGGCCAGCCGACGCCGGCAACAGCGGTGCCCAAGGATCCGACGGCCAGGACCGAATTCCCGTTGCTGGCATCAAGAAAGGAGACAGTCCCAGTGGGCGCAACTGTTCCTCCCGCTTCCGTCACGGTTCCAGTCAGCGTGTAATTCCCCCAAGCCCCCGTTTCCGCAATCGAGGTGGCTGTCGCAAATGGCCCTACAGTTCCGGTCACTGTCAGCGGCGAGGCGCTCGATGCACTGCCGGCATACGCATTGGTGCCGACAAACACAGCCTTATACTTGTGGCTGCCGATCCCCGGGCGAAACTTGTAAGTAGCCGTGCCAGAACTCGTCAGTTGCGCGGTGGCGAGAATGTGAATGTCCGTGCAATATGCTGCCTTTGCATCGCAGAAATTCACCTCTCCCTGTTTCACTCCCGTGGTTCCTGCCTCGACAGTAGCGGTCAGGGTGACAAGGCTGCCTGCCTTCACAGAAGTCACCACAACGCCGTTTGAAGTTACTGCAAGCGAGGTTGTTGTGGTCGTACGGGCGAATGCCGAGGAACTTATTGCCGCTGTGCACACCATCAGCGCGACCTTCAGTAACAGTAACGGATGTCGAGCTGCTGTACTCACTGATGCCAATCGGAGTGGAGAGAACATGTTGCTCGCCTCCCATAACTTCGCGACTTGTTCTCGCACCAGAAGCAGGGAAGAAATGAGACGAAAACGGGGCTCTGGACCTGACTGCCGATTTGGAAAATAAATTTGCGTCATCGAGTTAAAAGAACCACACTTTCTCGCTATCTCAAGAACGTCGAGGATTCTACTCCTATTTCATCAGCTAGTAACGTGTGAAAAGACTTGCAGCTGCAGCGCGATTGCAATTTCGACGTGGTGAGGTCACTATCTCTAAGAACGCCTCCCCTAAGGCAGGCAACATCTACTCCGGACCCGCCTTGCGGGAGAGCTTCGATCCAGTTTTGCACCGGACCTGACTTATCGGATCGCCAAGAACCTCAGGAAAACTGGGACTCCGGATGGACAGTCAGTCGTCTTTCCGAGCGCAAAATCGGCGCTACCAATGACAGCAAGTTCAGTTCTTCTGATTAAAGTTGCCCAACACTCATTACCTTTGAGATAGGCTAGGTTCATTCGTGTTGAAGTAAGCCTTTCGTCATATCCCCGTGTCTTTTATTACCAGTTGTTGAACAAAGATGCTCCGCGGAGAAATTTGTCAACCATCCATCCACAATCAGGGAGCAACATCTCATCTTGCACTAAGGGTTCCGCTTCTCCCAGAAATCCCTGCGCGCCGATGCGATAACTGCGGGTCGGACGTTGGAGCAGGGAATCGCAACGCCTGAAAAAGACAGTCGCCTGCCTGACAAATCCTGCTCGACGAGAGGCGGGGGATTGGCTGGAATTATCTCCAGGACGGCAGAGAGACCCACGTTCTTCTCTGTGATTATTACTGGAACATCGACTGGGTGAAGGTCACTTCGCGAGAATTTCACGACCTTTAAGCCGCACGAACAGCACGACCAGGCTGTGCATTTAATGGCGCACGAACTTCGCGTTCCTGATTCGAGAACTCCAGTCCCGAACATTCGCGGCGCAATTCCTGTCTGAATCCTCCTTGTGAGTATTTCATCCAAAGAGTGCGTCCGGGCCGTCTGTCCGTGGCGTCTACCAGAAGCGAGGAGTCCAATGGATGTTTGAGAGTATTCTTTGCCAAGTAACGGAATATGATCCTGACGTCCTTGAGTCCCTGATTGAGCTCGCAGTCGAAATTGCTCGCGAGGGTCGGGAGGGAAGGCGGGTTGGCACGCTATTCACCCTCGGCGATGAGAGTGCTGTGCTCGCGAGATCCAGACCGTTGATTTTGGACCCGCTGTCGGGGCATCCTGAGTCTTCTCTGCATCTCACCAATCCCAATTTACGCGGAACCATCAAGGAATTGGCGCAACTGGATGGCGGGTTCGTTGTAAGTCGCGAAGGAATTGTCCTCTCCGCGTGCCGCTATCTCGATGCCGTGGCCGAACAAGTGGATGTGCCGTTGGGACTCGGCAGCCGTCACATTGCCGCCGCCAACATGAGCGCAGTTACCAAAGCGGTGGGAATTGTCGTCTCTGAGAGTTCGGTGGTGCGGCTTTTCTGCCACGGTCGGTTGGTCGGCGAAATCATTCCCGAGGTTTGGATGATGGATCACGCCCACCTGCGTGGCACCGTGAAGAGGGAACACGTCGGGGAACTGACGATTCTGACACCAAATCTGCGGCCGGCCTCGATCGCGAAGTGAAGGACAAACCACTGATCTACGAAACGGTGAGGCTCATGCCGAGGTGTACATCAGCCGCTGGTTTGACTCGGTGTGCGCGCCACCGCTTGTGGCCGTCACTGGTGGGAATGCGTAATCGCCCGCAACGAACCCCGGGGCCTGTGGGGCTATGGCAGCGCGGGATTATGGTTTCAGAAGCGACTTCCCGTAACCAACAGGAATGGCGAAGTTCGAGCCGCCGAACTCACGCACCATGGCAAAATTAATTCCTATAACTTTGCCCTGGTCATTGAAAAGCGGGCCACCCGAGCCGCCCGAGGTGGTTTGAGCGTCATAGACGATCTTGTCAGGCAGTACGTCGCCAATGTGCCCCTGAGTGGTGATGGGCCTGATCAGGTGGCGACGGGCCAGTTCCTCCATCACCTGCTTCGAGTCACCTTTGGATGCGGTGGCGATCGATTGGAGGGTCTCTGCTCCCGTTCTAGCGAGAATTGCATCGAGAGCTGTCGGATATCCAAGCAGCACGACGGGACCGCCGCTGACCGCCGAACCGCGGCCATCGGCAAGGGCTATCTGTTTGATTCCGAGTTGTGAAATATCTGCTCTTAGGACAGCGACGTCAGCAGCGGACGAAATCTTCTCAGTGTTGATGGCAATGCCATGCGGGACGCCCGGGAAATACGCTGTCATCTCCACGGTTACTGGCTCAATCCCTTGATCGAGCATTTCCTTTAAATCATCGTTCTCCCACCACGGTTCGGCCACGTGATGATTCGTTAGGATTTGTCCAGTAGTGGAGGCGAGAAATCCCGTGCCAAAAGCATCCAAGTGTACTTCCGGCCCGCTGCCAGTGAGGCTCAAGAGCGGGTTGTCATGTTCGTCAGTCTTCGGGGCGCCAGTGCTGGTCATCTCAGCGTAGTGCAATCTCAATCCGGTGGTGTGCTCCCGGAAGGCAAGCACAATGTGGATCAGGCAGACGCTGGGCTCGTAAGACTGGATGATCGTCTGCGCCACCTTGCCCTCGGTCTCGAGCTTTTGCAGACGGGTTTCTACTGCCGTTAACTGATTTTGCAAAGCAGATGTGTTCTCGTCTTTGCTGGCTGCAATCTGCGACCGCAGGTCTTCGCTCCTTTTCTGAAGTTGCACTTTTTGAGGATCGCCAGCCAGGGATGGACTGTGTTCGCTCGCCGCAAGACCCCGGCGCGAACTCTCCGTCAATCGTTGTTCAGTTAGCATGCCGGTTTGCAATCGTGTGATCGCTGCGTAGACCCGGGTATTCTGTTGTTGGTTGTGGCGGTACACGAGGAAGGAGACCACTGCAGCGGCCACAAGCACGGCAATTGCTGTCAGCCCGCCTACCCGGAGCGTCCGTCGTTCCTCGTTGACCGCGGTCACCACCTGCTGGGTAGCGTTTCGATTCTCTTCAGCAAGGCGCAAGCGCTCGCGAAATCCGTCCGCAACGGATTTATCCCGCAGTTGGGAACGCAACCGCGATAAGAATTCGTGTGAGTCGAAGGGTAGTGACAATACATCGTCGGCACCAAGATCAAGCCCCCGCGTACGCTCGGCGGATCCTCCCGGCGAGAGCATCACAACACGAATATGGTGAGTCTGCTCGGAACCCTTGATTTCGGAGAGAAGGTCACAGCAATCGAGTTGGGGCGGATTCGCACCCAGGATCACTACGTCGGGATCGAAGGCGACCACCGCTTTCATACCTTGCTGGTAGTCGATCGAGACTACATATCCCGCATCGCGCAGGATGGCGACGATTTGCTCCCTGAGAGCATCATCGGATTCCACCACAAGCAATTTCCCAGCTTTGGAGTTCATAGCATCCTGTCTCTTAGGATGGCGCCAGACCGTCGGAGGATTCAGTTCGCCCAAATATTAAATACTCTTGCCGATGACGAAGCAATGGTGAATGCCGCACACCAACTCCAGAAAGGGGGTGAGCGCAAGTTGGGTGAACTCAGATCGCATGTGAAATCCCAGCCGTTGGGTGCGCGTGGCCGGGTTACGTCTCAATAACAAAGTAACCGTTCGCGCGAGAGAACTAGAGGCCCAGGTCACTCAATCCTGGATGGCCTTCGGGACGTCGCCCGAGTGCCCAGTGGTATTTGCGATCTGATTCCGAGATGGGAAGGTCGTTGATGGACGCAAACCGTGACGCCATCAGGCCGTCGCTATTGAACTCCCAGTTCTCATTGCCATAAGACCGATACCAGTGACCGGAGTCGTCGTGCCACTCGTAGGCGAAGCGTACCGCGATGCGATTCTCTGTAAATGCCCAAAGTTCCTTGATGAGCCGGTAATCCAATTCCTTCGCCCACTTGCGAGAAAGAAATGCGATGATTTCGTTTCTCCCATTGATGAACTCCGAACGGTTTCTCCATCGCGAGTCGATCGTATAGGCCAGAGCTACTTTCCCTGGATCGCGAGTGTTCCAACCATCTTCGGCGAGGCGCACCTTTTGAATCGCACTTTCGCGGGTGAATGGAGGCAAGGGAGGGCGGGTCTCCGTCGTAGCGGTTGTCATGGTTGATCTCCTTAGGGCATTCCGACGCTATAGGTTTAACGGGACATCCCTCTGGTCAGCCGAATGTGAACGAAAAGGCCTCCAGACCAGAAATCGAGAAACTCGATCTCGACTTCTCGATCAATGATGGGCATCGGTTGACGGATCAGCTGATACATCCGTGGCTCGGCAACCGTGCCGTTGCCTTGTTCGTCTATGTCGACCCCGTGAGCGGCGGTCGGCGGCTGTCCATCGATGAGCATCGATGAGCACGCGAAATCGCACCGACGTTCCCGGTGCTGCGGGCCCCATACATCGGGTCAGGCTACTATCTCGCCGACTTGGTGACAATGGCAGCCAGACTCCGCCCTCGCACGGGCGCCGCAAGCCTGACACTCGGCCAGGGCCGCGCTAGGGATTATGGTACGGTTTTGCCCCAGCTACCGAGAATTTTCAAGGACTTAGCGGTAGTCCGCCTCGTAGTTCTCTAAAGCGGTGTATGGCTGTTCTTTCACAGCGGTAACAAACATGACCGACGGATCTGCAACTCCGGCAGATTTTTTGTATCGGTGACGGCCGCTCGGATCATCTGTACGAATTCAGGGTCGATCTCAAAGGATATGCGGTCGAGGATGTTATTTACCGTGAAACGTTCCGCGAGCGCGATGAACGGCATCTGCGAATATTGATTCGCACCGTCACGAGAACGTCGGCCATTGCCACTCAAAGACACCGCGCTGGTGCGTCAAAATATCGAGGGAACCAGCGAGCGGGTGATCGATCTCGGCGGGTCTGTCACCTGAAGAAGATCAAGTGTGATATACCGTTGTAGATTTTTATACGACCTCTAGGGTGAAAATGCATCCATATGCTCAATTGGTTGCGGCAGCGGTTGCCTTACACGCTGTTTTTGAAATCGACCCGGGTATCCTCGAACCGTAGAGCCGGCACATGCGGTTGGCAGTACCGGGCGCTAGCAGAATTGGGGGAGACACCATGACCCAGGTCCAGAAACGCTATCTGTTGATCGGCGGAGTTCTTGGCTTGATCGTTGTCGCTCTGATCATTGGAGCCGTTCGGCCGACCAAGCAAGCCATGGGTGCGCCGCCCAGCACCCCGGATGTCGAGGTGACGCAGGTTCAGAAAGAAGATATTCCCATCTATCGGGAGTGGATTGGTACTCTCGACGGACTCGTCAACGCTGACGTTAGGGCGCAGGTTACTGGCTACCTGCTAAAGCAAGGCTATCAGGAGGGCGCGTCGGTTAAGCAGGGCCAGCTCCTTTTCCAGATCGATCCGCGGCCTTTTCAGGCGGTGCTCGATCAGGCTCAAGGCCAGCTTGCTCAGGCGAAGGCCGCGCTGGCCAACGCCGCAGCGGTTCAGCGCCGGACCGAACTAGACGTCCAGCGCTACAAGCCGTTGGCGGAGCAACAGGCAGCGAGCCAGCAAGATCTCGACAACGCGGTTCAAAACAATCTCGCCGCGCTCGCTACCGTAGAAACCGCCAAGGCTCAGATCAAGACCTACGAAGCCGCGGTTGAAACCGCGAAAATCAATCTCGACTTTACCCGCCTCGTTTCGCCCATCGACGGCGTGGCCGGCCAGGCGCAACTGCAAGTTGGCGCGCTGGTCAGCCCCAATAGCGGGGTGGTCACTTCCGTTTCTACAGTGGATCCGATCAAGGTCTATTTCACCGTGAGCGAGCCTCAATATCTTTCATGGCGGAGACGTTTTCCGACCGAGGAGAGCCGCTTGCAGGCCGACAAGGAACTGCGGCTGCAACTGATCTTAGCGGACGGATCAACCTATCCCCACGAAGGAAAGTTCTATTTTGCCGACCGCCAGGTGAACGAGACCACCGGAGCGATTCGACTCGCCGGACTCTTTCCTAATCCAAACAATATTTTGAGGCCCGGCGGCTATGCCAAAATCCGCGCCGTAACCCAAACCCAGCCGGGGGCGTTGCTGGTTCCGCAACGGGCAGTGTCGGAACTGCAGGGCGGCTACCAGGTGGCTGTCGTTGGCGCCGACAACAAAGTTGACGTTCGAACTGTCACCGTGGGCGACCGGGTTGATAACCGATGGATCATCGCGAACGGGCTCAACCCCGGAGACAGAGTCGTGGTTGAAGGAGTTCAGAGGATGCGCACCGGTGTGCACGTGAATCCCAAGCCATTCACGCAGAACCAAGGTTCGACAAGCCAAGGTTCGCCAAGCCAAGGATCGACGAATCGATAGGACGGATGACCCATGTCGAAATTCTTCATCAATCGTCCCATCGTCGCCATGGTGATTTCCATCGTCATGGTGTTGGTTGGCGCGCTCACCGTGCTGAGCTTGCCCGTCGCACAGTTTCCCAACATCACTCCCCCCGAGATTCAAGTCCTTGCCACGTACGTGGGAGCCGACGCGCAGACGCTGGAGCAAGCCGTGGCTACTCCTATCGAGCAGCAGATGAACGGAGTCGACAACGAGAACTACATGTACTCGCTGAACGCCACCGGCAACTCAACCACCAGCCTGATTGTTGACTTTGACGTAAAGACCGACCCGAATACCGATTTCATTCTCACGCAATCGCGGGAGACCCAGGCCGCTTCTCAGCTTCCATCGGACGTTACCAATTACGGCGTCACGGTGCGAAAATCGGTCACCGCTCCTTTGATGTGGGTTGCGCTTTATTCTCCGCAGGGAACGTATGACGCACGGTTTCTCGCGAACTACGCCTACATCAATCTCACCGACCCGATTCTTCGCTCACCAGGCATTGGCAACGTTCAAGTGTTCGGCGCTGGTCAATACGCGATGCGCCTTTGGGTAAAGCCGGACACCTTGGCGAAACTTGGCATCACCGTTCCGGAGATCGTCACCGCCATTCAGTCACAAAACACCGTGAACCCGGCCGGCAAAGCCGGAGGTGAACCCGCTCCGAAGGGCCAAGAGTTTACGTATTCGGTGCTGGCTCAGGGACGCCTGGTGTCGCCGGAAGAATTCGGAAACATCGTGGTTCGCGAAACGCCCGACGGTGCGACGGTGCGCGTGCGCGATGTCGCTCGCATCGAACTGGGTGCGCAAGACTACAGTGTTGCCGGACGTTTCAACGGCAAGCCAGGCGCGATTATTGCTGCCTACCAATTGCCCGGATCGAACGCAGTCGACGCAGCTGACGGTGTCAAGAAGCTGATGGCGCAGATGAAAGAGCGCTTCCCTGAGGACATGGATTTCGCCGTTTCTCAGGACACAACGCTTGCCGTGACGCAAGGCATCAAGGAAATCATCTGGACTCTCCTGATTGCGCTCGTCCTTGTCATCATCGTTGTTTTTCTTTTCCTCCAGAGCTGGCGCTCAACGCTGATTCCACTGCTGGCTGTGCCGGTTTCGCTGGTGGGAACGTTCGTGCTCTTCCCGCTGTTCGGTTTTTCCATCAATACTCTATCTCTCTTCGGGCTGGTGCTGGCAATCGGCCTGGTCGTCGATGACGCTATCGTTGTCGTCGAGGGCGTGGAACGGCATATCGAAGAGGGCATGACTCCAAAGAATGCAGCGCTTAAAGCGATGGAGGAACTGTCCGGTCCGGTGGTGGGAATAGCCCTGGTTCTCTCCGCCGTATTCGTGCCCACTGCCTTCATTCCCGGGATTACTGGCAGGCTGTATCAGCAATTCGCAGTCACGATCGCCATCTCGGTGATTTTGTCAGCGTTCAACGCGCTCACGCTGAGCCCTGCCCTGGCCGCATTGCTTCTTCGACCCCGCGAAGAGAGCCATGGCCTGCTGCGGAGATTCTTCGATTGGTTTAACCGGGTTTTTGAACGAGCCACTGAGGGCTATGTCGGTTGGAGCGGTGTCCTGCTCAAGAAGACGGCAGTGGTGGTTGTGCTGCTGCTGGTCTTTTGCCTCGCGGCGGGATTCTTCGCCAATCGGGTGCCGTCGAGCTTTCTTCCCGATGAAGATCAGGGCTATGTCTATGTGAATCTGCAATTGCCCAATGACGCATCGTTGGAGCGAACCTCGCAGGCAGCGACACAGATCGAGAACATTCTGGCTAGCACTCCGGGTGTGAAGTACACGACCAGCGTCATCGGCTTCAGCTTGCTCAGTTTTGTTCGCACCAGTTACAACGCGTTCTTTGTCGTCACTCTGAAGCCGTGGGACGAGCGCACCTCCCGAGCCGAGCAGTTTCAATCGATCAAGGCGCATTTGAATCAGCAGCTTTCCAAATTGCCGGCTGGAATCGCATTCAGTTTTTCGCCGCCGGCCATCCCGGGCGTTGGCACCGCAGGCGGATTCACCTTCATCCTCGAAGACCGCTCGGGCGGCAGCATCCAATTCCTGTCGCAAAACTTGAGCACGTTTCTCGACGCGGCGCGAAAGCGGCCGGAAATCGCCAGCCTGAGTACGACGTTTCTGCCCAGCGTTCCGCAGAAGTTCGTCGACGTCAATCGTGACAAAGTGTTGAAGCAGGGCGTCAATCTTTCCGACGTCTACCGCACCATCCAGGCATTCATGGGCGGATATTTCATCAATTACTTCAACCGCTTTGGCCGCCAGTGGCAGGTCTACATCGAAGCCGAGAGCGAGGATCGTGCCAGTGCGGAGAACGTTGGGCGATTCTATGTCCGCAACAACAAGGGCGAGAACGTTCCGCTGTCTACGCTCGCCACGGTGAGATCGCAGCTCGGCCCCGAATTCACACAGCGCTTTAATGAGTACCGTTGCGCACAAATCAACGGGAGCGCGGCGCCGGGCTACAGCGCTGATCAGGCGACCGCCGCCCTCGAGGAAGTTTTCAAACAAACCATGCCGCGAGAAATGGGATTCGACTACTCCGGGATCTCGTATCTGGAACAGAAAGCGCGCCAGGGAGTGCCACCCGCGGCCATCTTTGGCCTGTCGCTGTTGTTCGTGTTCCTGATTCTGGCGGCGCTTTATGAAAGCTGGTCGCTGCCTTTCAGCGTACTGCTCAGCACGCCGGTGGCGGTCTTTGGAGCGTTTGCAGTGCTGTGGCTGCGCCGAACTTTGCTCAGCGTTTTCCTGCCGCCCTACTTGGTGCAGATTGAAAGCGACATCTTTTCGCAGATCGGCTTAATCATGCTGATCGGCCTGGCGGCGAAGAACGCGATTTTGATCGTCGAGTTTGCCAAGGAACAGTATGAACACGGAAAACCGCTGGCCGACGCCGCGCTCGAAGGCGCGAGGCTGCGGCTGCGACCGATCCTGATGACATCGTTCGCGTTTATCCTCGGCTGCGTTCCACTCTGGACAGCAAGCGGGGCAGGTTCGGTAGCCCGGCGGATCATGGGGACGGCCGTGATCGGCGGGATGCTCGCTGCCAGCGCGATCGGGATCTTTTTCATACCGGGTATCTTTTATATGGTCGAGAAATGGTCGGGCGCTGGCAAGGAACCTGCATCCGGCATTTTGCCCGCTGCGCCTTCACCCGCGCCCGGAGACTGAAGCAGGTCAATTGAACGACTTGGAAATCAAACGGAGTTTGCGCAATTATGAAGATCGCGAAATTGCTTAGCGCGGCGCTGCTCTCGGGCATGCTGGCGGGTTGCATGGTCGGGCCAAAGTATCATCGCCCAGCCGTTCAGACTCCGAATTCTTTTCGAGATCTGGCAGACAACCCTCAGGTTCAGGCGCAGACTGCCTCATACGCTGATCTGCCGTGGTGGCAGGTATTTCAGGATCCGAAGCTGCAGGAGCTGGTTCGCACCGCATTAAAGCAGAACTACGATTTGCAACTCGCGACGGAACGCATCAACGCTGCCCGTTCGCAGCTTGCGATTACTCGTTCGAGCTTGTTCCCCCAAGTATCGGGCAATGCCGATTTCAGCGGCGGGAAAGAACATGTCATCCAGTCCCATTACAACTTCCTGACCTTGACGGCCGACGCCGCGTTCCAGTTGGATTTCTTCGGCCGTTTGCGCCGTGCCAACGAAGCGGCCCGTGCCCAACTGCTGGCCACCGAAGATGCGCGCCAGGTTGTCGCATTAACCCTCGTCAGCGATCTTGCGAGCGACTATTTCACGCTGCTGCAACTCGATCTGCAACTCGCGATCACTCGTGATACGGTCAAGACCCAGACCGATTCGGTCAAACTTACCCAGCTGCGGCTCGACCACGGCGTTGCCACCAAGTTGGATGTGCTTCAAGCCCAACAGGTGCTGGATACCGCCAATGCGGCGATCCCGGACCTGGAGCGACAAATTGCTCAGGAAGAAGATGCCATCAGCATCCTGCTCGGCAATTACCCACAAGACATCGCACGCGGGATTCCGCTCGTCGAGCAAACCCTCCCGCCTGAAGTTCCGCCCGGCCTTCCATCTTCGATCATCGAGCGCCGGCCCGATATTCGAGAGGCGGAACAGATCTTGGTTGCTGCGAACGCCGACATCGGAGTCGCCAAAGCGCAGTTCTTTCCGCAAATCTCGCTGACCGGCTCGGGAGGCGGTTCTTTCGGTCGCAGCAGCACCTTCTCAAGCCTCATGACAACGCAGCTTGGCATCTGGTCCTATGGCGCGCAGGTGAGCCAGCCAATCTTTACCGGAGGCGCGCTGAAAGGGAATTTGCATCTGGCAGAGTCTCAACACCAACAGGCTTTGATCACTTACAAGGAAGCGATCCAGCACTCTTTTGGAGAAGTCTCAGACGCGCTCATCGGCTACGAGAAGCTTCATCAGGTCCGGACACGCCAGCAGGATTCGGTGGCCGATCTCCAGGAAACTGTCCGCATTTCCACGCTTCGCTACAAGGGCGGCACGACGACATACCTCGAAGTACTCGACGGACAGCGCTCGCTTTACGGCGCCGAACTGACGCTCGCAGCGGCACGGGGAGATGAATATCGCAGCTTGGTCCAGCTGTATAAAGCGCTTGGTGGAGGCTGGCAACAGTAAAATCTTCGGCCAGTCCAGGAGATAGTCTATCGAGCGCGGGTGTTTGACTGCCGCGAAGCGGCAGCGGGGACAATGAATAATGACGACGATGCGCGAATACCGATGTGAAATCTGCGGAATTGTGGACACTCGTCCCATCCACTGGTTCGTTATACAGTGCGGGGACTCGCAGCTCACGGTTCATCGCTGGAATTCAGAGGCCGCGAACGCAGTTGGCGCCCGGCATTACTGCGGCGAAGCCCACGCCGAGGTATACATCAGCCGGTGGTTCGATTCGATCTGCTCGCCGCCCAAACCCAATTTCAACCTGCCCTCGCCAGCCAAATGAAACGCCGATTGTAAAGCGTACAAGGGAGCCCACGTATCAGGCGATGGCGCCCATTGACCCGACTGGCTGCCTGCCATCTCAGGTAAACTGTTCGTAGCTGTCTTCGTCTCAGCCAGTCTTTGCCAATGATCAACGGTAAACGTATCGCAGTTGTCATGCCCGCCTACAACGCGGAGAAGACTCTCCAGGCCACGGTAGGAGAGTTGCCCGAGCTCGCCGACATTCGCATTCTGGTCGACGATCATAGCCGCGACCGTACCGTCGATCTCGCGCGCGAGCTCGGCCTGTTGGTCTTCCAACATGACCGCAACTACGGCTACGGACGCAACCAGCAAACCTGCTATCGCGAAGCTCTGACCGCCGGCGCGGACGTAGTCATCATGCTGCATCCCGACTATCAGTACACGCCACTGCTGATCACGGCGATGGCCAGCATGGTGGCCTACGATGTGTACGACGTGGTGCTGGGCTCGCGCATCATCGGAGGCCGCGCCCTGCTCGGCGGCATGCCGGTTTACAAATACATTGCCAACCGCCTGCTCACCGCTTTCGAAAATCTGTTTCTGGGCGTGAAACTTTCCGAGTACCACACCGGATACCGTGCCTTCGGCCGCAAGGTGCTCACCCAGCTGCCGCTGCTGGAGAACTCCGACGACTTCGTCTTCGACAATCAGATGCTGGCGCAATGCGTGCACTTCGGTTTCCGCATCGGAGAAGTCTCCTGCCCCACGAAGTATTTCGAAGAGGCCTCCTCCATCAATTTTCGACGCAGCGTGAGGTACGGTTTCGGGGTGCTGGCTACGACCTTGCAATTTGCGTTGCAGAGGATCGGCCTGGCTCATCTGCCGCGCTTCAGCGACAAAGGGCGCAGACTGGAAGCGGGTGGCGAAACCTACTACGCAGCTCGCTCCGAGACAGCGCGTCCGGCCTAATTCCCCGTGGCCCACGACCAGCATCCTGTGCGCACACAATTCTTCACCGGAGAACACATGCTCACCAACATGAAGAACATGGCGCGGCTGCTTGGGTTGACCGCGCTTGCCATGCTGGTGCAGGGCTACCACCCCGGCCTGGAGGACGACGCGTATTACCTGGCGGCAATCAAAAACAATCTGAACCCAGCCTTGTTTCCCCACGACGCAGATTTTTTCCGCGTTCTGTTTCAGGCCACCGCCTTTGACAAGCTGATCGCACTCTCCATTCGCTGGACTCACATCCCGCTGGCCTGGGGACTTTTCTTCTGGCAGTGTGCCGCGATTTTTCTGATGCTCTGGGGATGTTTGCGAATCGCCCAGCGATGTTTCGACCAGGAATATGAGCAGTGGGCCGCGGTCGCCATGGTGGCCGCCTTGCTCACGCTTCCGGTTGCGGGCACAGGCCTCAGTCTGAGCGACCAGCACCTGCATCCGCGCGCGTTGGCCACGGCTCTGATTTTGGCCGCGATCGTCGCCGTGATCGACGGCAAGAGGGTGCTGGCCGGCGTGCTGCTGCTGGCGGCTTTTCCGCTTCACCTCAACATGACGCCGTTCGGCGTTTCCTACTGCGTGTTCTTGGCCTGGAATCCGAAAAAAATAGAGCAACAGCATACCGCCGTGCTCGCCACGCTGCTCCTCCCGTTGGGCTGGATGTTCGAGCCTGCGACGGATGCATGGCGGCAGGCGGAGGCCACTCGAGATTTTTATTTCCTGGCGCGCTGGCATTGGTATGAATGGTTGGGTGTAGTCGGCCCGCTGGCGCTGCTGTGGTGGTTTCGTGCGCTCGCGCTCGGCCGGAGATCCACGGTCATGGCATGGATGGCCGAGCGCATGGTGTACTTTGGCGTCTTCCAGCTGGCGGTCGCGCTGATTCTGATGCTGCCCCCTCCGCTGGAACGTTTTCGCTCGCTCGAGCCGATGCGCTTCCTGCATCTGGTGTATCTCCTGTTCGTGTTGTTGTCGGGAGGATTGCTGGCGCGCTACCTGCTCAAGCGGCACGTGCTGCGCTGGTTGCTGCTGTTTGTGCCGCTCAGCGCCGGAATGTTTTATGCGCAGCGCCAGCTCTACCCTGGGACCGTCCATCTGGAACTACCGGGCCGGCCTTCAGGCAACGACTGGGTGGAGGCGTTCCGCTGGATCAGCCAGAACACGCCCGTGAACAGCGAGTTCGCGCTCGATCCGCAATACATGGAAATGCAAGGAGAGGACTATCACGGATTTCGCGCTCTGGCCGAGCGCAGCGTGTTGGCCGACGCGCTGAAGGACCCGTGCATCGTCGTGCGCGTGCCGAGCCTGGGTCCGCGCTGGCTTCGCGAAATGGGTGCGCAACGCGGGTGGCGCGACTTTCAGAAGCCGGATTTCCAGCGTCTCAAGTCGCAGTTCGGAGTGGACTGGGTGGTGCTGACGAATCCGCCGGTAGCAGGGATGACTTGTCCTTACAGCAATCGACGCGTCTCAGTCTGCCGGGTGGAGTGAAGCGCGAACCTTGGGTTCCAGTTCGGCGAGCAACGATTCCGCCCTGGGTGTAAGAGGCTCGTCAAAGCCCAGAGTTTCCCGCACAAAATAAAGCGGGCGGCGTTTGTTCTCACTGTAGGTTCGTCCAAGATATTCCCCGAGGATTCCCAGGCACAATAACTGCGCGCCCCCGAGAAGCAGCACGACCAGCACGACCCATCCCCAGGGCGCCATCCATTGGCCGTTGATTAGCCCAAAGCCGGCCGCAGTCACGGCTCCCAGCAAGGCCAGCGCGGAGGAGGCGACACCGATCGCAGTCGCAAGCCGCAGCGGCGCGATCGAGAACGACAGAATGCCGTCAACCGCAAAGCGCGCCATCCGCCACAGCGTGTACTTCGAATCCCCGGCGTGACGGGGGGCGCGATCATAGGCCACCGATTCTTGCCGGAATCCCACCCAACTCACCATGCCGCGCATGAAACGATCGCACTCGGGCATCGACAGCAGGGCGTCCACTACCTTGCGATCCAGAAGCCGGAAATCCCCCGAGTCCAGCGGGATCGCGACGTCCGAGAGGCGATTGATGAATCGGTAGAACAATTTCGCGGTCAGAGTTTTGAAAGCCGTTTCGCCTTCGCGATTTTGACGGGTGCCGTACACCACATCGCAGCCTTGCTTCCAAAGATCCACCATTTCGCAGATGACCTCGGGAGGGTCCTGGAGATCGGCGTCGATCAGAACGACGGCTGCGCCTCGCGCGTACTCCAACCCCGCGCTGATCGCCACCTGATGGCCGAAATTTCTGGAGAGCCGAACCACGCGGATGCGCGGATCGGACCCATGAAGCTCGGTCAGGAGGCGGGCAGTGTTATCCCGGCTCCCGTCATCGACGTAAATGATCTCGAATGGCCGGCCAATGACTTCCAGGCTGACGATCAGACGCCGTGTAGTTTCTGGCAGCACCGCATCTTCATTGAAGCAAGGAACAACAACCGAGATCTCGGGCTTCGGCCCGAACGATCCAAAGCGCATTCAGAAACTCCCGACGGCGAGAGAATTTACAGGTGATCCTTATGATACGCTAACGGGTCCCGAATCCCTAGACAAAACAACCCTTACTTCAACCTGCAACTGGTGTCTTTCTCGGTAACGAGGTCGATAACGAGGTCGGTAACGGGCGGGGCGACCATCCAAAATGACCGAAACGCAGGACACAAAAGGTGGACTGGCCGCCTATTGGCCAATGGTGATTGCCGGGCTGGTGGTGCGCCTGGCGGTTATTCCATTCCTGTATCACGACTGGCTCGATCCTTTTGTGGTGGAACACTGGGCCTTCGGTCGCGTCGCCCGCTCGCTGGTGGCGGGGCACGGCTTCGGAAACGTGTTTGCGGATACCGGGCCGACCGCTGTTCTCTCTCCTGTCTATGCATATCTGCTGGCAGGAATTTTCCGGCTGTTTGGATCGAACACGCCCGCGTCGGTCGTGACCGCGCTGGCGATCAACAGCCTGTTCTCGGCGCTCACGTGCGTTCCAGTTTTTCTGCTGTCACGCCGCTGTTTTGGCGATCGGGTCGCGAAGTGGGCGGGATGGCTCTGGGCGTTTTCGCCCTATGGAGTTTATTACGGCGCCGACTGGGCGTGGTCCACATGTCTGCTCACGCTGCTGCTCTGCTGGCTTTTTCTCATGGCGCTGGAACTCGAGAATTCCGGGCGCATTCTGAGCTGGATTAGTTTTGGCCTGCTCTGCGGCGTGTCCGCCCTCACCGAACCGGTTGCGCTTTCCGTACTGCCGTTCCTGGGTGCATGGACCTGCTACCGGCGCTACCGGCAGGGTCTCCGTTGGGCGATGCCCGGCGTGGCTTCGTCGCTGGCGTTCGTCGCGGTCCTTTCGCCTTGGATCGTTCGCAACTACGAGATTTTCCGTCAGTTCATTCCTGTGCGCAGCGGCCTCGGGCTCGAGCTGTATATCGGCAACAACGGTTATTCAGCGCGCTGGGTGAACAGCGCCCTGCATCCCAATCACAATGACGCCGAACTGGAGGAATACGAGAAGTCCGGCGAAGTCGCCTACATGGCGCACAAGCGGCAGCAGGCGCTCGAGTACATCCGCGCGCATCCCGGCTGGTATGTCCGCATGACGCTGCGACGCGTGCTGTATATATGGACCGGGTATTGGAGTCTGGATCGTGCTTACCTGAAGGATGAGCCGCTGGATCCCCCCAACATCCTGGTCGCTACCACGTTTTCGGTTCTAGGGCTGCTGGGCCTGCGTCGCGTGCGGCGGCTGGACTGGTCTCTGGCCGTCCGCTTTGCTATTGTGCTGGCCTGCTTCCCGCTGGTCTATTACTTGACGCATCCGGAGACCTACTACTTTCGTCCCGTCGATCCGCTCCTTGTGATCCTCACGGCCGTCGCCGTGGCCGGGCGGAAGTTGCGAAAGGTTGCAGAGTAGCGCCGGCATCCTGCCGGCTGTCGCTGGGGCGTCTCGCCCGCGGAGCCGTACCGCCGGACAGCCGCCGGGCCGGCGGCGCTACAATTGCAGCCTCGCGCGCGTGGGGTTTAACATCTAACTGGCGATGGCGAACGCAACCGCTTTATCTCTCGACACTCAGCGCCGCTTCACGATTGGATTCAACGAAGTCCTGAGCTTCGCCTACGATTCCTTCTGCAGCAACAAATTGCAATTCATACTCACGTCTCTGGCCATGGCCGTGGCCACGGCCTCGGTGATCCTGGTGGCGACAATCGGCCTGACGGGAAAGCAATACATCCTGCGCCAGCTGCAATCCATTGGCACCAACATGATTTATGCCGACTACCAGGGCGGAGCGCAGCGCATCGATTCCACGCCCGATCCCATCATGGCCGAAGATGTGCAGGCGGTGCGCGAGCAGGTCTCGAGCGTCGTGGCAGCTTCGCCCACGGTGAACTTGGGAGATCGCATCGACGTGGGCGGCGGCAAGCAGAGCGATATCCTTGTCATCGGCGTGGACCCTGAGTATCTCCGGGTGCGTAACCTGAAGGTTCTGGCTGGCCGCTTTTTCGATAACGAAGATTCCTCCGGCCGCAATAAGGTCGCCGTCATCACCGAAAAGCTGGCGCAGAAACTCTACGGGTCGACTCCGGTGGCGGTTGGCCACATCATCAAGCTGAGCGGTGGACTTCCATTCACGATTGTGGGCGTGTTCAAGGAGAGTGTAGACACCTTCGGGCAGTCCGAGATTCAGGAAGACACCATGCTGATCCCGTACACGGTCAGCCGTTTCTTCAAGCCCACAGCCATGGTGAATGAAATTTACATTTCGGTGGCCACGGCGCAGGACGTGGTCCCGGCGACCGCTGCCATCAAGCGCGTGCTGCAATCGCGGCATCGTCCTGAGTCGGTTTACAGTGTGCAGAACCTGAACCAGCTTCTCACCGTGGCGGGAAAAATTGCCGATGCGCTGACGCTGATCCTGATGCTGGTCGCATTCGTCACGTTACTGGTGAGCGGCATCGGCATCATGAACATCATGCTGGCAACGGTGACCTCGCGCATCCGCGAGATTGGGATTCGCAAAGCCATCGGCGCCACCAACCGCGCCATCCGCTTCCAGTTTCTGGCGGAAGCCATTCTGATCTCGCTGGCCGGAGGCGTCGTCGGTATCGTGGTCGGACTTGCCATTCCGTGGTCGGTGCGCTTCTTCACCGACTACCGCGTGCCGGTCTCTGGCCTGTCGGCCATCATCGCCATCGTGGTGTCGTCGATCGTCGGGATCATTTTCGGCACCGTCCCGGCCACCCGCGCGTCGCAGCTCGACCCGGTCGAAAGTTTGCGCCACGAGTGACCCGGGGCCTCGCAACGGTTTACTCGGGAGGAAGTATCGAGTCAGATTTCACCCTGGAGGGCGGCCCTCTGTTCCGCCCTCCAGGGTGTTCCGTCGAACAAACCTAGGGTTGGTAGATCTGCACGCTATTGATGGTGGCTCCCGTGAAACTCGATTGACCGCCGATGCAATACAGCAGACTGTTGCCCACGACGGACCCTTGCCACACCGCCGCCGTCGGCATCGCAGCCTGAGTCGTCCACTTCTTCGAGGAGGCGCTGTAGGACGAGTTTGTGGCCGTGGCGGCGCCGCCGAAGATCAACCCTCCCGCTACATACAGTTGCGAAGACAACACGCCGTAACAACTCGCATTTCGCGGGGTGGGGTCTGCCGTCAGCGAACTCCAGGTGTTCGTCGAGACGACATAGCCCTCGTTGTCGCCCGTGTCCCCCGAGGCGGTGAAGCCGTCCGCTGCCACAATCGTAGTTCCCATCAGCCCTGCCGCCGGCTCCGACTTTCCCGTCAGCAATGGTGCTTCAACGGTCCAGGTGTTGGTCGACGGAACAAATTTCTCGACTGTATTCAGCCTCGCGGTCGATCCGTTCCCGCCGATTACGTAAATCGCGGTGCCGTCCACCACCGCCGCCGTGCTTCCACGAGCCGTAGGCATCGCCGTTTTCGTGGTCCACGTGTTGGTCGCTGGGCTATAGGCCTGAACCAGATTGCTTGGAGTCGCGCTGGCGCCTTCGTAACCGCCGATCACGTACAAGACGCCACTCAACACAGCACTGGCCGGTGCAAATACCGGTGTCGGGATCGACGCCCCAGTCGTCCACTTGTTAGTCGCAGGGCTATAAACTTGATTATTAGTGACCGGCGCCCCGCCGTAGGTCGTAATGCCACTGACCAGATAGATCTTGCCACTGATCAATCCCGTGGCAGCACCAGCCACCGCAACCGGCATCGCAGCCCCGTTGCTCCACGAGTTGTGCACGATAAAGGTCTTGGTGCTGGTAAGCGTGGTCGTCCCGGTGGTGACGGTCACATAGCCGTCGATCGCTCCCGCAGGCACCGTAGCGGTGATGTAAGTGGTTCCCGCGAGCGTGACCGTGGTAGCCGGCACGCCACCGAACTTCACGACCGACGAACTGTCGAATCCCTGCCCCATAATTCCGATCTGTGTGCCGGCCTTGCCGGAGGTGGGGAACACGGTGATGAACGGTTTCAAGCCCACGTTTAAGCTGAAGAAAACGCCGTTGCCGTGGGCCCCGCCGTTGGTCGTCACTCCATAAAGCAAGCCGTCTGTGCTTTCCATAACGTACTGCGCGGGGTTGCAGCCATGCGTGTTGTCAAAGTTGTAGAGGACACTGAATACGCCCGCTGGAGTGAGTTTGAAGATGGTCCCACAGCTGGCGCTCCCGCCCTGCACCGCGACGCCATAGAAATTGCCGTCCGTGGCCAGCGTAAGCACGCTAGGCTGCTTGCCGTCGCTTCCTCCATTCAAACTGTGCAGAAGCGTGAACGTCCCCGACGAGGTGATCTTGTAAACCACACCTGCGTTGCTGGCGCCGCCTTGCTCTGCCGCTCCGTAAAATGTCCCATTCGCCGCCTGAACCATTCCCGGCGCCCCAATATTCCCATCCGCGCCCGTAAAGTTGTGCAGGACCGTAAAGCTGCCGCTGGGCGTCATCTTAAACAGCGTTCCGAACCCGTTCGCCCCGCCAGCATTCATTCCACCGTAAAAGTTCCCATCGCTGCCTTGGCTGAGCTGTCCGCCCGAAGCCCCGTCCGTGTTGTTCAGCGTGTGCAATGTCTTGAACACTCCGGACGACGAGACCTTATAGATCGTGTCTGGGGCCGTATTCGTGGTGCCATAAAAATTCCCATCTGTACCCAGTACCAGCGCGTTGGCCGGATTGATTCCATCTCCGGTATTGGTGAAATTGTGTAGCGCTGTCTGGATTCCCGCCGTCGTGACTTTGAACGTGATCCCTTGGTTCGAAGTGCCGCCGTTCCAGGTTTCGCCATAGAGATCGCCATCATTGCCGAGCGTCACGCCGCCAAGCGCGTTCGCCCCGTCCGTTCCGTCGAAGCTCAGCAGAACAGAGACGGTTCCGCTTGGCGTCATCTTCGCGACCGCACCGTTCCCCGTTCCTCCAGAGTTGGACTCGCCATAGAGGTTGCCGTCCCGTCCCTGGGCTAGCTTCGTCAGTTGGAAGTTGTACGGGTCTCCGGCGCTGGCGTTGAAGTCGTGCAAGTCGGTGTAGGTTTGAGCTTGGGCGGGAATAGCCGCCACGGCGAGCATCACTACGATCAGAGCGGCCACAAACGCTGCGAGCTCGCGAGAGGAATTCAGACAGGCAGGCATCATCGAGGATTCTCCTCAACAGTCATTGGTTTCAAGGTTCCAGGGGCCTGGCATGATCGGCGGCGACCCCCTGGAATGGGCTGGCGGATCACGTTCGGCCTGCCAATATTGGGGTAAACCTTCCGCTATGGCAACAGGAGTTACCGGACACAATCAGACATTTCACGACAAATGCGGGCATGGGGCGCAAACCGCGGGTGCCAATCGTCTTTGAAGTGAAGATCGCTGATCCCAGGGCCACTGAGGCCCTAATCTGGCACGTTCCGGCGGTGAAGACCGCCCGAAAGTGGGCTAGCAGATTGGTTCCTGCTCGCCTATACTGGGGCGCGTCAGCCCTTCAGTTAGTAAGGTATTTACCCGACACACCCGGCCCCTGCACGACCGCGAAAAATGTCAGCGAGCAACCCATCTACTGGCAAGCGCCTGGATTCCTGGAAAGAGATCGCGGCTTTTTTTGGCCGCGACGAGCGCACGGTCAATCGTTGGGAGAAACTCGGCCTGCCGGTTCACCGTCTGCCGGGAACCAAAGGCCGGGTCTACGCCTATACCGCGGAACTCTCGGCCTGGCTGGCCGCGCCTAAGAATGGCGCCGCCTTAGGTGACGAGATGCCAGCAGGTTTGCCGGCCCCGTCCCCGGGACTGACGATCGTCGGCGGGCGAGGAAGCGTCGCTGCCTCCATACCTCTCGAACACCCGTCGGGCGAACAAGTCAGGGCGAATTCCGCGGGGCGCCGGCGGAAGACGATCCGGCTGGCAGTCGCCGCAATCCTGGGCGTGGGCGCTCTGGCTGTGGTCCTTCTTCCTCCCCGGGCAAACCGTAGTCCCAAGACGGGGGGCCATTCGGTTCCAGTGCAACCCTCACCTGGCGGCGCGGTCTTGGCCTCGACGACGACCCACGATCCCGAAGCCGAACAGCTTTACCTGAAGGGCAGGTATTACTGGAACAAGCGCACACCCGACGATTTGAACAAGGCGTTGGACTATTTCATGCAGGCGGTCGTGCATGATCCCAACTACGCGCAGGCATACGTGGGGTTGGCGGATTGCTACAACCTGATGCGGGAATACACGCTGCTGCCTTCGAGCGAGGCGTATCCCCGGGCCCTGGCGGCGGCGAAAAAAGCCGTAGAACTGGACGATCAGTCTTCCGAAGCCCACGCCTCGCTGGCTTTCGCGTCGTTCTTTGGGATGTGGGACCTGGCGACGGGGGAGCGGGAGTTTCGCCGGGCCATCGATCTCAATCCCAATAGCCCGGTACCGCATCACTGGTATGCCAACGCGCTGCTGGTTCTGCACCGGTATCCTGAGGCGCTGGTGGAGATTGACCGGGCGCAAGCGCTCGACCCATCTTCGAGCGCGATCCTGGCCGACAAAGGAAACGTCCTTGAAGTAGCCGGCAGGATGGACGAGGCGCGCAGCCTGCTGAAACAGATGGAGAAGAGGGAGCCGAGCTTTCGCTCTCCTCACCTTTACTTGAGCTACGTCTACTTAAGGACGCGGGATTACCCCAACTTCGTAGCTGAGTTGCGGAACGATGCTCAGTTAGTGCATGACGATTCCGCGCTTGCCATCGCGACCGCTGCCGAAAAGGGCTTCGCCGCGGGCAAATCGAAAGGCATGTTCGAAGCCATGCTCAAGGTTCAGGAGAAACTCTATGCTCAGCAATCGGTTTCGCCCACTGCCGTTGCTTTGACCGAGGTGTTGCTGGGGAATAAGAGTGAGGCGCTGCGATACTTACAGGCCGCCTACGATCAGCGCGACGGCGCGGTGCTCTTTGTCGATACCGACCCGGCATTCAAGAGCCTGGACAACGAACCCGCCTACCGCGACCTGCTCGCCCGGATGAACCTTCCACTACAGGCCGCACAGTAGCTGCCGCGGACGTCAATTTCACTTGCGCTTGGACATCAGCATCAGAGTGTAGTCGTCAAGGTCGATCAGGGCTTCATCGCTGACCGCCTTGAGCCGTTCGCGTCGTTTCTGCCGCAACGCTGCCTCGGTTGAATTCGCGGCTTGGGATCGCTCCTTCGATCCAATCTTGTTTTTGCTGCCCGCGAGCTGCTTGGCGTAAGTTTGGGATGCGGATGGCTTGCTGGCGTCGCCCGCAAATTCGGAGATGGCCTGGTCCGCGGCATCGGTCTGGGCATACCAGAGCAACATCAGCAGGCTCTGTTGCGCAGTTGGATCATGCTCGGTTTTCAGGCGATCCAGCGCAGGTTGCAGCCAGTAGTCCGGATCGGCGGGCAGCAGCATATAAATGAGGACGTAGTTCTGCCCGAGCGTCAGGACATGTTGTGGAATAAATACTTTGAACTTGGGCTGCTCGAGGATGTGGAATGCGGCTGCCGTCGTGTTCTCGTTCAGGGTCGCCAGGCGGTGCACCTGCAGGAAGTAGTCTTTCTGCTGCACGTCGCGCAGGTCGGAGCGCGACATGGCAGCCAGCGCGGCCTTGCGATCCGCCGGAGTATCGGAGAGGCTCAGCAGCAACGCGCTCCCGTCGTAAAGAAAGAATGGCGGGTTGTTGAAATCGCCAAGCTCCTGGCGAAGCGCGGGGACATACAGCGACGGCTGTGCTTTTGCCTTCGTCCAGAACTGATCGAGGACGGCCGACTTGGCTGTGATTTCCGTACTGCTGAGCAGGTGAGGCTGGAAATTGTACGTCTGCTGAATCTGTTGGTGGATGGCAGCAGACTGACCTAAGGCTGAGATTGCGAGCAGCAGCAGGGAAACGAAGCCACCGACAGCGCGGCGTTTCATCCCGCCATTCTACATTGGTGGGAACTGAGCCGGCTCAAGCGGCAGCATGGGTGCCCTAGAGACCACAAAGCCGGGCTGGTTGGCCCGGCTGTTTTACTGTGGAACTGGTTCGTTCGGTCTTGTTTCGATCGGCGATCCAGGATGTCAAAATCCCCAGGATGTTGTTTCGATCTCCGCGACTTCCAACCCACGACAGCTTGTTTTCTCACGCAGTTGGGAAGGGCCGGATCTCACAATGCGCCGCGGGGTCACCGGCCCGCGCCGCATGAAACACTTACATCACCATTGCCAGGTTTTCCAACTCATGCACCAGGACTGGCATGGCGCATCCGGCCATCTCGACGCGGCCTGCCGCGTCCAAAGCTGCCTTGGGCGAAACCCCATAGCCACGGCCCATCAGAAACACCTGGAGCAGTTCAGCGGCTTCGTAGGAGTCGATCATCCCACCCTGGAGCAGATCGTTCCTGAGAGCTGCCAGCTCGGTCATGGTGAATCTGTCTTTGTCGTTCATCTTCCCGTTCGTCATAGTTTTATTCGTCATGGCCGTCATCACCTCCGACTCCGACCTGTTACGCCTTTGCCGTATTAGACTCATCGGCAGCTGTGATAGTTGCATGCAATTCTGCTGCCGAAATTGCCCTACTTTTCCTATTACGGTCCCCAGGCCCATCTGGATTCATTTAACCCCTGTGGATATCGAAAGTTGCGGTCAGACGGGAAATCGGCTCCCGCCTCCGGAAGTGCCCTTCGTACCCATCCAGTAATCTCAAAACTGACACAATGTGTCGTTCCCTGACGGTCCGCCAACAAAGAACGGCGCTCTGTCCCAGTTTGCGAAAGGGTTCCAGAAAAACCCGCGTCTTGGCGGCGGCGCTTCCGCCAAATCGTCGCACAGCTCGAAGCCCGAGCCAGTTCAGAAGACGTCCTCGGATAGAATGGGCAACTCTGATCTAGATCGATGCGGTCGTCACCAGCTTCAATGGCAAATGGATGGGTATGAAAGTCCTGAAAAAAGCCCTTCTCTTGCTTCTTGTGGTTGTCCTGGCAGGTGCCGTGTGTGGTGTGCTGCTGGTGCGGCGGGGCTTCCGCGCTACCGCGGAGCCCTCGGCGTGGGAATCCGTGGTGGCCCGAACCATGCGAAATCTGGCCATCCCCGCCCACGAACGCCGCGCCAAAAATCCCTTGGGGGCAACTTCGGACAGCGCGCGGGAGGGCCGGGAAGCGTTCCTGACCCAGTGCGCGGCATGTCATGGAATTGACGGCAGCGGGATGACACCCATGGGGCTGAATCTTTATCCCAGGGTGCCCGACCTGCGAGCAGCGGCAACCCAGGATCTCACCGACGGCGAAATCCACTACATCGTCGAGAACGGAGTCCAACTGACCGGAATGCCGGCCTGGAGCAGGCCGCACATGGAATCGTCCGCGAACAGTTGGAAGCTGGTGGTCTTCGTCCGCAGCCTGCGTCCGCTCGCTCCGGGAGAGCGGGCGCAACAGATGGCGAACGCGGCCTCGGCCCACTATGTCGGCTCGCAGTCCTGTGAGAAATGCCACGCGGAGATTTATACCCGCTGGAAGAAGACGCCCATGGCGAACGTGGTCCGGGATCCACGAGTGCATCCCGATGCCATCATCCCCAACCTCGCCACGAACACCGTCGCTAAGTTCGGTGCCGATCAGGTTGCCTTCGTCTATGGCAGCCTGTGGAAGCAACGCTATTTCACCAAGGTCGGCGATGATTATTTCCCTCTACCCGCACAGTGGGACGTTGGCAATCGTGTGTGGCGTCCGTATCTGGTCCCCAAGGGCGGAGACTGGTGGACGACCGTGTACCCTGCCGACAATATGCAACGGCCCACTGGCCCGTTGTGCGATGGCTGCCATTCCGTCGATTACAACATCCAGACCAAGCAGGTGGCGGAATGGAATGTGGGGTGTGAGCGTTGCCATGGACCGGGCAGTGAGCACGTTGCCCATCCCACGCGCGGCGACATTCTCAACCCGGCGCACCTCGATGATGTGGCTGCCAATTCGGCCGCCGATGTGGCCGCCAACGATACGTGCATCCAGTGCCACTCCCAGGGACAGCCTTTGAAAAACCCGATCGAGGGAAAGTATTACGACTGGCCGGTCGGCTACCGCGTCGGTCTAAGACTGCAGGATTACTGGAAACTCGAGGACTGCACGCTGGGTGAAACTACGTTCTATTTCTTTCCCGATTGCACCGCTCACAAGAATCGCATGCAGGGCAACGATTTCGCGCAGAGCGTCATGTACCGCCACGGAATCACTTGCGCTTCATGCCATGACGTGCACGGTACGGAAAACTATGCCCAGCTCAGAAAGCCCGCGAACGAGATTTGCCTGGATTGTCACGGGCCCTCGTCCGCGAATGGTCCGCACACGGTCACGCTAGAGCAGCACACACATCACAAAGGGGAAAGCACCGGAAGCCAGTGCGTCGCCTGCCATATGCCAGCGATCGAAACGGAGGGCGTTCCGGGCACGTTTGTGCATGCCCATACGTTCCGCTTCATCTCCCCGGCCATGACCGACAAATACAAAGTCCCCAATCCCTGCACTACCTGCCATACCGACAAATCCACGGCATGGGCTGAAGACGCCATGAGCCGGTGGCCCGAGCGGTCGCCCTGGAGCCTTCGCTAGCAGGTTGGTTGGGTGCTGGTGTCGCGTTTACGACGCTTTGGCCGACCCGGTTTCAGCTGCCGCCACGGTGTCGTAAAACTGGAAGAACTGTTCGACGTGCGTCACCTGCATGGTGTTGCGGACCCGCTGAGTGACGCCCACCAGCGCCAGGCGTCGGCCGTCTTTCTGATGGTTGACATAGGCGCCCACCAGCGCACCTATGCCGGCGGAATCAATGTAGGGAACCTGGGTCAGGTCGAGGATGAGGGTGGGCGAAGTGCTGCCCCGCACCATGGACTGAAACGCAAAGAAATTGGAGAGGAGGACGGGGCCGTTCAGGCGCAACACCCGCTCGCCGGCTGGTATCCCGCTGACGTCTTCGATCTGCAAAGGCTCCTGAGGCATCCGCACATCGTATTACGGGAATGTGAATATTGTGTTAAAGGACGGCAACTGGCGTCTTAATCCAGCGTTAAATCGCCCCGCGCTAAGGCTCGACCGTGGCCTCATCGACCAGCATGATGGGGATATCGTCCTTGACTGCATAGACCCGATGACACTTCGTACACTTCAAACTCTCGGGGGTTGGGCGGTAATCGAGCGCCTGCTTGCAGGCGGGACAAACGAGAATTTCGAGCAGCTCCTTGGGAATCATGACCTGAGAATTGTACGACAACCGCACTCCGCCTACTCGGCAGTGTAAGATTTTAGAGCGGCAGCCGGAAGGCGAGCGCCGGAATCCCAAACCCATGCCAGCTACCATCCTCGACGGAACCAGGATCGCGCAAGAAATCCGCAGCGAAGTCGCGGCGGAAGTGAAAACCATGGCAGCGGCGGGAGTGCGTCCCGGGCTGGCCGTCGTGCTCGTCGGACATAACCCGGCATCCGAGATATACGTGCGCGGCAAGGTCAAAGCCTGTCAGGAAGTCGGTCTCTACAGTGAGCAGCTGACGCCACCTGAATCGGCCACCACGGCGGAACTGCTGGCCGTGATCGAAGACCTCAACCGCCGCGACGATATTGACGGGATCCTGGTGCAATTGCCGCTTCCAGCCCAGGTCGATGCGAAGAAGGTTCTGATGGCCGTCGATCCGGCTAAGGATGTCGATGGATTCCATCCCGTCAACGTCGGGTTCCTTTCGACGCAGCGTCCGGGCCTGGTGCCGTGCACGCCCGCGGGAGTCCTCGAGATTCTGAAGCGCAGCAATATCCCGATCGCCGGCCGCGAAGCCGTGGTCGTGGGACGCAGCGACATTGTAGGCAAGCCCGCCGCCATGCTGCTGCTCAACGCCAACGCCACTGTGACCGTGTGCCATTCGAAAACGCATGACCTGCCCAGAGTGTGTCGGCGGGCCGACATTCTGGTGGCCGCGATTGGACGCGCTGGGATGATCACGCGGGATTTCGTGAAACCTGGCGCGACCGTGATCGACGTGGGCATGAACACGGTCACTGATCCGGCCGAGTTCCAGCGCTTTTTCTCGGGTAATAGCAAAAGGGAAGAGAACTTCCGCAAGAAAGGGTCGACCCTGATCGGCGACGTGCATCCCGAAGTCGCCGAGATTGCCGGGGCACTCACGCCGGTGCCCGGAGGAGTAGGCCCGCTGACCATCGCCATGCTGATGTTCAACACCGTGAAGGCCGCGAAGATGCGGCGGGGAAGCCGCGTCCCGGAGCTGTCGCGTGCTTAGGACTAACCACAGAGGACACGGGAGACGCAGAGAAATCTTGGATTCCTCCGTGCCCTCTGTGACCTCTGTGGTGAGACTCCTCTTGGGATTCGCATGCTGAAAGTCGGCCTCACCGGTGGGATTGCCGCCGGCAAGTCAGTGGTCGGAGAGATGTTCGTCGCACTGGGCGCGCATCTGGTGCAGGCGGACCGTATTGCGCACTCGCTCATGCAGCCCGGCGAGGCCGTCTACAACGAAGTGGTGCGCCATTTCGGCCGAGAGATTCTCAACCCCGACGGCAGCGTCAACCGCGCCAAGCTGGCCGAGGTCGCGTTCGGCCCGGACACCGACGCCGAAGGCAAGCGCGCGTCGCGCATCGAGGAACTCAATCGCATCGTGCATCCCGTCGTCATTCGCAGCCAGGATGAGTGGATGCACGCCATCAGCCTGCAGGACCCGCAGGGCGTGGCCATCGTCGAGGCGGCGCTGCTGCTCGAGGCCGGCGTGGCAAACCACTTCGACCGCCTGATCGTTGTGACCTGCGGCGCCGAGCAGCGCGTCGCCCGATTTGCCGCCCGCCAGAAGATCGCCGTCGAGGCCGCGCGCAAAGAGGTCGTCCGCCGCATGGCCGCGCAACTTCCCGACGAAGAGAAAATCAAAGCCGCCGACTATGTGATCGATAACTCCGGCTCACTCGACCAAACGCGTGAGGAGACCCATCAAGTGTGGGAGAAGCTGCGGGTCGAAGCAGAAAAATCCAAAAGCTAGTTCGTATTTGTCATCCTGAGCAAAGCGAAGGACCTGTGCAATTCGCCGGCGGTGCATCGCTGCCAGCGAGGTTACATAGATCCTTCGCTTCGCTCGGGATGACAGGGCTACACGTGCGCTAGAATCTCGCCATGAAGCCCAAGACGTTGTACCTCGCGCTCTGTCTGGCCGGAGTGCTGCTTCCGTACTGGCAGTTTCTTCCGTGGGCGTGGCAGCACGGACTAAACCTTCCATTATTCGCGCGCGAACTTTTCGCCAACCGCATCGGCGCATTCTTCGGCATGGACGTCATCGTCTCAGCCATAGCGCTGCTCGCCTTCACCCGAATCGAGAGTACGCGTCTGGGCATTCGAAAGCGCTGGCTCGTGCTGGTCGCCGTGCTCACGGTCGGAGTCTCGCTCGGCCTCCCGTTGTTTCTTTACTTGCGAGAACTGGAACTGGAACGCAAACCGCGCGTCGCATAAGAAATAGTCGCATAGTAAGGTAAAGGTTATGTGGGGACAGCCGCCCTCGGCCGTCCGTCGAGCGCCAGCTCGACTGGTTTTGACGCCGCCAATCAGCCAGCCGGACGAGCATCGGGCAAAATCTGAACGACAGCCGACCGCCGCGGTCCGCACATAACATTCCGCCCGGCAGCGTGCCGAAGGGCGGGTCATTGTTTAAAATCAATTCAGGGACCTTTCCACTCCCCGACATCGTACCTGCCTAGGGATGGTTTGAATGGTGGTTGAATTATGAAAGTCATACGGCCCTTAATCTTAGCGCTGGCCATTGCCGGCGGTTTTTTCTACTTCACCACCTGGCGCTCGAACTCGCAGGTGGGCGGATTACATCCCTCGACCTGGCTGAGCCATCCAGCGCAAGTGGAGATCACCGAGGCGGCGCCCGGCGAATCGCTCGACGGCGAAGAGCAGAACAATATTTCCGTCTACAAAAAGAATATTCCGTCGGTGGTGAACGTCACTTCGCGTGCCATGACGTTTGATTTCTTCTACGGCCTGGTGCCGCAGGAAGGACAAGGCTCGGGATTTGTGATCGACAAAGATGGACACATCCTGACCAACTACCACGTCATTGCCGAGGCGCGGCAGGTGGAAGTCACGCTGCACAACCGCAAGAAATACAAGGCGACGGTGGTGGGCACCGATCCGCCGCATGATCTGGCCGTGATTCAGATCAAAGCCCCGGATCTGATTCCGGCGGTGCTGGGCGATTCGCGCAACCTGCAGGTTGGGCAGAAGGTATACGCCATCGGGAATCCGTTTGGGCTGGCGGGCACGATGACCCGCGGAATCGTGAGCTCGATCCGCCCGGTGCGCGAGCCCAATGGAGCCACGATTGACGAAGCCATTCAGACCGATGCGGCGATCAATCCCGGCAACTCCGGCGGCCCGCTGATGAACTGGCATGGCGAGGTCATCGGGATCAACACGATGATCCTTTCGAACGCCAACCAGAGCGCCGGCATTGGTTTTGCCATTCCCATCAATACCGCGAAGGCCGTGTTGAACGATCTGATGACGCTGGGCCGGGTGCGGCGTCCGGCGCTGGGCGTGCGCACCATTCCCATCAGCCCTGAGCTGGCGGATGAAATCGGCCTGCCCGCAGACTACGGATTGCTGATCATCCAGGTCACCCCCGGCGGCTCTGCCGATTCGGCGGGGCTGCACGCCGGCACGGAACGGGCCTACCTCGGGAATACCGCCATTATGCTGGGTGGCGATTTGATCGTGGCCATCGACGATCAAAAAGTGCAGGACGAAGACGACCTCTCGCAGATGATGAACAATCACCGCGCCGGTGACACAGTAAAGATCACAATTTTCCGCAGCAAGAAGAAGATGGACGTGAGCGTGGCGCTGGGCGAAGCGCGGCAGCAGGTGTGACGAGCACGATCGGAGACTTGCCCACTGCTGGTGAGCGCTGAACATTGCCAGGCATTTGGGTCTCCGCGTAGAGGCGTTGCGATCGCGCATGATCTCGTTGCATAGTGGAAGTGATGTCTGCGGAAAACTTAACGCTGCAAGGTAAACACATTCGCCTGGAACCGCTGGATCACCACCACGTCGACGGCCTGGCAGCCGCAGCCGGAGATGACGCCGAACTGTACCGATGGAGCCCCGTCCCCCGCGGCAAGGCGGACGCCGCGAGCTACATCGGCACCGCCCTGGCGTGGAGAGACGCAGGCAGCGCCGTGCCCTTCGCGATCGTGCGGGCCAGCGACAGCACCATCCTCGGCTCCACGCGATTCTGGAATATCGAGCGGTGGTCGTGGCCCCAAGGCCATCCTTCCCACGGACGCGGCGTTCCCGACGCTTGCGAGATCGGCTACACCTGGCTGACTCGCTCGGCGATCCGGACCGCGGCCAACACAGAGGCCAAGCTGCTCATGCTTACGCATGCCTTCGAAGTGTGGCGGGTGCTGCGCGTCTGCTTTCACACGGACGCGCGGAACCAGCGCTCGCGGGCCGCGCTCGAACGTATCGGCGGCCAGTTTGAAGGAATTCTCCGCGCCCACCGCATGGCGGCGGACTACATTTCCCGAGATTCGGTGCGCTACTCGATCATCGCAGCGGAGTGGCCGAAGGTGAAGGACCGGCTGCTGCAGTTCATGGAAGCGGGTTGACGGCGGTGGCGCCCGCTCCACATAGACTATGCAATCGTCTTGGGTTCAATCCCGTAGTCGGCTTCCCATTGCTCGTGAGTCTGCTGCGTGGCGGGCCACTGAAAGCACAGGCCGTAGCCGTCGGGATCTTTGAACCACAACTGCTTCATGCCGTAAGGCGCAACCTTCGGCTCTTTCAAATTGACGCCATGTGCGCAAAGGTGCTGGTATGCCGCGTCAAGATCTTTGCAACCGAAAAACAGGCAAGTGTCGTCGTGGGCAGCGACGCGCGGGGGATCCGGTGCGGCCGGCCGCTGGTCGGCTTCATAGGCGGTGTTGAGCATGAGTTCTGCGCCATTCAACTTGAGCCAGGCCCAATTGCAGTTGTCCCCCGGCTCAGACGTGGCGTGAACCGCAAACCCCAGCACGTCGCGGTAGAAACGGATCGCGACCGGCATGTCGAAGACCTGAATCAACGGACAAATGCCGTGAATGTCCATGGACGTCAACCTCCTTGCTTGGCCGGAAGATATATCAGAAGACCGAAATCCCTGACGATTGGACGCGCTGTGCCGATCGCGGTGAGCGGTGAGCCTTTGTCACTCGACTCGTGAGAAAGTAGTTTCCAGAGGAAACGGCGATGAACGTGGATGAGATTCGCAAATACTGTCTGGCCTTTCCGGGGGCGACGGAGAATCTGCAATGGGGGGACGACCTCTGCTTCAAGACTCGCGGGAAGATCTTTGTCACGCTGGCCCTCACCGCCGTCCCCCAGAAGTTGTGCTTCAAATGCACTCCGCAGACATTCGCCGAGCTCGTGGAGCGGGAGAATATTCGTCCGGCGCCGTATGTCGGACGCTACAAGTGGGCGATCCTGGACCGGCTGGACGCGCTGTCTCAGGAGGAGTTGCGGGAGTTCATCCGGCAGTCCTACGAGATGGTCGCGGCGAAGGCACCGAAAATGCAGGCGCAACCGCCGAAGCGGAAGAGAAAACGCACTCCCGCGGGAAAACGCAAAACTCGCGCCAGGAAACATTAGCTGCCCGTGATTCCTGCGAATTGGATTCTGCCGGGTTCGGGAGCCTGTCTCCGGTATGACAACCGAGTTCGCAACGCATGGTATCTTGAATTCGCTGGGAGTTGGGTCATGCCCGTGACCTATACCATCGACGCCACAAGACGTTTGATTCGCACGGTTTGCGCTCGGCCGCTGACGTTTGCGCAGGTGATGGATCACTTTCGAGAACTGAACGAGGACCCAGCCTGTACAGGACGCCTCGATGTCTTGTTGGACGTCAGCGACGGTGATTTGGTCCCGGAAAGCCACCAGATCGGGGCAGTTGCCGCTGCCGTGCTCTCCATTCGCAACAAAGTTCAATTCGGATCGTGTGCGGTGGTTGCCAGCCGAGACGCCATGTTCGGCATGATGCGAGTCTTCGAGGTCCGCGCGGGTGACCATTTTGGTGCCGTCCATGTGTTTCGAAAGATGGCCGAGGCCGAGATTTGGCTGGCATCGCAAAAAACCGGGGCCGGTTCGGGATCCGTCACGGGGTCAAGGGGCAGATCCGAATCTTGATTCTTGGAAAACTGACTATGGCATTTCGGTCCGCTCAGATTTGACTCTGCTCCCGGAGGTCGGCTAGCCTCAAGAGTCAATTGCAAATCCGAGCCGTTCAACCCCGAATGCGATCTCCGCATAAATTATTGATTTTGTTGCTGATGGCGCTTCTGATGGTAGGCGCTGCGCCTTTCGTCGCTGCCTCGAATTATCCGGTGCACGCGCAGCATGCCATGGTGGTGAGCGTGCACGAGCAGGCGTCCCAGGTTGGCGTGGAGATCATGCAGGCTGGCGGCAATGCCGTCGACGCCGCGGTTGCCACCGGATTCGCTCTGGCTGTCGTACACCCTCCGGCAGGAAATATTGGCGGCGGCGGGTTCATGCTCATCCGCATGGCTGACGGCAAGACGCACTTTCTCGACTACCGCGAAAAGGCTCCCGCGGCCGCCACGCGTGACATGTTTCTGGACGCGCAGGGCAACGTGATTGAGGGCGCCACCGAGATTGGCTACAAATCAATCGGCGTCCCTGGGTCGGTGGCCGGCCTGGTTTACGCCGAGCAGAAATACGGTAAGTTGACGCTGAAGCAGGTGATGGCTCCAGCCATCCGGCTGGCGCGCGAGGGTTACGCTCTGAGTTGGGGTGAGGCCGCGGATCTGCACGATCGTCATCTGGCAGAGTTCCCCGAATCGCGCCGCGTGTTTCAGCGCAACGGCGACTACTACAAGCCGGGAGAGATTTTCCGCCAGCCCGACCTGGCGCGGACCCTCGATCGAATTGCCGAGAAGCCAGACGATTTCTATCACGGTTCGCTGGCGCGGGAACTGGCTGCGGCCATGCAGAAGGGCGGAGGCCTGATGACCGCCGACGATCTGGCGCACTATGAGGTGAAAGAACGCGAGCCGGTGCGCGGGTCTTATCGCGGATATGAAGTGATCAGTGCGCCGCCGCCCTCCTCAGGTGGAACCGTGCTGATTGAGTCGCTTAACATTCTGGAGGGCTACGATCTCGGCAAGATGGGCGATCGATCGGCCCAGTCGATTCACTACACTGCGGAGGCCTTCCGGCGGGCGTTTTTTGATCGCGCCGAGTTCATGGGAGATCCAGACTTCGCCAAGATCCCGGTGGCCCAGCTCATTGACAAAAGATACGCGAAAGCCTGGGCGGAGACGATCGACCCGGCGCGCGCCACTCCGAGTAAAGACTTGAAGCGTCCGGCGGCGTTCAGCGAGTTGGAACAATATGCGGCGGCTCATCCACCCGCGGCGGCGCCGCACGAGTCCAACCACACCACGCACTACTCGGTCATGGACGCTGACGGCAATGCGGTTGCCGTGACCACCACCATCAATGACTGGTTCGGGTCGCGGGTTACGGCGGACGGTCTGGGCTTCCTCCTGAACGACGAGATGGATGATTTTTCGTCGAAGCCGGGCGTGCCGAATTCCGACGGTTTGATTCAAGGCGACATGAATGCGATTGGGCCAGGGAAGCGGCCGTTGTCTTCGATGACGCCGACCATTGTGGTGCACGACGGCAAGACCGTCATGGTGCTGGGTTCGCCGGGCAGTTCCAAGATCATTACCACCGTGGCCAATGTTCTAATGGGTGTGGTGGACTACGGCATGAACATTCAGGAAGCGGTGAACGCTCCCCGCTTTCACAATCAATGGATGCCCGACGTGCTCAATGTGGAACAATGGTTTTCGCCCGATACCCTGAGCTTGCTGCACCACATGGGATACAACATTGAAGTCGGACTCCGCTACGGGACGAATGTGGCGCCCTACTGGAGCGATGCGGAGTGCATTGCCGTTGACGCCAAAACCGGCGCGCGTCTCGGCGCCAGCGATGGCCGGAACAGCGGAAAAGCAGTGGGATACTAGAAGGGCAATTGTTTGATGGTTGGTTGTTGATTAAAAATCAAAGGCAAATGGGTTCTTGGTTTTAAATCAACAATCAGCAATCATCAATCAACAATTCTCTAAGGGACGCGCATGCTGAGAGCAGTTTCGACTTATCTGTTCGTGAAAGAGCGGCTGCATCCCGGCATCCTGGATGGGCTGACTCGCAGCGGGGTGCAGGCGGTCGAGATTTTTGCGGCGCGTCAGCATCTCGATTACGCCAACCGCAAGCAACACGTAAAGGAAATCGCGGAATGGTTCCACGGCAGCGGGGTTCCGCTCAACTCGGTGCACTCGCCGCTCTATGCCGACTACGAGTGGGGCCGGGCCGGGGCGCCTCCGTTGAACATTGCCTCCACCGACCGCGCGGCGCGCGTCGATGCCATGGACGAGATCAAGCGCTCTCTAGAAATTGCCGAGCAGATTCCTTTCCGTTTCCTGGTGCAGCATCTGGGCGCGCCGAATGAAGATTTCAGCGAGAAAAAATTCGAAGCGGCCATGACCTCCATCGAACACCTGCGGGCATTTGCCAAGCCGCTGGGCGTGCGCATCCTGTTGGAAAATATTCCCAACGAACTCTCGACGCCCGACCGCCTGGTGGAGATGATCCGGGGCGCGCACTTCGACGACGTCGGCGTGTGTTTCGACTTCGGGCACGCGCACATGATGAGTTCCGTGCGCGAGGGATTTGAGATTTTGCGGACTCACATTTGCTCCACCCACATTCACGACAACGACAAACTAAAAGACTCGCACCTGTGGCCGGGGCAGGGAACCATTGACTGGAAAGAAGCCATGGAACTCCTGCGTTCGGCGCCGCAGACCCCGCCCCTGCTGCTGGAACTGGGGGAAGATGAGAAAGTGAATCCCCTGGAGAAGCTGGGCGAGGCGTTCGAGAAACTGGAATCAGCATCGTAGCGCCGCCGTCCTCGGCGGCTGTTGCGGGGGCGTCCCGCCCGCGCGTCCCGGCGCTACTCAAAGGAATTATGTCTTCACCTGTTACAACGATCGCAGAAATCGGCAAGCATGAGGGCCAGTCAGTCACGGTCCGCGGCTGGCTCTATAACCTGCGCGAAAGCGGGAAGTTATTGTTCCCGCAATTTCGCGACGGCTCCGGCATTATTCAAGGGGTCGTACCCAAGAACGCGGTCCCGCCGGAAGTGTTCGACGCAATCAAGACACTGACCCAGGAGTCGAGCGTGATCGTCGAAGGCAAAGTCCGCGCCGACAAGCGCGCCCACGGCGGCTACGAACTTGATGTGGCCAACGTGCACGTCGTGCAGCGCGTGCCCGAGTCTACGCCCTACCCGATTACTCCCAAAGAACACGGCACCGACTTCCTCATGGAGCACCGCCATCTCTGGGTGCGGTCGCAGCGGCAGGCGGCGATTCTGCGCGTGCGCGCCGAGATCATCAAAGCGGCGCGCGATTTCTTCGACGAACGCGGCTTCACCCTGACCGATCCTCCCATCATTACTCCAGCAGCCTGTGAAGGCACGAGCACGCTGTTCCCGGTCGACTACTTCGACGAGCAGGCGTTCCTCACTCAGTCAGGCCAGCTCTACGTCGAAGCGACAGCGATGGCGTTGGGAAAGGTTTATTCCTTCGGCCCGACATTTCGCGCGGAAAAATCGAAGACGCGCCGCCATCTCACCGAGTTCTGGATGGTCGAACCGGAAGTCGCTTACGCCGAACTCGACGACGTGATGGAACTGGCCGAGGGCCTCATCACCTTCATTGTGAAGCGCTGCCTCGAGAAACGCCGCGTCGATTTGCAAACCATCGGCCGCGATATTTCCAAGCTGGAAAAAATCGAAGCCCCGTTCCCGCGCATCAGCTACGACGAAGCCGTGAAGAACTTGCAGGAAGGCCACGCCCAAGGCAAGCTGGAATCCAAATTCGAGTGGGGCGGCGACTTGGGTTCGCCCGACGAGACCTATCTCTCAGCTCAGTTCGACAAGCCGGTCATGGTGCACCGTTACCCTGCAAAAGTGAAAGCGTTTTACATGGAGCCCGACCCGCAGCGTCCGGACCTCGCCTTGTGCGTGGACGTGCTCGCTCCCGAGGGTTACGGCGAAATCATCGGCGGCTCGCAGCGCATGGCTTCGTACGAATTGCTCTTACAGCGGATCCACGAGCACAACTTGCCCGAAGAAGCCTTCAAGTGGTATCTCGACCTGCGCAGGTTCGGCAGCGTTCCCCACGGCGGCTTCGGCATGGGCATTGAACGCGCCGTGGCCTGGATCTGCGGCCTGGAGCATGTGCGCGAGACCATTCCATTTCCCAGAATGCTCTACAGGCTTTATCCGTGAGGGGAATTGAGCCATAGTGTGATTGAGTCATTGTGCGATTTGAAACGCGATAGTTTCTTCCCAATCACCAATGGCGCAATCGCAAAATCGCTCAATGATCGCTTGACCCTATGATGATGACTACAGCCTCCACCTCCTCCAACATCACTCCCAAGAAAATCCGCGTCATCGGCGTGCCCCTTGACCTTGGCCAGTCCCGCCGCGGCGTCGACATGGGGCCATCCGCCGTGCGTGTGGCCGGGCTTGAGGCGCGCCTCGAAGCGCTCGGCCACGAAGTAGAAGACGCCGGCAACGTGGCCGTCGCCATTCCGGAACAGAAAAAAGAAGGCGACCCTCACGCCAAGTATTTGAAGGAGATCACCGCGACCTGCACCAAACATGCCGAGCTGGTGGTCAAGACGCTCGAGGCGGGCAAAGTTCCGCTGGCGCTCGGCGGAGATCATTCGATGGCCGCCGGAACGGTCTCAGGTGTGGCCGAGTTTTACCGCCGTCAGAACCAGCACGTGGGCCTGATCTGGATCGACGCGCACACCGACATCAATACCCCCGACTCGTCTCCCAGTGGCAACGTGCATGGCATGCCGCTGGCCGCGCTGCTGGGCCTGTGGCCGTCGGAGCTGGGAAACATCTTCGACTTCTCGCCCAAAGTGAAGCCGCAGAACTGCGTGCTGGTGGGCGTGCGCGACATCGACGCCGTCGAAAAAGAAAATGTGGTGCGCGCGGGCATTGGCGTGTTCACCATGCGCGACATCGACGAGCGCGGCATGCGCACGGTGATGGAAGAAGCCCTGCGCATGGCCGCTCGCGGCACCGCCGGCTATCACATCTCCCTCGACATGGACTGGGTCGATCCCGAGGACGCCCCCGGCGTGGGCACTCCCGTCCGCGGCGGCGCGACTTACCGTGAGGCGCACCTCGCCATGGAGATCATCGCCGACCACGGCCGCATGCTGAGCTTCGAGATCGTCGAAGTAAATCCCGTGATCGACGAGCACAATCAGACCGCCGATCTGGCGGTGGAACTGGCACTCTCGGCCTTCGGAAAGAAGATTCTGTAAAAGAGGGGCGTTGTGGCCAAACTCAGCATCTACGATGGACGCGCCTTGGAGACGTGAGTTCAGGAGATGGTCTAAGTACATGTCTGACCCTGAACTATAGCCTGCCGCTGCTCGAAACCTCGCATCCGAACCGTAATCAGGAACAATTGACGCCCTAGTGCTTCCGCGTCCACACTGGAAGGTCATGGAAAAGCTTCGAGTCGGCATTTTATTCGGCGGGCGCAGCGGAGAGCACGAAGTTTCCCTGCTTTCGGCCGCCTCGGTACTCAACGCAATCGATAAAGAAAAGTACGAGGTCGTGCCCATCGGCATCACCAAAGATGGACGCTGGCTGACGGCGCAGCACGCCGAAGATCTTCTGACCGGCAAACTCGTGCTCGAGCCCCGCAACCTGCGCGCCGGCGATCCGGAAACCACTTCCCCGGCCGTGGTGCTGGCGCGCGGCGAAGCCGTCGTCGTTCCGCCGGAGCCGGTGCACCGGCACACTGGACTCGTGCCCTTTCAGACCGATGCCGGGCTGATGCGTCGCGCCAGCGACCGCGCCATCAACGTCGATGTGATCTTTCCCGTGCTCCACGGCACCTTCGGCGAGGACGGCACCATCCAGGGCCTGCTCGAACTCGCCGACATTCCCTACGTGGGTGCGGGCGTCCTCGGCTCCGCCGCGGGCATGGACAAGGACATCATGAAGTCGTTGTTCATCGCCGCCGGAATCCCCATCGTGAAGCACGTCACCATCCTGCGCGGTGCTTGGGAAAAAGATCCCAAGAAAGTACAGAAGCTGGTCGAGAGCAACCTGACCTACCCGGTGTTCGTGAAGCCGGCAAATCTGGGATCGTCAGTAGGCATCAGCAAGGCGCACAATCGCAAGGAGCTTGGACCCGCGATCGGGGAAGCGGCGAAGTTCGATCGCAAGATCGTCATCGAGCAGGGCGTCGGCGGCCAGAAAGAAAAAGCCCGCGAAATCGAGTGCTCCGTGCTGGGAAACGACGAGCCCATCGCGTCAGTGCCAGGAGAGATTATTCCCGGCAAAGAGTTCTACGACTACACCGCGAAGTACGTCGACGAAGGTTCGAAACTCATCATCCCGGCAAAGCTCACGAAAGCCGAAACGAAAAAAGTTCAGGACTTGGCTGTGGCCGCATTCCAGGCGGTGGATTGTTCCGGCCTGGCCCGCGTGGATTTTCTGATGGACCCGAAGACTGGAAAGATTTTCCTCAACGAGATCAACACCATGCCCGGATTCACGTCGATCAGCATGTACCCCAAGCTGTGGGCGGCTTCCGGGTTGGCGTATGCCGATCTCATCGACCGCTTGATTCAACTCGGCATCGAGCGCCACGAGGACAAGAAGAAGAATCAGTACAGCCGCTAAGAAACTCCAGTCGCCAAACTGCAAGTGGATGCGTTCTACCTCGTGAACCTTGGCGTCCTTCGTGGTTAACGCCTTTTATTTGGCACACACAAAGCTCGCGGCATCGTTCGTGTCCCCGCTGCCCTTGTACTTCGCCGCCTGCGGATACGCGCACAGCGGCCGCGTCATCGTCGGGTGCTGCTTATCATCGGCAGCGAACTTCGAGGCGATCATTGCAGACGGCGCCGCGCCCTTCTCCACCCACAGCTCCAGCGCCGCATGCATGCTGTGCTGCGGATCGTCGGACCTCAACTGCACGTATTCTCCGAAAGCGTCCGTCCCCGGGCCATCGCCGCAGTGCTGCATGCCCGGTACCATGTACAGGCGCACGAACGAATCTGACGCGTGCTCTCCCATCTTGGCTACGACGCTCTGGTAATAGTTGACCGTGTTGAGCGCCGGAATCGCGGGATCGTTCCACCCGTGGTACAGAATCAGCTTCCCGCCGCGTGCCTGAAACGGCTTCAGGTCGGCGTCGGTCGCGTTGAGCGCACTCGCAGTTTTCTCCTCGGCCAACTTCAGCGCAGCTTCGAGCCTGAAGGTCTTGTAATCCCAATCGGATTTTTCATACACCATGTTCGAAAAGTATCCGATCCCGAAAAATGCCATCAGGCTTTTGGCCGGAGCCGCACCGGTGATCCAGGTTCCCCAGCCGCCCTCTCCATCTTCCGCGCCGGGCAAGAAGCCGGGGAAAACTTCGTGCCCGTGCGCATCGTGCGGACCCGCATAAATCGCTTTCAGCGCGGCGGCCTGTGGCGCGGTCAGACATTTGTCGGTGTCTTCGCCCGCCTTGCACTGGATGGTCGCGGGATCGAAGTGGCACTGCCGGGGATCGTTCAGGATTCCGTCGCGCACGCCGTCCAGCTCGTCGCATGCGGCGTTGACCGCCGCCGCGATCGTGGAAATCTTCGCCCGAGGAATAAAACTGCCTGGATCGAGCGTCAGCGCCTGCGTGTCCGTGGCTGCCGTAGAGAGCAGCGCCGTCCAGTAGTTCGCCGGAGCCCCCGCCAGAATGCCGTCATAATCCGCGGGATAGCGCTGCGCCTCCATCAGCGCCTCGCGCCCGCCGTCGGAGCATCCCGCAAAGTACGCGCGTTGCGCACCCTTCCCATAAAACGCGTGCACCGCTTCCTTGGCGACGCGCGTCATCTCGTGAATTCCGCGATGCCCGAAGTCGACCACTTTCTCCGGATGCCCCAGTGCCCAGCTCGCATCAATGGGCGATCCCGCGTGGCCCGTGTCTGTGCCCGTTGCCGCGTATCCCTTGCTCATGGCCGTGCCCAGTTCCGGATAGTCGATTTGCCCCGCGAATCCGCCATTGGCAAGCCCCTGCAGCTTGCCATTCCATCCCGCGACCGGCAGCCACACTTCAATCTTGATGTCGGAGTCCGCAGTCGGCTTGGCCTCCGCCACCACGCGGCAGAATGCAGGCAGTCTCTTATACAGCGCGGACACGTCCGCCCCGCCGAAAGGCGCGGGCGGGCCGGCAAACGTCCCAGCCGCGACGGTCTGCGCGAGCGTAATGGTCGCGCCGGGGATCTTCGCCCCGGCCAGCTTTTCGCACGAATCATCCCCGAATGCGATGACACCCGAAACGAGGAGGAAAAATGCTAGCCATAGATGTGGTTTTTTCATCATGCTCCTGAACTCTGCGTCCACAGCGTCCTCTGTGGTTAAGGATTCGCCTTCCCCATAAACGCAGCCTGATCCGCCTTCATCTTCTTCAGGCCTTCCACCGGCAAGTACACCATGTGTCCCGACTCGTACGTCGCAAATGAAATATTGTCGCGATACTTCGGCGGCAGGTTGAGATGGTCCACCGTGTAATTCGCCGCGAAATACGGGGTCGCCAGATCGTAATACCCCTCCATCACCAGAATCTTCAGATAAGGATTCTTCACGATCGCCTGGCGCATCGCCGAAGCTGTGTCCGGGAATCCCTGGCTCGCCGATCCCCAATCCCAGTTGTCGTTGGGCCCGCGCGGCGCGCGAACGTTATAAGGCATGTCCACCTTGTATCCCAACTCCGTGCGCAGATAGTTGTTGAACACCGACGTAAACGGCGGCCCCGTCGCCGCGCCCGTCGGATCATAAAACGGAGTATCCAGTAGCCCATTCGGATCGGGTCCTGTATAGCGTGCGTCCAGCCGTCCCACGCGCAATTTCTGGTCAATCAGCAAATAGTGCGTGAACTTCTGCACGTTGATGCGCAGATTGGCCTCGTCGATCACTTCCTTGCTCAGCCCCGTAAAGCGCGCCAGCTGGTCGATCACTTTCTGCCGTTCCGGCGGCGTGAGCGAATCTCCCTTGTCCAGCGCCCGCGCATACTCCGTCGATGCCCACAGTTCCGATTCCTGCCGCGCGCGATTCATATCCTGCGCCAGATCGGGCGCCAGTTTGTGGTGATAGCCCGCGATCATGGTGAACGTCGGAATCAGAAAAACATAAGGCTGGTCGTTCGTAAAATTATCTTCGAGCGTTTCGAAATTCAGCACCGTCGAAAGCAGGGTGATGCCGTTAAACGAAATCCCGCGGTCGGCCAGATACCCCGCAATGCCCGCAGACCGCGTCGTGCCATAGCTTTCTCCGAATAGGAATAGCGGCGACGACCAGCGCTCGTTGCGCGTGATGTAGAGCCGTATGAATTCGCTGAACGCTTCAATGTCGCCCTTCACGCCCCAGAATTTCTTGAACAGCTCGGAATCCGCAGCGCGGCTGAAACCCGTGCCGATCGCGTCGATCAGCACCAGATCGCTCTTGTCGAGCAGCGTAGAAGCGTTGTCCTCCATGCGATACGGCGCAGGCGGCATAAATCCATCCGGCTGCATCACCACCTTCCGCGGACCCAGCGCTCCCATATGCAGCCAGATCGAGGACGATCCCGGCCCGCCGTTAAACGCAAACGTGAGCGGCCGCCGCGCGGCGTCCTGCCCGTCGAGGGTGTAAGCGACGTAAAACATTTCTGCTTCGATCCTGCCGTCGCCGCGCTTGATGGGCAGCCGTCCGGCCGTGGCCGTGTACTTCAGCACCCTCCCGTCGACGGTGATCTGGTGATGCGTCACCACCGGCGCCGCCTCGGTCATGTCGTAATGCTCTTCCTTGTCCTTCTCCTTGTCTTTGTCTCTGTCGCCCGCACCTTCGCGAGGCGAGACCTTTGGCTCGGCCTCGGGCTTGACGGCGCTCTCCGCGGGCTTTTCAGCAGCCGGAGCCGCCGCAGCCTTCTTCGGAGCAGCGGGTTTGGGAGTGTCGGCTTGTTGTGCGAATGAGTAGCCACAGATTGCACCGCTAATCAGCACGACGACGAACAACCGGGAGAGTTTCTTCATTATTCAGTCCCTCGAAGAGAGTGAAGCATTTTTCACAGCCCAGATTTCTGGACCGAGCGAGCGGGAGAAATTGTACACCCCGCTGGCCGCGAAGGTTGCGCGTGTGGACAGCCACTCGACCCCAGCCCCGGAGGGGCGACATAAGATAGCCCAGGACGTAAGTCCTGGGTAAGTCAGATTAAGATGGAACCAAGTCCCGGAGGGACGACAGAAAGGGCGCCTGATACATCACCCGTAGTGCCCACGCTTCAAAACCGCGAAGCGTGGGGGCAGCCCAGCTCGTGGTGGTGCAAACATGGGCCAGCTCCCCGCCTAGCAGTTGCGGAGATCGAGGATAAGCTGCGGCTCGATAACGGCTTGCCGTAAGACGCTTTTTACAGTTTGTTTCAAGAGCTTCAGCGGTCGGTCTCGGTCTCCCAGCAGATGCAAGTCTTTCTTAAAGTCTGGATTCGCCCCGTGGGCGAGACAGCTCCGGTACTCATACATCTTGGACCAAATAGTGTCTCGTTTGCTTTCTGGGAATGTACTGTAATCAAGGCGCGGCTCCCATCGATTGTCAAGCAATAGCACCTTCTGTTTGACCTGTCGTGTGATCGAATCGATGGTGTCCGTTTTTTTTGGCTGATGAGTTATCAAAGACTCCAAGATCGCAAAGTAACCTAGAAAGAGCAAAGGGGAATCGGACGGCAAGGCATCAAGGCCCAATACCTGCCCTGTGAGCCGTGTCAGGCTTTCAAACCTCTGATCGGACGTTTGAATTTGTTTGTGCAACAGGATCAGATTGTCTACGACAGCGGCGGTCACTTCTATGAAAGGCAACATTTCGTTATATGCGCACTGCACTTGAGAGAACAATCTGGCGGGATGAAATATAAGCATGGGCGTCTTCTTGCCGCGAAAAATCTCTGGCATGAGCGTGAAGCCTATTTTCAGATCGAAGCAGGCGATACTGAACGCACGCTCAAGCTCAATGATTGTCGAGTTGGGTCCCTGAAACTCGATGACGAAATAACGCCATTGATCTTCGGGAAGTGGCGATCGACCCGTGCGATTGCCTTTTACCACCTTCTCGCCGCCCTGCCACACTTCCCAAGTCGTTGCCGTCGCATAAGTAGTGAGCATTTCTTTGATAGCCACTACTTCTGCCCTGCTTGCTCTTCTGAACTCATGACCAGGTGCCACAGTCAAAGTGGCATTAGGCGTTGGGTCTGCCAGCCCCGAGGCGTTCAGAACGAAGCTGAAGTTGTGCGCAAGCTCAAGGGCCGGACGCGCGCCAGATGGAAAAATCACAGCTGACGTTCCGTTTCCTAGTACCCACGGCAGTTGTTGCTTTGACATCGGTCGAAATCTCCGCAGGGCGTTGCACAGCTGCTCCTGCTCTTGTGGTGCTCTTACTGGCTCGGGCAGGGATAAGGCTTTCTCAGAGCATCGATAATAAGGCCCGCTGTCGAGAGATGAGCATCTGCTGGGTTGTCACGAATGTACTTCAGCACGATCCGAATTGTCTGAATTTCCTCAACGCCATTTGAAACGCAGAACGCCGCAGGCACTTTGCGTCCGGTAGCAGCTTCAGCGAAACGTTGTTCGTATACCACTCCACTCATAAATCCACCGATGTAGCCTAAAACATCGAAATACGTTTTCGGCCTCTGTTGTGGGAATTTTATTGGTGTCCTTTTCGAATATTGAGCAGACACGCAGGAAAGCATTTCCCGAATCCTCAGGATACTCTCGTGATTGCGCAGGTAATGGTGGAGCTAGCAGGGAGAACAAAGCGATCAGCCAGAAGTGTTTCATGGCGCAATTGTCTCACTGAGGGACGGGGGGAACCCGACGGAAACGGAGGACAGGCAGGACCGATTCTCTTTTTCCACAGCCTTCCACAGCAAAATTTCCCGTTCCTGTGACGAACAACCTTGACTGAGGATTTCAGAAGGCGCAAGCTTGCTCCATGCGCGAGAGCTCGCCCAACAATCTTCCGACTATCGATCCCAGCAAGGGCTCGCTGTCCGGCGCTAAGTCCTTATCTCGGAATATTTTGCCCGCAAGTTCTTTCGGCTCAAGATTTTACCCACCTCCAGCCCGATCAACAACTCGCAACATGTTAAGAATGAATATCTTAGGCGACGGCAAGAAAAAAATGTTGCGGCATCGATCCAGCCAAGAACCCTCGCGCCTTCCGCCAACCGCCAGCCCAAGGACGCAGCCTGATCTTACCGAGATCCTCCTGTGCAAATCCGAATGGCGGACTTTTCCCCTTGACGCCGCCTGTTGCTTTTTATAGCATCAACAGAACAAGTCCGCTCTTCGGAGCGGGCCTGAATTTCATGCAGAGTGGCTGAGGGACGAGCCCTGTGACGCCACGGCAACCGATCCGGGATCATATATCCCGGGTGCTTGGTGCCAACTCTCTCCTGGAAACAGGGAACATGGGATTCGGCAAGCGCGCTGTATTGGCTTTCCGATCGCCTCTTTTCCTTTTCCCGGAAAAAGAGGCCTTTGCTTTTTAGGCCGCTTTTTCGAGGGCTCGTCCTCAGCTATTCGCTAGTAAGGAAGCGATCCAAGCGCGCGGTTATGGCGTCGCAAAGAACGCGACGCTTCGCGCGGATCGCCCTGGTCCTTCGCGAGACAAGAAACGTCTCGCTCAGGATGACAACTGATTCCGAGTTTGCGGAATAAGAAAGCGAGTAGCCCGATGTCTCACTACGAACTGCGCTGCCGGGAATGCGGACGGGCCTGGGGAAACCAGCCTCGCTCCATCTGCGACGATTGTTTCTCCCCCCTGGAAGTGGCCTACGACTACGACGCGCTAAAGGCGTCCATCAGTCGTGAGCGCATTTCCCAGCGGCCGCCGAACATGTGGCGCTACTCCGAACTTTTACCCCTCCCCCAGGGCTATGAACCGCGGCTGCCGGTCGGCTTCACTCCACTGTTTCAGGCTCCACGCCTGGCGAAACAGTTGAGCGGAGCTACCGCCGCCGCCGCGGGAAATCTCTACCTTAAGAACGACGCCGTCTGCCTGCCCACCTTGAGCTTCAAAGACCGCGTGGTCGCGGTGGCGATATCGCAGGCGAAGGCCTTCGGGTTCGACACCGTGTCGTGCTCTTCGACCGGAAACCTCGCCAACGCAGTCGCAGCGCACGCCGCCCGCGAAGGACTGAAAGCCTGGATCTTCATTCCGTCCGATCTGGAGCCCGCAAAGATTCTGGGCACCAACGTCTTCGGCGCGAAAGTCGTCCGCATCGCCGGCAACTACGATCAAGTCAACCGCCTGTGCTCGCAGATCGCCGACGAGCATCGCTGGGGCTTCGTCAACGTGAACCTGCGCCCCTACTATGCTGAAGGATCGAAGACCGTCGGCTTCGAAATCGCCGAGCAACTCGGCTGGCGCCTGCCCGATAACGTGGTCTGCCCCATGGCGGGTGGCTCGCTGATCGTCAAGATCAAGAAGGCGTTCGACGAGCTCATCAATCTTGGTTTCGTCGAAGCCAAGGAAGTGAAGTTCTTTGGAGCGCAGGCCACGGGATGCTCTCCGATTTCAACTGCGGTCAAGACCGGCAGTTCAGAGATCGAGCCGCAGAAGCCCGCGACCATCGCGCGCTCGCTGGCCATTGGCAATCCTGCCGACGGACATTATGCGATCAAGGTGATCAAAGGCAGCGGAGGATGGAGCGAAGATATCAGCGATCCTGAAATCATCAATTCGATCAAGCTGCTCGCAGAAACAGAAGGAGTCTTCACCGAAACCGCCGGCGGCGTCACCGTTGGGACGGCTGGCAAACTGTATCGGCAGGATCGCATCAACCCGGAAGAGACGACAGTGCTGTGCATCACCGGCAACGGCCTGAAGACCACCGACGCGCTTGCCGGCGTTTACCCGACCGAGCAGGCGATCGCTCCGAAGCTGGCGGAGTTCGAACGCTACCTGCAGCAGGTGCTGACCCCGGCCGACATCCCCGGCGTGATTGCCGAAGCCGAAGCGGTAGGAGCGTAACATGCCGATCACGGTGCAAATTCCGACGGCACTGCGCCGCCATACCGAGGGCGTCGGCTCGATCACCTGCGCCGCCTCGAACCTCGGCGAACTCTTCTCCGTCCTCGACGAGAAGTTTCCCGGCCTGAAGCCGCACCTGCGCGACGACAAAGGACAGATCCGTCGCTTCCTCAATATCTACGTGAACGAAGAAGACATCCGCTTCCTCGGCGGACAAACCTACGCCTTCCAGGAAGGCGACGAAGTTCTGCTGGTCCCCTCGATCGCTGGCGGCGCGAACTAGCCGCAGCTATTGCGGTGAGTAAGGATCAGTCGGGGCCGTGACGGTCCCGGTCGACAAGTGCAACTGCTTCGTCCGTTCCATCACCCACTGCGGAAACACCGGAGCGCCCTGCGGAATCTTGCCCTGCGTAATTGCCCAGTGATCGATCCAGCCCGTGCCCTCCTCTCCGACGTAAGTGTCGGGCAGGCTGTAGGCCGGATCTCCCAGCGCGTCTTCCAGCGAGATGAAGCGATATCCCCGCTTGCGTAGAACATCGAGCAGTTCGCCGATGTGGTCGGCCTCCAGGTTGCTGGCGTGCAGCAGCAGAATCTGCTTCGGTTCGTAGCCCACGACCTTCGCGGAGAGCAGCTCCGAATAGGCGAACACCGCATCGTGGTAAGCGAGATACTCTTTCACGATCTGCTGCTGCAGCGCTGTGTCGTTGCGCTTCTTGGCATCTTCGTAGAGTCCGGCGAACATCCAATCCCATCCGTCGAGCGTGATCGGAGCGATGCGGTATCCGCGCTCCACCAGGAACTCTTCGGCTTCGCGCCGCGTGAGCAGGTCGCGCCCAGTGTCCAAATACGGATGACGGAAATAGCGCAGTTTCTTCTTGCGCGGCGTCAGCAAAAGTCGTAGTACGCTCTCGCCCTGAATTACGTCGTCTTCCCACGCCTTCAACCCAACCTGGTTCAGCGACGCATGACTGAAAGTGTGGTTCCCCAGTTCAAAGCCGTAGTCGAGCCACATCTGCAAAGCTTTAATGCGCTCGTCGGCCTCTCCCGTCTTGTAGAGCTTCTTCTCGTTGACGAAGCCGACCACGGGGATCTTCTGATCGCGCAGCGTGCCCAGCAGTTTCGCAGTCATCGCGGTGATATCGGATGCGGGCATGCGATCAGCCATGCCGGCCGGAAGATCGTCAATCGTGATGGAGACCTGGCGGTCCGGCTTTGGCGGCGCCTGGGCATTCACGGATGGGGAGAGGAAGCAGGCTGCACAGAGGGCAGCGAGCAAGAGCGGCAGCGGTTTCATGAGGAAGATCCTTTCTAGCAATTAAGAAGCGGCATCGCAAGGAAGACACTGGAGTGGAACCGGGTTCGAGGGTCATTCAGGCTCGGTTGTCGAGTCAACCAATTCCATTTGCCCATTCCGGAGTTCATAGGTGCGAACGGTGACAGTGTGGCCACTCCTATCCCAGGTCGAAACCTGTTTTTGGATCAACGTGTATCGATCACCGGTCTCGTATCGATAGGTTTCGCCTACCGAATCGTAAGCGCTGAGGTTCGAGCCGGTCATCACTTGCTTCTTCGCCTGATCAAACGAAGGGGTCGTGAGACCGCTCAGAAAATCGTTATGAACAAACTGCTTGGTCTTCGGATCGTATAAATAAAAATTGTACGAACAATTTCCCGTCCCCCCACAACTGCTCAATATTTGCAGATCCTGATAGCCATCGAAATTGGCATCCACGGCGGTCAGTACACTCTTGGCAGCCGCTGGCTCGATTGAATTGGGATCTGTCGAATTCTCGATAGTCTGAACAACTTCGCTGCTGGTTCCAGATGTGATGTCGAGGTCGCCGAAGGTATTGTCCTCGTGACCGGCAAAGTGGAAAGTGAACAGTGGAAGCTTGGAATGGATGCGAAATGTGCAAGTCATGCCGCCCCGGAGATCTTCCTCGCCAGCGACATAATACGGCTGGTGGCTCAGCCGAGTTGTGCCCATATAGGTGCCAAGCTTGCATCCTTCGCTCTGCTGTGTCGCGTTTAGGTCGGTGGGGGCCGCTGTTGGTGTTGCTGAGGCGGAATTCTGTGGACCCGCCGAACGTAGCCGATACCGGGTTAACGCCAAGAAGAGAGCCAGGAGCAGCAAGGTAACGATTCCCGCTATGGCCATTCGCGACATGCGCCAGTGTAGCAAGCTTATTCAGATTTGGAACACGACTTGTCCAACGTTCAATGGTAACGAAAAGAGAACTCTGCACAGGTTGAAAGCGCCCCTTCGGTGGGTGGCGGAAGTTGCTTCCGCCAGAAAGAGGTTGCACATCTTCCCGCCGGGTGTATAATCTAACTAACTGGTTAATTAAGTACCAGCATCCCATAAACATGGCCCGCCTCCTCCATCACCGTCACGTCCTGCCCCGCCGCATGGGTTCCCGCGGCCAGCCGGAGGAGAGCCGTGCGGCCATCCTGCAGGCTGCCGCAAAGGAATTCGCCGAGCACGGCATTGCCGGAGCCCGCACCGACGCTATCGCCCGCGAGGCCCGGGTCAACAAGGCACTGCTGTACTACTACTTCAAGGACAAAGAAACGCTCTACGGCGCCGTGCTCGACGCCGCATTCTCCGGCCTGAAGACGACCGTTTTTAGTGTGCTCGACGGCGACCAGCCGCCGCGAGAGAAGATCATGGCTTACGTCGGCGCATATTTCGACTTCATTGCCTCCAATCAGCTTTATCCCAGGCTGATGCAGCGCGAAATGATGAGAGCGCGCGAAGGCCAGTCGCAGCACATCGACAAGGTCGTGAAGAACTACATTCAGCCGATCTTTGCCCGAGTCAGCGAACTGATCCGCAAAGGGACCGCGGACGGCGAATTTCGTCCGGTTAACCCGGCGCACTTCGTACCCTCGATGGTCGCCATGATCGTTTTCTATTTCAGCAGCGCTCCCATGATGCAGAGGATCGTCGGATTCAATCCGCTGACCCCGGAGCGGATCGCGGAGCGGCGCGCCGCCGTGCTGGATTTCATTTCCGCTGCATTATTCCGTCCAGAACGCAACCGGCAAGAACGCGATCGTCTCGAACGCAACGCCACGCCACGCAAGGAGCACGCTCATGAGCGCGCGTAACCGTTTCTTCATTCTTCTCGGAATCATCTTCGTGATTGCCGCGACCTACTACTTTTTCTCCACCGACCACTCGCGCGATCTGGTGCTGATCGGCACGGTTGACGCCAACCAGGTAATCGTGAGTGCGCAGGTCGAAGGCCGTATCCAGAAGTTGCTGGTGGACGAAGGCACTCCGGTGAAGGCTGGAGACTTAATCGCAGTGCTCGACCCCTCCGAACTCGCGGCACAAGAAGCCGCGTCCACAGCGACGATCACCAGCCTGCAACATAAAGTGGCGGAGATGCAGGACACCGAACAATCGACTTCAGGCTCTACATCGAGCGACGTGGCCAATGCGCAAGCCAAGCTTTCGTCAGCGAAGGCGCAGCTACTGCAGGCAAAAGCCGCGCTGGATCGCACCGCAAGCGACAGTCGCCGTGCCATCGAACTGGCTAAGGCGGGAATCACCTCCGATCAGGAACGTGTGCAGGCAGAAACAAATTTGCAAGCTGCGCAGGCGACCGTTCAGGCACAGCAGGAACTGGTCAAGGCCGCCGAGGCCGACCTGAACTCCGCCATCGCCCGCACCCATCAGGCGAATGCTGCGAAGAGCACGGTGGCCTCCACCGAAGCCGACCTTAAGAATGCGGTAGCACTGAAAAATCAGGCTGCAGTCCGGTTAGGTTATACCAACGTCTATGCGCCGGTGAGCGGAACGGTTTCTGTGCGGGCTGCGCGCCAGGGAGAAGTCGTGAATATCGGCGCTCCCATTGTCACCATCGTCGATCTGAGCGACACCTGGGCGCGTGCCGCGATCCCGGAAACCTACGCCGACCACATCGGCTACGGCGACGTGCTGCGCGTGCGCCTGCCCGGTGGAACCGTCATGAACGGCAAAGTGTTCTTCAAAGGCGTGGAAGGGGATTTCGCCACGCAGCGCGATGTGAGCCGACGCAAGCGCGACATCAAAACCATTGTGCTGAAAGTCCGTATGGAAAATCCCAAAGGCGCATTCGTGCCCGGCATGACTGCCGAAGTTCTGGTTTCGCCCGAGCAACTGAAGGGCAGCAACACCCAGAGCACGGCCGCCGCGGAGCAACGATGATGGCTGACGTCAACGCCAAGACGAATCACGCGATCCCCGCGCCCGCGAGTGGTCCCGGTACCACGCTGGAGAAGCCGGTCTACGATCCCACGGCGCCCTCGGCCATCGAGGTCGAGCACATCGTCAAGAAGTACGGAGACTTTACCGCAGTCGACGATGTTTCGTTCAGCGTGAAAGAGGGTGAAATTTTCGGCCTGCTCGGACCGAATGGAGCAGGGAAGTCAACGCTGATCCGCATGATGACCACGCTCATCCCCATCACTTCGGGCAGAGCACTTATCGCCGGACATGACGTTGCCAAGGAACCAAACGCGGCCCGCCGCCTGATTGGCGTGATCCCGCAGGCCCTGACTAGCGACCTTGACCTGACCATCGAAGAGAACATGAGCATTTACGCCAAGCTCTACGACGTGCCGGCGAAAGAGCGCAAGAAATCGATCGACGAACTTCTGGAGCTGGTAGACCTTACGAAGTGGCGCGACGCGGCGACGAAAACGCTTTCCGGCGGAATGCGCCGGCGCCTCGAAATTGCGCGCGGCCTGGTACACCATCCAAGCATATTTTTTCTCGATGAGCCCACGACCGGCCTGGATCCGGTTTCGCGCGTGGCCGTGTGGGAAATGCTGGGCAACATCAAGGAACACCGGAAGCTGACGATCCTGATCACGACCCACTACATGGACGAAGCCGACCGCCTGTGCGACCGCATTGCCATCGTGGATCACGGCAAGCTGGTGGCGCTCGACGCACCCATGGCCCTCAAGGCCAGCGTGCCGGGATCGAACGTGATCGAGGCGCAGTTCGAAAATCCGCCCGCCGACTGGGAGCAGCGCCTGCACACGCTCGATGCTGTCACGTCGGTGCAACACGAAGGCGCCGGCATGTTTCGCGTCTTGACCGGCAACGGTTCGCGCACCACTACAGAATTAGTCGAGATGGCGGTTACGTCGGGAGTGCCGGTGAAGTCGCTCTCGGTGCAGAATACGACGCTCGACGACGTCTTCGTGCATTACACCGGCAGACAGCTGCGCGACGAACTGCAGAAAGCCTATGCGTTCGTCATGCCGCAGCGGCCGGGGCTGCAGCCGTAAGGGCGTCGTTAGTCGCTGGTCGTTGGTCGTTCGCCCTGCAACGTAACAATTTGTTTTTGCTAACGACCAACGACTAACGACCAGTGACTCAGGACTCGGGACTTAGGACTGACTTATGAATCGAATGATGGCCATTGTCGAGCGCGAAATGCGTAAGTTCTTCCGCTCACCGGCGCTGATGCTGGCGTCCATGATCTTTCCCCTGGTGCAGTTGATCATTCTGGGCAACGCCTTCGGCGGCAAGATTCACGACGCACGCGTCGCCATCGTCGACCAGGATGGTGGCACGCAGGCATTGCGCGTCCGCGAGGCCTTCGACTCTGTCCGCGCCAACATTCGCACCTTTGTTCCCCTTTATTACGACAGTGACAAGCAGGCCATGGACGACGTGCGCAACGGCAAGCTGGAAGGCGCGGTCATCATCCCGCCGCAGTTTTCGCGTCGCGTGTACGAGGAGAACCATCCGCGCATCGCCCTGGTCGTCGACAACAGCGACAACTTCATGAGTTCGGCCGTGGAGGCGGAACTCACTGACCTGACCAACTCGCTCAACCAGCCCACGGTCTCGCCCCGCATTCTGCAGCAAACCGCGCTCGATATCGTCGAGCTCTATCCCTACATCGAATACATGAAATACCTGCTGCCGGGGTCGCTGGCGCTGGCCATGTTTGTGTCGGTCATGATCGGCGGTGGCATGCTCTACATCGACGACAAGGCACGCGGCGTGCATGAAGGCTATCTAGTCACGCCGATCACGAAGCTGGAACTCGTGCTCGGGCTGAACCTCGCCGGCGCGATCAAGGCCGTCATGACCGGAGTGATCATCGTCATCATCGGCTCTATGATGGCGGGCATCGGTACGATTTTCAATCCCGTGACCATATTCGGGCTGCTGATCATGATCGTCCTGACCTCGCTGGCCTTCAACACGATGATGTTTCTGCTCATGGTCCGCATCGAAGATCCGCTGGTGCCCCGAGCCATGTTCGGCATTCTCAACACGCTGCTGTTCTTTCCCAGCGGTTCGGTCTATCCCATCCAGGCGTTTCCGCCGTGGCTGCGCTTCATCGCGAAGTGCGACCCGTTCACCTACGCGGTCGACGGCTTCAAATGCCTGCTGCTCAAGGAAACGACTCTCTCCGCCGTGTGGGGAGACATGCTCTTCCTCTCCATCTTCGCCGTAGTCACGCTGGGGATTGCGATTCCGTTGTTCAAGCGAACCCTGTAGCGGAAATTGAGTGATTGAGTGATTTTGTGATTTCGTGATTGAGAACCCGCAGAACCGTTTTCAAATCGCTCAATCACCCAATCGCCAAATCACCAGATTACTCAAATCTGGGAACTTTTGACTTGTCCGCTGTGTCCGTTATGCTAGAGAGGTATGACCCTTCTGGATGCCCAAGAGTACGATCCGTCAAAAGCGCGGAAACGCAAGCAGCGAATCATTTCGGCCATCGCGATCGTGTTGATTGTAGCCGGAGTGGTCTGGTGGAATCGCTATTGGCCTGAAGAGCACCTTGTCGGGAAGTTCTTCACCGCCTTGCAGGCGCAGGATTACAAAACGGCCTACGCCATCTGGATGCAGGATCCGCAATGGCAGCAGCATCCGCAGCAGCATCCGAAGTATCCATTCAATGAGTTCTATCGCGACTGGGGACCGGGCAGCCAGTGGGGGCTCATCAAGACTCAAAAAGTCTACGGTGCCAGCGCGTGCCCCGGCGGCGGCAGTGGCGTGGTCGTGGATGTCATCGTGAACGACCGCACCGAACATGCGCAGGTGTGGGTGGAAAAATCGGACCACACGCTCAGCTACCCGCCCTGCGAACTGATCTTCCGATAACGATATGCGTTGACGATATGTGCCGCCGAAATGCGCGTGAACATGAGACGTGTGCGCTGCCCTGAAATGTTTGCAGTGCCGTGAGATGTTTGCACTGAGGTGAAACGCTTGCACCACCCTGAGACGTTTGCACTGCCGTGGAAGAGCGGCCCTTCAGGGGCCGCGCGAGGTGTGCAGAAATGACTAGGGCTTTAGCCCCAGTGGTCGCGCAACCTACGTGTGCTGTGCGATGGCGTCCAAAGTCCTCGTCAGCGTCGCATCATCGCTGACACTGAAACAGGTTCGGGAGCGGTCAATCTGCCGCATCAGCCCGCACAGAACTTTTCCCGGCCCCACTTCGATGAACGTCTGCACGCCTTTCCCAATCAGTAGATGCATGCATTGCTCCCACTTCACCGATCCCGTGACCTGCCGGACGAGCGTGTCGCGGGCGCGCAGATCGTCCGTCACCAGTTCGGCTTCCACGTTGCAGGCGACGGGATAAACAGGCTTTTGCAGCTTCAGGGCGTCGAGATCGCCTTGCAGGCGGTCTTGCGCGGGCTTCATCAGAGAACAATGGAAGGGTGCGCTCACCGGCAATAGCTTGGCGCGCTTGGCGCCCCGTTCGTCCGCGAGTTTGGCCGCGCGTTCGACCGCCGCCGTGTTGCCCGAGATGACGATCTGCTCCGGCGAATTGATGTTGGCCGGTTCACAGACTTCGCCCTGCGCCGCATCGTGGCACACGGCGGTGACTTTTTCAAGATCCATGCCCAGGATGGCGGCCATCGCCCCCACCCCCACGGGCACGGCTTCCTGCATGTACTTGCCGCGATTGCGTACGGTGCGCACGGCGTCGGCAAAACGAAACGTCCCTGCCGCAACGTGCGCGGAATATTCACCGAGACTGTGCCCCGCGACGTAGCTCGGCTTCGGCATGCGCGTCTCCAACACTCGCAGATTAGCGATCGATACGGTCAGAATCGCCGGCTGCGTGATCTCGGTCAGGCGGAGCTGGTCCTCCGGCCCCTCGAAGCACACGGTGGAAAGCTTGTAGCCGAGCGCCTCGTCGGCTTCTTCAAACGCCTGGCGGGCGGCCGGATACTTCTCGGCTAAATCTTTGCCCATGCCAACAGCTTGCGAGCCCTGGCCGGGGAAGAGCAATGCAATCATGTTTTCAGTCACGAAGCTAATGACGAAGTCTTGTCATCCTGAGCGCGTTTTCTGCGCGAAGGATCTATGCAACTCTGCCGCGAGCAACTTGCACAGATCCTTCGCTTCGCTCAGGATGACAGCAAGGTTCTAAAAGTTATACCGTGCCAACCGGCGCCGGCCGTACTGCGGCCAGGCCGCGCTCAATCGACCCGTTAATCCCGCGCTCGGAAAATTCCGCCGCCACGCGCACCGCATTCTTGATCGCATTCGCGTTCGACGAGCCGTGTGTGATGATGCATGCGCCCTTCACGCCCAGCAACGGCGCGCCACCGTATTCGGTATGGTCAAGCCGTTTCTTGAAGTCGGTGAAGGCGCTGCGCGACAGCAGTGCTCCCACCTGCCGCGTGATGGTCGCTTTGAGCGATTCCTTCAGCGCCGTGCGCACCAGGTTCGCCACGCCTTCGGAAATCTTCAGTGCCACGTTGCCCACAAATCCATCAGCCACGATGACGTCGACCTTCCCGTTGTACAGATCGCGCCCTTCCACGTTGCCGACAAAATTCAGCGGAAGCTGCTTGAGCAACTGGAACGATTCGAGGGTAAGGTCGTTTCCCTTGGTTTCCTCTTCGCCAATGGAGAGCAGCCCAACGCGCGGTCCAGGCGACCCAGGCCGCTTCCCGAACATATCTCCGAACCTATCTCGAAACATCGCGCGAAAATAAACGTCGCCCATCACGGCAAACTGTTCGAGATTCTGTGGCGTGCAGTCCACGTTCGCGCCCACGTCGAGCAGCATCGCCGGATTTCCCGGCGCGGTCGGAAACACCGCCGCCAGTGCAGGACGGTCCACGCCCGGAACCGCGCCCAGCACCACTTTTGCCGTGGCCATGGCCGCGCCGGTGTTGCCGGCGGTGACGAAGCCCGCGGCCTGTCCCTCGCGCACCATGCGCAAGCCGACCCGCATCGAGGAATCGCGCTTGCCGCGAATCGCGTCCACTTTGTCTTCCATGGTGATGAATTCGCTGGCGTGAACAACTTCAATGGGCAGGCGCGCCGCCGCCGAGTGGCGATCCAGTTCCGCTCTAACCACGGTTTCCGGACCGATGAGCAGCACCCGCACGCCGTATTGGCGCGCTGCGAGTATGGCGCCCTCAATCTCAGGCTTGGGAGCCCGGTCCGAACCCATCGCATCCAGCGCGATCACGCTAGGCATGGTGTCTGTCAGTTAGCTGGCTTCTTTGACGTCGAGGACTTCGCGCCCCTTATAGTAACCGCATTTAGGGCAGGCGCGATGCGGCATTTTTTTCTCGTGGCAGTTGGGGCACTCGGAAAGGCTGTGGCCCTTCAGTGCGTCGTGGGCCCGCCGGGTTGAAGTGCGCTTCTGGGAGTGTCGCCGTTTTGGATTAGGCATGGTATTGAATTCCTCTCAAAAAAAAGCTGACAGCTGCTTCTCAGTGTTCCAGCTTGCTGCGAATTTCCCGCAACGCCGTCCACCGCGGATCTTCCAGCGCGGTCACGCAGGAACACTGTTCTTCGTTCAAATTCTTGCCGCACTGCACACACAAACCCTTGCAGTCTTCGCGGCAGGTGACTTTCAACGGCAACGCCAGCAGCACCTGCTCGCGCAAAACGTCTTCCAGCAGAATGCCGTCGCCCTGATAATAGCCGATCTCGGCTTCCGCGTCGGTCACCGAAAGCTCATCGCGTCCCGCGTCGGCCCCGAGCGGCCGGTAAAGCAATTCGAACTCGCGGGAAATGTCCTGCGGCACCGCCTCAAGGCAGCGGGCGCATTGCAATTCCAGCCCTGCCGACAACTGCCCTCGCAGGCGTATGTCCTTGATTACCTCATGCTTGCCGTGATGCTCTTCGACCAACTCGGCGTGCCCGCTCGCCTTCAGCGGCGTGCGCTGCCGGGCTTCGCCTCCCAGGTCGATGACATCGGGCTGAAACACCTCCTCAAAATCCAGAGGATGGCGTTCCAATTCATGGATGTCCAGGAACATTTGCGAAACCTCCGCGCCAACGTCAACAACCCAGTCTGGTCAACGAACCCAGGCCCGCGGAAGCACGCCAAGAGGCGTAAGTACCGCAAGGAGCAAGACTTAGGATAAAGGGGAAGGGGCGGAGGTGTCAAGAAAAGCCGCCCTTTATGTCCCTTGGGATATGCTAGACTATCCCTAGGAGTTCCCTATGGCGACCCTGTACGTCGAAAACGTTCCCGACGAAATTTACAAAGCCCTCCGCAAACGCGCCCGCTCCAACCGCTCGTCGATCGCGGCGGAAGTGATTTCCCTGTTGGAGCATTTTGTTCCGACAGCGGCGGAACTCAAGCGGCGTCAGAAGGTCTGGGACGATCTGGCCAAGCTTCGGGCAATGCCACCCCTCACCCCGGGCCCTTTCCCATCCGCCGAAGAAATGATTCGTGAGGACCGCGATCGGTGACCCCCATCGTCGTCGACGCCAGCGTTGCCGTAAAGTGGTGCTTGCCGGCGCAGGATGAAGAGTTCGTTTCCCAGGCAGAAGAAATCCTGGCGTCTTATCGGGCCGGAAGGGAGTCGTTCCTTGTCCCCGACCTGTTTTGGCTGGAAGTGGGGAACGCCCTCTGGAGAGCCGTGCTGAAGCAGAGGATTGATCCAGAAATGGCAGGACGGAACTTTCGGACGATCAGCGACCTCAAGATCCCCACTATTCCTTCCTTTGATCTTGTACCTCACGCCTTGCGGCTGGCTGTAACCCATGGCGGAACGGTCTACGACTCGGTCTACGTAGCGCTGGCGTTGCGCGCGAAGGCAGATCTCATCACCGCTGACGAGCGACTGGCCAATGCTCTCGCCGCCCACTTGCCGATCAAATGGCTGGGCGCATTTTGATCGGCTCTCCGATTGTCATGACTCATAATCAGGGCAACCCCAGCGCCTTCGCCGTGATCTCATCCAGCGTGGCCTTGCCGTCTTTCTTCGTGGCCACGCCGAAGTTTCCGTCGTAATCCCACATGGCCCAGCCAATGTTGTGGCGTTCCAGAGTGGTCCGTACATCTTTGATCCACGCCGCCCGGTCTTGGGGGTCGGAGTGATCTCGGAACACTCCGAATTCGTTGCAGATCAGGGGCACGCCGCGTTGCTTCGCCCAGTCCGCAGCCTGATTGATTTCCGCTTCGACGCGCGCCGCGTCCCAGTGATCCTGCCCGTAGCGGATCACCTGCAGGCGATCGCGCGCCTCGGGAACGAGCGCCGCGACCTGTGCGGCATTCTCCGGCGAAGACGGATAGTGCAGTCCCTTCAGCCAGTGCCAGTAATACGCACCCCAGGTTGCGCCCTGATGGGTGAAGATGTGGGGCTCGTAAAAGTGGAACACGTAGATGACATTGGTATCAGACAAGGGCTCGAGAAAAACAAGGTCGTCATCGTCGTCCCAGCGCGCACCCGTGGCGATGATGGTATTCGAAGGCGCGCCCCGCCGGATCGCCGCCGCCAGCTTCGCCTCCACTCCATACCAACGATAGGCGTCGCGCATTTCTGGCTCATTCAGGATTTCGAAAAACACGCGGTCCGGATCCCATGAGGATGAGGCATAGCGCCGCGCCACCATCGTCCAGAAATCGGCGAAGCGTTCGACGAAGTCGTCCTCCTTGGCCAGTCGCGTCTTGAAGTCGGAGTCGGGATGCATGTCGATCTCAACCGCGAGACCGGCATCCAGAATCATTTTGACGGCGGCGTCGAGGTCTCCGAGATCTTCCGCTTTACTATCGTGATGGCGGGCGGCGTCCATTAGCGGCTGCGGGTTCACGCTGAGTCGCACATGATCAAAGCCCGCAGACTTAATCAGCGCCATGTCGGCCGAAGTTTCAAAGGCCTGCAGATGTTCTTTCGTGTATCCCTTGGGATCGTAGACCTGCGCGAACCACCCGCTCAAATTGATGCCGTGGCGAATCCGCGCCAGGCGCGCGGCAGGAACGGTCGATGTCGGAGCACTCTGAGCCCACGCGAAAGAAAAAGAAAACAGAAGCAGAAAGGCAGCGATCCACTTACGGATCATCGACGACTCCTTGGGAATTGTCACACTCTAAGCCTTGTCATCCTGAGCGAAGCGAAGGACCTATGCACTCGCTCGCCAACTACACAGGTCCTTCGCTTCGCTCAGGATGACAGGACTAGTCATGCAGAGACCTTGCGGGTCGCCATCACGAACTTAGAATCGGCAGCGCGCGAATCCGCTTCTTCGTCGCCGCGTAGATGGCATTGCACAGCGCCGGAGCGATCGGCGGCACTGAGGGCTCGCCAATTCCCGTCGGAGCCTCGGTGCTCGGAATCGCGTACACTTCAACCACCGGCGTTTCGTCCATGCGCAGCGGAGCGTAGTCGTCGAAGTTACCCTGCACCACGCGGCCCTTTTCTATGGTGATCTTAGCGCGCAGGGCGTTGGCCAGTCCGTAGACAATCCCGCCCTGAATTTGCTGCTCTAGAATGCTGGGATTCACGACCTGCCCGCAGTCCACAACGGCCACCACGCGCTGCACGCGCGGCTGATCCTTTTCCATCGTGATCTCAACCACCTCAGCCATGTACGACGCAAAGCAGCCGAAGCAGGCGACACCGCGATAGTTCCCGGCGGGCAGAGGCCTGTCCCACGCGGCTTTCTCCGCGGCCAATTGCAGCACGCCGCGCATGCGGGCAGTTTTCCAGGTCGTCGTGAAGAACTGCAAGTCCTGATCCTTGGCCAGAAGCTTTAGCCGGTACTGCAGCGGGTCTTTGCCCGCCGCGACCGCAAGTTCGTCGATGAAACTTTCCAGCGCAAACGCTGCCTGCAGCGCGTAAACCGACCGCATCCAGCCTAGCGGCACCGGCGTCTCGGCGATCACCGACTCAATCGTGTAATTGGGTAATCCATATACAGGTCCCGCCTCGTCAGGCAGATCGGGATCGACTCCACCCGGAGTCGGCTGACCTTTCTGTCCGCTGATGGACGGCGCGATGATTCGATGCGTCAGCGCGACCGGAAATCCGGAGCCATCGAGCGTGGCGCTGAATTGATGCAAACTCGCCGGACGGTAGGTCGAAAAACGCATGTCATCTTCGCGTGTCCATATCACTTTTACTGGCGCATTGATCGCCTTCGACACCAGTGCAGCTTCGACCGCGTAGTCGTGTTCCAGGCGGCGGCCAAAGCCTCCGCCCATGAGCGTGACGTTCACTTTCACTTGATCGGGATCGAGCCCGATAGCGGTGGCCACCGAGTCGCGGCAATCCTGCGGAACCTGCGTCGGAGCCCAGAGTTCGCACTTTGTGCCCTGATAGTTCGCCGTGCAGTTCCCCGGCTCCATGGGCGCGTGCGCCATGAAGGGCAACGTGTATTCGGCAGAGATTTTCCGTCCCGCAGCCTTCGCGGCATCGCCCGCCAAGTACAAGCTAACACCTTTTTTCGATACGGCCTGCTTCAGCGACGCCATGACTGCAGCCGTATTCAAATCTTTGTTCGGGCCATCGTCCCAGGTGACGTTCAGCACGCGCCGCCCTTCCATCGCCCCCCACACGCTGTCGGCGACCACGGCGACCGCTGTGTCGCCGACTTTGCCCACGTAACTCACGCCGGAGATCTTCTTCGACTCCTTGTCGTCGAATCCAGATACCTTCCCGCCGATCGTGGGACAGCGCGACAGCAACGCGAATTTCATCCCCGGCATGCGGAAGTCGATGCCGAAAATTGCTTCGCCTTTTACCTTGGAAGGAGTGTCAAGACGCGCCAGGCGTTGCCCGACGATCTTGTAATCTTTGCTCTGCTTGAGCGTCACGTCAGTCGGAATCGGCAGCGTCGCAGCCTTGCCGGCGAGTTCCCCGTAACTCACACTCCGGTTGGAAGCAGCGTGCTTGATGTGGCTGCTCTCGGCCGTGCAACTCGACCGCGGAACGCCCCAAGTCAAAGCCGCGGCCGAGATCAACATCTCGCGAGCAGCAGCGCCGGCTTTCCGCATCGGGTCCCACGTGCTGTGAACACTCGCGCTTCCTCCCGTGCCCTGATCGCCGTATAGCGTGCTGGCTCCAGCCTGCTCGATTTCAATCTGGTTCCAGTCGGCCTCAAGTTCCTCGGCAAGGATCATGGGCAGCGCGGTTCGCACGCCTTGTCCCATCTCCGAGCGCGCGACCACGATCGTGACTTTGTTGTCGGGCGTGATTCGCAGATAGGCGTTAGGCGAGAACGCTTCTTCGTGCGACGCAGAACCGTGCGGCAGGTAGAAGCCGATCACCAGGCCTGCGCCGGCCGCGACTCCGGCGGCCACGAATTCACGGCGCGATAGGGGGCTCATCGGGCGCCTCCATTCCCGGCGGCGCGATGAATCGCTTTGCGAATCCGCTCGTAAGTTCCGCAGCGACAGAGATTGCCGTTCATCGCCTGCGTGATCTGATCGTCGGTTGGATTCGGTGTCTTCGCCAGCAGGGCTGCGGCCGACATGATCTGTCCCGTCTGACAGTAGCCGCATTGCGGGACTTCTTCAACGATCCACGCCTGCAGCAGCACATGCAGGCCGTTAGCCCCGAGGCCTTCGATGGTTGTGATGCTCTTGCCCGCGACTTGCGAAACCGGAGTCGAGCAGGAGCGAATCGGATTGCCATCGACGTGCACCGTGCAGGCGCCGCATAATCCCGCGCCGCATCCGAATTTTGTGCCCGTGAGTTCGAGGGTGTCGCGGAGAACCCAGAGCAGCGGAGTTTCCGGAGAGACGCTGACTTTCTTATCACTGCCGTTGACGCGGAGTGTGAGGTCTGCCATGTGTGTCCAGTGGTGGAGTTTGGGAACTGCAGAACATACTACTCAACCCGCCGGAAAAGGGAAATGGCAGACGGACAGAAATTCGGGCAACACAGCCGCAGTCGGAACTGTTAGCGGCTCTGGCTCGACGTGATCGCCTGCGCGATCTGTGCGCCGATCTCCTCGGCAAACTTCTGGAAGGCGGGAATTTCGTAGAGCCGCAGGCCAATCTCATCCTGCGGAAAATTCTCCGCGTGCGCGGCTCCGTCCCGCACTGCGCTGCGCACTTTCACGGCTGTAGTGGCGTCGAAGCTCTCCGAGACGATTACGCTGTTGTCTCCCCAGTGCTCCACCGTCACCGGTCCTTCCTCGGTGAGTATTTGCGCGCAGGAAACCGGGCAATTGGCCCCGCTGCAAGCGGATACAGGTTGCCCCGTCGCAGTGTGATAGCGTTGCGCGACCGCACCGGCGTAGAAACGAGCGAAACGCTCCGCCGCCTGGGGTGTCTTCCATCGCGAAACATAAATCAGGGCCAGGTCGGCCGTGGTTGTGGACGCGTCGCTCGCAGTCTTGTTCTTGCGATGGAAAGTTACGTACGCGCCGCCCTGCCACGCCCCAGAAACATCGTCCGCACCCTTTCGTTCGCCGTACTGTTTCAGGTACGCGCGCACATCGAGTTGGCCAATGCCTCCCGAGTCGTATACGTCGTAGTCTTCGCCGAGTAACTGCTGCAAATCCGGTACCCCGGTTGCCGGCAGCTTTTCGTGATTGATGTAGGCCTCAGGCTGCAGCACTTCGTGCGAGTTTCGCGGCGGGCGCGCGAAAGCCCCGGCAAACGCCATGTTCTTTCCGCCCTTGTGGAGCAACTCTCCTTCAAAGATCAGGCCTTCGTTGTAGGCAAATGCTCCCGACTCGCGCAGGATCATCGGAGCATCGTGCAGCATCTGCGAGTCGGCGACGGCCTTTACCGCCGGCTCTTCCATCGAATAAATCAGACCGGGCGTATCCACCAGGTTCCGTTTGAAGGGTGCCAGGACGTAGTCCACGTACACCACCATGGCCTGGCCTTCGACCACGGCCTTGCGGGCGGTCGCGCTGTCGTCGTTGCCAGTCTCGTTGCTCTTCGAGCCGTTTCCGGCCCCCTTCTGAGCCGCTCTCATCCACTTCCGCAAATCGTAGTTCTGATCCTGCAAGGCATGAGTGAGTTCGTGAGCCAGGATCGGTTCCTGCCGGTCGGGAGGAACCCAGTTCAGCATCGAGATCGTCTTGGTTTCGTCATCGTAATAGGCGGCAATCTCCTGCCCGGTCGACTTCACCAGAAATTCCTTCAGGTTGAACTCGCGCGGCAGGAAACCGAGTTTCTTCATGCTCAGTTCTTCCTGGGCAAAACGCTTCGTGAACTCTTCCTTGGCCAGCGCGCCGCTGGCGTACTTCTCCACATCGGCCTTGCTCACCAGGCGTCGCTTGATCGCGGCGTGCTTGGGCATTCCGCTGTCTTCCGCAGCGAAGGCGAAGACTTTGTCCACGGAGTCGAAGAGCTTTTTCGTGTCCGCATCGGTCATGCGGACCTCGTCCGTCGTGTCCTTCCGCAGCTTGCGGGCGACGTCGGCCAGGCTCTGCTGGGAGGAATCCTCCTGACTGAAGGCAAGCGTAGGCAGCAACCCTAAGCAAAGAGAGATCGTGAAGAATTGACTCCAGCGCCGGCAGAACATGATTGGGCCTCACCCAGAAAACCAAGAGTGCACTCCTCTGAATTTTCCTAGAGTCAGGTCGAACACTCACGGCAAAAAGGCAGGATCGTCTTACGAAGGTAATGAACCGGCGCCGAACCGAGCGGCTTAGGGGCCGGTTATTTCAGTTCTGTCAATTTCTGCGTGGCCAGCTGTCCGGCTTCGCCGCCCGGATTCTCTTTCTTGACCTGCTCGTAGACCCGCTTGGCCTCGAGCGGCTGGTTGGAGCTGTGATAAAGTTCCGCCAACTCTAACTGCGCGGTGACTTTGCTGACCGACGCGGTGGGCTTGTTGATCAGTTCCTGATAAAGCGCGACGGCTTCCTTCACGCGATTGGTCTGGCCGTAGAGCGTGGCCAGGGCCGACTTAGCCACGGCTGCCACCTCGCGATTGCCGGTCGACGCCACCGCTTTGAAATTGCGCTCGGCGGCGGCGTTGTCATTCAAAGTCGCCGCGGTGACTCCCAGAAAATAGTGGGCCATATCGGCGGTGCGGGTGTGCGGATACTTGTCGACGATCGCCTGCAGCTGCTTCTGAGCAGCCTGGGCACGTTCCTTCGCGGAAGTGAAAGTGGGAAAGTCAGGCTGTTCCGGCGCGCCCGGCGAGCGCAGCTGCGTGTCCATGGTGCGCACGGCTACGGACAGGTCCAAGCTGGCTTTCTCGTCCTGCATGCTCAGGTAATACCATCCGCCGATCCCGGCGGCGAGAACGACGATAACTGCCACAGTAGCGATGAGGAGGGTCGAGCGATGTTCGACGCTCCAATGAGCCGTTCGCTCGGCAGCGTCGATGGTGACACGGCTGAAAGCATCCTGCTTCAGTTGATGGCGGGTTTCTGCGCGCACGGACTTCCCTTCTGATGATAACGGTGGGCTGGCTGACTATGACAAACAACCAGTTTAACAGGGGGAAAACAGCGCGTCAAAACTGGGAATCGGAGAATTCAAATCTAACGGAGCGAGGTGCCCGGGTGCCCCATTTCTCGCGTTCTTTGCGAGAAGTGGGACTCCCTCGATGCCTCGCAAGCCGCTGCCGCATCCCGAACTGGAAGAGCAGCGCAAGGCTCCGCTGAGGAACTTGATGCCAGGCGCCGAAGCCGCAGAAGAAGAAGCGAAGAAAGCAGGAAATTAAATTGCAGAAGTGTCATCCTGAGCGAAGCGAAGGATCTATGTACTCTACTGCCGGAACTGCATGGGTCCTTCGCTTCGCTCAGGATGACAGAGTGTGTCTTTCGCGACCGCCAAAACACAAACGCCGCCGATTAGGCGGCGTTCGTGCATCCCGCGAATCAGTTCTCAGCGCGGCGCTTCCTCCAGCAATCCCTGCTCCAGTTTTTCCTGGCATTCGATGCAGTGGCGCGTCCAAGGCACGGCTTCCAAACGCTTGGCGTTGATTTCTTTGCCGCAGTGGATGCATTCGCCGAAGCTGCCTTCGCGGATGCGCAGCAGCGCCTTGTCGACCATCTGCAAAAGCTGGCGCTCGTTGTTGCTCTGGCTGAACAGGAATTCCTTGGTGTAGGAACTGGCGGCGCGGTCGGCGATATCCTGGGCGGTGTCTTCGTCGGCGGAGCGGCCGTCGGCCTGGGTGCGGTTCACGGTGCGGCGCAACTCCTGCTGCCGGGTCTCTAAACGTTTCTTGAAGGCTTCCAACTTCTTCTTATCCATAGGTCACTTCAACTCTGGGTCATCCTAATCTTGGCCACCCTAATCTGGGTCATTCCTAAGAAATCGGCCACATCAAACTCTTAGGACGCCTCTTCCCGGAGGCGTCCGTAGTCATAAGGCCAAACGAAGATGATAAGCGCGCAAATTATGATGCGTCAACAGGCACCAGCGCGAGGAGTGGCCCACTTTGAATTTCTTCGCGTACTTTGCGGCCTTTCTTCGCGCACTCAGCGGTTAAGAGCTCTTGTTTTTCCGCCCAATCACAAGAGCCTTGAACCGCAAAGTTCGCAAAGAGAGCCGCAAAGTACGCGAAGGCTTTTAAATCACCGTCTACCGCGGCAGTGGATCCTTCATGCTGGCCAGGGCGTATGCCATGACGGCCATGGCGGCTGCATTCTCGCGCAACTCGGCAGGGACAATCTTATCGAGCGTGTCGGCGGCGGAGTGATGATAGTGAAAATAGGTGCGGCCGTCCTGCAGAATGCCGAGCGCGGGCACGCCCGATTCCGACATGGCGGCAATGTCGGCTCCCGGAGGATAGCTGCTGGGTTGTACGGCATTGGCGCCAAAGCTTTGCAGTATCTCCAGCGCGGGGCGCAAGAGTTCGACGGCGTGCGGAGTCATCTTCACATCGAAGCCGAGCGGGTGGGCTGCGCCCGCGTCGCTTTCGATCGCGGCCACGTGGTTCACGAACTCAGCGGAATGATCTTTGGTGTACGCCTGGCTGCCGGAGCCGCCGCTTTCTTCGTCCATCCAGGCGATGACGCGAAGCGTGCGCTTGGGATGCAAATGAAGTTTCTGCAGAATCTCGGCCGCCTCCATCGCGACCACGACTCCCGCTCCGTCGTCGATGGCGCCGGTGCCAAGGTCCCAGGAATCGAGATGTCCCGAGACCACGACCACCTGCTCGGGATGTTCGCTGCCCTTGAGGTCTGCAATCACGTTGTAGCTGGTCGCATCCGGAAGCCTTTGGGGCGTCAGAATAAGCCGCATACGCACTTTGCCTTGCGCGAAAAGATGAGCGATCAGGTCGGCATCTTCTGCAGTGACGGCTCCAGCGGGGATTCCAGCGGGGACGCTGAACCCGGTGTGCGGCAGGCGGAAGTCGGCGCTGCCGACCGAGCGGACTAACGTTGCGACGGCGCCAAGATCAGCAGCCGCTTTAGGGCCGCCTGCGCGATATCGCACGGCGTCGCCGTAGGCCATGAAGGCCATGCCGCCGGCGGCCTTCTGTTTGTCGAAGATTTCGTTGAACAGCACGATCTTGCCGGCGACCTTATCGTGGCCGAGCGCTTTCAGTTCGTCGAAATTGTTGACGACGACCACGTCGGCGTTAATGCCTTCAGCAGGAGTCGACGTGCTTCCGCCGAGCGCGGTGAGAACGATCTTCTGCGTAGTGCCAGGAGCTTGACCGGCGTATTCGGTCAGCTCCGCCGTTTCCGCGCCGCGAACCCAGTGCGGCACTTTGACTTCTTCGAGGTGGACATCCAAACCGAGTTGGCGCAATTCCGCTGCAACATAATCCACGGCGGCCTTTGCCTGCAGAGATCCGCTGGGGCGTGGGCCAATGTTCTCGGTCAAATGAGCGACCTGCCGGTAGGCGTAGTCGTCAGACAGCGCCGCCGCTTTGATCGCAGACAGTTCCTCAAGCAGCGGGGCAGGGAAGTTCTCCTGCTGCGCGGGCTTGGACTGATTCTGCGCCGGGGCCGCGGTCGGGGTCAGAGTCAGAAAGATTAGGGCATGGAGAACGGGAAAAAGGAGGATGGTTCGGAAGAAGGTTCTCGTCATGGTCGTTGGTCAGTGTATCTGACGAGGCCGTACGGTGGATACAGCTCGATGTCCTGTAGAAGGCTATAATGGCGCCGCAGCAAAGAGTTAGGAGGGCTGTAAAGATGAGTCCTCATAGCATTGTTTTCCTCGCCTCGCTCGTCACCGCGATTCTGGTTGCTGGCCTTCTCTGCCGTCTCCTCCTTCCCAGCCTGCGCAGTCTCCTGGACGAGATCATCGGATTGCCAGCCGCTACGGATTTCTATCTGCGTTTGCCATTGTCATTGTCTTCGTGGCCCTTGCCGCGGCGTTTGGGGCCGGCCATGGCGACCTCAAAGACGGTGCCAGATTCATGGAGTATGTCTGGTCCTTTGCCAGCGGGATGCAGGACGTTTTCCAGAACCTGATGATCGCTCTTCTCGTCTACGTCACGCTGGCTACCGTGTTGATGGCGGCCTTGCGGCGAAAGCATTGAGGAGCGAATCATGACGAATGAGCATTACCTGATCGTTTCCTACTTCCTGTTTGCCTTCGTGTCCCTGGGTCTCGGGGTAGTGGCATACCGCCTGCTGCGCACACCGTTTGCGGTAATTGCCGATGCGGTCGCCGGGAAGTCCAGCAGTGCGCTGTTGAAGCGGGTCCTCCATCTCTCCATAACCACGGCGGCGGTTCTGGGGTTTCTGAGCGTCAGCTATACCCAGCACGGATGCGTGAATTATGAGAATGTCGTCAAGGATCGCGCTTACCTCGTCCAACTCAACCGGGAACAGATACAGAGTGCGGGTAACTGGATCGTGTACGCCGTGTTTGCGTGGTGCGCTGTAGTTGTGATTTGTCTGGTGGTATGGCGGAACAAGCAAGGCGTTAACCCGCGAGAGTAGCTGCCTTGCGACCGAGACGCACGGGTCGACAGGGATTACTTCTTCAACTCCGCGGGCCAGTTGAGCACCAGCGTCAGCGGATCGCTGCCTTCTTTCAGATCGCCGACATTGACCAGGAATTTCTTGCCATCTGCAGTGACGTCGAATGGTCCGTTCGCCCGCTGGATGCCGCCTGCGTGAAACAGAGTGTGAGGCACGCCCAACTGCGGAGCCGTGCCGGAGAGGTTCACGTCGGCGGCGACGATATTGTCGGCGGAGTCGAGGAAGAATAACTCCTTGTCGTCCCTGCGCCAGTGCGCTGCCCAGCCGCCAGTGGTTGAGACCTGCCACTTGGCGCCACCTCCCGGAAATGCGGTGATGTAAACCTCGCTCCGTCCGGATTCATTGGTGCTGTAGGCCAGCCACTTCCCATCGGGTGAAACCGCAGGGCCGGTCTTCACGAACGCGGTCTGGACAATTGGTATTGGCGTACGATCGCCAAACAAGGGCAGTGCCCACAGGTCTGTGCTGGGTGGGTTCGCGGAGCGCCTGGCGTAGACTAAGTAACGCCCGTCCGGCGAGGCAGTCGGGAACGCTTCCTCTGCATCCTTGGTGCTAGTCACGATCTGGTCTGCGCCGCTGCCGTCAGCCGCCTTGGAATAAAGGTGAATTCCGCCCTGCGAACCGGAGTGGTAGAAAATTGTCTTTCCGTCAGACGACCATGCGGGGGCCACCTGGTTGGAGGCGCCGAAGGTTAGTCGTGTCCTGGTTCCGCGGACCAGGTCGAAAATCCAGATCGCTTCGGTGCCTTGCGTGCCGTTGAAAAGGTTTACCGCCAGACGCGTGCCGTCGGGCGAAAGACTGGGAAAGAAGTATCGGTCAGGCGCGGCCACGGCACCCAGTTGCTTTCCATCTCGCGCCATCCACTGCAGGTTCCAGGTTCCGGCGGTCTCGCCGGATTCGTACACCATGCTTCCATTCTCAGAGACCGAAAATATAGGACGGGTGGTGCCTCCATTGATGGCGATGTGTTCGGCAACCGGAACCGCTTCGCTCGTCACTTGCAGCGTACGCGGGTCAAACGGGCGGGCCATTAATGTCGCCTCGCGCAAGAACAGCAGGTAGCCGGAGGCATACTCCGCCATGGTCTCGCTCTTCATCAGTTCTTTCGCATCGAGCGAGCCCAACTCTCCCACATACAAGGTGTTGCCTTGAAGGCCCAGAGAGGTGCGCGCCCAGTAAAGGTAGTGTTTTCCATCGGGCAGAAAAAACGGCCAGCGGTGACTGTTCTCCCCTTTGGCACTGTCCAGCTTCGAGGCGGGTTCAGGAGTTCCTCCGCTCGCGGGTACGCGCAGCAGATTCGAGCTGGTGGTTGGGGTGAATAGGATGACACCCTCTTTGCTCCATGCGCCGCCCCGGCCATTGCTGGCGTCACAGATGGTCTGCGGAGGCCCACCAGCGGAATCAATCCTGCGCAATTTGCTGCCCGCAAAGAACCCGATCTCGCGGCTATCAGGCGACCAGAAGGGATACATGGCCTCGTCGGTTCCGGGCAAGGTGCGCGCGGTCGCCGAGTTCAGGGCGCGGACGTACATCATGACCTTGCCTTTTTCATCGCGCGCAGTGAAAACCAACCGCGTTCCGTCGGGCGAGAGCACGGGCGGGCCCGACTCCACTGCCATCAGCAGAAAGGTCGCGCCCGCTGGGGGAAGAATCGAGGAACGCACCACGGCCGCCGGCTTTGGCGCCTGGAATACGAAAGCGGCTGCAACACCCAGAGCCACGAGCGTTGCAACGCCAGCGACGATCCATGCCAGCCGCGAGCTGCCTTGGCCCGATTTCGATGGCGGGACGTGACTAACTTGCGGATCGGCTTCGCTCAAAGCCTGCAACTGAATTTCGACGTCGTGCATGCAGCCATAGCGTTGCTCCGGATTCTTCGCCAGACAACGCCCCACCGTCTCATCGAGCCGCGGTGGAGAACTCGGCAGCACGGTCGAAATCCGCGCCGGCTCTTTGTCGAGAATCGCGCCCAGCACGCTGAATTGCGACTTACCTTCAAAGGCGCGGCGACCGGTGAACATCTCATAGAGCACGCAGCCGAAGCTGAAAATGTCGGACCGCGCATCGGCCTCTGCGCCTTGCAGAACTTCCGGCGCCATGTACTGGAACGTGCCCACCACCGTTCCCTTCTGCGTCAACGGCGACGCCGAGCCGCTGAGCGCGGCCACGCTCATGGTCGGCGTAGTCGGAGTCATCAGGCCGGCCCCCGACGCCGAACCCAGGCCAGGCGCGGGTTTCGCCAGGCCAAAGTCCATCAGCTTCGGTCCATTTTTCGCCAGCATGACGTTAGCGGGTTTCAGATCGCGATGTACGATGCCACGCGCGTGCGCTTTCGCCAACGCGTCGGCAATCTCGATCGCGGTCTTCAGCGCCTCGGCCAGCGGCATTGCACCACGGTGCAGGCGATCGGCGAGCGTCTCGCCTTCCAGATGCTCCATGACCAGAAAGTCGACGCCATCCTGCGACCCGACGTCATACAACGTGCAAATATGGGGATGATTCAGCGACGAAATCGCCTTGGCCTCGCGGTCCAGACGCTGTCGCAAATCAGGGTTGGAACACAGGTGCGCGGGAAGAACCTTGATGGCGACATCGCGTCCCAGCCGCGTGTCGCGGGCGCGATAGACCTCTCCCATTCCACCGGCGCCGAGCGGCGATTGAATCTCGTAAGGCCCGAGTTTCGTGCCAGAGGCTAAGGCCATAGGTGCGCACGATTATAGTCCACGGGTAATCGCATTTCCGGCAAAGGAGTCCTTCGTGATACTTCGTGCCCTTTGTGGTTGATGTCCTTCTTCTTCTTCTTCCCCAAAGTGGGCCGACTACTTGTCGTACTGAAACGCCTTATTCGGATACGGCGGAGCCTTTGGCACCGGTCGCGGGTCCTTCTTGATCTCCTCGCGCAGGAACTGGATTGCCGCATCCAGCTGCGCGTCGCTGCCGGCAAACGTGGCGTGCGGCAGATTATCCACCTCCATGTCGGGATCGACGCCGTGACCCTCGATCAGCCATTTTCCTTCTGGTCCATAGACTCCAGTCTCAGCGGCGGAAGCAATTCCAGAGTCCGCCAGGAAATTGCTGAAGGAAAGCCATATCTCGCCTCCCCAGGTCCGGACGCCGATGACCCTGCCCAATCCAAGGCGCCGGATTCCTTCGGTAAAGGCTTCACCATCCGAAGCAGTCAGCCGGTCGCAAAGCACGACGATGTGTCCGCGAAAAGCGTATGGCATATTCGAAGTGGGATTGCCGATACGCGGCTGCCAGAAGAACCACGCCTTGCGCAGCAGTTTCCCCAGCACCCATGAGTCGATGTTTCCTCCCTCGTTGTGCCGCACGTCGATGATCAGGCCCGGACGATCGAATACCGGATAAAACTCTCGCGCCCACTGCTCGATGTCGTCGGAACCCATGGCCCGGAGATGCACATATCCCATTTGAGACTGCGAGTCTGCGTCCACTTTTTGGCGCCGGGAATACTCCCACTCGGTGTAGCGCAGGTTGGACTCATCTTTTTCCAGCAGCGGAGTCACCACGACCTCACGAGTTTGTCCGGCAGCCGATTTCACGCGCAGCAGCACCTGACGCCCCGCCTTTCCGCGGAGCAACGCCCGTTCATCCGGCGCGCTGAGCGAGTCTTCTCCGTCGATGCTCAGGATCACCTCACCCTCGCGTACCATCGAATCCGGCCGCGCCAGCGGTGGCGCCTGGTTCGGCAAGTCCGGGTCATGCTGGTAGATGTGCTGCACCACAAATCCACCCGCCGCTTCATCCCGCCGCAGAACGGCGCCCAGGCTGGCAATTTCTACTTGATCCGAGGGTTTCCGGTAATCGCCGCCCCACACAAAAATGTGCAGCGCGGAAAGCTCGCTCACCATCTGCGCGATCACGTCGTTCAGTTCGTCGCGGTCCGAGACGCGATCGACCAGCGGAAGATAGCGATCCCGTATGGCCTTCCAGTCCCACCCGTGCATGCCGCGGTCGTAAAAATAGTCTCGTTCCAGCCGCCACGCATCGAGATAGAGTTCGTGGAACTCCGCCCGCGGCGCCACCGCAAAGGTCCAGCGCGACATGTCAATCTTGGCCTTGGCCAGCGCCTTAGGGTCCGCCAGCCCGGACGCCTTCACGTCCGAACCAAAGATGAAAAAGTCGTCGTCTTTGCTGACCAGCATTTTCTTGTGGTCGAGCGACATCTCATATTTCTTAACTTCGCCCATCACCGTTTCCGGCGGGTCGGCTTTGTTGGCGATATCCACGCACTGCAGCGCCTGCTTCGGAGGCATTTCTTCGTTCTGTTGCAGCCAGCACAAGCGCTTGTCCGCAGTTTGCAGCGACGAGTAATTCCCCGGCGGCACGGGAACTTCCGCCAGCCGCGACGAGAGTTCGGTAAAGTCAATGTTCACGACCGGAGGAGGAGTTTTTTTCTCAGCTGACGCCTTGTCGGCCTCGGCCTTTTTGCTGGCCTCCTTCTTCGCGGCGTCCTTCTTGGCATCTTCCTTTTTGGCGTCGTCCTTTTTCTCTTCATCGGACTTCGCCTCGTCTTTTTTCGCATCCTCCGGCTTCGCGGCGTCAGGATGAAGTTCGTCCACTGGAGCAAATGGCGAACGCAGACCGGTCGTCAGCGCCAGCTCATAGATCTTGATCGAGCGATCGAAGTTGGGGTCGGGCTGGCGCGATCCCCAGGGTGAGGGCACGGTCGTCTTCAGCATCCGGTCCGAGAGGAAATAGAGCCACTTGCCGTCCAGGCTCCAGGCCGGGCTGGCACTGTTGTAGTGGTCCGAGGTGATGGCCTGAATCGCTCCGGTCTTCACGTTTAGCAGCTTGATCTGCGTAAAAGTATTGGTCGCCGCTTCCACGTACGCCAGCCACTGGCTATCGGGCGACCAGGTGAGATCGCTGAAGTCGTCCACCAGGGATTGCGCGATGCGCTTCGACTGTTTGGTCGTAGTGTCGTACAACCACAGTTGCTGGTCCTTGTCGCGTGTCGCAAGCCAGCGCGCATCCGGCGAAGGGATGCCCTCCCAGCGCAGAATCTTGGCATCGTTGGTCCATTGTTCCGGTGCCCCAATGCCGTTGGCCGGGTACTTCCAGAACTCGGTTTCCCCGGTCTCCGTCGAGAGTGCGAGGATGCTCTTACCGTCGGGCATGTAGCGCGCCTCGCGGTACCGGATTCCGGATTTGCCGGCGACCTTGACGATGCGTCCTGTCGTGGCGGGCAGCGTGAATACTTCTCCGCGCGCCGTGAAAACGGCAGCGCTGCCGTCGGGAGCCAGATGGGCGCCGGTAAGATACTCCAGCGGTTTCTTCACCCAGCGATCCCGCAGTTGATCGAAATCAGAAACCAGAGTAATGGGGATGATCGCATCCTGATGCGTATTCAAATCATGTGTATTCAAATCCAGCAGCCAGAGGTCGGCCCCGCACTGATAAACGATGCGCCCATCGGAGATCGACGCCGACTGGATGTCCCAACCCCGCTGGTGCGTGACCTGTTGCAGATCATGACCGTCCGGGGCCATCGAAAAGATATTCATGACGCCGTCGCGGTCCGAGAGAAAATACACCCGCCCATTCCAAAACATCGGATTGTGCGAGGTGCCCTTCCAGTCGCTGGTCAGGACCACGGCCTCCGACCCGGCGTCGTAGCGCCAGATGTTTTCCGCGGTACCGCCCTGATAGCGCTTGGTCTGGCTGGGCTGCCGTTCGTAGCGCGTGAAGAAAAGCGTTTTCCCGTCCGGCGTGTACGCGCCTTCGGCAGATTGCGCCAGAGGCACGATCTCGCTGCGCCCGTTGCCGTCGATGGCGACCAGTTTAGGATCGGGCAGCGTTGAGTATCGATAGGTGCGCACCAGTACGCGCCCGTCGGGAGTCCAGCCCGCCACCGCCGCATCGCCGTCCCATGTCCGGCGCTGCGGCAGGCCGCCCTCGACCGGCATGGTGTACACATCCATGGGCCCTTCATATTGCGCGCTGAACGCGACGGTGCGTCCGTCGGGCGAAATGGCGGGATAGATTTCCATTCCCGGATGGGAAGTCAACCGCCGCGCCGCGCCTCCTTTCACGCCGACCGACCAGAGATCGCCCTCCGCTGTGAAGATGATGGTGTCGCCGTGAATCGCGGGATAGCGGTAATAACCGGCGTGCGCGTTCTCCGGGTTCGCGGCCTGCAAAGGAAGAGCAAAGAGCAGGGCAATCGTGGCCAACAGAATCACGACACCAGAAGTTCGATTGGAACGGTCGGGCATGGAGGATTCCATTCTCGGAACGCAAGAAGGCCCGGGGCACAGGATCAATACCCAGGGGTCGTCGCGTTCGCGGAACAATTTTGGAATTGGCCGAATTTCGACTCAGCTTTTCGGCACGCGAGATCATACCACTGTCATTAGTGAAGGTCATATGCTTACGATCCTACGGCGCGGCGGATCCCAGGAAGTTGCGCCGGGCCGAAAAAATGGCCCCATCGCTGGGGCCACGTTTCAGAGGCTACGGATTTGGTGGGCTTGTCAGGAAAGGCGATGCAAGACTCCGTTCCGCCAGCCGGAACGGTTCGGGTAGTGACGCGGAGAATCGAAGAGAGTGTAGGTCATGTTGCTTGAGTTTGCGGCCTCTTATTACCCTGGACAGAAGCACTTGCCGCGCCAAAACTCGAAACCCAGTGATCCTGCCCGCGACGCTGGATAAATGAAAGACGAGTAAGGACTTAGTTGGTGATTGAAACTTGCGGCGCGGGTCGGGTTGGAAATCGAAGGAAAATCGGAAGTGCAGAACAATGCATATTCAATGCATTCGGCTACCAAACCCCACAAACACCAAGCCCATGGCGGGTTCTGGCCAGCCATGGGCAAGGATGAAAGGAAAGTTTTTACTCTCTAGCTATTGCCCGCGACGGTGCGCAGCTTCCCTGGCAAAAAGTGATAGGGAGGCCACGGCCCGCTGATCGTCACTTCGCAGTTCTTCAACTGCTTGGCGGCTGTGTTGTAGCGGTTCTGGTATTTTTCCACGCTCTTGGCGTCGATCAGGTGGGCAATGTCGATCAACATGCCCTCTGGCGCGACTTTCTTGCAGCTGACTTCTTCCTCCAGCGGGTTGAACAGCTTGTGCACCTGGACCGACAAGGCCCGAGCCTTGGTCTGGCGTTCGCGCTCGCGCGATGCCTTCACCTTCAGCTTGGACAGGTAGTCGCCCCCGACCGTGTCGGGCAGTTCAATGTCGATCATGGCCTCGCGCAGCGAGCCATCCCGGACGACCAGTTTGATGTGCATTTCGGACTTTCCGCGCAGCTTGGCGACGCTCAGGCCGAAGGCGCGCCGGTTGACCCGGACCGCCTGCCGAAGTGCGTCATCACTGTCGAAAATGGTGCCGAATTTGAAAGGTAGGACGGTGGAGTTGCGGAAGCAGTTGCTGACCACCCGCGCGTGTTCGATCGCGGACTTCTGGTCCAGTTCACCTGCTGCGTGGTCATATTCGCTCACAATCACTGCGAATTCACCACTCGGATAGCTCAGAACCGCAGCGCCGTTCACTCCTTGAACGCCCTCTAACAGGAAAGGGCGGCGAGTGCGGGTTCCATTGGGTAGGGTTTGATGCTCGGTAAGACAATACGCGTACCACGCCATGTTGAACTCTCCGAACCGGGATGGAGGCGGACAGGGCCACCTCTCACGTCGAGTTTTTCGCCAAAGCTTGTACAGCGATTTTGGAAGTAAGGGAACCGGGCGGTACAGGGCTTGCAAAAACTGGAAACGCTTTACAGTCGCGTTCCCTAAGTGCATATTACTTTGGGCATGTACTAAAATGCAACTTTTTTTCTGTGTCGGCATCGTTTAAGCTTAATCGCGTCAATTTCGTCGATCTCCTGCATTTCAGCCCTAAATCACCGTGCTAACTTGAGGCCTGCTGCCTAATGAAGAGCCCTGCCACCGCCGCCCGCCGCTCTGGGGGCGGTTTTCGACCCGATATCGAGGGGTTGCGTGGCATCGCCGTGTTATTGGTGGTGCTGTTTCACACCGCAGTGCCTGGGTTTCGTGGAGGATACATCGGAGTGGATGTGTTCTTCGCTGTCTCCGGGTATCTCATTACGGGCATTATTGTCAAAGAGATCGAGAAGACGGGTGCATTCAGCTTCAGGAACTTCTACGCCCGCCGGGTACGGCGATTGTTGCCGGCGTCGGGTTTAATGGTGGTCGGCGTGATCTTAGCCGGGGTCCTGCTGTACTCGCCTTTGGAGCTGTCGCGCTATGCCATGTGGGGCACCTACACGTCTCTCTACATCAGTAATTTCATGTTCATGCGGGAGGCCGTGAATTACTTTGCCGGCGCGGTCACGATCAATCCCTTCCTCCATACGTGGTCGCTGGCAGTCGAGGAGCAGTTTTACCTGTTATGGCCGGCGCTGATTGTGCTTGCCTCGGGGCGCTCCCTATCGCGGGGGCGGCTGGCGGGCTGGTTGCTCGCGGTCACGGTACTGTCGCTCGCCGCGAGCATCTGGGTCACTCATGTGAGTCAGCCATCTGCGTTTTTCAGCCTGCCCACGCGTGCCTGGGAGTTCGGGGCAGGTGGGCTGGCCTTCCATGAGAAGGCCGGTCGGAGTCAAGTCGATTTTTGCGGTTCGTGAAACATCGTTGTTCTTCCGCCGAGTGGCCACTGTCGCCATGCTTCCATCCGCACTCTCGAGGAGCGGTTTTCTTCG
>Ga0210394_10000289_pt1 | contig 116710 bp, 105 predicted proteins | sample IncBWC12MmetaG_FD_160121 | JGI IMG/M metagenome (GOLD analysis project Ga0210394, IMG submission 160121) | Forest soil microbial communities from Barre Woods Harvard Forest LTER site, Petersham, Massachusetts, United States - Inc-BW-C-12-M | ecosystem: Environmental > Terrestrial > Soil >...
CAAACGATGCGCCTCTACGACATCACCACCGAGACCGAGGATTTCATCGCCAACGGCGTCATCAGCCATAACTGCTACGCTCGCCCGAGTCACGCCTACATGGGTCTCTCGCCGGGACTGGATTTCGAGACGCGTCTCTTCTACAAGGCGGACGCCGCAAAGGTGCTGGAGGCGCAGCTCGCGCGCCCTGGGTATGTATGCAAACCGATCATGCTCGGCGCGAACACCGACCCGTACCAGCCCGTCGAGCGGCGCATGCGCGTCACCCGCTCAATCCTCGAGGTGCTCACGCGCACGCGCCACCCGGTCACCGTCATCACCAAGAGCGCACTCGTTCTGCGCGACCTCGATCTGCTGGCGGAGCTGGCAGGTCACCGCCTGACCAGCGTCGCCGTCAGTATCACCACCCAGGATGACGAGCTCAAGCGCGTCATGGAGCCGCGTGCTGCATCGCCGCAGGCGCGGCTGCGCACGCTGGCGGCGCTGCACGCCGCCGGCGTGCCCTGCGGCGTGTTGGTCGCACCGGTGATTCCCGCCCTTACCGACCACGAGCTCGAAGGCATTCTCGCCGCCGCCGCGCAGGCCGGTGCCGGCTGGGCAGGTTACGTGCTGCTGCGGCTGCCATACGAGATCAAGGATCTGTTCACCGAATGGCTGGCGGAGCATTACCCGCAGCGCGCAGCGCACGTAATGTCGCTGATTCGCGATATGCGCGGTGGCCGCGACAACGATCCGCGCTTCGGCACGCGCATGCGTGGGACGGGGCCTTACGCCCAGCTGCTGCGCGAGCGATTCCGCGTCGCCTGCCGGCGACTCAACCTCACCTCCAGCGGCCGCGACACGCTCGCTACTGCCTTATTCAGGCCGCCCGAGCCGGCCGGGTCACAGCTGCGCCTCGGCTTGTAGGGTGTGTTAAGCCCCTGGACCGGGGTCGCGGGAACCTCATTTGGGGGCGGGCGGTCAGACTCCAGCGGCGATGGCATACTTCGGCTGAACCAGTTCTCACGCGGGCTCTGCGACCCGCGACAACACCGGTCGAGGGCCATGAACGAAACTGCGACAGCCAACCTTGGGCGGCGACTGAAGAGCCGCTACGTACTGCACGAACGGCTGGGCGCCGGCGGGCAGGGCGAGGTGTGGCGCGCGCACGATCCCGACCGCGGTGTCGACATCGCCCTGAAAATCCTGCGCCCCGGGCCCGGCCGCAGTGCCGCGGCGTGGGAAGCGCTGCTGCATGAGTACCACTGCGCGAGTCGGCTCGAACATCAGTACATCCTCAAGGTGTTTGAACCGGAGCGCGATGAGGCCAACTTGCTGCTGCCGATGGAGCTGGCCACGGGCGGCGATCTGCGCCGCCTGCGCGGCGCCGGGTATCTCGCGGTGGTGCCGGTGCTCATGGAAGTGGCGCAGGCGCTCGAGCATGCGCACGAGCGCGGCGTCATACATCGCGACCTGAAGCCCGGTAACGTGCTCTTCGATGCGCGCGGCCTCGTGAAGCTCGCGGACTTCGGCGTCTCGGGCAGTGCACCGGATCCCGGCACCGATGCCATGATCCGCGGCCTGTCGCCGTTCACCGCGAGTCCCGAGCAGCTGCGCGGTGAGCCGCCGGCACCCGCCGATGACATCTACGGTCTCGGGGCACTGGCGTACGAGCTGCTGTCCAACCATCCGCCGCACTACCCGCACTTCGACGCGCGGCGCGTGCAGCAGGAGCCGGTGCCGCCGCTGCTGCCCACGCATCAGATTCCGCCGCAGCTCGATGCGGTCATCATGCGCATGCTTGCCAAGGATCCACGGGCGCGTCCGACCTCCATGCTCGAGGTCATCGACGAGCTCGAAGCCGCGCTCAACGACACGTTGACGTTCGACTTCGAATCGGACGATGCCGCCACCGGCCCGTCCGCGCAGGCACTGGCGAGCCGCCTGGAACAGTTGTCCGTGACGCTGCCACCCGGTGCGCTGCCGGGGACGGCAGCACACCCCGCCGCGTCCGCGCCGCCGCAGCCTGCAGCAGCCCCCGCGGCGCCGCGGCCGCCGGCGCCTGCACCCGTGCCCGCTACACCGTCCACGGCGCGTCGGGCGGGATCCGCCACGGCGTCCCCGGCAGCACCGGCCACGGCGCGAGCGGTGGCGGACACCGGACCCGTGACGACTGTGGGCCAGCCGCCCGCGGCAGAACCGGTCACGCCATCTGCGCCGGGCTCGGCCACGAGGAGGCCCGCGCCCGCACCGGCCGCACCACGCGTGGCCCGGGCTGCCACTGCCAAACCTCTGCTGGATGAGCATGCTCTGCGAGAACTGCAGCTCACCCATATGCCGGCGCGGCGGTTCGAGCCCGTGCGCAGCGGCGTCCCGCAGGTACTGTTGGTGTGCGCGCTCGTCGCCGGCATGGTGATCGCGGCATTCATCTTCCTGCCGTCGCGCTTCAGCGGATCGGTGATCACATCCTTCCCCGGCATTGCACCACGCGGCGCGCCTGTGAATCCGCCGCCGCCCGGCAGTCCCGCCGGCGCTGCGGCGCCGAGCAGCCCGGCAGAGACCGTACCGTCCGCGGGCGCGCCGAGCGCCGCTGCGGCCGCACCGTCCGCAAGCGCGCCGTCCGACGCGGCGGCCGCCGGTGCCGCTGCTGCTGTCCCGGCTCCCCCCGCCAGTACGCCATCGGCCGCTGCGCCGACGCGCGCCTTCGCGCCGGTCCCCGCGTACCGCTCCGACGGCGCGTCTGCCCCGCCTGCCGCGACGCCGCCGGCTGGCGCGAACGTGCCCGCTGGCGCGAACGTGCCCGCCGGCGCGAACGTGCCCGCTGCCCCTTCCGGCGCGAGCACCGCGCAGTCGTTCGGTGATGCGGGTTACGCCGCAGCGGCGGGCCAGGGGTTTGCGGCACTCGGTGCGGGAAGGCTCGATGAGGCGCGGGCGGCCTTCGAGAAGGCGCGCAGTATCCGGCCTGCCGGCGCCGAAGCGCTGGAGGGATTGAGGCGGGTCACCGCAGAGACCTCCGCGCGCCACTTCGGCGCGCTGCGCGCTCAAGGCACGGACCTCGAGGCGCAGGAGCGCTGGGAGGATGCACTCGCCGTGTACTCGTCGGTATTGCGACAGGACCGGACGGCCGCTTTCGCGCAGGCCGGCAAGGAGCGCGCCACCGCAAGATTGCAGCTCGCCGACTCGTTGCAGGCGCTCATCGATCACCCGGGAGCTCTGGCGTCGGCGCGGGCGCGCGAGCAGGCGGCGCAGCTGCTGCAAACCGCCGAAGACGAACCCTCACCCGGGCCGGTACTGCGCGAGCAGATGGCGCGGGTCGCTGCGATGTTGCCCGGGGCCGACCAGCCCGTGCACCTGTCGCTGGTGTCGGACAGCCTGACACAGGTGTCGATTCAGAATGTCGGCACCTTCGGCAGCTTCGCGCGTCGCGATATCGAGCTTAAGCCCGGCCACTACACATTGATCGGCACCCGCTACGGTTACCGCGACGTTCGCCTCGACCTGACAGTCAACCCCGGACAGGACAGCCAGACGGTAAGCATCCGCTGCAACGAGCCGATCTGAGCGGCGCATGAGCGATGTGCTCATCATCGGCGCGGGGCCCACGGGCCTGGTGCTGGCGTTGTGGCTGACGAAGCTTGGCGTGCGTGTCCGTATCCTCGACAAGACGGCCGAGCCGGGAACCACTTCGCGCGCGCTCGCCGTGCAGGCGCGGACCCTCGAGCTGTACTGTCAGCTTGACCTTGCCGACGCGGTGGTGGAGCGGGGCCACCGCGTTCCAGCGGTGAATCTATGGGCCAGGGGCGAGCGGGCTGCGCGCCTCGGCTTCGAAGTGATCGGCGCGGGCCTGACGCCGTACGCCTTCATGGAGATCTTCCCCCAGGATGAGCACGAGCAGCTGCTGATCGAGCGGCTCGCCGCCTGCGGGGTCACGGTCGAGCGGGGCAGCGAATTGCTCCGCTTTCGCGAGGAAGCGGACGGCGTGCGCGCGACCGTGCGCACCGCGCAGGGAAGCGAGGCGCAGCTCACGGCACGCTACATTGCCGGCTGTGACGGCGCGCGCTCGCTGGTGCGGGAAACCATTGGCGCGGGTTTTCCGGGAGGCACCTACCGGCAGGTGTTCTACGTCGCGGACATCGAAGGCGCGGGACCCCCGGTGGACGGCGAGCTGCACGTGGACCTCGACGAGGCGGACTTCCTGGCGGTGTTCCCGCTCGCCGGGACTGGCCGGGTGCGGCTGGTCGGCTCGGTGCGCGACGAGCGCGCCGAGCACGCCGACACGCTCGGTTTCGAGGACGTGAGCGGGCGCGCCATCGCACACCTGCGGCTCGAAGTACGAAAGGTCAACTGGTTCTCGACCTATCACGTGCACCATCGCGTCGCCAGCGGCTTCGTGCGCGGGCGCGCCTTCATTCTCGGCGATGCCGCGCACATCCACAGCCCCGTCGGCGGCCAGGGGATGAATACCGGCATCGGCGATGCCATCAACCTCGCCTGGAAGCTCGCTGCAGTACTCGCGCAGCGCGCCGGCGCCGAGCTGCTCGACAGCTACGAGCCCGAGCGCATCGCGTTCGCGCGCCGCCTGGTTGCCACCACCGACCGCGCCTTCAGCTTCGTCACCGCTGACGGCTCGATCGCGCAGCTGGTGCGCACCCGCATCGCGCCGGTGGTGTTGTCCTCGGCGCTGTCGCTCGAGACGGTGCGCAACTTCCTGTTCCGCACCGTCTCGCAGCTGGCGCTGAACTACCGCGGCATGCCGCTGAGCGAGGGCGTGGCGGGAGGCGTGCACGGCGGTGACCGCCTGCCGTGGGCCGGCGGCGGCGCTGCGGACAATCATGCGCCGCTGCGGTCGATGAGCTGGCAGGCACACGTGTATGGTGCGGCCGCCGCGGAGCTGCGCGCCGCCTGTGCCGCGCGGCAATTGCCGCTGCACGTGTTCCCGTGGAGCAGCGCCCACGCGGCCGCGGCGCTGAAACGCGACGCGCTCTACCTCGTGCGGCCGGACACCTACGTTGGCCTGGCGGAGCCGGCGCCCACCCCGCAGGTCGTCGCGCGCTATTTCCAGGCTCACAGTCTGCGCTAAGCTTCGCTCAAACCAACATCTATCGCGGCCGAACGGCGGTGCACCGATGGCGGAGGAAAGCAGGGTCGTGCTTCTGGCCGGCGCGAGCGGCCTCACCGGCGGCCACGCGCTCGAGGCGCTGCTCGGTGCGCCCGATGTGAGCCGGGTGCTCGCGGTGTCGCGACGCCCGCTGGGACGCGAGCACCCGCGTCTCGCCAACCGCATCGTGCAGTTCGAGCGTCTCGAGGCGCAGCTCAAGGGCACGCGCTGCGATGTGGCGCTGTGCTGCCTCGGCACCACGCTGCGCAAGGCCGGCTCACAGCAGGCGTTCCGCGCGATCGACGTCGACTGCGTGCTCGCCTTCGCGCGCGCCGCCTGGACCGCCGGCGCGCGCCGTTTCGTGGTGATCTCGAGCGTCGGCGCGGATCGCGCGTCGCGCAACTTCTACCTGCGCACCAAGGGAGAGATGGAAGCCGGCGCGGAGGGCATCGGCTTCGAGTCGCTCGACATCCTGCAGCCCTCGGTGCTGCTGAGCTGGCGCGGCGAGATGCGTCCCCTCGAGCTGCTGACCGCCGCCCTCATGCCGCTGGTGAACCCGCTGCTGCGCGGCAAATACCTGCCCTATCGCGGCATTTCCGCGGCAACCGTGGGCGCGGCGATGCTCGGCGCGACGCGCTGCGGACGCCGCGGCGTGCAGCGCTACACCCGCGAGGGTATCGCCGCGCTCGCGCGCCTCACGCCCGCGCGCAGCCCCGGCGCGCCGGCCGCGAAGGCGCCCGCCGGAGCGAAGTAGCGGCTCGGTCCGTCATGCGCCACGCTGCTTAGCGTTGCCGCGCTCGCCGCCGTGGCGCTGCTGCCCGGCGCGTGCGTCGCGCTGCGCGCACCGCCGAGCATTAGACATAATCAAGTGCGCCCGTCCCTGTCGCCGATGAGTGACACTACTTGAGAGCCCCGGCACATTATTCGGACTTGACTGCGATCCGCGACGATTTGAGACTGGGCGCTCAAGTGAAAGGGCAAACCCGTCGAAAGACGGGGACGCAAAGCCACCGGTCTAAAGGAGATGGTTCCTATGACGGCGGGGCTGCCGCATCGCGCGAACCGCGAAGCGTTAGCACTCCATCCCCGTCACAAGAATCCGCACAGGTCCTGAACGACCCGTGGTGGTGATGATGTTCGAACGGGGAAAGTAATGACAGCAACGCCCAACTTCGCTTCCGGCGCCAGCGCAAGCGCGGAAGTCGGGGCGGCACCCGCAGCAAGCGTGGCGCCGTTCGTTCTCAACCTGTGCTCATCGTCGACGCCGATGGCGCTCGCGCAGATCGATCTGCCGGAGCTCAGGCGCTTCACGTTCTTCGTCAGCCGGCGTTTCGAGGAAGGCCGCGAGCGCTTCCGGTTGCACATGGGCTATTTCGCCACGCTCGCCGAAGCCGAGGACTGGCTGAACGTGGTCCGCGAGATCTATCCGGGTGCCTGGGCCGGCGAGGCGCCGGGACGCAAGCTGCGCGAGCGCGCCGCGGCAGCCGCCGCAGCGCAGGCGCAGTACGCCGCCGGCCCGCAGGCGCGCGCCTCCGTGCCGCCGCCGCGTCCGACCGCGCCCACTGCCGTGCCGCCGCCGCGTCCGACCGCGCCCGCTCCCGTGCCGGCCGCGGTTGCGCTGCGTGCGCCGGTCGTGCACCCGGCTCCGCCGCTCGCGCCGGCCGCGACTCACGCGGCCACCGCGGCGTCGGTTCTGCCGGCCGCGCGTGCGCTCACGCCGCCGGCAGCGGCTCCCGGCAGCGCGAAAATTCCTCCGCCGCCGTCCGGGCGTGTAGCGGCGCCGCGCGCCGCATCGCCGGTGGCGCAGCCCGCCCCGCGCCTCGGCAGCCTCGCGCCCAGCGCAGCCGCGGCGCCGGCGCGCCTCGCACCCGTTACGCCGCGCATGCCGCCGCCCGCCGCCGCCCCGGCGCGTCCACCGCAAGCCCCGCCGGCTGCGCCGAGTGTGGCGGCAGCCGCTGCACCGCCGCCCCGGGCGGCGCGTGCGCCGACGAAGCCGGTGTTCGAAGATTCCAACGTGCGCGAAGTTCTCAAGGCGCTCGGTGACGCCAGCTCGACCGGCGAGACGCGCCTGATGCAGGTAGCGCCGCCGCCGCGCGAGGCTACCGCCGAGCATGCCGGTCTTAGCGACACACAGGTGCTGAAACTACTCGAGACGCGCCGTGGCGAGGACAGCGAGCCGCTGCCGGCGGACGTGACCGACGGCGGCGCGATCCCGCTGCTGAAACCCGACGACACCGGCACGCGTCGCGCCCTCAAGGAGGCCGTTGCCAGCAACGCGCCGGTTGCCTTCGCGGTGCAGCTGCAGTGGTCGGTGCAGCCGGCCGAGCTCGACAAGGTGCCGCCGCTCGCGATCTTCAGCGCCTACACGCTGTATACCGTCGAGGGCAGCCGCGACGGCCGCAAGTGGTACGGGCTGCGGCTCGGATTCTTCAGCGACGCGATCTCGGCCAAGCAGGTGGCGCACTACGTGCGCTCGGAGTTCGCCTCGGTGGCGGTCGTGCCGGTGAGCCCGCAGGAGAGGGCGCGCGCCACCGATCAGGAGATAGCGGCGACGCTCGCAGCCCCTGCTGCCGCGCGCACCGACGCCATCGATGAATTCAAGCTGATCGACGAGGAGGCGGTGGCGGTGCCGGCTGTCCCGGCGCGGCCCGCGCCCCGGCCAGCCGGCAAGACCAGCGGACGCACGTCACGCACCGGCGCGGGATCTGCACGCGCTGACGCGCGCGGCAGCGGCAAGGTCGGCGCGCGCGACCGTCGCGGAGCGCAAACGCTCGAGGAGACGCTGGAGATTCTCGGTGCCGGCCAGTTGTCGATCGACAACGGCAACGGCGAGACCCTCAACGACTCCGGCGTACGCCACCTGCGCATCGAGGTGCAGAAGAACTCGCCCTTCTCCAGGCTGCTCGAACGCCTCAGTGAGCGGCTGAAGAGGCCTTAGCGGGAGTTGCGGCGCCTTCGTTGCCCGCGCGGCCGCCGGCGAACTCCGCCAGCATCCAGCGCCGGTAGGCATCCAGGTTCGGCTCGCGCCCGAGAAAACCGCTCACCAGCTGCGCCGCTGGCCGCGTGGCGCCCGGTGCGAGCACCGTCTGCCGGTAACGCATGCCCGTCGGTCCTCCGAGCAGATCGTGCGGATCGAACTGCGCGAAGAAGTCGAGCGCGATTACCTTGTCGAGTACGTAGGTGTAGTAGTTGGAGCTGTAGCCGTTCAGGTGCGTGAAGCTCGCCCACAGGTGATCACCCGGCACGAAGGCGAAGGTGTTGTAGCGCTCGAAGTCGCGCCGGTACGTGCCATCGAAGTCGAGCGTCGCCGGCGGCAGCGTGTGGAAGTCCAGTGAGATCGCCGCGTACATGAGCTGGCGCTGCTGGCCGCTGGCGCGGCCGTAGGTGTCGGCGCGGTTCATGCGCTCGTACAGCTCGCGCGGCAGGGCTGCGCCGCTCTGGTAGTGGTGTGCGAAGGTGGTCAGCACGCCGTAGTCGTGAAAGAACTCCTCGAGCATCTGCGACGGTGCCTCGATGAAGTCCCCCTCGACGTTGAAGCCACCCTCGCCGGCGTAGCGCTGCTGGCCGCCGATGACGTGGTGCATGAGGTGCCCGAACTCGTGCAGGAAGATCACCACGTCGCTGTATTGCATCAACCCGGGGTCGCCGGCACCGCCGCCCGGGAAATTGCACACCAACGTGCCCTCCGGGAGCTGTCCGGGCAGCACGCCCGTCGACAGCGGCTGGGTGGAGAACCACTTGTCCTTGCCCGCGCGCGGGTGCATGTCGAGGTAGACGCGCCCGAGTTTCCGGTCGCCGTCGTAGACGTCGTAGCTGGTGACCGATGGATGCCAGGTGCGCACGCCGGGCGCCGGGCGGATGTCGACGTGAAACAGCCGCGAGGCGGTGGCGATCACGCCGCGCTCGACGGCGGCATAGGGGAAATAGGGGCGCACGCTCTGCGAGTCGAAGTTGAACTTGGCGCGCCGGTATTGCTCCTGCCAGTAGCGGGCATCGGCGGCGCTGATCTTGTGCAGCGCTGCATCGCGCGTGCGCGCGAAGGCGAGCAGCGCCGCATCCTCGCGCATCGCCGGATCGCGCGAGGCGGCGTCGACCCTGCCGAGGTAGTCGTGCAGCTTCGCCGGCGAGCCGATCATCTGGTCGGCCATGGCGAAGTCGGCCCAGGTGGCGTAGCCGAGCAGCTGCGCAAGATCCGCCCGCGCCTGCAGCAGCCCGCGCAGCGTATCGGTGTTGGCCGGGTAGGCGACCGATTCGGCCGCGAGGAACAGCTTGTGCCGCAGCTCCACGCTGTCGGCGAATTTCTGCGCCGGCCAGGCATCGGGCGGATCGGTGGTGATCTTCACGTGACCCTGCGCGTCGGGCGGGTGCGCTGCGAGGTAATCGGGCGGCAGTCCCGCGAGCTGCCCCTTGTCGACCACCACGGAGCGCACGTCGTCATGCACCGCGCGCTCGAACTTCAGCCCGAGCTCGGTGATCCGCTCCTGCAGCGCCTTGATCTTTGCGCGCGTGGCATCGTCCTTGTCGACGCCGGCGAGACGGTATTCGAGCAGCGTGTGCTCCAGGTAGTGCCGCGTCGCGGCGTCGCCGGGGGCGGGCAGCGCGGCGAGCGCACGGTACACCGGCTGATTGAGCGACAGCGCGGTGAGCGCGGCGTTGGCCGTCTGGGTGAGAGCCTGCGCCTTGTCGCGCAGCTCGGCGGTCGCGCCGACGCCGTACAGCACGCTCGACTGCACCGTGGCGAAGGTGAGCTCGTTGACGGCCTCGTCGTACGCGCGCAGCGTGTTCGGCACCGTGCGGCTCCCCTTGACGGTGAGCAGCCGCGCTACCTGCGCATCCGCACGGCGCATGTGAGCGTGCACCCAGGCGTCGAGGGCGGCCGGATCGTCACCGCCTGCCCAGGCGTGCAGCGCATCGGCAACCGCCGCTGGCGGCGCCGGCTGCGGCGCTGCGAGCAGCGGCAGCGCCACAGCGCCGAGGACGGCGAAACCCACGGGCAGAAGCTGCCGGGGGCGCATTCGCGGAAGCATGGCGGACTCCTTGCACGCGGCTCGTGCGCTAGCACGGGCCGCGACGGTCGCAACCAGATTCTAACCCGAAGCAATCCCGCGTTTTGACGCCCCGGGCGGCGTGCGCGCCGTGACGCGCAGTTTGTGCGATGAGCCGAAGGCGCGCCGCTTCGCCTCGGGTCGTGCGCCGCCGTTACGCCGTCGCGAGCAGGCCGACCTGCACGAAGCGCTCGGCGAGCGCGAGGCGCAGCTCGTCGCTCACTTCGCCGGGAATGTCCCGCACCCGGAAGCGCGTGGTATTCACCATGTACTCGATGCACGGCTGCGCAGCGCGAGCGTCAGCGGACGCAGGAACTGCCCGAGCGTGCGCTGCGCCTCATGGAACATCACGCGCTCGTGCCTCGCTAACGCTTGCCGAAGAGCTTCTCGAGCTCGGTGCGCGCCTTGTCGAGCGCGACGGTGTCGGGCGGGACATACGCACCGGGGCGCGGCTTGAAGTGATCGCAGAAGTTGGCGTGCGTCTTGTCGCTCACTTCCTCGGCGGTAGGCTCGCGGCAGTGCTTGGCGACCCGCGTGTCGTAATCGACGCACATGCGACACACGTGCAGCTCCGCGCGGCAGCCGGGGCACTCCTCCAGACGGCGCAGCGGCAGGGTGAGCGCCGCCAGTGAGGTGCCGCATTTCCAGCAGACGAGATCGTGGGCCATCGGCCTGCTAGCGTACTACGGCCCGTCGCTGCGGGTGCGCTCGCGCAGGAAGCCCTCGAGCACGCGGCCGGTATGCGAGCGCCGGCGCCGCCGCGCGATCTCACTCGGGGCGCCCTGGGCGACTATGCGCCCGCCGGCGGCGCCCGCCTCCGGTCCCATGTCGAGGATCCAGTCCGCTTCGGCCATGACGTCGAGGTTGTGCTCCACCACCACTGCGCTGTTGCCCGCGTCCACCAGGCGGTGCAGCACATGGACCAGCTTCTCGACGTCCGCCATGTGCAGGCCGACCGTCGGCTCATCGAGCACATAGAGAGTGTGCTGGGGCTTCTGGCGCAGCTTGCGCGCATCCTCACGCACCTTCGACAGCTCGGTGACCAGCTTGATGCGCTGCGCCTCGCCGCCGGAGAGGGTCGGGCTCGGTTGTCCGAGCGTCAGGTAGCCGAGCCCCACGTCCTGCAACAGCTTCAGCGCGTGGTGCACGCGCACGTGCGCGGCAAAGAACTCCACCGCCTCGTCGACGTTCATGGCGAGCACCTCGCCGATGCTGCGCCCGCGCCACGGCACCGCGAGGGTCTCGGCGTTGAAGCGCCGGCCGCCGCACACGTCGCACAGCACCTTGACGTCCGGCAGGAAGCTCATCTCGATGGTCTTGACGCCCTGGCCGTCGCACGCCTCGCAACGGCCGCCGGCGGTATTGAAGGAGAAGCGGCTGCTGCTGTAGCCGCGCATGCGCGCCTCGCTGGTGCCGGCGTAGATGCGGCGGATCTCGTCCCAGAAGCCGATATAGGTGGCGGGACAGGAGCGCGGTGTCTTGCCGATCGGGGTCTGGTCGACCTCGAGCACGCGATCGACGTGCTCGAGGCCGCGCAGCGCCGTGCAGCCGATGAGCCTGCCGGCGGGGCGCCGCCGGGCGCGCCCGTTGCCGTTGCCGGGTGTGATCAGCCGCCGCAGGTTGGCGTAGAGCACATCGCGCGCCAGGGTGGACTTGCCGGATCCGGACACCCCGGTGATCACCACCAGCCGCCCGAGCGGGACGTGCACGTCGCTGCCGCGGATGTTGTGCAGCGTCACCCGCTCGAGCGTCAGGCGCGGCGTGGCGGCCGCCACCGCGCGATGCGGGCGCGCCGGATGCAGCAGCGGCTCGCGCAGGAAGCGCCCGGTGGTGGAGCGCGGATTGGCGGTCAGATCCGCCACCGTGCCCGCGCCCACCAGCTCGCCGCCGCGCGCCCCGGCCTCGGGCCCGAGATCCAGCAGGTGATCGGCGCGGCGGATGGTGTCTTCGTCGTGCTCGACGACCACCAGCGTGTTGCGATGCGCGGTGAGCTCGGCGAGCGAATCGAGCAGGATGGCGTTGTCGCGCGGATGCAGCCCGATGGTCGGCTCGTCGAGCACGTAACACACGCCCTGCAGGTTCGAGCCGAGTTGCGCGGCGAGGCGGATGCGCTGCGCTTCACCGCCCGAGAGAGTGGGCGCGGCGCGGTCGAGCTGCAGGTAGCCCAGGCCCACGCGCTCGAGGAATTTCAGCCGCGCACGGATCTCGGCCAGCAGGTCGCGGGCGATCTGGCTCTCGCGCGGCCCGAGGCGCAGCCGCGCAAAGAACTCCCCGCTGCCGCTCACGGCTTGCGCGGCGAGCGCGGCGATCGAGTGCTCGCGGAAGCGCACGTTGAGCGCGGTCGGGTTGAGGCGTTGCCCCTGGCACGCCGGGCAGGCCGCCGGCGTGTGCGCGTACCACTCGTTCCACCACGCCTCCTCGCCGCTCTGCTCGGCGTCGAAGCCGGCCATCTCCACGCCGGTGCCGTAGCAGCTCTCGCACCAGCCGTGGCGCGAGTTGAACGAGAACAGCCGTGGATCGAGCTCGGCGAAGCTGCGGCCGCAGGCGGGGCAGGCGCGGCGCGTGGAGAACACGGTCACGCGTGCGGCCCCTGCAGGCAGCACGTGCACCAGCCCCTTGCCGAAGTCGAGCGCGCGCGCGAGCGCCTGGCGCAGCGCGTCCTCGGTCTTCACCCCGACATCGACCTCGGCCAGCGGCAGCTCGATGGTGTGCTCGCGGAAGCGCGACAGGCGCGGCCAGGGCGCGGTCGGCAGCACCTCGCCGTCGACCCGCAGCGTGCGAAAGCCCTTCTTCGCCGCCCACTTCGCCAGGTCGGTGTAGTAACCCTTGCGCGCCACCACCAGCGGCGCGAGCAGCGTGAGCCGCTGGCCGCGGTACTCGCGCAGCAACCGTGCGGCCACGGAGGCGGCGCTCTGCGGCTCGATGGCGACGTCGCAGTCGGGGCAGTACTGCGTGCCGAGCTTGACGTACAGCAGGCGCAGGAAGTGATAGATCTCCGTCAGCGTCGCAACCGTGCTTTTGCGCCCGCCGCGGCTGGTGCGCTGCTCGATGGCGACCGTCGGTGGAATGCCGAAGATCGCGTCGACGTCCGGGCGCGTCGCCGGCTGCACGAACTGCCGCGCGTAGGCGTTCAGCGACTCGAGATAGCGGCGCTGGCCCTCGTTGAAGAGGATGTCGAAGGCGAGCGTCGACTTGCCCGAGCCGGAGACCCCGGTGATCACGGTGAAGCGATCGCGCGGAATCTGCACGTCGATGTTCTTCAGGTTGTGCTCGCGCGCCTTGTGGATCACCACGGCGTTGGCCGCGTGGCCGTTGATGCGGCGATAGTGCGGCGGCGGCTCGGCGATGGCCGCCGGCGCCGGCCGCGCCGCGGTGAGCGCTGCGGCGTAGGCGGTGAGCGCCTGGCCGGTGAACGAGCCGGCGTGCGCGCACACCTGCGCCGGGGTGCCGGCGCAGACGACCTCGCCGCCGCGCTCCCCGCCGTCGGGCCCGAGGTCGATGATCCAGTCCGCCGCGCGGATCACGTCGAGATTGTGCTCGATCACCAGCAGCGAATGGCCCGCGACCAGGAGCTTCCTGAACGCGCGCAGCAGCTTGGCGACGTCGTCGAAGTGCAGCCCGGTGGTCGGCTCGTCGAACAGGAACAGCTTGCCGCGATGCGTGGTGCTCGAGAGCACGGAAGCCGCCTGCGCCAGGTGCCCGGCGAGCTTCAGACGCTGCGCCTCCCCGCCGGAGAGCGTCGGCACGGGCTGGCCGAGCTTCAGGTATTCCAGTCCCACGTCGGCGAGCGGCGTGAGCCGCTGCGCCACCTCGGGCACGTCGGCGAAGAACGCGCGCGCCTCGGTCACCGTCAGATCAAGCACGTCGGCGATACTGCAGCGGCGTCCGTCGGCGCCCTCGCGGCGGATGTCGAGCACTTCCTCGCGATAGCGCCGGCCGTTGCAGTCGGGACAGCGCAGGTACACGTCCGAGAGGAACTGCATCTCCACGTGCTCGAAGCCGTTGCCGCTGCAGCTCGGGCAGCGGCCGTTGCCGGAATTGAAACTGAAGGTCCCGGGGGTGTACCTGCGTTCCTGTGCGGCCGGCTCGGCGGCGAACAGCGCGCGGATGGCATCGAAGGCGCCGACGTAGCTTGCGGGGTTCGAGCGCGTGGTGCGGCCGATCGGGTTCTGGTCGACCATGACCACGTCGTCGATCAGCTCCGCGCCCGACAATCCCTGGAAGTGGCCCGGGGCCTCGGTCGGCTTGCCGCGGTACTTGAGCAGTGCGGGGTACAACACGTCCTCGACCAGCGTCGACTTGCCCGAGCCCGACACGCCCGTCACGCACACCAGCCGCTTGAGCGGAATGCGCACGTCGATGTCTTTGAGGTTGTGCTCGGCGGCGCCCCGCAGCTCGAGCCAGCGATTGGAGCGCGCTTCGGCGGTGACTTCGTCCGGCGCCTCGACGGCGGATAGCGGCGCGCGTGTGCCTTCCTCGCCGCACGGCACGACGCTGCGGCGGCCGCCGAGGTACTCGCCGGTGAGCGAGGCACTGGCACGGATCTCACCCGGGCTGCCGAAGAAGACGATCTCGCCGCCGCGCTCGCCGGCACCCGGACCCAGGTCGAGGATGCGATCGGCTTCCAGCATGATCTGCGGGTCGTGCTCGACCACCAGCAGCGAGTTACCGGCATCGCGCAGGCGTTTCATCACGCCGATGACGCGCTGCATGTCGCGCGGATGCAGCCCGATGGACGGTTCGTCGAGCACGAACAGCGTGTTGACGAGCGAGGTGCCGAGCGCGGTGGTGAGATTGATCCGCTGCACCTCCCCGCCCGAGAGCGTGCGTGACTGGCGGTCGAGGGTGAGATAGCCCAGACCCACGTCGACCAGATAGCGGAAGCGTCCGCGCACTTCGGCCAGCAGCAGCTCGGTGGCCTCATCGAGCGGCCGCGGCAGCTCGAGCTTCTGAAAGAACTCGTAGCTGCGCTCGACCGGCAGCAGCATCAGGTCATGGATCGACAGCCCGGGGAGCGCCGCGACAGTGGCGTCGCTCCACTCCACACCGCGCGGCCGGAAGCGTGGCGTGGCGCCGAGCGTCGCGGTGGCAAGCGCGCGGCTGCCGATGCGCCACAGCAGCGCCGGTGTCTTCAGGCGCGCGCCGTCGCAGGCGACGCAGGGGGTATAGGCGCGGTAGCGCGACAGCAGCACGCGCACGTGCATCTTGTAGGCGCGCGTCTCGAGCCAGGCAAAGAAACGTTTCACGCCGTACCAGACCTTCCGCGACCAGGCGCCTTCGCCCTCGATCACCCAGCGACGCGCCTCCGCCGACAGCTCGCGCCACGGCGTCTCGAGCGGGATGCCGCGCAGCTTGGCGAATCTCTGCAGATCCTCCTGGCATTCGGCGTAGGACTTCGTCTGCCAGGGCTTGATGGCGCCGCCGCGCAGCGAGCGCGTCTCATCGGGGATCACCAGCCCGTAGTCGATGCCGATCGTGCGGCCGAAGCCGCGGCAGGTGTCGCAGGCGCCGAGCGGGGAGTTGAAGGAGAACTGGCTCGGGGTGGGCTCCTGGTACTGCAGATCGCACTCGGCGCAGTGCAGACCGCTCGAGTAACGCCAGGTGGCCAGGAGCTGCGGCGGATCCGCGCCATCGACCACGCGCGCATCCACGCGGCCACGCCCGACGCGCAGCGCCGCCTCCAGCGACTCGAGCACCCGGCCGCGCTCGCTGCCCGCCAAACGCAGCCGGTCCTGCACCACCTGCAGTGTGACGCCGGGCGCAGTGCTCTGGCGGCCACGCTTGCGTCGTGGGGCGGCGGGGCGCGTTGCCGCTTGCGCCGCTTCCGCGCTGCCGGCGGCCGCCGCGGCGCCGGGGGCCGGTTCGAAGAAGCGCGTGTAGCCCTGGCGTGCGAGCAGCTCGCGCACCTCGGCGACGCTGAAATTGGGCGGGACGGGCACCGGGAACGTCAGCAGCAGCCTCGGGTCACCCGCCGCGGTGGCCCGGGCGGTGAGGTCCTTATAGATGCTCTCGGCGGTATCACGCCGCACCGGCTGGCCGCAGCGCTGGCAGCACAGCGTCGCGGCGCGTGCGAACAGGAGCTTCAGGTGATCATTGAGCTCCGTCATGGTGCCCACGGTGGAGCGCGAGGTGCGCACGGGATTGGTCTGGTCGATGGCAATCGCCGGCGGGATGCCGGCGATCGATTCGACCTGCGGCTTGTCCATGCGGTCGAGGAACTGCCGTGCGTACGGGGAGAAGGTCTCGACGTAGCGGCGCTGGCCCTCGGCGTAGAGCGTATCGAACACCAGCGACGACTTGCCCGAGCCGGACACCCCCGTCACCACGATCAGCTCGTTGAGCGGGATGTCCAGATCGAGGTTCTTGAGATTGTTCTGGCGCGCGCCACGCACGAGGATGGCGTCGCGGGAGGCGTCGGTCATTCCGTCACCGTAGGCGGTCGCAGGAGGAGGGCGCGTTTCCGAAAGGGTCAGCGCGAGCGCAACGATTGTAAAGGATCCGCAGGGTGCAGTGCGTCAAGCACTGAAAATGGGGGCAGCGTGTGCGAGTGCAATCCCGCCCGATGTTGCCCGGCGGCCAAACCCTTGCAATCCAGTACATTGTGCTCCGGTCTACTGTATAAGGAGCCGCCTGTGGGGGCTCGTTTGTCGTGCTCGCGCGACACGCTGTGGTCGCGCCGCCCGGCGTTACAATCGGCGGCGCTTAACGTCCTGACTGAGGAGAATGCCGAATGAATTCAAGAGTACTGTCCGGTGTTGCCCTGGCCGCGGCCGCTGCGGTGATGTTCTCGGCGGTAGGCGCCACGACCGCCCGCGCCGATGAAGGGAAAGTGAAATGCGAGGGTGTGAACTCGTGCAAGGGACAATCCGCCTGCAAGAGCGCCCACAACGCCTGCAAGGGTCAGAATTCCTGTAAGGGCAAGGGATTCATGGAGATGACCAAGGCGGAGTGCGACGCTGCCAAAGCGAAGACGGGCAAGTGATCGCTCGCGGGCCGGGTGCCGCTTAAGGTACCCGGCCCGCCTTTGTCCATGCTGACTTATCCCCCGCTCGGCTTCGGCCTGGGGCTGCGGGTCGATCATTACGAGGCGATCCTCGCCGGGGACCCGCCGATCGACTGGTTCGAGGTGCTCACCGAGAACTACCTGGTGCCTGGCGGCAAGCCGCTGCACTACCTGATGCGTGTGCGCGAGCGCTTCCCGGTGGTGATGCACGGGGTATCACTGTCGATCGGCAGTACCGCCCCCCTCGACCGCGAGTACCTGCAGCAGCTGAAGGCGCTGGCCGCGCGCGTGCAGCCGGCGTGGATTTCCGATCACCTGTGCTGGACCGGGGTCGCCGGCCGTAACACGCACGACCTGTTGCCGCTGCCCTATACCGAGGAAGCGCTCGACAACGTCGTGGAGCGTGTGCGCACCGTGCAGGACTTCCTCGGGCGGCGCATCCTGCTCGAGAACGTCTCGAGCTACGTGGCGTTCCGCGACTCGCGCCTGAGCGAGTGGCAGTTCCTCGCCGAGATTGCCCAGCGCGCCGACTGCCTGATCCTGCTCGACGTGAACAACATCTACGTCAGCGCGGTGAACCACGAGTTCGACCCGCTCGAGTATCTGCACGCGGTGCCCGCAGCGCGCGTGCAGCAGATCCATCTCGCCGGGCACGAGAACCACGGCGATTACCTGGTGGATACCCACGACACCGAAGTGCCCGATCCGGTGTGGCAGCTGTACGCGGCCGCGGTGCGCCGTTTCGGACCCGTCTCCACCATGATCGAGCGCGACGATCACATCCCGCCGCTTGCGGAGCTGTGCGCTGAGCTCGATGCGGCGCGCACGCTGGCCGCGCGCACGCTGGCCACGCGCACGCTCGCGAACACGGGCGCCGCCGCCGCATGAGCGCGCTGACGCGCGTGCAGGGGGACTTTCAGGACTACCTGCTGCGCGGGGAACGCGCCATCGAGACCCACGTGCTCGGCACCGCGCGGGTGCCGGTGGCGACCCGCCTGGGTATCTACGGCGCCGCCTATCGCAGCCGCCTGGCCGAGGCGCTCGCCAGCAACTTCCCGGCGCTGGCGCAGCTGCTCGGCCCGGAGGATTTCGCTACCCTCGCGGCCGGCTACGTGCAATCCCACGACTCGCCATACTTCTCCATCCGCTACTACGGCAGCGACCTGCCGCAGTTCCTTGCCACGCACGCGGACTACGCCGCGGTGCCGGTGCTTGCCGAGCTGGCACACTGGGAATGGGCGATGGCAGAGACTTTCGATGCCGCGGATGCGGCGCCGCTCACCCATGACGCGCTCGCGCACATCGCTCCCGGGGCGTGGGCGCAGCTGCGGTTCCGCTGGCATCCGAGCGTGCGGCGGCTCGACCTGTCGTGGAACGTGCCGCAGCTTTGGCAGGCGCTGACCGACGGCAGCGAGCGACCCGCGGCGGACTTGAGCTCCGCACCGATCGCCTGGCTGCTGTGGCGCGAGCAGCTCGGCACCTACTTCCGCTCACTGCCGCCGGAGGAGGCCGCCGTGCTCGACGCTGCGCTGCGCGGCTGGCCCTTCGGTGAGCTGTGCGAGTCGCTGTGCGCCGAGCTCGGCGCGACCGCCGCTCCGGCCCGGGCCGCAGCAGTGCTTTCGAGCTGGGTCGCGGCCGGACTGATCATCGGGGTCGACTGAGGTAAGTCAGCTCATGCCCCTGCCGACGCACGGCAACGTGCTGCAGATGATCGGCAACACGCCGCTCATGGCGGTGCGTCGGCTGGACACCGGGCCGTGCGAGTTGTTCCTGAAGCTCGAGAACCAGAATCCTGGCGGCTCCATCAAGGATCGCGTCGGCCTGTATCTGATCCAGGCGGCCGAGCGCAGCGGCCAGCTCAAGCCCGGCGGCACGCTCATCGAGGCGACCGCCGGCAACACCGGCCTGGGGTTGGCGCTGGTAGCCGCGCAGAAGGGCTATCGGCTGCTGCTGGTCATTCCCGACAAGATGAGCCAGGAGAAGATCTTCCACCTCCGCGCCATGGGCGCCGAGGTGATGATGACCCGCTCGGATGTCAGCAAGGGACACCCCGAGTACTACCGTGATGTCGCCGAGCGGCTGGCAGGCGAGATCCCGGACTCGTATTTCGTCAACCAGTTCGGCAACCCGGCGAATGCGCAGGCGCACGAGGAGACCACCGCTCCTGAGATCTGGCAGCAGATGGGGCACGAGCTGCACACCGTGGTGTGCGGCGCCGGCACCGGCGGCACGCTCGCCGGGCTGACGCACTGCTTCGCACGTACCGCGCCGCACGTGGACATGGTGCTTGCCGACCCGGCAGGCTCGGGACTGGCGCACTTCGCCGCGACCGGACGACTGCCGGAGAAGATGACCCCGTGGCTCGTCGAAGGCATCGGCGGGGACTCCGTGCCGCCGGTGGCCGACTTCTCGCGCGTCACCGCCACCTACAGCATCCGCGACGCCGAAGCGTTCCGCACCTGCCGCGAGCTGCTCGCCCGTGAAGGCCTCATCGCCGGCACCTCCACCGGCACGCTGCTGGCGGCGGCGCTGCGCTACTGCCGCGAGCAGCGCGCGCCGAAGCGCGTGGTGACCTTCGTCTGCGACAGCGGCAACAAGTACCTGTCGAAGGTCTACAATGACTACTGGATGCTCGACCAGGGCTTCCTCGAGCGCGAGCACCGCGGCGATCTGCGCGATCTCATCGCGCGCCCGCACGCCGAGCACGCCGCGGTCACGGTGAACTCGACCGAGTCCGTGATGGCCGCTTACCGGCGCATGAAGCTCTACGACGTCTCGCAGCTGCCGGTGATGCAGGACGGCCGCATCGTCGGCATCGTCGACGAGGAGGACATCCTCGTCGAGGTGGTCGGCAACCCGGAGCACTTCAACGAGCCGGTGACGCGCGCCATGGCCAGCCACCTGGTGACCGTGCCGGTGGATGCGCCGGTGTCGCAGCTCATGGAGATCTTCAAGCGCGGCATGGTGGCGATCGTCATGCACGGCAGCGAGTTCCAGGGACTCATCACGCGCATCGATCTGCTCAACTGGCTAAGGCGCCGGTTGTGAGCACTCAACTCGGCGGCGAGAGTTCTACCCATGAGTAATGACGATTCCGGATTGCGCTTCGCCACGCGGGTGATCCACGGCGGGCAGCACCCCGATCCGCTGACCGGCGCGGTGATGCCGCCGATCTACGCGACCTCCACTTACGTGCAGTCGAGCCCCGGCGTACACCAGGGCTACGACTACTCGCGCACCCGCAATCCGACGCGCGATGCGCTGCAGGCGGCACTGGCCAATCTCGAAGGCGGCGGGGCAGCGTTCGCCTTCGCTTCCGGCATGGCCGCGACCGCAACGCTGCTCGAGCTGCTCGATGCCGGTTCGCACATCATCGCCATGCACGATCTCTACGGCGGCAGCTACCGGCTGCTCGAGAACGTGCGCAAGCGCTCCGCCGGCCACAGCGTCTCGTTCGTCGACCTGTCGAAGAGCGCCGCGCTCGCGGCGGCCATCCGCCCCGACACGCGCCTGCTGTGGGTGGAGACGCCCACCAACCCGCTGCTGCAGCTGGTGGATCTGGAGGCAGTGGCGCGCATTGCGCACGAGCGCGGGCTGCTCGCCTGCTGCGACAACACTTTCGCCACCCCCTTCATCCAGCGGCCGCTCGAGCATGGCTTCGACGTCGTGGTGCACTCGACCACCAAGTACCTGAACGGCCACTCCGATGCCCTCGGCGGTGCCGCGATCGTCCGCCCCGGCTCGGATGTCAGCGAGCGCCTCGCGTACCTGCAGAACGCGGTGGGCGGCGTGCCGGGTCCGTTCGATTCGTTTCTGACCCTGCGCGGCATCAAGACGCTGGCGCTGCGCATGGAGCGCCACTGCGCCAACGCGCTCGACGTGGCGCAGTTCCTCGACAAGCATCCCCGGGTCGAGCGCGTGCTCTATCCCGGGCTCAACAGCCATCCGCAGCATGCGCTCGCGAAGCGCCAGATGCAGGGTCGTTACGGCGGCATCGTCACCGCGGTGCTGCGCGGCGGCCTCGAGCCGGCGCGCCGCGCACTCGAGCGCTGCCGGCTGTTCGCGCTCGCCGAGAGCCTCGGGGGCGTCGAGAGTCTCATCGAGCACCCGGCGCTCATGACGCACGCATCGCTCCCCGCCGCCGTGCGCGAGTCCCTCGGCATCAGCGACGGGCTCATACGGTTGTCCGTCGGTGTCGAGGACGTCGAGGACCTGATCGCGGATCTGCGCCAGGCGCTCGGCTGACCCTAAAGCCCCGCCTGGCTGGTGAGATACACCGCGTAAGTGCCGAGCCAGTGACCGCCCTCGTAGTGCTCGCCGGTCACGGCCGGCAGCGCGGCGGCGGCATGCGCCCGCGCGGCAGCGAGCAGCGCCGCAATGCGTGGATCATGCGGTGGCAGGCCGTGCGCGATGCCCTCGAGCATCCAGGCGCGGCTCAGGTTCAGTCCGTCGATGTGCGCGAGCTTGGGATCGGCGCGGTCGGTCACGACGCCCGGCGACAACCACGGCGCCGCGGCGGCGGCAGCCTTGCCGGCGTGCGGAATCTGCGGCAGGAAGCCGGACAGCCATGCGGCGAAGTCCGGCTGCGACAGCACGCGCCGCATGAAATCGGCCTCCGCCAGGCACGGGGAGAGGAAATCCTCGCCCGAGGGCTCGTAGGCCAGCGGGCAGTTGCGGTCGGCGCGGTAGAAACGCTGCGCCGCATCGGCGAGCAGCGCACGCAGACGCGCGTCGCCGCTGACCGCGGTCCAGTCCCAGATGAGCCCGAAGGAGAAAGCCGTCTGGTCGTGCTCGCCGATGCGAATCGGGTAGTGCAGTTTCGGCAGCCAGCTTGCGAGGCGGGCGGCCACCTCGGTTTCGAACGGGGCGAGCGTGGCGGACCAGCGCCGTGCGTCCGCATCGTCGGAGCGCCGCAGCTCCGCCGCCAGCTGCAGCAGCCAGGCGAGCCCATAGGGACGCTCGAACGAGGCACGTCCTGCGCCGCGCAGATAGGTGATTTCGCCGGCGATGTTCGCGCGCGTGAGGCTGCGGGCGATGGCGGCACGCGCCTCAGGCGCAAACGGTGCCGCGGGGAACAGCCGCAGCAGCCGCACCAGCAGCCAGTGTCCGTGAACATCCGAATGCCAGTCGAGACAGCCGTAAAAGGCGGGAGTCAGCTCGTGCGGGGCACGCACGTCGGCGAGGCTGTCGAGGGTATGGCTGATATGATTGGGATACTCCTGGTGCAGGCATTTCAGTGCGAGCGCGGCGAAGCGCCCGGCAGCCGCGGCATCGAGCGCGCTGCGCGGCGCCGCCGGGTCGCCCGCGGCGCCGGCTGCGACCGCCGCGGTGCTGGCCGCTGGTGCGCCGGTCGGCGATGGGAGCGCCTGCGCCGTCAGGGTGGTGACTGCCGCGAAGGTGGCGGTCGCGAGCGCGCCGGCGGGCGCAATGCGATGTTTCATGGGCGCATGTTACGCTCGTGGACGTGACCGAGCCGCTCCCCTTGGTACTGATTCCGGGACTTCTCGCCTCGTCGCGACTGTACGCACCGCAGCTTCCGCAGCTGTGGCGCTCGGGTCCCGTCACGATCGCCGATCACACCCGCGACGACAACGTGGCCGCGATCGCGCGCCGTATTCTCGAGAATGCGCCGCGCGTGTTCGCGCTCGTCGGGTTGTCGATGGGAGGTTACATCTCGTTCGAGATCGTGCGTCAGGCGCCGGAACGGGTGGCGCGGCTGGCGCTGCTCGACACCAGTGCGGCCCCCGACACCGCCGAGCAGAGTGCGGCGCGTCGCGCGCAGATGGCGCTGGTCTCGCAGGGGCGCTTTGCGCAGGTTTGCGCGGCGCTGTTCCCGCGCCTGGTGTACCGGGAGCGCCGCGAAGACGCTGCGCTGCGCGCAGTATTTGATCTCATGGCGGAGGAAGTGGGCTGCGCCTCGTACCTGCGCCAGCAGGCCGCCAACATCGGTCGTCCCGATTCACGGCAGACGCTAGCCAGCATCCGCTGTCCGACACTGGTGCTCGTTGGTGACGGCGATGAGCTCACGCCACCCGAGCGCGCCGCCGAGATGGCGCGCGGCATCGCCGCAGCGCGGCTGGTGAGCGTAGCGCGCTGCGGACATCTGTCCACCCTGGAGCGGCCCGACGAAGTGACGCAGGCCCTCGTCGAATGGCTGCGGACCTGAACAGAGTCGTCATGGACCCGCTGACGCAGCGCACGCTGCTCTATGCTCACCCGGACGCCGCCGGCGAATCGGTGTGGAGCGTCAGCGTCGAAACGCGGTTCAGCGCGGGCGCCACGCTGGCCTGCCATTACGCGTTGCACGCCGACATGGCGCGCGTGCGCTTGCCGGGCGCGGGCGCCGGACGCCACCACATCGACGGGCTGTGGAAACATACCTGTTTCGAGGCCTTCGTCGCGGTGGACGGGGCGCCGGGCTATTTCGAGTTCAACTTCTCGCCGACGCTTGACTGGGCGGCGTATCACTTCGAGTACTACCGCGGCGGTATGACCGTGGCGGCGCTCACGCGCGCGCCGGGACTGCAGGTGCGCCGCAGCGGCGGGCAACTCGATCTCACGGCTACGGTGCATCTGGCGGGGGTGGCGTCGCTCGCGCGCGCACGCGTGATGCGCATGGCGCTCGCCGCAGTGGTGGAGGAGGAGGACGGCCGGCTCTCCTACTGGGCCCTGCAGCATGCGCCCGGCAACCCGGATTTCCATCATCCGGACGGCTTCACGCTCGAGCTGCGCAGCCCATGAAACTGGGCGTCGAGCGTCTGCTGGAAGAGCCTGCGCTGCGCCAGCCGCTCGCCGGGAGGCGCGTCGCGTTGCTCGCGCACCCGGCCTCCGTCACCCGCGATCTCACGCATTCCCTCGATGCGCTGGCGACACTGCCGGCGCTGCGGTTGACCGCGGCCTTCGGACCGCAGCACGGCCTGCGCGGCGACAAGCAGGACAACATGGTCGAATCGCCCGACTACGTCGATCCGCTGCACCGCATCCCGGTCTTCAGTCTCTACGGTCCGGTGCGTCGCCCGTCCGCCGCCATGATGGACTCGTTCGACGTGCTGCTGGTGGATTTGCAGGATCTCGGCTGCCGCATCTACACCTTCATCACCACGCTACGCTACGTGCTCGAGGAGGCAGCAAAGCATCGCAAGGCGGTGTGGGTGCTCGATCGCCCGAACCCGGTCGGCCGTCCGGTGGAGGGACTCATGCTGCAGTCCGGCTGGGAGAGCTTCGTCGGGGCGGGGCAGCTGCCGATGCGGCACGGTCTGACCATCGGCGAGCTGGCGCGCTGGTTCGTCACGGCGCTTAGGCTCGACGTCGACTGCCAGGTGGTGTCCATGCAGGACTGGCAGCCGCAGTGCGGACCCGGATACGGCTGGCCGCTGAGCGAGCGCAGCTGGGTGAATCCGAGTCCCAACGCCCCTAATCTCTCGATGGCACGCTGTTACGCCGGCACGGTGATGGTGGAGGGCACGACGCTCTCGGAAGGGCGCGGCACCACGCGACCGCTGGAGCTGCTTGGTGCACCGGACCTGGACATCGCCGCGCTCCTGAAGGAGATGCAGGCGCTGGCGCCCGCGTGGCTGCGCGGTTGCCGGTTGCGGCGCTGCTGGTTCGAGCCCACGTTCCAGAAGCACGTCGGCCGCCTGTGCGCCGGCCTACAGATCCACGTTGCGCAAGGTAACTACTACGATCACGAGGCGTTCCGCCCCTGGCGGCTGGTGGCCCTCGCGTTCAAGGCCCTGCGCCGGCTGCGCCCCGATTACCCGCTGTGGCGAGATTTTCCGTACGAGTACGAGCGGGGACGGCTCGCCATCGACGTCATCAACGGCGGCGAGCGGCTGCGCCGCTGGGTGGATGATCCGCACGGCATGCCTGCGGATCTTGAGCGCCTGGCGAGCGCGGATGAAGCCGACTGGCTGGCGCAACGGCAGGCGGTGCTGCTGTACTGAGCGTGCCCGACCAATGGCGTGTCGATCGGCGCAGTGCGCTGGCCACGACGCCGCCGAGCGCTCACAGGTTTCGCTAAGCTCCGGCGGGCTCGCGCGCACTGACATCGCCCTTGCCGAGGCAGCTCCCATAAGGGGGCCCCTCACCCGGGACGATCGGGCACAGTTTGATCGGGCGCAGCCGATCGAACTGCTTCTTCCAGTAGTCGACGTCCAGCGTCAGCGGCCGATGCGAGTCGGGTCCGTGGCGCGCCCACTGCAGCGTGTAGTAGTCGGCGGTGCCCTTTACCGCGAGGATGATCGCCGTTTCACTGTTGGCTTCCGCACCTCCCGTCACGTGGCCGCAGCTGGCGATGACCGCGAAGCCCGCGAAGGCATCGACGGTCTCGGGACCGAGCTCGACGGTCGCATAGGTATCCGGGCAATGGCGCCTGAAGCCGGCGGCCAGGGTCGCGGCGAACCCACCAGGGGTCGCGCCCGGGTTGGACGCCAGGTCCCTGGTGGCCGTGAGCGTGATCATTTGCGTCCAGTGATCCACGCTCTCGCCTTGCGGCACGTGCTCGCGGATGTAGAAGAAACCGCTGGTTTTTTCGTAGGTCGCGTTGGCGGACTTGAATTCCGGCGGCAGCGAGAATGCGACCAGCTGGTGAAATACCGGGCTGATCGAGGTGAGGTGCGGCTCGTGCTCCGCCGTCGCGGCGGGCGCCGCCAGGGCACCGACACCGAGGGCGAACAGGGCAGTCAGAGCGGAACTGATGCGCATCGCTTGCCTCCTCGTTACCTGCGCTCGAAGGGTTTGCAGCCACTTTAGCCCACGGCCACAGCGCCAGCACGAACGCCGTGCTGATCGGCAGCGGGCCGCCTCGCCGAGGTGCGCTTAAGGGGACGGGTGGGGCGCAACGCGCAGTGCGCGGTCCATGACCACGATGAGCACGGTGCTCGCCGCGTATTGCAGAAAATGCGTTGGCCAGCGGCCGTCGAGCGCCGACAGCACCTCGGCCAGAGCGAATACCGCGAGCAGCAGGCAGGCGCCGGGCACTTGCGTGCGCCGCCACAGCAGCGCCGCCGCGGCGGCGATCTCCGTCGCTGCCAGCGGCGCGATGTTGTGCCCGCCCTCGTGGCCGGCGAACAGCGCCTGAACACTGGCAATCAGGATCAGCGCGACGAAAGTCGCGCGGTAAATCGCCAGAACGTGGGCAGCGCTCAGCGGACGGGATCCGGCAGCAGGAAGCTGCGGCGTGCGGTCTCGCAAGTGAGGCGCTCGTGAGAATACCAGCGCGCCAGCACGCGCTTGTCGAGCAGCTGCGGATGAGCATCAAGGAATGCGGCGAAGTCGGGGAAGTCGCCCGCGCCTTCCAGGCATTCCGCGATCAGCGACAGGAAGGCGATGGTGACGGTCTGGTTGAATGCCTGCGGCCGGCCGGCCTTTGAGCTCATGAGGCGCAACGCCTGTGAAAAGCGCTGCACCGTCGTCACGAAGTCATGGCGGCGCAGCATCTCGAATGCCATGCGCACGTGCTCACGGTGCGGGAAGCTCGCGGCGTCCAGCTCGCCGCGGGCGAATGCGGCAAGTTCCGGGCACTCAGGCAATGTCATCGCCCGCCTCGCGCAGTCGATGCGAGTCGCGTGCCGTCAGCTCGAGTCCATACACCGCCTTCAACGCCCGGATCTTCTTCACGGTGGCGGCGGAGAAGGGCGTCTTGTCCTCGAAGGCATGCAGCACGATGCCCTCGAGCAGGTCGCCGAGGGACAGATCGAGCTCGGTCGCCAGGGCTTTCAGCACCTTCAGCAGGCGGCTCTCCAGGCGCACCCCGGTCTGGGTTCGCGTGATCGGCTTCATTGGTATCATTGTACCTGGGTAACATTGAGCCCGCAACCCCCGCGGCGCACCGCCCGGTGGCGCTCGGCACCGCCTGGTGGCGCTGACACTGCGGCCCCGCCCGTTGCGGGCCTTCAGCGGCTGCGTTAAAGCCGCAATTGCCGCGCTCCAGGCTGCGGCGTGACCCGCCGGTGCCGGTTCTGTTCTAATCTGCGCCCCCATGCAGACCGCCCCCGACATCACCGGCTACCGCAGGCACTGGGCCGCGCGCTTCGGCACGGCTCCGTTCCTGCCAATGTCGCGGGCGGAGATGGAGGCGCTCGGCTGGGACAGCTGCGACGTCGTCATCGTGACCGGCGATGCCTACGTCGATCATCCGAGCTTCGGCATGGCGATCATCGGCCGCGTGCTCGAGTCGCAGGGGTTCCGGGTGGGGATCATCGCGCAGCCCGACTGGCACAGCGCGGACGCCTTCGCGGCGCTCGGCCGACCGAATCTGTTCTTCGGCATCACCGCCGGCAACATGGATTCGATGGTCAACCGTTACACCGCCGAGCGGCGCATCCGCAGCGACGATGCGTATACGCCCGGCGGCGGCGGCGGACGGCGGCCCGATCGCTCGGTGATCGTGTACGCGCAGCGCGCGCGCGAAGCGTTCCGCGAGGTGCCCATTGTGATCGGCGGGATCGAGGCCTCACTGCGCCGCATCGCCCACTTCGATTACTGGTCGGAGAAGCTGCGCCGCTCGGTGCTGCTCGATGCGAAGGCGGATCTGCTGATCTACGGCAATGGCGAGCGGCAGATCTGCGAGCTGGCGCATCGCCTGGCGGCTGGGGAGGCTATCGGCGACATCACCGATCTGCGTGGCACGGCGTTCGCGCGCAACGGCGTGCCCGCCGGATGGATCGAGGTCGATTCGACTCACCTCGATGCGCCGGGGCCTTTGAATGCACCGCTCGATCCGTACGCGCTCGCCGCGGCGGATGCGCCGGGACGAGCGGCGGCAGGCGCGCAGGCATCAGCCGCGGCTGCGGCCACGGGCGCCGCACCGCCGGCCGTCGCCACGTCCACGCCCTGCCGGGCGGCTGCCGGTGCGCCGCCCGCCGAGAGCGTGGTGCGTTTCGTGCGCCGCGTGAAAAATGCCGACCGCGAGCGCAGCGTGATCCGCATGCCCGCGTACGAGGCGGTGGCGGCGGATCCGGTGTTGTATGCGCACGCGTCCCGCATCCTGCATCTGGAGTCCAACCCGGGCAACGCCCGCGCGCTGGTGCAGCGCCACGGTGACACCGACGTGTGGCTCAATCCGCCGCCGATCCCGCTCACCACGGCCGAGATGGACTGGGTGTACGAGCGGCCCTATCGCCGTGCCCCGCACCCCTGCTACGGCGATGCGGTGATCCCCGCCTACAAGATGATCCGCTTCTCGGTGGCGATCCAGCGCGGCTGCTTCGGCGGCTGCACGTTCTGCTCCATCACCGAGCACGAGGGCCGCATCATCCAGAGCCGCTCCGAAGACTCGGTACTGCGCGAGATCGGGCAGGTGCGCGATCAGGTACCGGGGTTCACCGGCGTCATTTCCGATCTGGGCGGACCCACGGCCAACATGTACCGGCTCGCCTGCAAGAGCCGCGAGATCGAGAGCGCCTGCCGCCGGCCCTCGTGCGTCTATCCGGCGATCTGCCCCAACCTCGACACCGACCATGCACCCCTCATCAGCCTGTATCGCCGTGCGCGGGCGCTGCCCGGCATCAAGAAGGTGCTGATTGCCTCCGGCGTGCGCTACGACCTCGCCATCGAATCGCCGCAGTACGTCAAGGAGCTCGCGCAGCATCACACCGGCGGCTATCTCAAGGTCGCGCCCGAGGCGCTGTCGGAAGGTCCGTTGTCGAAGATGATGAAGCCCGGGGTAGCGGCCTACGACCGCTTCAAGGCGCTGTTCGAGCGCTACTCGAAAGAGGCGGGCAAAGAGCAGTACCTCATTCCCTACTTCATTGCCGCGCATCCCGGAACCTCCGACCAGGACATGCTGGAATTGGCGCTCTGGCTGAAGCGCCACAAGCTGCGCGCCGACCAGGTGCAGGCGTTTCTTCCCGGCCCGATGGCGACCGCGACAGCCATGTACCACTCGGGCAGGAACCCGCTGAAGCGCATCACACGCAGCAGCGAAGCGGTGCTGATCCCCAAAGGGCTCAAGGTGCGCCGGCTGCACAAGGCGTTCCTGCGTTACCACGACCCCAACAACTGGCCGCTGTTGCGTGAAGCGCTGCGGCGCATGCGGCGCACGGATCTCATCGGCAGCGGCCGCCACCAGCTGGTGCCGGCGTATCAGCCCGCCGGCACCGGCGCGGCGCCCGAGGGGCGGCGGACGGCGAGCGCGCCGTTTCGCACCCAGCACACCGGCCTGCCCCGGCCGCCGCGCCGCGCACGCGCCACGCGCCGTGGCCGCGCGCAGTCCTCCTGAAGATTTCCCGCGAGTCGAACTGCTTTACACTATACCCCCCAAGGGTATAAGGGGGCTCGTGAGGGCGCCACTTCAGCGGGTTTCGGCGAGCTGGCGCGCAGGCGCCGTATCGCTGCCCGGGGTGCGATTGCGGCCGCGGGCGGCGCGAGAGTAGGGTGCTGTCATGAAACGCCTCCTGTCCTGGTCGTTGTGCGCCGCGCTGCCGGCGTTCGGCCTCATTCTGCTGGCATCCACCGTGCAGGGCGGAGCGGCAGCTCCGGCCGCAGCGGCCGAGCCCCTGGGCACGGCGGTGGTCCTCGAGATCGACGGCGCGATCGGACCCGCGACCTCGCGTTACGTGGTGCGCGGGCTCGAGGCGGCGCAAAAGGCGGGCGGCCGCGTGGTGGTGCTGCAGCTCGATACGCCCGGCGGGCTCGACAGCGCCATGCGCGACATCATCCGCGCCATCCTGGCCTCGCCGATTCCGGTGGTGAGCTATGTGAGCCCGTCGGGCGCGCGGGCGGCGAGCGCCGGCACCTACATTCTCTATGCGAGCCATGTTGCCGCCATGGCGCCGGCGACCAATCTGGGTGCAGCAACTCCGGTGTCCATCGGCGGGGAGCCGCAGCCTGCGCCGGCGCCGCTGCCCGGCAGCCGTCCTGACAAGGACGGATCGGCGGACGAGACCGCTGCGCCCGCAAAAGGCGCGCGGCGCAGCGGCGACGCTGCCAAAGGCACAGCGGGCGGCGCCGAGGCCGCACCCGCCGAGGGCCCGCCACCCCCGCCGGCCACCGCCATGGAGCGCAAGGTCGTCAACGATGCCGTGGCCTACATTCGCGGACTGGCCGAGCTGCGCGGGCGCAACGCCGACTGGGCCGAGCAGGCGGTGCGCGGGGCGGCCAGCCTGTCCGCCACCGCGGCTCTGCAGCAGAAGGTGATCGATGTCATCGCCCCCAACATCCCGGAGCTGCTGTCGCGCATCGACGGTCGCGAGGTGCGCCTCGACGAGCGCACCGTGAAGCTCGCTACGCGCGATCTCACGATCACTCACATGAAGCCGGATTGGCGCACCGAGCTGCTGGCGGTGATCACCAACCCCACCGTGGCCTACGGCTTGATGGTGATCGGCATCTGGGGACTGCTGCTCGAGGGATACAACCCGGGCGCGGTGCTGCCGGGCGTGGTGGGCTCGATCTGCCTGCTGGTCGCGCTGTTCGCGTTCCAGATCCTGTCGGTGAACTATGCGGGACTCGCGCTGGTGGTGGTGGGCACTGCCATGATCATTGCGGAGTTCTTCTTTCCGACCTACGGCTCGCTCGGCGTCGGCGGGCTGATCGCCTTCGTGGTCGGCTCGCTCATCCTGTTCGACACCGACGTGCCCGGCCTGAACGTCGGCCGGCCGCTGATCGCCGCCTTTGCCACCGTCGGCGGCCTGATGATCGCCGGCATCGTCTATCTGGCCACGCGTTCCATGCGTCGTCCGGTTGCCACCGGCGCGCAGGGCATGATCGGCGCCAGCGCGGAGGTGATCGCGGACTTTACCGGCAGGGGCCGGGTGCGCTACGGCGGCGAGCTGTGGAACGCGCGCAGCGACGCCGCGCTGCACGCGGGTGATCTGGCGCGCATCGTGAAGGTGGAAGGTCTAACATTATGGGTCGAGCCGCAGTGACCCGCGCACGCTCCCGGAGATTCGCATGTCGTTCGTGATCGCCGTCGTCATCATCCTGATCATCGTGGTGTTCAGCGCCTTCAACGTGCTGAACGAGTACGAGCGCGCCGTGGTGTTCACGCTCGGGCGTTTCACCGGCATCAAGGGTCCGGGCGTGGTGCTGATCTTCCCGGCCGTCCAGAAGATGCGCCGCGTGGACCTGCGGGTCATCGTCCTCAACGTCCCCAAGCAGGACGTCATCACGCGCGACAACGTCTCGGTGAAGGTGAACGCCGTCGTCTACTTCCGCATCGTCGATCCCGGCAAAGCCATCATCCAGGTGGCGAACGCCTTCGACGCCACCAGCCAGGTGGCGCAGACCACGCTGCGCTCGGTGGTCGGCCAGCACGAGATGGACGATCTGCTGGCGCAGCGCGACAAGCTCAACGTCGATCTGCAGCGCATTCTCGATCAGGCCACCGAGGCCTGGGGCATCAAGGTGTCGACCGTCGAGATCAAGGACGTGGATCTCGACGAAAGCATGATCCGCGCCATGGCGAAGCAGGCGGAAGCCGAGCGTACGCGGCGCGCCAAGATCATTCACGCCGAGGGCGAGGCGCAGGCCGCCCAGCAGCTGGTGGCGGCGGCGCAGGCGCTGGCGCAGCAGCCGAGCGCCCTGCAGCTGCGTTACCTGCAGACGCTCGCCGACATTGCGCACGAGCGCACGCAGCTCATCGTATTCCCGCTGCCGCTCGATCTGATCAAGCCGTTCCTCGGCAAGCACGGTGAATAGCAGCCGCGCGCTGGCCGGCGCGGGTGTGCTGCTCGCCCTCGCCACCACGTGCGGCGCTTTCGGCGCGCACGCGCTGCGCGCGCAGCTCGCGCCCGAGCGGCTGCAGCTGTGGGACACCGCCGTGCGCTACCAGTTCCTGCATGCGCTCGGGCTGATGGGCGTGGGGCTCACGCTGCGCACGTCGGACGTGGGGGCGCTGCGCCTCGCCGCGCTGCTGCTCATCGCGGGGGTGGTGTTGTTCTCGGGCAGCCTGTACGCCCTCGCCCTCGGCGCGCCGCGCGTGCTCGGCGTGCTGACACCCCTGGGCGGACTGGCGTGGATCGCTGCCTGGCTGCTGTTTGCATGGGCGGCCTGGCGGGTCGCCTGAGCGCAGGCGACGCTGGTGAAAGGGAAAATGCATGTGCGACGCACGGCGTAGGATTTTGCGCGCCAGGCTGGGTGCCGTTTTGACCGCAAGGCTCCGCAACGTTGCCGCGCTGGCGGCGGTGGCTGCCGCCGCCGGCGCCAGCGGTGCCGCGCCCGCGCCCGCTGCAGCCGGCACTGACGCCGCGCCCTCGGCCCACGCGCAGATCGGTGCCTTCGGACTCGATCTGTCGGGCGGTGATCCCCGCGCGAAACCCGGCGATGACTTCGAGCGCTATGCCAATGGCCACTGGGACGACACCGCGCAGATCCCGCCGGATCGGGCCAGCTGGGGCTCGTTTGCCATCCTGCGCGAGCGCTCGCTGCAGCAGGTGCGCGAGATCCTGGAAGGCCTGCCGCCGGACGCTCCCGCGGGCAGCAACCCGCGCAAGCTCGGTGACTTCTACCGCGCTTATCTGGATACCGACGCCATCGAGAAAGCCGGGCTGACCCCGGCGCGGCCGGTGCTCGATGCGATCGCCGCCGCCCGCAGCGGCGAGGACATCGCGCGTCTCATGGGACGGCCCGAGCTGCGGCTCACCGCACCGGTCGAGCTCGGCATGCAGCCGGACGACAAGGATCCCGACCATTACATGGTGACGATCCGCCAGAGCGGCCTGGGGATGCCCGACCGCGACTACTATCTGAAGGACGAGCCCGTCTATCAGGACCTGCGCGGCAAGTACGCGGCGCACATCGAGCGGCTGCTGAAGCTCGCCGGTGATGCGGACGCGGCGCAGGAAGCGCACTCGATCCTCGAGCTGGAGACGCAGATCGCCACCACGCACTGGCCACGCGCCAAAAGCCGCGAACGGGATCTCACCTACAACCCGCACACGCGCGAGGATCTGCCGGTGTTCGCGCCGGGCATCCCCTGGCCGGCGCTGCTCGCCGCGGCCGGGCTCGAACAACAGCCGCGCTTCGTGGTGCGCCAGGCGGACGCGGTACAGGCGCTCGCTGCGTTGTTCGCGAAGGCGCCGCTGCAGCGCTGGCAGACCTATCTGCGCTACCACTACCTGGCGGGTAACGCCGACGTGCTGCCGAAGGCCTTCGACGACGAAGTGTTCGACTTCTACGGCCGCGCCCTGCACGGCCGGCAGGAGCAGCAGCCGCGCTGGAAGCGCGCCGTGGCGGCGGTGGACGACGGGCTCGGAGAGGCAGCGGGCGCGCTGTATGTCGAGCGCTACTTCCCGCCGGCGTCGAAGCAGCAGATGCTGCTGCTGGTCGAGAACCTGCGCGCCTCCTACCGGGAGCGCATCGCCCGGCTGCCGTGGATGAGCCCGGTGACGCGCAAGGTGGCGCTGGAGAAGCTCGCCGCCTTTCATCCCAAGATCGGCTATCCGGACAAGTGGCGCGACTACTCGGCGCTCGAGGTGCAGGCGGGGGGCGCGTTCGGCAACGTGGCCCGCACGGCAGCCTTCGACTGGCAGCGCCAGCTCAAGCGGCTCGGCGGTCCGACCGACCGCGGCGAGTGGAACATGACGCCGCAGACCATCAACGCCTACTACTACTCCACCTTCAACGAGGTGGTCTTCCCGGCCGCCATCCTGCAGCCGCCTTTCTTCGATCCGTACGCCGACCCCGCGGTCAATTACGGTGGCATCGGCGGGGTTATTGGCCACGAGATGGGCCATGGCTTCGACGACCAGGGCTCGAAGTCCGACGCGCGCGGGGTGCTGCACACCTGGTGGCAACCGGAAGATACCGAGGCGTTTCACCACCGCGTCGACGCTCTCGCGGCGCAGTACGACACCTACACGGTGCTGCCCGGACTCAACATCAACGGCCGCCTCACCCTCGGGGAGAACATCGGCGACCTCGGCGGCCTGTCGGTAGCCAACCAGGCGTACCACCGCTCGCTGCACGGCACCCGGCCGCCGGTGCTCGGCGGTCTCCGCGGGGACCAGCGCTTCTTCCTGTCGTGGGCGCAGGTGTGGCGCACCAAGCAGCGCGACCAGGACCTGCGCTCGCAGGTCACGAGCGACCCGCACAGCCCGGCGAAGTACCGCGTCAACGGCGTGGTGCGCAACGTCGACGCCTGGTACCCGGCGTTCAAGGTGCAACCGGGCGACAAGCTGTACCTGCCGCCCGCGGAGCGCGTTCACATCTGGTGAAGTCCGGACTGCCGATTGATGCCGCGTTGCCGGCCCTGAGCGCGGCGCTGGGCGAGCAGCGCGCCGCGGTGCTGCAGGCGCCCCCCGGCACCGGCAAGAGCACGGTGGTGCCGCTCGCGCTGCTCACTGCCGACTGGGCCGCAGGCAAACGGCTGCTGCTGCTCGAGCCGCGCCGCCTCGCCGCACGGGCGATCGCCACGCGCATGGCGCGCACGCTCGGCGAGCCGGTCGGCGGCACCGTCGGCTACCGCATGCGTCTCGACACGCGCGTCTCGCGCGCGACACGGCTCGAGGTACTCACCGAGGGCGTGCTGACGCGGCTGCTGCAGGAGGACCCGGCGCTCGAGGGCGTGGCCGCGGTGATCTTCGACGAGTTCCACGAGCGCAGCCTGCAGGCGGACCTGGGACTGGCGCTGTGTGTCGACGCGCGCGCCACGCTGGCGGCGGAGCTGCGGCTGCTGGTGATGTCGGCGACGCTCGAAAGCGCTGCGGTCGCGCAGCTCATCGGCGTGCAAGGCGCGGCGCCCGTCATCCGCGCGGGCGGTGCGATGTTCGAGGTCGAAGTGCGCTACGCGGGCCGCGGCCCGGCGCCCCTGCCCGCCCAAACCGGCGCTGCGCGACGCGACGCCAGTCCCGAACAGCTCGTCGCGCGGCTCGCTGCGCGTGCGCTGCGCGAGCAGCCGGGCGACCTGCTGGTGTTTCTGCCCGGCGGCGGCGAGATCCGCCGCGTGCAGGCACTGCTCGCCTCGGCGCCCGAAGCCCAGCGGGTGGCGCTGCTGCCGCTGTTCGGGGATTTGCCGCCGCAGGAGCAGGACGCGGCGCTCGCCCCGGCAGTGCCCGGCAGCCGCAAGGTGGTGCTCGCCACCAACATCGCCGAGACCAGCCTGACCATCGACGGCGTGCGTGTGGTCATCGACTCGGGTCTGATGCGGCGGGCACGCTTCGATCCGGTGACCGGCATGAGCCGCCTGGAGACCCAGCGCATCTCGCGCGCCTCGGCGGAGCAGCGCCGCGGCCGCGCCGGACGCACCGCTGCCGGCGTGTGTTACCGCGCCTGGAGCGCCGGCGCGCACGCCGCGCTCGCCGCCTTTACACCGGCGGAGATCCTCGAAGCGGATCTGGCGCCCCTCGCCCTCGAGCTCGCCAACTGGGGGGCACGCGACGCCGCGGAGCTGCGCTGGCTCGACGCGCCGCCGGCGGCGATGCTGGCGAGCGCCCGCGACCTGTTGGTGCGCCTCGGCGCGCTCGAGTCTTCCGGCCGCATCAGCGCCCACGGACGCGCCATGGCGCGCCTGCCGCTGCATCCGCGCCTGGCGCACATGCTGCTGCGCGCCCACGCGCTCGGCGCTGCGCCGCTGGCGGCCGAGCTCGCGGCGCTGCTCTCGGAGCGCGATTTGCTGCGGGGCGCGACGCGTGACGCAGACATTCGTACCCGGCTCGACATCCTGCGCGGTGACGACGCTGCCGGAGCCATCAACCGCGGCGCTTTGCAACGCGCACGCCGTAACGCGCGCGATCTCGCCCGGCAGCTGCAGGCCGCGGCGCCTGCCCGCAGCGCGAGCGGCAGCGGCGGCAGCGGCGCTTGCGGCACGGGCGGCGAGGCTGCCGGTGCTGAGGTCGGACTGCTGCTTGCTTTCGCCTACCCGGATCGCATCGGCATGCGACGCGCGGGCGAGGGCGGGCGCTACACGCTCGCCAACGGCCGCGGCGCGCTGTTCGCCGAGCCGCAGGCGCTCGCGCGCCAGGAGCTCCTGGTCGCGGTGGATCTCGACGATCGCGATCGCGATGCGCGCATCCTGCTGGCCGCGCCGCTCGACCGCCAGGACCTGCTGCAACATTTCGCGGCGCAGCTGAAGCGCCGCGAGCGCATCGCGTGGGATCCGCGTGAGCAGGCGGTGCGTGCGCGCCGGACGGTGGAGCTCGCGGCGCTGGTCCTCGAGGACAAGCCGCTCACCGAGGTGCCGGCGGACGGCGCGCGCGCGGCGATGCTCGCGGGCGTGCGCGCGCTCGGCATCGCGGCGCTCCCCTGGGACGAGGAGGCACGCGCGCTGCAGGCACGCATCGGATTCGTGCGCGCGCAACTCGCCCCGGCCGCCGCGGCACCCTGGCCGGAGGTGTCCGACGCCGCGCTGCTGCAGGCGCTGACGGGCTGGCTCGCCCCCTGGGTCGAGGGGATGACGCGCCGCGAGCACCTGGCGCGCGTACCGCTCGTGGCGGCACTGCGGGCGCTGCTGAACTTCGAGCAGCAGCGGACGCTCGCCGAGTGGGCGCCGACGCATCTCAGCCTGCCGGGCGGCGCGCGCGTGCGCGTCGACTACCTCGACGCGAGCGCACCGCTGGTGGCGGTGCGACTGCAGGAGGTGTTCGGGCTCGCCGCCTCGCCGCGCCTCGGCGCCGGCAACGTAGCGGTGACCTTCCGGCTGCTGTCGCCGGCGCGGCGCCCGGTGCAGGTGACGCGCGATCTGGCGAGCTTCTGGCGCGGCGCCTATGCCGAGGTGCGCAGGGACCTGCGCGGCCGCTACCCGAAGCACTACTGGCCGGAGGATCCGCTCAGCGCGCCACCGACGCGCGGCACCCGCCGCGCGCATTGAGGTGGGCGCGGCAGGCCGCCACGATCGGGTATATTGCGGCGATGATTTCCGCGCGCGCCGCGTTACAGGCTCTGCGCGACGGCAACCGCCGTTTCGTCAGCGAGTCGGGCATACAGGCCGGCGCTTCCAACGCGCGCCGCCGGGCGCTGCTCGCCGGCCAGGAGCCCCTCGCCATCATTCTCGGTTGCTCCGATGCGCGCGTGCCGGCGGAGATCGTGTTCGATCAGGGGCTCGGCGATCTGTTCGTCATTCGCGTCGCCGGCAACATCGTCGCGCCCTCGCAGGTCGGCAGCGTCGAGTTCGCCGCCGAGGCGTTCGGCACGCGTCTGGTGGTGGTGCTGGGACATTCGCGTTGCGGCGCCATCCAGGCGACGCTGCAACAGTTGCTGCGCCCATCGCGGGAGCAGTCCAGGAACCTGAGCTCCATCGTCGGTCGCATCCGCCCGGCGGTGGCGGGACTGCTCGAGCGCTCGTCCGCCAGCGATCCGGCGACGCTCGAACAGCAGGCGGTGCGCGCCAACATCCGCATGTCGGCCGACCAGCTGCGTCATGGATCGGAGGTCCTCGAGCAGCTGATCCACAGCGACGGGCTGCTGGTGGTCGGCGCGGAGTACTCGCTCGAGAGCGGTGTGGTGGACTTCTTCGACGGGCTGCCGCCAGCCGCTTGAGCGCGGCTGCGCACGCCCGCACCCGGCCGCGCTTGTCGTGCCCGCGTGGTAAGGCTAGTCGGCGGCGCGCACCAGCTCGCCAGCGGCCGCAGACGTGCTGCGCCTGAAGTGTCGCAGCAGCCAGTGATCGACCGATACCACGCCGGGCCCGGCAATGGCCAGCCACAGGAACAGCGCCAGGTATTCGAATTCATCGAAGCCGAGCAGCGTCTCGAGCGAATCGACGTCAGCCCATTTCGCGGAAGCGATGGCGACGATCATGGTGACCCCGAGCGCGCCGGCGGAGATGCGCGTCAGCAGCCCGAGCAGCAGGAACAGGCCGCCGAAGAACTCCACGCCGGACACGAACGGTGCGAGCAGGTGCGGCGCCGGGATGCCCCAGCCCACGAAGTTATCGGTGACCGTGGACAGGTTGTTCAGCTTACCCCAGCCGCTCCACAGAAAAACCCACCCCACGGTGATGCGTGCGAACAGCGGCGCGAGCCAGGTGAAATAGCCGGCGACGCGCCGGGGCCAGTCGATGAGCCATTGAATCAGGAAGTTCACGGATGCTCCTAGCGGGCCTCAGATTACCGTTGGCCGAGAAGACCGGGCGTTCCGGCGCGATATTGCCAGTTGCGGGCCGGGCGCATGCGATAATCGCGCGCCTGCGGCACCGCAGTCTCCATGCGCAATCCACGCCCTGAATCCCCGGTCTCCTCAATCAGCGAGCGGCTGCCGGCTGCGAACTCGCAGGCGCCGCTCACGCAACTGTTCGAGTCGCTGCGCCCGGACCTGCTGCGCTTCGCGCACTGGCTGGCGCGCGACCGGGCGATCGCGGAGGACATCGTGCAGGAATCACTGCTGCGCGCCTGGCGGTCGCGTGATGCGCTCAAGGACCCGGCCGCCGCGCGCCCCTGGCTGCTGACCATCGTGCGCCGCGAGCACGCGCGGCTCTACGAGCGCAAGCGCCTGGAGCTGGTGCCGCTCGAGGAGGTCGTGGACAGCCATGCCGGTCCGCGTCCGGCTGAGCTCGACGGCGATCTGTTTACCCTGCGTCATGCGATCATGAAGTTACCGCTGGATTATCGTGAGCCCCTCATCCTGCAGGTCCTCGGCGGGTTTTCCAGCGAGGAGATCGCGCGGGAGCTCGCCCTGTCCACCACCGCAGTGCTGACGCGTCTGTTCCGCGCCCGTAACAAGCTGCGCGTACTGTGCGGCATGACGGCGCTGGCGGACGTCGGCGACGGCGGGGCTGCCCCATGACGTGCGACGAAGCCCGCCTGCTGGTCGGGGGCGAGCCGGGAGCGAGCACGCCCGCCCTCGAGGAGCACCTGCAGGGCTGCCCGGACTGTGCGCGCCTGCGCCTGGAGATGCGCGCGCTCGATGAGCGCTTGCGGCAGGCGCTGGCGCAGCCGCCGCAGCTGCGGCGCAGCCGCCACCCGAGCCCGGTGCTGCGCCAGTGGGCGCTGGCGGCGAGCGTGCTCCTGGCGATACTCGCCGCCGGCGCGCTGTGGCTGCTGCGTCCGAGCGCCACGCTGGCGCGCGAGGTCGTGGCGCACGTGCAGCACGAGCCACAAAGCTGGCTGGCGACGCAGCACATCGACACGCCCGGCATCGCCGCGGCGTTGCGCGGCGGGGGCGTCGAGCTCGGCATCACCTCCGACAAGATCAGGTACGCGCAGAGCTGCTGGTTCCGCGGACACTACGTGCCGCACCTCGTGATCGAGACCGCGCGCGGGCCTGCCACCGTGCTCATCCTGCGCCACGAGCACGTCGGCAGCCGCGTCGCCTTTCAGGAGCGCGGCATGACCGGCGTCATCGTGCCTGCCGGCGCCGGCAGCATCGCGGTGCTGGAGCGCGGCGGCGGCAACAGCGGCAACCTCGACGACGTCGCGCAGCAGATGCAGCAGGACGTGCACTGGCTGCCCGAAAAACACTAGCGGGGCTTGCGGGGGAGCAGCCGCGCTGCGCGGCGCGGCTGGCCCGTGCCGATCGTCCTAGAATACCGGCAATCCGAACGATCTGGAGTTGCAACGATGAGCGGGATCAACCGTCGTGACCTGTTCGTGGGCGCCGGCAGCGTGTGCGCTGCGCTGCTGACCCGGCGTGCGGCGGCCGCCGCGGCCGCGGGCATCCCGGCCGCGCCGGTGGCGCGCATCGAGGTCGTCAAGGACCGCTATTTCGGCGAGACGTTGCGCGACCCGTACCGCTGGATGGAGAACGACAAGGACCCCGAGTGGCTGCCGTTCCTCCAGGGGCAGAACGCGCATGCGCGCGCGGTGCTCGCCACCATTCCGCAGCGCGAGCGGCTGCTAGCGCGCATCGAGCAGCTGTCGGGGGACGCGGCGATGACACGGGTCGCGGTGCGTGCCGGCGGCAAGCTGTTCTTCGAGCAGCGCCCGGTCGGTGCCGACAACTTCAAGCTGTTCGTGCGCGACAGCGGCGTTACCCGGGTGCTGATTGACCCGACGCTGCTCAGCGACGCCAACGGGCACATGTCGCTCGACTGGTGGGAGCCTGCGCCTAACGGCCTACACGTGGTCTACGGGCTCTCCAAGGACGGCAGCGAGGACTCGGTGCTGCACATTCTGAGCGTCGCCGACGGCCGCGACCTGCCCGAGCGCATCCCCAACACCGAGAACGCCCTGCCGGCGTGGCTCGATGACGGCACGGGCTTCTTCTATAACCAGCTGACCGGCGCGGTCGATACCCCGGAGCGCTATCTCGACAGTCAGGCGCGCTTTCACGTGCTCGGCGCCGACCCGGCTGAGGACCCGATCATCATGAAGCGCGGTTCTGACCCGAACGTGCAGTTCGAGCGCATCCAGCTGCCGCTGGTGCAAACCTTTCTCGGCTCGGACTACGCGCTGCTGATCCTCGGCGACGTGCGCTCGGAATACCGCATCCTGATCGCGCCGGTGGCCGAGGCCGCCGCGAACCAGGCGCACTGGGTGCCGGTGGCGGACTTCGACGACGAGGTCACGGACGTCGTGATCGACAGCAACACGCTGCTGCTGCTGGCCAACAAGGGCCATCCGCGCGGTCGCATCCTCACTGCTTCCGTGAGCGCGCCCGCGGTAGCCACCGCCAGGGAACTGGTTCCCGAGGGACCGCTCGTCATCCAGCATCTCCGGCGCGCCATGGACGGGTTGTACCTCGACATGATGGACGGCGGCATCACCGCGCTCGCACGCCTGACTGCTGACGGCAAGGTGACCTCCATCCCGTTACCCTTCGAAGGCACGCTGCGCGCCCTGTCTACCCATCCCACCGAGGAAGGCGCACTGTTCTCTTTCACCGGCTGGCTCACACCGGGCGATATCTGGTCGGTCGATGCCCAGGGCCGCGTCGCGGCCACGGGACTGACACCCAGGCCGCCGATCGACGTCAGCGGCTACGAAGCGCAGCGCCTGTACGCCACCGCCCGCGACGGCACGCGCATCCCGTACGCCATCATTCACAGGAAAGGACTGAAGCTCGACGGCCGCACGCCGGCGTGGATTTCCGCGTACGGCTCCTACGGCAGCGTGGCCTATCCGCCGACGTTCGCCGGCCGCACGCTCGCCCTGATCGATGCCGGCTTCATCGTCGGCTATGCGAACGTGCGCGGCGGCGGGGAGTACGGGCGCGACTGGCACAAGGCCGGGCAGCTCATGAACAAGCCCAATACCTGGCGGGACCTGATCGATGTGTGCGAGGACCTGTGTGCGAAGAAATACACCTCGCGCTCGCGGCTCGCCATCGGCGGTCGCTCCGCGGGCGGCATCACCGTCGGGCGCGCGATGACCGAGCGGCCCGACCTGTTCGCTGCCGTCATCGACGGCGTCGGCTGGTCCAATCCGTTGCGCTACGTGGCCGAACAGAACGGCTACGGCGAGGAGCCCGAGTGGGGCGCCATCTCGGAGGAGGCCGGCTACCGGGCGTTGAAGCTGATCGACAGCTACCACGCGGTGAAGAACGGTGTGGCGTATCCGGCGGTGCTGCTGACCACCGGCGTCACCGATCCGCGCGTCGGCCCCTTTCACGTGGCGAAGATGACCGCGCGGCTGCAGGCCGCCAACCGCTCGAAGAAACCGATCCTGCTGCGGGTGGACTTCGATGCCGGCCACGGCATCGGCTCGACGCGCGCCCAACAGGACCACGAGGCTGCCGATACCTACGCGTTCCTGCTGTGGCAGACGGGTGTGAAGGGGTACCAGCCCGCCTGACGGCGCTCGGCGCTACGCGGGCAGGCGCGCCGCGCGGACCGCGGGACGCATCAGTGCGCGCTCTGCGGCGTGGGCGCCGGGGTAAGCGGTGCCGCGTCCGGGTCGGGCTGGAATAGCGGCACGCCGAGGTAGGTGAAATAGATCCGCCCCTGGCGGCGCGCGATGTAGACGCGGTGGGCCAGGAAGAAGTCTGCGCCGAGGATCAGGTCCGGCTCGGCGAATGCGGATTGCTTGATGTAGGAGCCCAGCTGCACTTCCCGTTGGGCAGCGAAGACGTCGGCGACGCCGAGGTGAGGATTGTGAATGGTTTCCTGGCCGATGGTGAGCGACTGAAACGGGGCGCTGGAGAGCTGGATCGCAGCCGAGCCGATGCCGTGCAGAGTGCCTGCGCCCGCGGCAGCCGCCACTGGAGCCATGCCGGATCTGCGGATGATTTCCGCCGACACCATCGAGCGGCTGGCACCGGTGTCGAGCATCGCCACCACGTCGTGTCCGTTCAGGCTCGCGTGAGCTTCCAGCCAGCGTGACTCCGGTGGGGCCGCGCTGAGAGGCACAGTGAAGTACTCCGCCGCCCAATAGACGACCTGGTCGCCGTCGCAGCTCTGCGGCTCGAAGAGCCGCACGCGGCCCGCGGCGAGATCGAATTCGACGTCCATGCGCGAGAGAAAGTCCTCTCCCAGGATGCCGGCGATGTCGCCCAGGGCCATGCGGCTGGTGTCCGTGGGCCCGGTCGCGATGAATCTCAGGTCATGCACGACGTAGCCGGCAAGTCCGAACTCGCGCACGTTGACGAGCTCGGAGTCGGTGCGCCCGCCCGCGCCAACGAGCAAGCCGCCCGACACGCTGAGGCGCCTGAGGTTGAAGGCCGCCACCGCGGAGTGCCACAGCAGGCTGCTGGACGCGCCGGTATCCACGATCAGCCGCACCGGATGTCCATCGAGCGACGCGGGGGCCACCGGGACACCCTGCACCGTCACGGGAATCTCCCCGATCTTCACCAGCTTGCACGCCGCGGAAGCGGCCGGCGCCGCCGCGGCCATCAGCACCAGCGCAGTGAAGAAGGGTGCGCCTGTCATGCGCGCATCCTACCGCCATCGAAGTAGCGGCGTTCGCGTTGGTGCTAGCCGCGCGCCGGAATGGTGAGCCCGCGCGCCACGGCGGGTCGCGCCACGAACGCCTGCAGCGCCCGCGTGACATTGGGAAAATCGCGGATGCCGACGAGATCACCGGCGGCGTAGAAGCCGACGAGGTTGCGCACCCACGGGAATGTCGCGATGTCGGCGATGGTGTAGGTGTCGCCCATCATCCAGGCGCTCTCCTCGAGACGCTGCTGCAGCACACCGAGCAGTCGCCGTGCCTCGGCGACGTAACGATCGCGCGGGCGCTTGTCCTCGAAGTCCTTGCCGGCGAATTTGTGGAAGAAGCCGACCTGGCCGAACATCGGTCCGATTCCGCCCACCTGGAACATCAGCCACTGGAGCGTCTGGTAGCGCGCGACCGCTGCGCGCGGCAGCAACTGAGCGGTCTTCTCGGCGAGATAGATCAGGATCGCACCGGATTCGAACAGCGCCAGCGGCCGGCCTCCCGGTCCGTTGGGATCAAGGATGGCCGGAATCTTTCCGTACGGATTGAGTGAGCGAAACTCGGGCGTGGCCTGGTCCTGCTTGTCGAAGTCCACCAGGTGCGGCTCGTAGGGCACTCCGGCCTCCTCCAGCATGATCGATGCCTTGACGCCGTTCGGGGTCGGCAGCGAGTACAGCTGCAGTCGCTCGGGGTGGCGGGCGGGCCACCTGCGGGTTACGGGGAAGCTCTCGAGATCGCTCACGCGCGCTCCTTCGACGCTCGACGCGCTCGCGGACCACGATACACCGGCCGCTACCTTCACCAAGCGCAGCAGCCGCCACCCCAGGATGGACCGGCACCCATCGTCGCTTCTCCGGGGTTTCCTAACACATTGAATTAAATGATAAAGCTCGTCTTTGACCACCATATGTGGTGTGTCCGGCCCCCGCCCGGCACACAACATATAGTGTGACCATTCCCGCGGTCGTCGTATTCTTGGGGGGCCGGATAAGACGCATCGGGGGATTTCATGCCGCAGGAAGAATTGCTCGCGCTGCTCGGACGGGCCCGCGCAGTGCTCGACCGCTACCTGTTCGAGGAAGGCGGCGAACTGATGCGCGACGACGTCGCCACGATCTGCATGGCGATCGATGATGCGCTGCTGCCCGATGAGGGACGCGTGCACGTGAAGCGGGTGGAGCTCGAGCGCTCCGCCGCCTGAAGCTGACTGGGCCCGGTAGGATTCGAACCTACGACCAAGGGATTCACTTGCCCCGGCGTTTCCACCGGGAGTGGACTATCTCTTCACCCGCGCACGCGTGACGTGCGTGAGGGTGCGGGATGCTCAAAGCCTGTTATCAAGGGCACTCAAGCCCTCAGGTAGTCTCTGCACCTTCCGCCGGTGTACCGGCGGCTCGGCTCAGGGTTGCCATGGAGCGCGGCCGTCCGAAGGTTTCCCTGAATTCATCCCGTCCACTTCGCGCGTTTCCGCGCGAAGGCACCATGTTGATGAGTCCCCTGCACTAACCGCTGTGCTACAGGCCCTAACAGGCGCGATTGTAGCTCAGAAGCGCAGCAGCGAGCGGCGGTGCGGGCAGTCCTGCCGCGAGAACGCTTCCTCGAGTGTTCCCTGGAACCAGGAGATCTCGCTGACCTCGTAGCGGCGTGTGCGCGTGTTGTGTGCCGCGCGTGCATGCGCCGGGGCGCTCAGCAGCGCCGACTGCGGGCCGGGAACCGGCTGGGGATGCTTGGGGTGGCAGCCGCCGAGCGCGCTCGTCGCGATGACGACTGCGGCCGTGACCAAAAGCGACCTCATGGCATTACCCTCTTGCCATCGCCGGGCGCAACGTTAGCATGGCGCTCCCGCCGCGCACACGCCGAGAGAGGTCGAGATGAAGCTCTACTATTTCCCCGCCGCATGTTCGCAGGCCTCCAACATTGCGCTGCGCGAGGCGGGACTGAAGTTCGAGCTGGTGAAGGTAGACCGGCACACCAAGAAGACCGCCGACGGACTCGATTTCAACGCGGTGAATCCCAAGGGCTACGTACCGGCGCTGCAGCTCGACGACGGCCAGGTGTTGACCGAGAACGTCGCGGTACTGCAGTACATCGCCGACCGCAACCCGGCCGCGCGGCTGGCACCGGCGGCGGGCACCATGGAGCGCTATCGGCTGATGGAATGGCTGAGCTTCATCAACTCGGAGGTGCACAAGACGTTCGCGCCGCTGTTCCGCGCCGAGGCGCCCGAGGAGACCAAGCAATACGCCCGCAAGAACCTGACCGAGCGCCTCGACTACCTGGAGCGCGCCCTCGGCAAGCGCGAGTTCCTGCTCGGCGACGGCTTCACTGTTGCCGACGCGTACCTGTTCACGGTGCTCGGCTGGGGCAGGCACGTGAAGCTCGACATCGGCCGGTGGCCGCAGCTCGAGCGTTATGCCGCACGCATCGGTGCGCGCCCGCACGTCATCGAGGCACTCAAGACGGAGGGGCTGGTCAAATAGCCAGCGCGTGGCCCGCGCCGGTTTACTGTTACCATCGTCATAGCTCGAGGTTCCCAAGAGGACGCAATGGCTACCAAACTCAGTAAGCAGCTGAAGCGCGAGATCGACGTGGATGGCAAGCCCTACATGGTCACGCTCTCGCCCGAGGGCGTGAAGCTCACCGAGAAGGGCAAGCGGCTCGGGCGCGAGCACAGCTGGAAGTCGCTCCTGGGTATGGAAGCGGGCGCCGCGGCCGCGCCGGGGCCCTCGTTCGGCGAGCTGACCTAAGGCGGCCCGCCAGTCCCGATGCCAGAGGAGAGCCTGCGGGAGCTGCTGGTCCGCGTGCGCGAGCGGCTCGCAGCCAGCGGAGCGCTCGACTACGAAGCGCGGCAGCTGCTCGGCTCGGTGATGCGCGATATCGAGCGGGCGCTCGGCCCCGGGGATGCCGCGGCCAATGACATGGCCGCCGCCGGCTCACAGCACGCGCCGCGGCTCGAGTCGCTGGCGGTGAAGTTCGAGGCCGGGCATCCGGCGCTCGCCGAAGCGCTGCGCGAGCTCGTCGACGCGCTGGGTAGGGCCGGAATCTAATCCCTGGAGGCCGGCGCGGGTCTGCACCGGTCCGCGGAAGCTTCAGTCATCCATCAGGAAACTGCGCAGCTGCTCGCTGCGACTCGGATGACGCAGCTTGCGCAGCGCCTTGGCCTCGATCTGGCGGATACGCTCGCGCGTCACGTCGAACTGCTTGCCGACTTCCTCCAGCGTATGGTCGGTGTTCATGTCGATGCCGAAGCGCATGCGCAGCACCTTGGCCTCGCGCGGGGTGAGCTGCGCCAACACCGCATGGGTGGTCTCGCGCAGCGACTCCATGGTGGCCTGGTCGATGGGCGAGGCCACCGAGGTGTCCTCGATGAAGTCGCCGAGGTGCGAATCCTCGTCGTCGCCGATCGGCGTCTCCATGGAGATCGGCTCCTTGGCGATCTTCAGCACCTTGCGTACCTTGTCCTCGGGCATCTCCATGCGCACCGCCAGCTCCTCGGGCGTCGGCTCGCGGCCCATCTCCTGCAGCATCTGCCGCGAGATGCGATTGAGCTTGTTGATGGTCTCGATCATGTGCACCGGGATGCGGATGGTGCGCGCCTGGTCGGCGATCGAGCGCGTGATGGCCTGGCGGATCCACCAGGTCGCGTAGGTGCTGAACTTGTAGCCGCGGCGGTATTCGAACTTGTCGACCGCCTTCATCAGGCCGATGTTGCCTTCCTGGATCAGGTCGAGGAACTGCAGCCCGCGGTTGGTGTACTTCTTGGCGATGGAGATCACCAGCCGCAGGTTGGCCTCGACCATCTCCTTCTTGGCGCGGCGCGCCTTGGCCTCACCGATCGACACCTCGCGGTTGACGTCCTTGATGTCGTTGATGGTGAGGTGATAGAGCCCCTCGAGCTGCTCCAGCTTCTTCTGGCGCCGCTCGATCTCGTCCTTGAACTTCGCCAGTGGTGCGGAGTACTTCTTGCCGGCCTTGACGTGCTTGCCCAGCCAGCGCGGGTTGGTCTCGTTCTTCGGGAATGAGGCGATGAAGTCCTTGCGCGGCATGCCGGCATCGCGCACCGCGATGACCATGATCTCCTTCTCGAGCTGGCGCACCTCGGCGACGTGCGTGCGCAGGTTGAGAATCAGCGCATCGAACATGCGCGGCGACAGGCGCAGCTCCATGAACTCGTCGGCCAGCCGCTTGCGCTGGCGCAGCGCCTTCGGATCCTTGGCGCCGAGCTTGGCGATCGAAGCGAGCACCTGGGCGTGGAGCTTGGCGATCGAGGTGAAGCGCGAGGCCGCCTCCACCGGGTCCGGTCCGGTATCGACCGCCTCCTCCTCGCTGTCGGCTTCCTCGTCGCCTTCCTCGTCCTCGTCCGCCTTCTCCACGGCCGCCACCACTTCCACCTTGGTGGGGTTCTGCGGCTGGGCGATAACGTCCGGGGCGTTCGGATCGATGAAGCCGACGATCAGGTCGACGAGCCGCGCCTGACCGACTTTTACCGGCTCGTAGGCCTTCAGCAGGAAGTCGTGGGTGGGCGGATACATCGCGAGCGCGCTGCGCACCGCGTCGAGGCCTTCTTCGATGCGCTTGGCGATGCGGATCTCGCCTTCGCGGGTCAGCAGCTCCACAGTGCCCATCTCGCGCATGTACATGCGCACCGGGTCGGTAGTGCGGCCGAGCTCGGCATCGAGCGCGGCGAGCGCCGCCGCCGCTTCCTCGATCGCCTCCTCGTCGGCCGGGGCGGAAGGCTCGCTGGCGAGCAACGACTCGGTGTCCGGTGCCTTTTCGTACACCGGGATGCCCATGTCGTTGATGGTGTTGACGATGTCTTCGATCTGCTCGGGATCGACGATCTCGGAGGGCAGGTGATCGTTCACCTGCGCGTAAGTGAGGTAACCCTGCTCCTTGCCGCGCGCGATCAGCAGCTTCAGCTGCGACTGGCGGTCTTCGGGCATCGCCGGTACGCGCCGCTCGATGCCGAGCGGCCGCTTGTCGGCGTTGAGCTTGCCGCCGGCCGAGCGGGCATCGGCCGGGCGGGCGCCGTCGCCGCCCTTCGCATTCGGCAGCGGTGCGCGTACCGCGGGCGGCGCCTTGCGCGCGGGCACAGCCGCGTGCCTGCCGCGCTCCTTCTCACGCAGGCTGGCCACTGCGGCAACCGCCTTCTCGGCGGCGGCCGATTTCGGTCTGTGGGCTAAGGCTGCGGGGCGCTTCTTGTGCGGACTCTGGGGCTTGTGCTTGCGTGTCATGTGTCGGGAGCGCAGGTGGGGGCCTTGATACTCTATGTGCTGCCTGGGCGGGGGCGGCACAAGGGGCTGAAGGCAAAGCTCACAATCATATTTCAGCGGGGCCCAATCACCAAACCGAACTTAACCTCTGCGGGCCTCGCGACGGCTCATCTTCTCTATAAGGCCTTGAAATTCCTCAACTTCACTGGCTGCAAGACTGCCGGCACGGCTCTTGGCCTCGAGAGCTTCCAGACGGCGGCGGGTGCACCTCTCGGCGAGCTTCACGAGCGCTGCCCGGAGCTCGCCGGCGGCGGCGGAAGCTGCCGTTATGACCTCCTCGCGCTCGAGGAGTTTCTGCAGTGATTCGGCGCCGTCGCGGCCCTCCCACCGCTGGATGAGCTGGGCCGGGATCTGCGCCGGCTGCTCGCGCAGGTTGTCGAGCAGCTCGCGCAGCAGACCTACTCCCGCCTCCTCGCTGTCATCAAGGCCGGCGCGCTCTGCAGCCGTCACCGCGCTGGCGATCGCCGGGTAGTGCAGCAGCCGCACGATCGCCTGGCGTACCAGGCCACCGCGCCCGCCGCCCGCGCCCCGCCGTGCCGCGGGGCGTCGTCGCACCGGCAACGGCGCTGCGGATGCGGGCGTGGGTGTCGCTGCGCCCCACAGCTCTTCCAGGCGCGCCGCACTCAGGCCGACGACTTGCGCGAGCCGCTCGAGCAGCAGCTCGCGGTACACCCCCGCCGGGACCTTGGCGAACAGCGGCCGCGCGTTGGCCGCAAAACGCGCGCGCCCGTCGGCGGAAGCCAGCTCGCTCTGCTCGGAGAGCTCGCGCACCAGGTACTCCGACAGCGGCACGGCCCCCGCTACGCGCTCCTCGAAAGCCGCACGCCCCTCGGCCGCGACCAGCGTGTCCGGGTCGTGACCCTGCGGCAGGAACAGGAAACGGATCTCGCGCCCCTCGCGCGCCTCGGGCAGCGCCTGCTGCAGTGCGCGCCAGGCGGCCGCGCGACCGGCACGATCGCCGTCGAAAGCGAACACCACCGCGGCGCTGAGGCGAAACAGCCGCTGCAGATGCTCGGCGGTGGTGGCGGTACCGAGCGTCGCGACCGCGTAGTCGATGCCCGCCTGGTGCAGCCGCACCGTGTCCATGTAGCCCTCGACCACGATGAGGCGCCTCAGGTCGGGGCGCGCGCGCCGCAGCTCGTACAGCCCGTAGAGCTCGCGCCCCTTGTGAAACAACACCGTCTCGGGCGAGTTCAGGTACTTCGGTTCGCCGGCATCGATGATGCGCCCGCCGAAGGCGATCACGCGGCCGCGCGCATCGCGGATCGGGAACATGATGCGGTCGCGGAAGCGATCGTAATGGCGCTCACCATCGCGCACCACGCCGCGCTCGCGCTCGACGATGAGCCCCGCCTCGAGGAGCAGCTTGCGTCCGGCCTCCTGCTCGCCGAAGCGGCGCAGCAGCTCGTTCCAGGAATCCGGCGCGTAGCCGATGCCGAAGCGCTCGAGGGTCGCGCTCGTCAGTCCGCGTCCGCTGAGGTAGTCGCGCGCCCGCGCGTTGCGCGCGAGGTTCTCCGCATAGAAGCGCGCCACGCGAGCGGTGAGCTCATACAGCGGCTCATCGGCACGGCGCGCGGACGCGGCGGCGGTGCCGCCCTCGTGGGGCACGGTGAGCCCGAGCCGCGCGGCGAGCTCCTCGACCGCTTCCGGGAAGGCCAGGTGATCATGGTCCATGAGAAAGCCGAGCACGGTGCCGTGCTTGCCGCAGCCGAAGCAGTGGTAGAACTGCTTGTCCGGGCTCACCCAGAAGGAGGGGGTCTTCTCGTTGTGGAAGGGGCAGCAGGCCTTGTACTCGCGGCCCGCCTTCTTCAGCGGCACGCGCGCGCCGATGATCTCCACGATATCGGCGCGCGCGATGAGCTCGTCGATGAAGTGCTGGGGGATGCGTCCCACGTGCCGCGCCCCTTGAAGAACCAATCAGCCCAAAAGAACCAGTCAGCCCAGTTTCTGCTTGACCCGGGCGCTCACCGCGCCCATGTCGGCACGGCCCTGCGCCTGCGGCTTCACCATCGCCATGACCTTGCCCATGTCCTTGAGGGAGGTGGCGCCGCTCGTGGCGATGGCGGCGGCGATCAGCGCATCGAGCTCCGCCTCGCTCAGCTGCGCCGGCAGATACCCCTGCAGTACGACGATCTCGGCATTCTCCCGGGCGACCAGGTCCGCGCGACCGCCGCTGGCGAACTGCGCCACGGACTCGCGCCGCTGCTTGATCATCTTATCGAGGACGCTGAGCACCTGGGTATCGTCGAGGGTAATGCGCTCGTCGATCTCGCGCTGCTTGATCGCGGCGAGTGCCAGGCGGATCGTCGCGAGCCGCTCTTTCTCTCCGGCTCGCATCGCCGCCTTCATGTCTTCGGTGATGCGTTCCTTCAGCGCCATGGGCGCGCGCTCCCTAGCGGGAGCTGCGCATGCCGTCGCGGGACACGCGCTTCATGTGGCGCTTGATGGCCGCGGCCTTCTTGCGCTTGCGCTCCTGCGTGGGTTTTTCATAGAACTCGCGCCGCCGCAGCTCGGTGAGAATGCCGGCCTTCTCGCAGGCGCGCTTGAAACGCCGCAAGGCGGCATCGAAATATTCATTTTCACGCACGCGCACGCTCGGCATCGAATTCCTCTAAGTGACTAATCGCAATGGAAATCCCCGGCCTAACCGCGCAGACGGGCCCTGTCGGGGGGCGGGGGATTCTAAAGGAGCCCCCCGCCAAAGGCAAAAAGGTCGGCGCGGGCGCCTGAGCACACTACAATTTTTCCCATGCGCGTACTCGCCCTCGAATCCTCGTGCGATGAAAGCGCGGCCGCGGTGCTGGACCAGCACGCCGGGCTCATGTCGCACGAGCTCTACAGCCAGGTCGAGCTGCACCGCGCCTACGGCGGGGTAGTGCCGGAGCTCGCCTCGCGCGATCACGTGCGGCACCTGCTGCCGCTGGTGCACCGCGCACTGCAGCGCGCCGCCACCTTGCCTGCGGACCTGGCCGGTGTCGCCTACACCGCAGGTCCCGGGCTCATCGGCGCGCTGCTCACCGGGGCGGCACTGGCGCGCAGCCTCGCCTACGCGTGGGGCGTACCCGCGATCGGCGTGCATCATCTCGAGGGCCACCTGCTGGCGCCACTGCTCGAGAGCGAGCCGCCCCCCTTCCCGCACCTGGCGCTGCTGGTGTCCGGCGGGCATACGCTGCTGGTGGAGGTCGCGGCCGTCGGCGACTACCGGGTCCTCGGCAGCACCCGTGACGATGCCGCCGGTGAAGCCTTCGACAAGACGGCGAAGCTGCTGGGTCTGCCGTATCCGGGCGGTCCGCAGCTCGCCGAGCTCGCCGGGCACGGCCGGCCCGGCGTGTTCAGCTTTCCCCGCCCGATGCTCGATCGTCCGGGGCTCGAGTTCAGCTTCTCGGGACTGAAGACCGCGGTGCTGCACGCGCTGCGCGGCCGCGAGCTCACCGCGCAGCTGCGTGCGGACGTGGCGCATGCCGTGCAGGAGGCGATCGTCGCGACCCTCACCGCCAAGGCACTGCGGGCGCTCGACTACACCGGCCTCGCGGCGCTGGTGGTGACCGGCGGTGTCAGCGCCAACCGCGTGCTGCGTGCGCGCATCACTGCCGCCGCAGGCAGCCACGGCGCGCGGGTGTACTATCCGCGCATCGAGTTCTCCACCGACAACGCGGCGATGATTGCCGTGGCCGGGCTGAAGCGCCTGCAGGCGGGCCAGCACGAAGGCCTGGCGATCTGCGCGCGTGCGCAGTGGCCGCTCGCATCGCTGCCGGCGGTGCACCCGTGAACAGCCGCGACCAGGGCGATCGCATCTTCCTGCGCGGCCTCACCACCGAGTGCATCATCGGCTTCATCGACTGGGAGCGGCGGGTGCGGCAGACGGTGGTGCTCGACATCGAGATGCCGGTCGACTGCCGCCAGGCCTCGCTGACTGACGAGGTGGCCGACACGCTCGATTACAAGAAGGTGGCCAAGCGCGTGCTGGCTTTCATCGCCGCTTCCGAGTTCAAGCTGGTGGAGACGCTCGCGCACCGCGTGGCGCTGCTCATCCTGGAGGAATTCGGCGTCGAGTGGGTGCGCATCTCGCTCAACAAGCCCGGTGCGATCCGCAATTCCCGCGACGTCGGCGTGGCCATCGAGCGCACGCGCGCCGATCTGCCGCCGCCGCCGGCCGCCGGCGGGCCCTGACGCCAGTGCCGCAGGTCTACGTCGCCGCCGGCAGCAATGTCGCGCCCGAACGCAACCTGGCGCAGGCGGTCGCGGCGATCGCGCGCGAGTTTCCCGGAGCGGTATTCTCTGCGTGGTATCGCAACCGCGCGCTGGGCTTTGCCGGGGAGGACTTCATCAACCTGGTGGCAGGCTTCGACACGCCGCTGCCGGTGGGCGCGGTGCTGGCGAAGCTGCACGCCATCGAGACCGCCTGCGGCCGGCCGCGCGGCGCACCGCGCTGGGCGCCGCGCTCGATGGATCTGGACGTGCTCTTGTACGGGGGGCTGGTGTGCGACGAGCCGGGACTGAAACTGCCGCGACCCGACCTGCTGAAGCGCGCCTACATGCTCGGACCACTGGCGCAGCTCGCACCGCAGGTCGTGCATCCCACCGCGCAGCTCACCATCGGCGAGCTGTGGCGCCGCTTCGACCAGTCGGCGCATCCGCTCCTGCCCGTGCGCAGCTGAGCGCGTTGCCGCGCGCCACCGTGTTACCAGCCGATACTGCGGCCGCCGTCCACCGCCAGGACCTGCCCGGTGACGTAGGGCGCCTCCGCCGCGAAGAACAGGCAGGCACGCGCCACATCCTCGGCCGAGCCGGGGCGCCTGAGCGCGGTGCGCTGCATGATCTTTGCCTGCAGCGCCGGGTCGATGCCGTCTTCGGGCCACATGACCGGACCGGGTGCCACCGCGTTGACGCGCACGTGCGGCGCCAGCTCACGCGCCAGCGAGCGGGTGAGCATGATGACGCCGGCCTTGGCCACGCTGTACACCGGGTAGCGGCGCAGCGGCTTCATGCCGTGGATGTCCGCGAGGTTGATGATGAGGCCGCGTGCCTGGTGCAGCAGCGCGGCCGCCGCCTGGGCAAGAAACAGCGGTGCCTTGAGGTTGGTGCCGATCAGATCGGTCCAGTCCATCTCGGTGATGTCGCCCAGCGGCGTGGGGTAGAACGTCGAGGCATTGTTCACCAGGATGTCGAGGCCGCCGAAGCCGTCGGCGGCCGTCCGCACCAGTGCCGGCAGCTGCGCGGTGTCCAGCAGGTCGCCCTCCACGAGCCGCACGGAAGCCGCGCGGCGTGCATTGAGCTCCTGCGCCAGCGCCGCGGCATCGTCGGCGGAGCTGCGGTAGTGCAGCACCAGGTTGGCGCCGCTGCTATGCAGATGCCGTGCGATGGCGGCGCCGACGCGCCGTGCGCCGCCGGTAATGAGCACGGTCTTGTTTGTGAGCGGCGGCGCTGCCACGGCTGCCGGTGCTTCTGCGCTCGAGGGATCGTGTGCCATGGGAGCCGATTATGACGGCATCGGCCGCGCACTCAATGCTGCCGGCACTGTCAGCCGCGGAGCAGGCGCACGGCCGCCGGCTGGCCGCGCACATCCGCGCCGCGATCGCCGCTGCCGGCGGCTGGCTGTCGTTCGAGCGCTTCATGGAGCTGGCGCTCTACGCCCCCGGGCTCGGCTATTACAGCGCCGGCAGCTGGAAGCTCGGTGCGGGCGGGGACTTCGTCACCGCACCGGAGGTCTCCGATCTCTTCGGGCGCTGTCTGGCGCGCCAGTGCGCCGCGGTGCTGCGGGTGACGGGCGGGGAGATCCTCGAGCTCGGCGCCGGCAGCGGCCGCATGGCCGCGGCGCTGCTGAGCGAGCTGGCGGTGCTGGGCGCGCTGCCGGTACGCTACGCAATTCTCGAGGTAAGTGGTGAGCTCGCCGCGCGCCAGCGGGCACAGCTTGCGTGCCTGCCGGCAGAGCTGCGCGAGCGGCTGGTGTGGCTCGAGCGGCTGCCGCAGCGGGCGCTCGAAGGCGTGATACTCGCCAACGAGGTCGCCGATGCGCTCCCCTGCCGGCGCTTCGTCCGTCAGGCCGCGGGCGTCGGCGAGCTCGGGGTCGTGGCGCTCGAGGCGGATGGCCAGATCCTCTTCCGCGAGGAGCTGCGTGCGGCCGATCCCGCGCTGAGCCGTGCGTGCGCGCACCTCGAGTCCGCGCTCGCTGCGCCGCTCACCCCAGGCTACACCTCGGAGGTATGTCTCAAGCTCGCGCCGTGGATCGCCACCCTCGGTGCCGGTCTGAAACGCGGGCTGCTGCTCATCAGCGATTACGGGCTGCCGCGGCGTCACTACTATCATTGGCAGCGCACCACCGGCACGCTGCGCTGTCATTTCCGTCAGCGCGCGCACGAGGATCCGTACGTGAACGTCGGACTGCAGGACATCAGCGCGTGGGTCGACTTCACGCGCGTGGCCGAGGCCGCGCTCGATGTTGAGCTCGAGGTCGCCGGCTTCGCAACGCAGGCCGCCTGCCTTGCGGCCCTCGGGCTCGAAGAGCTCGTGGCCGCGGACGGCGGCGAGGTGGAGCGGGCGCGGCTCGCCGGCGAAGCGCGCCGGCTGATCCTGCCGGAGGAGATGGGCGAGGCCTTCAAGATGATGGCCCTGACACGCGCGCTGGACGAGCCGCTGGCGGCCTTTGCGCTGCAGGACCTGCGGCACCTGCTGTGAGGCGCCCGGCTCGGCTGTAAAAGCGACAAGGTCAACTGAAAGGATGAACGGCGCATGCCGCTACTGAAGATCATCGTGCTCGCCATCGTGCAGGGGCTGGCCGAGCTGCTGCCGGTGTCGAGCTCCGCGCACGTGGTGGTGGCGGAAAAGCTGCTGGGCCTCGACCCGTCCTCGCCGCCGATGACGCTGCTGCTCGTCATGCTGCATACCGGCACAATGGTGGCGGTCATCGCCTATTTCTGGCCGCAGTGGCGGCGCGACTGGTTCTCGAGCGCGGCTGCCTTCCGGCGCTTCGCCGCACTCGTCATCCTCGCCACCGCCTGTACGGCGGTGATCGGCGAGGGGATCGTCAGGCTGATCGAGAAGAGTGTGTTGCGCGGCGCGCCCCATGCGCAGATCGAGGACCTCTTCGGGCGTCTCGAATTCATCGCCCCGGCGCTGGCGGCCGCCGGTGTGCTCATCCTGGTTGCGGGCATCTTCGGCAACCGCCGCGCCGCGGCTGCGCCGTCGGCCGTGAATGACCTTAACGCGCGGCGCGCGGGGATCATCGGCGCGGTGCAGGGGTTGTGCCTGCCGTTCCGCGGCTTCTCGCGGTCCGGGGCCACGATCTCCACCGGGATCCTGCTCGGCGTCGCGCGGGTGCGGGCCGAATCCTTCAGTTTCGCGCTCGCCGTGGTGCTCACCCCGCCGGTGGTGGCGCGTGAGGTGCTGCGCCTGGTGCGCGCCACGCACGCCGGCAGCGGCGAGCTGGGTGCGGCCGCCCTCGGCAGTCTTCTCGGCGCCGTGGTGGCCTTTGTCGCCGGTCTGGTGGCGTTGCGCTGGCTCAGCCGCTGGCTCGAGGGCGGCCGCTGGCACCTGTTCGGCATCTACTGCCTGGTTGCGGCGGCCGCGGTGCTGTTCCTGCACCGCGCGGGCTACTGAGCGGCGTCCTTGAGCGTGGTGAGCGCCTCGAGGCGCCGCCGGCGCAACGCCGCGCCGATCGCCGTGCCGGCGAGCCCGTGGCGCTCCTCCTCCGGCACTGTCACGGCGGCGGCCGCGGCGAGCGCGCTGCGCAGGTAGTCGGCCTGCGGGTAGGGCTCGCATTCACGGCCGGTGCGCCCGCGCGCATCCGCCACGCACGCCTGCAGCAGCTCCTCGAAGCGCTGCGGGCGGCGCAGCGCGTCGCAGCTCTCCAGCAGGCCGAGCACGGTGGCGGGCTTGAGTTCGAGCGCCCGGTGCACGCGCGTGTGCTCGCGCGCCGCCAGCACCGCCAGCTCGCGGAACGCGCCCGGCACCTTGAGGCGCGCGCACAGCGCCTCGATCAGCGCCACACCGGCCTCCTCGTGCCCATGGTGGCTTGGCCAGCGCTCGGGCGGGGTGAGCGCCTTGCCGAGATCGTGGGTGAGCGCGGCGAAGCGCACCGCGCTCGAGCCGCCCGCCCGCGCGGCCGAGCGCAGCGCCAGCAGCACGTGCACACCGGTGTCGATCTCCGGATGCCAGCGCGGCGGCTGCGGCACGCCGAACAATGCCTCGACCTCCGGGAAGATCACCGCGAGCGCGCCGCACCCGCGCAGCGTTTCGAAGAACACCTGCGGGTCCGCTTCCGCGAGCGCGCGCTCGGTCTCCTGCCAGACGCGCTCGGGCACCAGCGCGCTCACCTCGCCGTCCGCGGTCATGCGGCGCATCAGCGCGAGCGTTTCGGGCGCGACCTGGAACCCCAGGCCCGCAAAGCGCGCGGCGAAACGCGCCACCCGCAGGATGCGCACCGGGTCCTCGACGAACGCCGCCGCGACGTGGCGCAGCCGCCGCGCAGCGAGGTCCGCCTGCCCGCCGAACGGATCGATGAGCTCACCGCGCTCGCTTTCGGCCATGGCGTTGATGGTGAGGTCGCGACGCTGCAGGTCCTGCTCGAGCGTCACATCGGGCGAGAACTGCGTGGTGAAGCCGCGGTAGCCGGGCGCCACCTTGCGCTCGAGACGCGCCAGCGCGTACTCCTCGTGCGTCTGCGGGTGCAGGAACACCGGAAATTCACGGCCGACGCTGCGGAACCCGGCGCGCTCGAGCTCCTGCGGGTCGCTACCGACCACCACCCAGTCGCGCTCGCGGACCGGCAGCCCGAGCAGCCGATCCCGAACGGCGCCGCCGACCAAGTAGACTCGCATGATGCGCATGTTAACCGAGACACCCGCGGCCAGCGCGCCACGGCCGGGTGTTGGGCGCGGCGGGTCGCCGCTGCGCGGCCTGCGCCGCGCGGCGCTCGCGGCCGCGTGCCTGCTGCTCGGCGGCTGCGGCACGACCTATCTGCTGCAGGCCGCCGGCGGCGAGTGGCACGTGCTGCACGCGCGCGTGCCGATCGACACGCTGCTCGCTGATGCGCACACGCCGCCGGCATTGCGTGCCCGTCTCCTGCAGGTGCGCGCGGCCCGCCAGTTCGCCTCGCAGCAGCTCGGACTGCCGGACAACGCCAGCTATCGCAGCTACGCCGATATCGGCCGGCCGTACGTGGTGTGGAACGTGGTCGCCACTCCCGAGTTCTCGGTGCACCCGCAACGCTGGTGCTTTCCGGTCGCCGGCTGCGTCGCCTACCGCGGTTACTTCCGGGAGCGACGCGCGCGCGAGTTCGCCGCCGGGCTGGCGGTGCGCGGCAACGATGTGGCGGTGGAAGGGGTGGCCGCGTACTCGACGCTCGGCCGCTTCGCCGACCCGGTGCTCTCCAGCATGCTGCGCTACGGCGACGATGAGCTCGCCGCGATCGTGTTCCATGAGCTCGCGCACCAGCTGCTGTACGTGCGCGACGACAGCGAATTCAACGAGGCCTTCGCCACCACGGTCGAGAACGCGGGCCTGGAGCGCTGGCTGGTGTATCAGGGCCAGACCGAGCGCATGCAGGCCGTGCGTGCCGACCAGCAGCACGAGCAGGCGTTCGTCGAGCTGCTGGCGCGCAGCCGCGCGCGCCTGGCGGTGCTGTACGCCTCCGGGGTGGCGCGCACCGAGATGCGCGCCTGCAAGGCGGCGCTGTTCGCACTGCTGGCGGCCGACATGCGTGCGCTCGAGCAGCGCGAGGGCGAGCGCTACCCGCTGTTCGACGAGTGGATCGCGGCGGGACTGAACAACGCGCGCCTGGCGGCGCTGGCCACCTATTACGACTGCGTGCCGGGCTTTACGCAGCTGCTGATGGAGCAGGGTGGCGATCTGCCGCGCTTCTACGCGGCGGTGCGCGAGCTGGCGAAGCTGCCGCGCGCCGCACGGCATGCGCGGTTGTGCGGGACCGCGCCAGAGGTAGCGGAGGATTGAGCGCCGCTGCTACGCAGGCGCGCCGGCGGGTTGCAACGCGAGATACGCCGGCAGCAGCGCGAGCAGCGGCTGCGGGTCAATGCCGAGCGCGGCACAACCATTCTCGCGGCACACGGTGTGCTGCGTGAGCGAGCGGAAATTGTCGAGCGAGAACGGCGTCCCCGGCAGCAGCCCCAGCAGTATCGCCTGCACGCGTGCCAGCGCATCGGGCAGCGCCAGAATGTGGCATGGCAGTGCCGCGATCTTCGCGGTGAGGCGCACGATCTCTGCCAGCGTCAGCACCTCGGGGCCGCACAGCTCGTAGGTCGCGCCGGCACTCGCATTGCTGCATAGCGCGCGCTCGAACGCCGCGGCGACGTCGTATACGCTGATCGGCGCGAAGCGCGCGCCGGCGCGCGCCAGCGGCAGCAGCCCGGCGCTCAGGCGCAACAGCCGCGCGAAGCGGTTGGTGAGCGAGTCGTCCGGGCCGAAGATCACCGAGGGCCGGAAGATGGTGACCGCCGGGAGCGCGCCTGGCGGATGCGCGCGCAGCAGCGCTTCGGCCGCGCCCTTGGAGCGCAGGTAGCGGCTCGGACCGTGCTGGTCGGCGCCGAGCGCGCTCATGTGCAGCAGGCGGCGCACGCCGGCGCGGCGCGCAGCGACCAGGACCTTGGCGGCGAGCTGCTTATGCACCGTCGCGAAGGTTGCGCGGCCGCGGGGATTGAGGATGCCGACGAGGTTGACGACGGCATCGCAGTCGGCGAACAGCTGGCTGAGGATGTGCGGCTCGTGCACGTTTGCGACCAGCAGCTCCGCGGTATCGAGCACCCGCAGCCGCTCCACGTGGCCCAGGTTGCGCGTCGGCACACGCACCCAGTGCCCGGCGCACACCAGCCGGATCACCAGCTCGGTGCCGACGAAGCCGCTGCCGCCGAGCACGCACACGTTCATGTCGGGCCTTGCCGCGCCGTGCCGTCAGCGCAGCGGTATCAGCAGCACGGTGTTGCCGCGCCGCACTTCCAGCACCAGCACCGCGGCGCCCCGGGCGCGCTCGCGCAGCTCGCGCAGGCTGCTGACGCGCCCGCGGTTGGCGCCGACGATCACGTCGTCCGCGCGCAGCCCGGCCTGCGCGGCGGCGCTGCCCGGCTCGACGCTGCGCACCAGGGCGCCGCCGGCATCGGGCGCATCGGCGAGCGCGGTGCCCTCGAAGCTCTTGTGGATGCTCGCCGGTCCGCCACTGAGTTCCGCGGTGCCATCGGCGATCACCGCGCTCACGCGCACCGGCTTGCCGTCGCGCACCAGGCCGATGTCGACCTTGTCGCCGACGCGCAGCAGCCCGATGCTGTTGCGCAGCTCGCTGTTGGATTTCACCGGCTGGCCGTTCACCGAGGTAATGACATCGCCGGTGCGGATACCGGCGTGCTCGGCGGGCGAGCCTTCCACCACCTGCGACACCAGCGCGCCGACGGCGCTCGGCAGTCCGAGTGAGTGGGCGATGTCCGGCGTCACGGTGTACATGCTCACCCCGAGCTGCCCGCGCTTGACGGTGCCGTACTTGATGAGCTGCTCCATGACGCTGTGCGCCATGTTCACCGGGATCGCAAAGCCGATGCCGATGTTGCCGCCGCTGCGCGAGAGGATGGCGGTGTTGATGCCGATCAGCTCACCGCGCAGGTTGACCAGCGCTCCGCCGGAATTGCCGGGGTTGATGGAGGCGTCCGTCTGGATGAAATCCTCGTAGCCGTCGGGGTTGATCCCCGAACGCGACAGTCCGCTGATGATTCCGGAGGTGACGGTGTGCTGCAGGCCGAAGGGATTGCCGATCGCGACCACGAAATCGCCGACCTCCGCCCTGGCCGAGTCGCCGAGGGCGATCTGCGACAGCCCGTCGGCCTTCACTTTGAGCACGGCGACGTCCGAGGGCGTGTCGGCGCCGACGACTTCTGCCTTGACGTCGCGGCCGTCCTGCAGCGTCACGGTGATCTCGGTGGCGTTCTCGACCACGTGCGCGTTGGTGACGATGTAGCCGTTGTGCGCGTCGAAGATCACGCCCGAGCCGGCACTCTGGAACGGCCGCTCGCGCGGACCGGTATCCGGCGGCACGTCGAAGAAACGGCGGAAGAACGGGTCGTCGAGCAGCGGGTTCTGCGCGCCGCGCTCGCGAATGGTGCCGCGCGTGGCGACGTTGACCACCGCCGGGGAGACCTTGCGGATCATCGGCGCCAGCGTCGGCAGCGGCGTGTCGCCGACCGCCGGCGGCATGGCCGCCTGCAGCGTCGCGCAGGTGAGCGCCGCGCTCAGCCACAGGACAGCGAAGGAGCGTTGCATGGCGTTGGGGATTCTAGCCCGAAGCGCCCGCACTGGCGTTGATCGCGCCGGCATCCTGCGGATTACGCAGCCGTCCCTGGACTTGAACCTGGCGCTCGGAGGCGCCGCCCCCGCCTTTGCGGGGGCGGCAGTGCAGGGAAATGCCCGACGTCGACCGCGAAAGGGTCTTAGGCGGCAGCCACGGAAATGCGCCGCGGCTGCTCCTGCGGACGCTTTGGGATGCTGACTTCGAGCACGCCGTTGACGAGGGTCGCCTGGATGGCCTCGGCGTCCGCGCTCTCCGGGAGCGTGAAGCGGCGCAGGAACGTGCCGGTGGCGCGCTCGACGCGCTCGTAGCCGTCCTTCGCGGACTTCTTCTCCGAGCGGCGCTCGCCCTTGAGGGTCAGCACGCCCTTGTCGGCGGTGATGTCGATGTCCTTGCGCTCGACGCCCGGCAGATCGGCCGCCACCACGAAGCGCTGGTCTTCCTCGTGAATGTCGACGTGCGGGATCCAGCTGACAGTTGCACTGTCAGCGCTCTCGCCCTGGGCGCGCTCGAAATGCCGCTGCAGGCGGCCGACGAGCGCCCACGGCTCGTAACTAACGATGGTCATGATGGCTCTCCTGTTGGAAGCGAAACGGCGCATGGCGCGCGTATGGCAGCGGATGTGCGGTTGGTGCGCGAAGGTTTCAAGAGCGTGTTGGTGTGCCGTTGATCGAAGCGGCAGGCCACGCGCCACCAGGTTGTAAAAGCCGCGCCCCGCCTCCATCTGGGCCAAAGCCCGGCGGCGTTGTCGCGGCGGGGTTGCGACAGACGCAGCAGATTCTCGGGCCCCGTCGCGGCGGCTGCGGCGGCCCCGACGACGCTTACCGCCATGCTCAAGGTGCGTTCTTTTGTGGGCAGGCTGTGCAGAACCTGTGCCTGGCCTGAGCACAATATATGGGGGTCGCCACGCCCGGGCCCCGGCGGCACATTTCCTCAAAAAATATAATCGAAACTACGGCCAATAATTTCGTAACTTAATGTTATTACTTGATAAAAATGACATTACAAAATGCGCTCCGGAATCTTGACGCCTCCGGGTGCGCTCATTAGGCTTTTGACCCCGACACAAGATCTTGTGTTCGCGCGAAGCGATTAGGGTCACGCGGTCGGGGGGAGGTTTCAGGGACCTGACTGTCGTAAAGACAGCGGGTGCCGGTCAGGCTCGCGGGGCTCATCAGCTCCACTTAAGCGCTTTGGCCGCATTTTCCCTGTAATCCGTTGGGCAAGGCGTCAAGAACATTCGGAGCGCCGCGGATTAAATGAACACAGTCGTAAAGATCGATCCCAAGGACATCGATGCCATTCCTTTCCAGGAGGCGTCGCTCGACATCTGGGATAAGAAGTATCGCCTCACCGCGAAGGACGGATCGCCCATCGACCGGACGATGGACGACACCTACAAGCGCGTGGCGCGCGCGCTCGCGGAAGTCGAGTCCGAGGACGAGCGCGAGCACTGGAACGAGCGCTTCCTGTGGGCACTGCGCCGCGGGGCGATTCCCGCCGGGCGCGTGACCTCGAACGCCGGTGCGCTCGAGCACAAGCCCGCCACGTCCACGATCAACTGCACGGTGTCGGGCACGATCCACGACTCGATGGACGACATCCTGAAGAAGGTCCACGAGGCGGGACTCACGTTGAAGTGCGGTTGTGGTATCGGGTATGAGCACTCGACGCTGCGCCCGCGCGGCGCTTACGTGTCGGGTGCTGGCGCCTACACCTCCGGGCCTCTGTCGTTCATGGATATCTTCGACAAGATGTGCTTCACCGTCTCCTCCGCCGGCGGCCGCCGCGGTGCGCAGATGGGCACGTTCGATGTCGGCCATCCGGATGTCATGGAATTCATTCGCGCCAAGCGCGAGAGCGGGCGACTGCGGCAGTTCAACCTGTCGCTGCTGATCACCGACGAGTTCATGCAGGCGGTGCGCGAGGATCGCGAGTGGAAGCTCGCCTTCCCGCTGTCGCTGCGGGAGAACGAGGCGGACAAGCCTGATCTCAAGGATCCTGCAAAGTTCGTGTGGCGCGAGTGGCCGGTGCACGAGGGCTACGTCGTCAATGAGGAGGGACTCGTCGCCTGCAAGGTCTACAAGACACTGCCGGCCCGGCGCGTGTGGGATGTGATCATGACGTCCACGTACGACTTCGCCGAGCCCGGGTTCATTCTCATCGACCGCGTCAACGAGCTGAACAACAACTGGTGGTGCGAGAACATCCGCGCCACCAACCCGTGTGGCGAGCAGCCATTACCGCCCTACGGCTCATGTCTGCTCGGCTCGGTGAACCTCACCCGTTTCGTGAAACATCCGTTCACCGACTTCGCGGAATTCGACTGGAGCGAGTACCGCGAGGTGGTGAAGGTGTTTACCCGCATGCTCGACAACGTGGTCGAGGTGAACGGTCTGCCGCTCGAGCAGCAGCGCGAGGAGATCCTGCGCAAGCGCCGTCACGGCATGGGATTCCTTGGCCTCGGCAGCACGTTGACCCTACTGCGCATGAAGTACGGCTCGGCGGCAGCGGTGCAGTTCACCGAGGACGTGACCCGCGAGATGGCAGTGGCGGGCTGGGAAGCGGCGCTCGAGCTCTCGCGCGAGAAGGGCCCGGCGCCGATCATGAACGAGGAGTTCACCGTCACCCGGGAGATGCTGCGCAAGCGCCCGGAGATGGCGCGCGACGGCTGGCGGCCGGGCTCGAAGATCGCCGGGCGGCTGCTGCATGCCCGCTACAGCCGCTACATGCAGCGCATCGCCAAGGTCGCGCCGCAACTGGTACACGAGCTCGCCGAAACCGGCGCACGCTTCACGCATCACACCTCGATCGCGCCCACCGGCACGATCTCACTGTCGCTCGCCAACAATGCGTCCAACGGCATCGAGCCGTCGTTCGCGCACCACTATTTCCGCAACGTCATACGGGAGGGCAAGAAATCCAAGGAGAAGATCGACGTCTACTCGTTCGAGTTGCTGGCTTACCGCGAGCTGGTCAACCCGAATGCCAAACCCGGAGCCACTAACGATGATGAAAGACTGCCGGACTACTTCATCGCCTCGGACGAGGTTACTCCCAAGGAGCACGTCGAGGTGCAGGCTGCATCCCAGAAGTGGGTCGATTCATCGATTTCTAAGACGGCGAACGTGCCTACGGATTTCCCCTACGAGAGATTCAAAGACATCTATCTGTACGCACATGAGCAGGGGCTGAAGGGCTGCACCACCTTCCGGTTCAATCCGGAGGCGTTCCAGGGCGTGCTGGTGAAGGAGCAGGACCTGAAGAACACCATTTACAAGTTCACCCTCGAGGACGGTTCGGTGATCGAGGTGCGCGGTGACGAGGAGATCGACTACGACGGCGAGATTCACACCGCCGCCAATTTGTTTGATGCGATCAAAGACGGGTACTACGGACGCATGTAGACCACAGCATGCGGCCGCGAGCCTTGAAAGCCGCGAGCGCAATCCCAGGAAATGAACATGACCATCAAGATCGATCGGAAAATCGTCAAATATCAGGTGCAGAAGCCCGAGGACCGGGCGGTGGACAAGACCCCGCCCGCGCCGCCCGCGCCGGCGGCGAAAGCCACGCTGGCGACCGCCGCGAGCGGTGCGGATCCGGAGCTGGTGCGCGACAAGAACGGTCGCACCGCCAAGGTCATCCGCATGCACGAGAAGGTCGAGCGGCCGGAAGTGCTCATCGGCTCGACCTACAAGATCAAGACGCCGATCTCCGATCACGCGATGTACGTGACCATCAACGACATCGTGCTGAACGAGGGTACCGAGTACGAGCAGCGCCGCCCGTTCGAGGTCTTCATCAACTCGAAGAACCTCGATCACTTCCAGTGGATCGTGGCGCTGACGCGCATCATTTCCGCCGTGTTCCGCAAGGGCGGCGACGTCACCTTCCTGGTGGACGAGCTGAAGGCGGTATTCGACCCGCGCGGCGGCTACTGGCAGCCGGGCGGCAAGTTCATGCCTTCGATCATCGCCGAGCTCGGGCACGTCATCGAGAAGCACCTGCAGACCATCGGACTGATACGCAAGACCCAGCTCGATGTTCACCAGCAGAAAATGGTGGATGCCAAGCGCGCCGAGTTTGAGGCGCGCGCCAAACAGGCGGACGCCTTCGCCAAGAGCCACTTTCCGGAGGGCGCGCAGCTATGCGGTCGCTGCAGCACCGCGGCGGTGGTGATGATGGACGGCTGCATGACCTGCCTCAACTGCGGCGATTCGAAGTGCGGCTGAGCGTGACCTGAGATTTCCGCGACTGTTATTGCGACCACCCACTCCAACTGACAGATCGAGTCCCTTTGCGAGGCAGCCGAGCGGCTGCCTTGTTTGTTTACACTGCCGCGACTTAAGGGCCGCAGCGCGCGGCGGCAGCCGCGCTCCCGGTCGCTCTGCTGCGGTGCGTCAGGCGCCGCTGCGATGGCCGGGACGCAGGCAAAAAAAGACCCCGCCGGAGGCGGGGTTGTCGGTCGCTTGCTTGTGTGTGGAGGAGTGTCGTTCTCGTTGTTATCTGGTCAGGTGCGGTACGCGACGAGCCGTGAGGCCACATTCCGCATCCGCACTTTCTTCTTCGGGTATCCCGTGGCTGGTGTTCTTCCCTCGGCCATTTGCCGTTGATGGATATTGATAGAGCAACACTCGTGCCAATGCCGCCGCCGGCCGAGCGCAGCCCCTCGCGGCGCTCGTGCAAGGTGTCCAAATGTGACGCAGCGCACGTTGTAGGGACCGCGCGGGGCATAACGCAGCACCACGCGCTACGGTCAGGGGGGCGTCCGTCGGTGTGCTAGACAGCCGAGTGTCAAAATACCCGACGTATTCGACGGCCGGCAGGGCGGTGCACACGCGGTACGCGGTGGTGCAAGCCCTTGAAGTTAAATTGGAACAGCCAAGGTTACCGGGGTGTAAATGAACTCGACAGGGGAGCGGGGCTCGCGCGCGGCGCCGGCAGGGCTGGCAGCGCGCGCGGCTTTGAGCCTGCTGGCCGCGGGTGCGCTGTGGGTCCCGGGCGTGCGCGCTGCGGCGCAGGCTGATGAACCGACGCCACCGCCGCAATCCGCGGAGCCGCCGCCGCGGCCGCAGGCGCATGCGGATGAGCCGATGCCACGCCCGCAGGCGCTCGAGCGCGACGTGCAGTTCTGGATCCGGGTGTACACGCAGATCGATACCAATGCCGGCTTCCTTCACGACCAGTACAACCTCGGCGTGGTGTACGACACGCTGCGCTTCGCGCCCAACTCGCCGCCCGCCGAGCGGCAGCGCCAGGTCGACGCGGCGCGCAACCGCTACGCCGCGGCGCTGCGGCGCATTGCCGACGCCGGCGAGAGCCCGCTGGCCGCGGACGATCAGCGCATCAAGGAGCTGTGGGGGCCGGAAGGCTCTGCCCCGCGGCTGCGCAGCGCGGTGGAGGACATCCGCTTTCAGCTCGGTCAGGCCGATCGCTTCCGCAGCGGGCTGATCCGCTCCGGTGCGTGGGAGACGCACATCGCCGAGACGCTTGCCAACCTCGGCTTGCCGGCGGAGCTGGCGGTGCTGCCGCACGTGGAGTCCTCGTTCAACCCGAGTGCCTACTCCAAGGTGGGCGCCGCCGGGCTGTGGCAGTTCATGCGCTCGACCGGCCGGCGTTACATGCGCATCGACGGCGCCGTGGACGACCGTCTCGATCCGTTCCGCTCCACCGAGGCCGCCGCGCAGCTGCTCGCCTACAACTACCGGGTGCTCGGCAGCTGGCCGCTGGCGCTCACCGCCTACAATCACGGCACCGCCGGCGTACGCCACGCCAAGGAGACGCTCGCCACCGAGGATATCGCGCGCATCGTGCGCAGCTACACCAGCCGCACTTTCGGCTTCGCGTCGCGCAACTTCTACGTCTCGTTTCTCGCCGCGCTCGAGATCGACCGGAATCCCGAGAAGTACTTCGGCCCGCTGCAAAGAGACAGCGAGGCGCGCTTCCACGAGGTCGAGCTGCCCGCCTACGTGTCGATGGCATCGCTCGAGCGCGCCCTGAGGATCGACGGCGCGAAACTGCGGACGCTCAATCCCGCGCTGCTGCCGGCGGTGTGGAACGGCGCGCAGCGCGTGCCCAAGGCCTACCGGCTGCGCCTGCCGGTCGAGGGTGGCCCATGGACCGCACCGCTGCTGGCGCAGCGCCTGACGCCCGCGGAGATGTTCACCGGGCAGCGCGGACCGCGGCGCTATCGCGTGCAGGCCGGCGATACGCTCGCCGCGCTCGCCGAGCGCTACGGCGTGCCCATCGAGACGCTGGCGCGCATGAATCGCGTACGCACCAGTGCGCCGCTGCACCCGGGGCGCGTCATCAGCCTGCCGGAGGCCACGCCGGCGGTAACCGTGGCGGCAGCGACCCCCGCCGTGCCGCCGGCCGCTGCGCCGCCGGCCGTTGCGCCGCAGCCCGCTGCGGCCGCCGCCGCCGCATCTGCGACCGCAGTCGCGGCGCTCGCGCCTTCGCCCGGAGGCGCGATACCGGCCGATGTGGCCGAGCGCGAAAGCGCCGAGGACGCCGCGGTCGCCGCGGCCGCAGCCGCGAACGACAAGCCGCACGCCGCTGCCGCCGCTCCGCAACCGGTGTCGGCGGCGCAGGCCGAGGCACTCGGCCCGGCGCTCGGCCCGGCCGCGGACACCGACCAGAACGCCGATCCCACCGACTACAGCGTGGCGCACGACGGCACCATTCGCGTCGCCGCGGTGGAAACGCTCGGCCACTACGCCGACTGGCTCGGCGTGACCTCGGCGCGGCTGCGCGAGCTCAACCACCTGCACTACCGCACCCCGGTGCGCATCGGGCAGCGCATCCGGCTCGACTTCGCCGAGGTGACGCCGGAGGTGTTCGAGACGCTGCGCCACGAGTACCACCGCGAGCTGCAGGCTGCGTATTTCGCCGGACACCGCATCGTCGGCACCGCGGTCTACATTGCGCGGGCGGGGGACTCCGGCTGGACGCTCACGCAGCGCACCGCGCAGCTGCCTCTGTGGCTGCTGCAGCAGTACAACCCCGACCTCGATCTGGCGGAGCTTCGTCCCGGAACGCAGATCGTGATGCCGCGGGTGGAGGAGGTCGGCAGCGGCGGCTGAGCGAGGGCGTCCGCCGGCTGTCGCTAAACGGCGCGCTGTGACGGAGATACCTGCCGCCGCCGTGAGCGTGTGCCTATAATCCCCCGAGTATGCCGCCGTGCAACACGATCAATTTCATAAGCTTAGCCGCAATAGTGCTGCTCGCCTGCACCTCGGGCGCTGCGCGTGCCGACGCACTGCCGGCGCCGCAGCCGGTGATGTTGACTCAGGCGAGCCCGGCCAGCCTGCCGCTGGTCGATCGCGTCGTCGTGCGCAAGGGCGAGCGGCGGCTGCTGCTCATGCACGGCGGCAATGTGGTGCGCTCGTATCACGTCGCGCTCGGGCTCAATCCGCTCGGTCAAAAACAGCGCTCCGGGGACTTCCGCACTCCGGAAGGGACCTATCGGCTCGAGCGCCGCAATCCGCGCAGCGACTACTTCCTCTCGATCAGGGTGTCCTATCCGAACGCGATCGACCTGAAGCGCGCACGCTCGCGCCACTGGGATAGCGGCGGCTCCATCATGATTCACGGCCTGCCCAACCTGCTGAGGCACGAACCGGAGTTCTACGCCACGCACGACTGGACCGATGGCTGCATCGCGGTGTCCAACGCCGACATGGTGGAGATCTGGATGCTCACGCCGGACGACGTGCCGATCGACATCCTCCCGTAAGCAGTGAGCAGCGAGTTTTCAGAATTCGTCGACGCGCGCGTCGGGCCGCGCGGTAGTCTCGAGAACCTGTCGCAGAGCGAGATCGACAAGCTGCTCGATACCGGCCAGGGCGGCCTGTACCCGCTGTTCCGCCGCTGCGCGCTGGCGGTGCTCAACTCCGGGGCCCCCACCGACAACGCCAAGGAGATCTTCGACCGCTACCGCGACTTCGAGATCCGCATCGTGCGCCACCCGTACGGCGTGAAGCTCGAGATGCAGAACGCGCCGGCGGCGGCGTTCGTCGACGGGCAGATGATCGCCGGCATCAAGGAGCACCTGTTCGCGGTGCTGCGCGACGTGGTGTTCATCTCCAACGAGATCCTGCAGAGCGGGCGTTTCGATCTCAGCGACTCCGCGTCCATCACCAACGCGGTGTTCCACGTGCTGCGCAATGCGCGCCTGCTCGACTACAAGTCGCGCCCGAACCTGGTGGTGTGCTGGGGCGGACACTCGATCGACGCCCACGAGTACCAGTACAGCAAGAACGTCGGTTACGAGCTCGGGCTGCGCGGACTCGACGTGTGCACCGGCTGCGGACCGGGCGCCATGAAGGGACCGATGAAGGGCGCCGCGGTCGGCCATGCCAAGCAGCGCATCGAGCATGGCCGCTACATCGGCATTACCGAGCCCGGCATCATTGCCGCCGAGCCGCCCAACCCGATCGTGACCCAGCTCGCGATCCTGCCGGACATCGAGAAGCGTCTCGAGGCGTTCGTGCGGCTGGCGCACGGCATCGTGGTATTTCCGGGCGGTGCGGGCACGGCCGAGGAGATCCTCTATCTCGCCGGTCTGCTGCTCGATCCGCACAACGCCGAGCAGCCCTTTCCCATCGTGCTCAGCGGCCCGCGCGCGAGCGCCGCGTATTTCGAGCACATCCGGCGCTTCCTCGCCGGCACGCTCGGCGCGGAGGCGGCACGGCGCCTGACGCTGATCGTCGACGATCCGCCGGAAGTCGCGCGGCACATGGTGCGCGGCATGGACGCGGTGCGCGAGTTCCGCCGCCAGCACAGCGATTCGTACAACTTCAACTGGCTGCTGTCGATCCAGCGCGAGTTCCAGCAGCCTTTCGAGGTCACGCACGCCGCCATGCGCTCGCTCGATCTCGGCCGCGCGCAGCCCCCGCACCAGCTCGCCGCCAACCTGCGGCGCGCGTTCTCCGGCATCGTCACCGGCAACGTCAAGGAATACGGCATCCAGGCCATCGAGCGCGAAGGTCCGTACGAGCTGGCGGGCGATCCGGCGATCATGCGGCTGCTCGATGAGCTGCTGGCGGAGTTCGTGGCGCAGCGGCGCATGCGGCTGCCCGGCAGCGCCTACCGGCCGGTCTATCGCCTGGTCGCCTGAGGCCGCCGCGCCCGCCCTTACATAACGCCGCGCAACTGCGCGACTGCACACTTCCGCAGCGCCTCGCGAGAGCTGCGTCCCAGCGTATGCGACCGGCGACATCCCTGTGAACCAGTTCCTGCGGTGTGCGTTACGAACCCCGTACTCTCAGGACAATCTTCAGGGAGCTTCGCAATGAGCTCAAGCGACAGGGGCCGAGACGCGCCGCCCGGCACGCCCCGCGAGCCGGCACCTCGCGAGCCGACACCCGGTGGTCCGACCGGTGGTGCCGACGCATATGCCAACTGGCTGGATCGCATGCAGCGCGCCCGCGCGCGCCAGGCCGCCATCACCCGCAATCTCTACACCTGGTCGAATTACAAGAGCTGGGCGGACCAGGTGCGCGACTCCTGGGCGGCGAGCGATGCCGCGCACGCGGCGCACGCCGCCAAGAATAAGAAATAGCGATTCCTGCGCGCGGCCGCTGCTGAGCTGCGCAGTTCCCTTCAGGCGATAGCGAGCGCCGCCGGCGTGCCGGCGGGCGCGTCATCGGCATTGCCGGCCGCGGCGCTTGGCGCCGGCCCGGCCGGCGGGGCTGCGCCCCCGGGGGGTGAGCCGCCGGCCGCCGGTACCGCCGGCGGCGCGCCCTGCGGGATCGTAGCGGGCGTAATCGCGCGCGGGCGCGCCAGCCAATCCACCAGCGGCAGCCACTGCTCGACGTCGGCCTGTGCCACGTAGCTCTTCATCTCGTGCACACCGATGCCGAGCTCGGCGGCGCGCACGTAGTTCTGCGAGTCGCGGATGGTAGCCACGATCGGAATGTGCAGCGTATGCAGGAAGCGGATCAGCGACTGGTAGATCAGCGTATTGCGGCGGATGCGATTGGCGATCACGCCGATGCGGTTGTCATCACGACGTATCTTGGCCACCAGCAGCAGGTCGCGGATGCAGTTCGAGCAGGTGTGAATGTCGATGTCGGAGGCCAGTACCGGCACGATCACCTTATCGGCATCCCTGGTCATTTCCGGGAGATAGCGTGCCTCGAGCGCCGCGGGCGTGTCGACGATGACGTGGGTGGCGTACTCGGGCACCCGCAGCTGGAAGGCGCGCGTGGTGCGCGTGTCCTTCTCGAACGCGGCGATGACGTGCACCAGCGGCTGCGTGGGTTTGCGCTTCTTCACCCAGCGGACCGAGGAGCCCTGCGGATCGAAATCCATGAGCACCGGCTTGTCCCCGCGCGCCGCCAGATAGCTCGCCAGGTTGATCGCGATGGTCGTCTTGCCGGACCCGCCTTTGGGGTTCAGGACGACGATGCGCTGCATGATGCCCTTGTTTTGTAATATCGCCGGTGGTGACGTGGTTCGCAGTCAAGCCTACGCACGCCCCCGGCCTCCTGCAAGCCGCGGCGAGGATGCGTGCGACTGTGAGCGCGCGCACGCCGCCGCCGCGGGCGCTTCCGTAGAGTGGCGCGCGCCATGGAAGAGTTCTTTCTACATCTCTGGGACGAGCTCGACGACCTCGTCGGCGTCTGCGGGCATCTGGCCACCGCGACCGTGGTGGAAGTGCTCGCCGCGGCACCCCTGGTCGCCGCCGCCTCCGGCGCGCTGCTGGCCGGTGGCGCTACGCTGCTGCTCGCGCATCACCCGCTGCTGAACCTCCTCGCCTGAAGCTTGCGGTGGGGCGATCCGCCCCGCCGCGCTTGAAAAATCCCGCGCCGCTCCCAAGATCGCACGATTGCGCGCCCCAATTGCGCGCATCGAGAGCGCCATGGCATCCGCAACACCCGAACCCCCCGCAACACCCCAGCCGGCACCGGTCCCCGGCGCGGACTCCCCCGCGCCCGGCGGCGCCGGCCGACAGACGCACGGCTTTCAGGCCGAGGTGCGTGAGCTGCTGAAGCTCATGATCCACTCCCTGTACAGCCACCGGGAGATCTTCCTGCGCGAGCTGATCTCCAATGCGTCGGATGCCTGCGACCGGCTGCGCTTCGCGGCCATCGCCGACAGCAGGCTGCTCGGCGACGACCCCGACCTCGGCATCACGGTCGACGCCGACGCCAACGCCGGCACGGTGACCGTCAGCGACAACGGCATCGGCATGACGCGCGCCGAAGCCATCGCCAACCTCGGCACTATCGCCCGCTCGGGCACGGCGGAATTCTTCCGCTCCCTGTCCGGGGACCAGCAGAAAGCCTCGGCGCTCATCGGCCAGTTCGGCGTCGGGTTCTACTCGGCGTTCATCGTCGCCGAGCGTGTCGAGGTGCGCTCGCGCAAGGCCGGCGAGCCCGAAGAGGCGGGCGTGCACTGGGAGTCCGGGGCCGACGGCGAGTTCACCGTGGAGACGGTGACGCTGCCGCGGCGCGGGACCAGCGTCACGCTGCACCTGAAGGCGGACGCGCGCGAGTTCGCCGCTGCGCTGCGGCTGCGCGGCCTGATCCGCCGCTACTCGGACCACATCGGCTTCGCGGTGCGCATGCGCAAGGAAGGCGAGGCCTCGCTCGACTACGAGATCGTCAACCAGGCCAAAGCGCTGTGGACGCTGCCGCGCACCGAGATCTCCGACGAGGAATACAAGCAGTTCTACCAGTACGTCGCGCACGACTTCACCGACCCGCTCAGCTGGAGCCACAACAAGGTGGAAGGTAAGCGCGAGTACATCAGCCTGCTGTATCTGCCGGGACGCGCACCCTTCGACCTGTGGCAGCGCGAGGCGGCCCGCGGCCTGAAGCTGTACGTGCGCCGCGTGTTCATCATGGACGACGCCGAGCAGTTCCTGCCGCTGTACCTGCGCTTCATCAAGGGAGTGGTGGATTCGAGCGACCTGCCGCTCAATGTTTCCCGCGAGATCCTGCAGCAGGATCCGGAGGTCGAGGCCATCCGCAACGGCCTCACCAAGCGCGTGCTCGACATGCTGGCGCGGCTTGTCAAGGACGACCCGGGGAAGTACGCCACCTTCTGGAAGGAGTTCGGCGCGGTGCTGAAGGAGGGCATCGCCCAGGACCCGGCCAACCAGGCGGCTATCCTGCCGCTGCTGCGCTTTGCGAGCACGCATGCATCCACCGACACCCCGAGCGTGAGTCTCGCCGACTATGTCGCCCGCATGAAGCCGGGGCAGGAGCGCATCTACTACGTCATTGCCGAGAGCCTCGCCGCCGCGCGCGCCAGTCCCGCCATCGAGCGCTTGCAGGAGCTCGGCCTGGAATTGCTGCTGCTCGCCGAGCGCATCGACGAGTGGGTGATGGGCTATGTCGAGAGCTTCGAGGGCAAGCGCTTCAAGGACGCGACCCGGGGCGGCCTGGAGCTCGGCGGGCTGGCCGGCGATGCCGACCAGCGACAGCGCGACGCTGAGCTCAAGGAGAGCAAGGGGCTGCTGAAGCGCATCAAGGATGCGCTCGGCGAGCGGGTCACCGAGGTGCGCGTCAGCGAGCGGCTCAAGGAATCTCCCGCCTGCCTGGTGCTCGGCGAGCACGATCTCACCGAGCACATGCGGCGCATCCTGGTCGCCGCCGGTCAGCAGGCGCCCGCGGCGCGGCCGGTGCTGGAGGTGAACATCGCCCATCCGCTGGTGAAGTATCTCGAGAGCCGCAGCGATCCGGCGCAGTTCACCGAGCTGGCGCAGCTGATGTACGACCAGGCGGTGCTGGCCGAAGGCGCTCCCCTGGGTAACGCGCCCGAGTACGTGCAGCGTCTCAACCGCCTGCTGGTACGCCTGGCGACGCCGCAGGCGGCGGCGTGATCGCCAGCGAGCGGTTGCAGCTCATCGGCCCCGCCGGAGCCCTGGAGGCGCATATCGAGACCCCGCCGGTCGCCGCGCAGCCGCAAGAGGTACGCGCCTTCGGCGTGGTGTGCCACCCGCATCCGCTCCACGGCGGCGCACTCGACAACAAGGTGGTGTGGACGCTGGCGCGCGCGTTCCAGCAATGCGGCGCGCCCACGATCCGCTTCAACTTCCGCGGCGTCGGCACCAGCGCCGGCAGCTACGACGAAGGGCGCGGCGAGACGCAGGATACCCTCGCGGTCATCGGCTACGGACGGCAGCGCTGGCCGCAGGCGGCGCTGTGGCTTGGCGGATTCTCTTTCGGGGGGGTAGTGGCGGTGCAGGCGGCGGTGCGGGCGCAGGCCGCGTGCCTCGTCACCGTGGCACCCGGCATCACGCGCATCGCGGTCGATCCGGTCGCGGCGCCGACCTGTCCATGGCTCATCGTGCAGGGCGGTGCCGACGACGTCGTACCGGCGGATGTGGTCATCGGCTGGGCGCGCACGCTCTCGCCAGCGCCGCAACTCAAGGTGCTGCCGGGAGCGGGGCACTTCTTCCACGGCCGCATCAACGAGCTGCGCGACGTGGTGCTCGAGTTCATGCAGCACCTGCCGCAGGGTCCGGCCGCGCGCCCCTGAAGCCGCGCGGCGGCAGGGCCATGCCCGGCACCGCCGCACCCTTGGGGACCCCGGCCGCCAAAACAAAAAGGCCCGGCTCAGGCGGCGCCTTGCCGGGCCTTCGTCCGCCTGGAGGCGGAACCGAGCTGTTACGAGTTGACCATCGCCTTCAGGCTCTTCAGCGGCATGACGCGAACCTTCTTGCTCGCCGGCTTGGCCTTGAACATCATCTTCTCGCCGGTAAACGGATTGATGCCTTCACGGGCCTTGGTCGCGGGCCGCTTGACGACTTTCATCTTCAACAGGCCGGGCATCGTGAACAGGCCGTTACCGCGCAGGCTCTTCTTGATCACGCTACCGAGCGAATCGAAGACGCCGCCGACCTGCTTGCGGGAAAGACCCGTGTCCTTGGAGATGTGTGTCAGAACTTCCGACTTCGTCGGTGCGCCACCCTTTTTCGCCATTTTGCGCTACTCCTCGAGAATTTAGTGTTGCAAATCGCAGCCGCTGCAGCGGCTGCGCTATGAGAATCGGCGCGGAAAATAGCACATGCGCGCACTTTGGCAAGCGCTTTTTTTCGATCTGCTGTTGCGAAAATGCCTTTTTTCACAGGGTTTCCGCGCGAGGGCAGTCGCGGGAGCGGCGCGCACAGCGTCGGCGGCACGCGACGCAATGCTGTGATTCCCGGTGCGAAGTCGGCGCTAAGCACGTGTTCCGGCAGCGCAACGCCGCCGTGGCGCGAGCGCGGGCGGCGCCTCAGGGCATCAGTATCAGCAGGGCCTGGATCAGGATGATGGCCCACAACGGCGACAGGTCCAGTCCGGCGATCGCCGGGATCACCCGGCGGATCGGCCGCAACACCGGCTCACACAGCGTGGTCAGCACCGACTGCAGCGGCGAGTAGCCGCCGGGTGCGATGAGTGACAGCAGCGCGTACAGGAAAATCGCGATCAGGTAGGTGCGCAGCAGGGTGCGCGCGATCTCGATGAGCACCTGACGCAGCCACAGCTCCGGTGGCGGCAGCCCCACCCCGTGCAGCGCGAAGATGCAGCCGACCTCCACCGTCGCCACCAGCAGCACCGCGACCACCGAGGCGGTATCGACCTTGCCGATCGGCGGCAGCACGCGGCGCAGCGGCAGGATCAGCGGATTGGTGAGCCGCACCACCGCCTGGCACAGCGGATTGCGGAAGTCGGCGCGCGTCCATTGCAGCAGCAGCCGTGCCAGCACCACGAACAGCGCCAGCGACAGCAGCGTCTCGATGATGAAGTTGACGGCGGTCATGCGGGCGGCCGGCGCGCTGGCTCAGTGGAGGTTGCCGCCATCTCGCGGCTGCGCTGCGTTGCGGCAGCGAGCGCGCGGCGGACGCTGCCGCGCAGGTCGGCGCGCTCGAAGATGTCGAGCGCCGCCTGCGTGGTGCCGCCCGCGGAAGTGACCTGGGCGCGCAGCTGCGCCAGGTCCGCGTCGGGCGAGTGCACCATCAGTCCCGAGCCGTGCAGCGTCGCGACTGCGAGCCGCCGCGCGGTGGCGGCCGCGAGGCCAAGCTGCTCGGCGGCCTCGGCCATGAGCTCGGCCAGGAGAAAGAAGTAAGCCGGCCCGCTGCCCGAGAGCGCCGTCACCACGTCGAGCGCCTCCTCGGTCTCCACCCACGCGACCTCGCCCACCGCGCTCAGCACCTCTTCGGCAAGCGTGCGCTGCGCCGGCCCGATGGTCACCGGGGCATACAGTCCGGTGGCGCCGGCGCCGATCAGTGCCGCACGGTTGGGCATCGCGCGCATCACCGGCACGCCCGCACAGCACGACTCGAGCTCGGGCGTACGCACACCCGCGACCACCGAGATGACGAGCGGCTGCGCGCGACGCAGTGCGTCGGCGAGCGGCGCGAGCAGCGCGCGCACATCCTGCGGCTTTACCGCCACGACCACCACGGCAGCACCGGCGATGGCGGCCTGCGCCTCGGCCAGCGCGCTGATCCCCAGCTCGCGCGCCAGCTCGGCGCGCGCCGCGGGCAGGATTTCGGCGGCGCTCAGGTGCTCGGCGCGGGTGCCCGAGCGCAGCAGGCCGCCGAGCAGCGCCCGCCCCATGTTGCCGGCTCCGAGAACGCATACGCGGCTGTTGGTCATAGAGGTGCGCGAATTGTACCTACTCGGGTCGCGGCCCAAACAAGGCCGTGCCGATGCGCACCAGGGTGGCGCCCTCGAGGATCGCCGCCTCGAAGTCGCCGCTCATGCCCATCGACAGGGTATCGAGGCGATGGCCGGCGGCGTTGAGCTCCTCCGCGAGCACCCGCAGCCGCGCGAACCAGGCGCGCTGCTGTGCCACCTGGGTCTGTTCCGGCGGTATGCACATGAGGCCGCGCAGGGCGAGCCGCGGCAGCTGCGCCACCGCCCGGGCCAGGGCCGGGACCTCGGCCGGGGTCGCGCCGCCCTTGCCGGTCTCGCACGCCACGTTGACCTGCAGGCACACGTTCAGCGGCGGCGCGTGGGGTGGGCGCTGCGCCGCGAGCCGCTCGGCGATCTTCGGGCGGTCGAGCGCGTGCACCCAGGCGAAATGCTCGGCAATGGAGCGCGTTTTGTTGGCCTGCACGCGGCCGATGAAGTGCCAGGTGAGGCGGCGTTCCCGCAGTGCCGCAACCTTCGCCAGCGCCTCCTGCAGGTAACTCTCGCCGAAATGCTCCAGGCCGCAATCGGCGGCCCGAGCGAGGAGTTCTGCGGGCTGTCCCTTGCCCACGGCAAGGAGTGTGACCGAGTGCGCACTCCGCCCGGCGGCAGCGGCGGCCCGCGCCACCCGTTCGCGCACCGCACCGATAGCGGCGGACAAATTCTGCGGACTCATTAACATATTGGACGTGTGACCCCTCCGTTATACTGCCTCCGCGCTCGCACCGCAGGCCTGCACGTCGCTTCTTCCTGCTCCGGCGAACGCGTTCCAGGGAGCATCAATGGCCGTCGACATCGCGCAACTCCTGGCATTCGCCGTCAAGAACAATGCCTCGGACCTGCATCTTTCCTCGGGCGTACCGCCGATGATTCGTGTCGACGGCGACATGAAGCGCATCAACATGCCGCCGCTGTCGCACAAGGAAGTGCACTCCATGGTGTACGACATCATGAACGACAAGCAGCGCAAGGCCTACGAGGAGTTCTTCGAGACCGACTTCTCCTTCGAGATTCCGAAGCTGGCGCGCTTTCGCGTCAACGCCTTCAACCAGAACCGCGGTGCCGGCGCGGTGTTCCGCAACATCCCGTCGGCCATCCTGTCGCTCGATGACCTGAACGCGCCCAAGATCTTCCGTGACCTGTGCATGCTGCCGCGCGGCCTGGTGCTGGTCACCGGCCCCACCGGCTCGGGCAAGTCGACCACGCTCGCCGGCATGGTCAATCACTGCAACGACAACCGTCCCGACCATATCATCACCATCGAGGACCCGATCGAGTTCGTGCACGATTCCAAGCGCTGCCTGGTCAATCAGCGCGAAGTGCACCGCGACACGCTCGGCTTCAGCGAGGCACTGCGCTCGGCGCTGCGCGAGGACCCGGATGTCATCCTGGTGGGCGAAATGCGCGACCTCGAGACCATCCGCCTGGCGCTGACTGCCGCCGAGACCGGCCACCTGGTGTTCGGTACGCTGCACACCTCCTCGGCCGCCAAGACCATCGACCGCATCGTCGACGTGTTCCCCGGCGAGGAGAAGGATATGGTGCGCTCGATGCTGTCGGAATCGCTGCGTGCGGTCGTCTCGCAGACGCTCATGAAGAAGAACGGCGGCGGCCGCATCGCGGCGCACGAGATCATGATCGGCACGCCGGCGATCCGTAACCTCATCCGCGAAGGCAAGATCGCGCAAATGTACTCCTCGATCCAAACCGGCGGCGCGCAGGGCATGCAGACGCTCGACCAGTGCCTCGCCGAGCTCGTGGCCAAGGGCACGGTCAGCAAGGAAGAGGCGCGTTACAAGGCGCAGAACAAGGACGCGCTGTAGCGCGCCTTCAGGAACACACCCCATGGATCGCGATCAAGCCATCAAACTGATGCAGGACCTGCTGCGGCGGGTGACCGAGAAGAAGGCCTCCGACCTGTTCATCACCGCCGGCTTCCCGCCGGCGATCAAGATCGACGGCGAGATCCGGCCGCAGTCCGAGCGTGCGCTCACCCCCGAGCAGTCGGCGACGCTGGTGCGCGCCATCATGAACGATCGCCAGACCAAGGAATTCGACGCCACCAAGGAGTGCAACTTCGCGATTGCCCCCGGGGGCATCGGGCGCTTTCGCGTGAGCGCCTTCGTGCAGCAGGCGGCCACCGGCTGCGTCATCCGTCTGATCAACGCCAAGATCCCGACCTTCGAGGAGCTCGAGCTGCCGCCGATCCTCAAGGAAGTGGTGCTCTCCAAGCGCGGCCTGACGATCATCGTCGGCGGCACCGGTTCGGGAAAGTCCACCACGCTGGCGGCGATGGTCGGCTACCGCAACGAGAAGACCCGCGGCCACATCGTCACCATCGAGGATCCGGTCGAGTACGTGCACACCCACAAGGGCTGCGTCATCACGCACCGCGAGGTGGGCGTCGACACCGACTCCTGGCAGGCGGCGCTCAAGAACACGCTGCGCCAGGCGCCGGACGTGATTCTGATCGGCGAGATCCGCGACCGCGAAACCATGGAGTACGGTATCCAGTTCTCCGAGACCGGCCACCTGGTGCTGGCGACGCTACACGCCAACAGCGCCAACCAGGCGCTCGACCGCATCATCAACTTCTTCCCCGACGAGCGGCGCGACCAGCTGCTCATGGACCTGTCGCTGAATATCCGCGCCCTGGTCTCGCAGCGGCTGATCCCGCGCGAATCGGGGGCCGGCCGCATCGCCGCCATGGAGATCATGCTCAATTCGCCGCTGATTCAGGACCTGATCTTCAAAGGCGAGGTGGCCAAGATCAAGGAAGTCATGGCGCGCTCGACGCGCCTCGGCATGAAGACCTTCGACCAGGCGCTGTTCGAGCTGTACGAGACCGGCTTCATCTCCTATGAGGACGCGCTGCGCAACGCCGACTCCAAGAACGAGCTGCGGCTGCGCATCAAGCTCGACAGCAAGCGTGAGCAGAAGAACATCGACGACGGTGGCGCACTGAAGATCGTCGAGGAAGAGCAGGGCCGCAGCCTGTGAAGGCGGTCAAGGAAGGGCCGGTGCGCGAGGACCTGGAAGTCACCGGGCCGAACCCTGCCGTCAACGAGGTGGTGAATGCCGTCGCCGGCGGACGCCATCCGACGCTCAACACCAAGCCGCTGTTCAAGCTGATGGTGGAGCGCAAGGCGTCGGACCTGTTCTTCACCTCCAACTCGCCCATCAAGATCAAGATCGAGGGCCAGATACTGCCGGTGAACAAGCAGGTGCTTACCCCCGAGACGGTGCGCCAGACGGCGTTTGCGCTGATGACGCCGCAGCAGCGCGAGCAATTTCTCGCCGAGTGGGAGCTGGACTTCGCGGTGTCGGAGCCGGGGCTCGGGCGCTTCCGCGTCAACGTGTTCATGCAGCGCAGCTACCCGGCCATGGTGATGCGCTACATCACCGCCGACATGCCACGCCTCGATACCCTCGGGCTGCCGGAGATCATGAACGAGCTGACGCTGCTCAAGCGCGGCCTGGTCCTCATGGTGGGCGCCACCGGCTCGGGCAAGTCGACCACGCTCGCGGCGATGATCAATTACAGGAATGAGAACGCCTCCGACCACATCGTCACCATCGAGGACCCGATCGAGTTCCTGCACACCAATAAACGCTCGATCGTCAATCAGCGCGAGGTAGGGCTCGACACCAAGAGCTACGCGCGCGCGCTGCGCGGCGTGGTGCGCGCCGCTCCCGACGTGATCCTGATCGGCGAGATCCGCGACAAGGAAGGTATGGAAGCCGCCATCAATCTGGCGGGCACCGGACACCTTGTGCTGGCCACACTGCACGCCAACAACTGCGCCGAGTCCCTCGACCGTATCATCAACATGTTCCCGCGCGAGCAGCATCCGCAGATCTTCCTCGACCTGTCGCAGTACCTGCGCGCCATCACGGCGCAGCGCCTGGTTCTGGGTAAGGACGGCCGCCGGGTCGCGGCGGTGGAGATCATGCTCAATACCCCGCACATCGGCACTCTCGTCAAGAAGGGCGACGTGATGTCCATCAAGGAAGCGATCAACAACAGCAGCGAGCGCAACATCCAGAGCTTCGATGTGTCGCTGCTCGGCCTCTATCGCCAGGGCCGCGTCTCGCTGGAAGAGGCGCTGGCGAACGCCGACTCGCGCGCCAATCTCGAGGCGAAGATCAACTTCGGTTGAGCCCGCGGGGGGCGGCCCCCGTCGACCGGTCCTGGACACGTAGGGAGCAGGCCGCATGATCGCGGTATCCGCTTTTCGCTGGGTTCCGCCCTTCGCACAGGGTCAGGTGCGGGACTTGCGCGTACGCTGGGCGCTCGAGGAAGCCGGGCTCCCCTACCGCACGCGCTTGCTGGAGCAGGGCGATCAGGACAAGCCTGACTACCGCGCGCTGCAACCCTTCGGCCAGGTGCCGATCTTCGCGGAGGACGGCCGGGTGCTGTTCGAAAGCGGCGCGATCGTTCTGCACATCGGCGAACGTACTGAAGCGCTGCTGCCGCAGGACGCCGCCGGGCGTGCCCGCGCGACGCAGTGGCTGATTGCGGCGCTCAGTTCCATCGAGCCGTACATCATGAACGTCGCGGTGCTCGGGCTGTTCTACGCCGATCAGGAGTGGGCCAAACTGCGCCGCCCCGGGGCGGTGGACTTCGCGCGCCGTCGCCTGAGCTGCCTGGCCAAGGCGCTGGGCGACAAGCCCTATCTGGACGGCCAGCGCTTCACGGCGGGCGACCTGATGATGACTACCGTGCTGCGCATCCTTCCGGAGCTCGTTGACGATCAATGTCTGCTGGCTTATGTCGAGCGCTGCATTGCCCGCCCGGCTTTCAAACGCGCTCTGGATGCGCAGCTGCGGGACTTCAGAGCCGCCGCGTAAATCGATCCCCCTTCTAGTGAGCGACCGAACCGCCGCTGATGGCTTTGATCTCGGCGACGTAGCGCTGAGTCGCCTTGTCGAGAGTGGCGCTGCTCTTCTGCTCAAGGTAGGTATGCAGTTCCGTCGCCGCATTCAGACTGCTCGCCATTGCCTGGCGGCCGGCCGGCGTGCGGGAAAATTCGACGATCTTCCTGAGATCCTCATCGCTCAGGTCCGCCGCGAGACTCTGCGCCCACACCGCCGCGGCCTGCGCGACGTCCGGCGTCGCCCGGGAGGCGATGGCAAACCGGTCCGTGGCCGCGTCGAATTTTTCTCGCTGCCGCGCATCCATGCCCGCGAGCTGGCCGGCAAACTCACTCTTGATGCGCTCAATGCTGCGGTGCGCCGCAGCGAGAGACTCGGTGTGCGCACGGTCGATCGCGCCCTCCACGTCGGCGTCGCTCATCAGCTCGACCAGGCACTGCTGACGCGTCGGCTGTGCGCCCTGCATGCTCGCGCACGAGGTGGTCAGTGCCGCGAGCGCGAGCAAGGTGAATACGCCCGATGTCATAGCGAAGAAAGCTCTCATTCGATCTCCCGTCTCTGAAGTCTGATCGCTGCGGTGTCCCGCGTTGCCGCAGCAGAGGGCGAAAGCGGCGCTAGAACACGGCGTACGCATCGAACACCGGCCCGTCGACGCACACGCGCTTCATCGCCGGCCCGTCCGCGGTGCGCACGGCGACCGTGCAGCCGGCGCAGCCACCCACCGCGCACGCCATGAACTCCTCGAGCGACACCTGGCAGGGCACGCCGAAGCGCTGTGCCAGCTGCGCGCTCGCCTTTAGCATCGCCGTGGGTCCGCAGGAGAAGATCTCCACCTCGGCGAGCTGCGCCTGGGTGAGTGACCCGAGCCAAACTTCCGCGAGCTCGGTGACGAAGCCCGGGAAGCACCCGGGAAAATCCGCACCGCTCGCCAGGCGGCTCGGGACGCCCCATTCCTCGAGCAGCGGCATGCAGGCAAGGCTGCCGGCCGGGATGCCGGCCACGATCATCGTGGAGGGGCGGGCGCGAAACGGGAACGGCACCTCGGAACCCATGAGCACCAGCGGCTTCCAGCGCGCTGCGCGCGCTGCCGACAGCCGCTCGGCGAGGAACACCATCGGCGGGATTCCCACCCCGCCGCCGAGCAGCAGCGTGCGCGGGCGCTCGGCATGCGCGCTGAACGGCTGGCCGATCGGCCCGAGCACGCTCACTTCCTCTCCCTTGCGGCGCGCGGCGAGCGCCGCCAGCCCCGGCCCGCTGACCTTGTAGAGCAGCTCGATCCAGCCGGCCGTGGCGGCGGCGCGCATGATCGACAGCGGGCGACGCATGGGGATGGCGGCATCGCAGGTGAGGTGCACGAAGCTGCCCGGCGCGGCCTGCGCGGCGCATTTCGGCGCCGCCAGCCGCAGCACGAACTGCGCACCGTCATGGGCGAGGTGCGACAGCACCCGCGCCTTCTCCAGGAAGATGGTGCCGCGCGTCGCGGAGCTCATCGGCGTCCGCCGTGGGCCGCGTCGAGCACTTCCTCGAGCACCGCCATGCGCACGGCGACGCCGTTGCGCACCTGGTCGCGGATCACCGACTGCGGGCCGTCGGCCACCGCGGAGTCGATCTCGATGCCGCGGTTCATCGGCTGCGGGTGCATGACGATGGCATCGGGACGCGCCAGCGCGAGGCGCTCGCGCGTCAGTCCCCAGGCGGCAGCGTACTGCCCGCCATCGGGCAGGTCGGCCTCCGTCATGCGCTCCTTCTGGATGCGCAGCATCATCACGACGTCGGCGCCGGCGAGCGCCTCCACCAGGCGCGTGTGGCGCACGCAGCCGGCGAACTCGCCGGCCTCGGGCATCAGGGCAGCGGGCGCGGCAATGCGCAGCTCGCCCACCCCGAGCTTGCCGAACACATGCCAGGCCGAGCGCGCGACGCGCGAGTGGCGGATGTCACCGACGACCGCCACGGTGAGACCGGCGAAGCGCTGCTTGCGCTGGTACACCGTGAGCGCATCGAGCAACCCCTGGGTGGGATGCGAGAGGTGCCCCTCGCCCGCCGACAGCACGCTCACGTGCGGCGCCACGTGCTCGGCCACCAGCCCCGGCACCCCGGCCTCGGCGTCGCGGATCACGAATGCGTCCACGTGCAGCGACTGCAGCGTGTAGACCGTGTCGAGCATGCTCTCGCCCTTGACGCGCGAGGACAGCTGCATCTCGAGATTGACGACCTGGGCGCCCAGGCGCTTGGCGGCGAGCTCGAAGCTTACGCGGGTGCGCGTCGAGGGCTCGGTGAACAGGTTCGCCACCGTGGCCCACTCGAGCGTGCGACTCATGGCGGGGACCGCGCCGAGCGGCCGCACGAAGGCCTGCGCACGCTCGAGCAGCCGCTCGAGCTCGGCCGGCGACAGCGTGGCGAGCGTCAGCAGATGGCGGAGCGATCCGTCCGCACGGCGCTGCTCTGTCATGGAGTCAGTGTCCCTCCCCCTGGAACCAGCGGCCCAGGATCACCGCCGCGGCGGCGCTGTCGAGGTCCTGCTTGTGCACGCGCCGCCGGCGCTGGCCGCTGGCGCGGCGTTGCTGCAGCTCAGCGCCCGCCTCCAGGGACGAATAGCGCTCATCGACCAGGTGAACCGGCAGCGCGAAGCGGCGTTCGAGCTCGGCCGCGAAGCGGCGCGCGGCCTCGAGCAGCGCACTCTCGCTGCCGTCGGCATTATAGGGGGCGCCCACCACCAGCATGGCGGGGGCGAGCACGCGCACCTCGCGGGAGATGCGCTGCCAGTCGGGGCCGTTGCGGCCGACAGCGACGGCAGGTCGCGGCGCGGCGCTGCCAGTCAGCGTATCGCCGCTCGCGATGCCAATACGTTTCAGTCCGAAGTCGAAGGCGAGGACAACTTCGGCCCGGGTCATGCCCTTGAGGGGGAGGAGCTGTCAGGCATGGCCGGCCTCGGGGCTGAGGCGCTCGACATCCACGCCCAGCAGCCGCCACGCGCCCGTCCAGCGCTCCTCGAACGGCAGCTCGAACACCACGCGCGGATCGACGGGCATGGCGGCCCAGGCGTTGTCCTTCATCTCGCGCTCGAGCTGGCCGGATTCCCAGCCCGCGTAGCCGAGCGCGATGAAAGCATCGGAGGGACCCTCACCGCGCGCCATCGCGGCGAGCACGTCGCGCGAGGTCGTCACCTGGATGGTGTCGGAGACCTTGTGGGTGTGATCCCACTGCCCGCCAGGGCGATGCAGCACGAAACCCCGGTCGGTATGTACCGGTCCGCCGCGCAGCACCGGCTGCGAGGCGATGTGCTCGGTGGTGGGCTCGAGCTTCATCTGCGACAGCACGTCCGAGAGCTTCATCGGCAGCGGCTTGTTGAGAACGATGCCGAGCGCCCCCTTGTCGGTGTGCTCGCAGATGATCGCCACGGTCTGTGCGAAGTTCGGGTCGGCGAGCTGCGGCATGGCGATCAGCAGGTGATTGGTGAGGCTGCCGCTGGCGCCATCGGCGAGGGGCGGTCCGGGCTCTTCGCCCGGGACGTCGCTCCCGCTCACGGAGCTGTGCTTGCCGACCATGACTCAAGTATGGGCATGAGGGCGGTCAGTCTCAAGGAACGGTTGAAACTGTGCCCGCCACGCGGCCGCCGACGAACTGCCATTCGTAGGCAAAGCGCAACACGTGATAGCGGGCCGAGAGCTCCGGCGGAAACGGCTCGAAGGGACTCGCCAGCTTGAGGATCTCGAGGGCGGCCTGATCAAGCTCCGGGTTGCCGCTCGAGCGGCGGATCACGGCCCGGTCGAGCGCGCCGTCCACCCCGATGCCGACTTCGACGACTGGGCTTGACGGGGCGCCGGCCACACGCGCCACCGTCGGGTAGTTGAGCGTGCCGATGCGCTCGACCTTGCGGCGCCAGGCGTCGAGGTAAGGCGCGAGCGTCGCCGCACGGGTGTCGGGGGTGACCCACAACTCGTCGCGCTGCGGCCCCTTGAGCGTTGCCGGCCCGGCCTCATCCTCGGGTCCGGGCTGGGCGACCGGCGGCGCATCGAGTAGCAGCGGCCGGCTGCGCACCGCGCCGCTGCTGCCGCTGTCGGCGAGGTAACGCACCTGCGTGCTCCAGGCGACAGTCGTCAACACGCGCTCCTCGGGACTGCCGGCGGCATCGCCCCTGTCCTCCAGCGAGTCGCCTGCGGGGGGTGCCGGCGTGGTGGGCTACCGGAACCGTGGAGGCGCGGTTGCGTGGCGCCACGGACTTCTGCGTGTTGCCCGAGCCCACCTGGGTGCGCTGTGCCAGGTAGGTGGCGGAATCGTTGCGGTCGGACTCGGGAAGCTCGTCCGAGACCAGCAGCACTTCGAGCCCCGGTGCGCTGCTCTTGTCTCCGGCGGAGGCGTTGAAGGTGATGCCGAGGATGACGAGGCCGTGCAGCAGGCCGGCCAGGAACAGCATGGTGAGCAGGCGGTCCCAGACCGGGGCCTTGCCCTCGCGCAGCATGAGCGCCCGCCGTGCCATCAGCGCGCCGGCCCCGCCGCCGCCGCTCGCGCCGGGAGCCGCCGTTCGATGGCCGCCATCAGCAGGTCTGCGATGCGTATGCCGAACTGCTTGTCGAGCTCGCGGATGCCGGTGGGGCTGGTGACATTGATCTCGGTCACGAAGCCGCCGATCACGTCGAGGCCGACGAACAGCAGGCCCTTCGCCGCGAGCGCCGGCCCAATCTGCGCGGCGAGCCAGCGGTCGCGGTCGTTGAGGGGGCGCCCGACGCCGCGCGCCCCGGCGGCGAGGTTGCCGCGGTGGTCCTCCGCGGACGGCATGCGGGCCAGCGCGTACGGCACGGGTTCGCCCTCGATCAGCAGCACGCGCGAGTCGCCCGATTCGGCGATCTCCGCCAGGTAGCGCTGGGCGATGGCGAAGCGGGTGCCGTAGTCGGTGAGCGTTTCGAACACCACGCGCGCGTTATGGTCGGATTTCTCCACCACGAAGATCGAGCGCCCGCCCATGCCGTCCAGCGGCTTGACCACGATCTTGCCGTGCTCGCGCAGGAAGCCGCCCATCTCCGCCATGTCGCGGGTAATCAGGGTCGGGGCGCAGCACTGCGGGAACCAGGCGGTGTAGACCTTCTCATTCACATCGCGCAGGCCCTGCGGCCGGTTGACCACCAGCACCCCCTCGCATTCGGCGCGCTCGAGCATGTAGGTGGTGTAGATGTATTCGGTGTCGAACGGCGGGTCCTTGCGCATCAGCAGGCAGTCGAGCGCGCGCAGCGGCGCAGTGACTGCGGGCCCGAGCGTGTACCAGTCGGCCGGGTCGGCCCGCACGGTGAGCGGCCGCAGGTGCCCCTCGGCCACCCCATCACGCAGCAGCAGGTCGCGCGGCTCGAGGTAGAGCAGCTCGAAGCCGCGCTCCTGCGCGGCGAGCAGCATCGCCAGCGTCGAGTCCTTCGCGTAGCTGATGGCGCCGATGGGGTCCATCACCACGCCCAATCGCCTCGGGGTGCTCATCGGGGGCAATTATGCTCGTCGCTAGCGCCAATATGTCTGCCCGCGCGATGTGCCGCGCCGGGCACCTGCCGCCAGCTTCGAAAAACGTGACGTGCATGGCATAGCAGGGGGTGTACCGATATGTTAAAACCCGCGCTGCGCTTGCCTAAGGTCGTCTTGCCCGCCGTGGCGCGGGGCGGCCCGGAGCCGTTTACCTTCGAGGAAGGAGTCTTGCGACCGTGACCGGCAACACGAAGCTCCAGGGTCTGAAGGTCCTCGTCATCGACGACAGCAAGACCATCCGCCGCACCGCCGAGACGTTGCTCGCCAAGGAGGGGTGCGAGGTGTTCACCGCCATCGACGGTTTCGATGCGCTCGCGAAGATCGCCGATCATCAGCCGGACATCGTGTTCGTCGACATCATGATGCCGCGCCTCGACGGCTACCAGACCTGCTCGCTGATCAAGCACAACAAGGTGTTCCGCTCCATCCCGGTCATCATGCTGTCTTCCAAGGACGGACTGTTCGATCGTGCGCGCGGGCGCATCGTCGGCTCGGAGCACTACCTGACGAAGCCTTTCACCAAGGACGAGCTGCTGTCGGCGATCGAGACCCATATCGGGGGATGATGGTCATGGCGTTGATCCTGATCGTTGACGACTCGCCTACCGAGCTGCATGTGATGCAGAAGGCGCTGGAGAAGCACGGCTTTCGCACCGCGGCGGCCGCCGACGGCGCTGAAGGGGTACGTCTGGCACGCGAGATGGCGCCCGATCTGATTTTCATGGACATCGTCATGCCCGGCATGAACGGTTACCAGGCGACGCGCGCGCTCGCCAACGACCCGCGCACGCGCACCATTCCCATCATCATGGTGACGTCCAAGGGCCAGGAGACCGATCGCATCTGGGGATTGCGCCAGGGTGCGATCGACTACATGGTGAAACCCGTATCCCCGGATCAACTGGTCGCCAAGGCGCAGGCGACCCTGTCGGCGTGAGCGCGCACCGTCGCGTGCCGAACACGCTGCGCGCCCGGATAACATGAACGAGCCAGTCCAAGTACTGCTGAAATCGCTGCGCGATCGTCCCTTCGAGCTGCTCGCCGAGCTCGAGCGGCGCGGCCGCGCCGTCTCGGCGCAGGCCAGCCAGGAGGCGCAGGGCGGCCGCGAATGGGTGGGCGTGGCGCTGCGCATGGCCGGGGACCTGTATCTGGTGGCGCGCGAGGAGACGCGCGAGGTGCTCGGTGTGCCCGCGTCCACCACCCGGGTGCCGGGTGCGAAGTCCTGGATCAAGGGACTCGCCAACGTGCGCGGGCAGCTGCTGCCGGTCGTCGACCTGCGGCATTTCCTCGGCAGCGGCATCACCCCGATCACGCGCAATACCCGCGTGCTGGTGGTGAATCACCGCGAGATCCCGGCGGGTCTGCTGGTGGACGAGGTGCTCGGCTTTCGCCGCTTCGCGGAAGGGGAGTTCTCGGCCGATGCGCCGCCCACCGTGGCGCGCTGCGAGCGCTATCTCGCGGGCTCGTTCCGCCGTGCGCCGGAGCAGTGGCCGGTTCTCTCCCTGCGCTCGGTCCTCGAGAGTCCCGCCTTCGCGGAGGCGGCCGCATGAACGAGGCGGCGTACGCACGTCTGCCGGGTACGCTGGCCGCCACGCTGGCGTTCGCCGCGCTGCTGCTGGTGGGTGCCGGGGCGAGCTTCTGGCTGCTCGAGTCGCGCAGCGCCACGCCTGCCGTGCCCGCCGATGCGCTCTACGCCCTGGCGCTCGATGCCCAGTCCGCGGTGGCCGGGGAGCCGCAGGCGCTGGCGCGCTTCCAGCAGAGCGACAAGGTCCTCGAGGATGCCGAGGCACGCGCTGCCGGCGCCCCGTTCGCCAACGATGGGCGCTTCACGCGCCTGATGAATAACGCCGCCGCGGTGCTGCACGCACGCGCGGCGCTCAGCGATGCGGCGAGCGCCGCGCACGACACCGCGCGGCTCGTGCCGCGGCTCATGCAGGAGGCGGACGCGCTCAGCGCGAGTCTTCCGGCCGCCAACGCGGCGGCCGCCGCCGCGGCGCTCGAGCGCTTCGCGGCCCGTGCGCAGCGCCTGCTGAGCGACGTCAGCGCGCTCACCAGCGGCGCGGCGGACCCCGGGCCCACGGCGCAGCGCATCGCCGAGGGCAGCGACTACCTCGGCCAGGTGATCGCCGGCTTTGCGGGCGGGTCGTCCACGCTGGCGCTGCCGCACCTGACCGCCCCCGAAGCGGCCAAACATCTCCAGGCGCTCGACGGTCTCTACAGCGAGCTCGCCGCCGTGGTGAAGCGCGCCGTGGCAGCCGCCCCGGCACTGCCCGCCGCGCACAGCGCGGCGAACGCCATCGCGGCGGACGCGCGCTCGCTGGCCGCGACCGCCCCCGCGCCGTCGGCTGCCGTGCCGCGCTGGCTGCCGCTGGTACTGCTCGCCGGCGGGCTGCTGCTGCTCGTGGGGGCGCTGGTTGCGGCACTGCTCATGCGGGCCGGGGTCACGCGGCAGCGCCGCGCCGCCGACGTGCAGCGCAAGGAGAGCGACCGCAATCAGCAGGCGATCCTGCGACTGCTCGATGAGCTCTCGAGCCTCGCCGACGGCGATCTCACGGTGCAGGCGACGGTCACCGAGGACATTACCGGCGCGATCGCCGACTCCATCAACTACGCGGTGGATGCGTTGCGCGGGCTGGTCACCACCATCAACGCCTCCGCCATCCAGCTCGATTCCGCCACGCGCCAGACACAGGCGCTGTCGCAGCACCTTGCCAAGGCCTCCGGCGCGCAGTCGAAGCAGATCGCCTCCGCCACCGAGTCCGCGGCCAGCATGGCCGGCTCGGTCGAGGAGGTCTCGGGCAATGCCGAGCGCGCCTCGGATGTCGCGCGCCACTCGGTGGAAGTGGCGCACAAGGGCGGCGATGCCGTGCGGCGCACCATCGACGGCATGAACACCATCCGCGAGACCATCCAGGAGACCAGCAAGCGCATCAAGCGCCTCGGCGAGAGCTCCCAGGAGATCGGCAATATCGTCGAGCTGATCAACGACATCGCCGAGCAGACCAACATCCTGGCGCTGAACGCCTCGATCCAGTCGTCCATGGCCGGAGAAGCCGGCCGCGGCTTCGCGGTAGTGGCGGACGAGGTGCAGCGCCTCGCCGAGCGCGCTGCGAACGCCACCAAGCAGATCGAAGTGCTGGTGCGCACCATCCAGACCGACACCAACGAGGCGGTGGTGTCGATGGAGCGCAGCACCACCGACGTGGTGGGCGGCGCGCTGCTCGCCGAGAATGCCGGCGCGGCGCTCGAGGAGATCGAGCAGGTATCGAACCAGATCGCCAGCCTGGTGCAGAACATCTCCGGCAGCGCGCGCCAGCAGACCAGCGCCGCCCAGAATATCGCGCGCAACATGCAGGTTCTCAAGGAGATCAGCGCGCAGACGGCCGAGTCGACCCAGGCGACCTCGATCGCCATCGCCAAGCTCGCCGAGCTGTCCGCCGGGTTGCGCAAGTCCGCCTCGGGTTTTCGCCTGCCGGGCAGCAGCGGCGATCGCAGCAGCGCCAGCGGCCCGGTGCGGCGCCTCGAGGACGCCACGCTCACCACCGCCAAGGTGCGGCAGATCTCGGCCCTCGGCGGTTCGTGATTCTCCTGCGAGAGCCACTGCATGCCTGAAGTCGCTTCCCAGACACTCGACCTGGTCGGACGTGAGATCAACGCTACGCTGGCAGAGGCGCGCGGTGCGCTCGAGAGCTACGTCGAGCAGCCCGACAACGCGGCGCTGCTCGAGCGCTGTGCACAGGACCTGCACCAGGTGCAGGGCGTGCTGCGGGTGCTGGAGATCTACGGCGCGGCGCTGCTCGCCGAGGAGATGGAGCACGTCGCACAGTACCTGCTGGCCACCCACAGCGAGCGCAAGAGCCAGGCGGAGAGCCTCGACGCGCTGATGCGCGCCATGGTGCAGCTGCCGTCCTATCTCGAGCGCGTGCTGGCCGGGGGGCGCGACCTGGCGCTGGTGCTGCTGCCGCTGCTGAACGACCTGCGCGCGGTGCGCGGCAACTCGCTGCTGTCGGAAGGCACGCTGCTGCTTCTGAACCTGAAGTCCGACAAGCAGGCGCAGCCAGTGGCCGCCGCCGGCGAGCCGCCGCTCACCGTCGAGCAGTGGGCGCGGCGCGTGCGCGCCCGCTACCAGCTCGGGCTCATCGGCTGGATCCGCGGCGAGCGCCTCGCGCACAACCTCGAGATCCTCGCCGGCGTGGCGCACAAGCTCGAGCAGATCGCCACACGGCAGCCCGTGTTCCAGCTGTGGTGGGTGATCGGCGCGGTGATCGAGGCGCTGCAGGAGAACGGCCTGGAGGGGGGGCAGTCGGTGAAGCGGCTGCTCGGTCTGGGCGACCGCGAGATCCGTCGCCTCTACGAGCAGGGCGAGGCGCGCTACGCGCAGACCCCGGCGGTGGAGCTGCTGAACAACCTGCTTTACTACGTCGGCCGCGCCGAGTCCGCCGGCCCGCGCGTGAGCGCGGTGCGCGCCTCCTTCCGTCTTGCCGAGCTGCTGCCGGTCGACGAGAGCATCGAGCAGGAACGCGAGAACCTCTCGGCGCCGTCCGTCAAGCTCATGCAGACCGTGGCCGCGGCGATCCGCGAGGATCTCTCCAAGGTCAAGGACGTGCTGGACATCTTCGTGCGGCGCGGCGCCGGGCAGCCGCAGGAGCTCGCCTCCCAGGTCGAGCTGCTGCGCAAGATCGGCGACACGCTGGGCGTGCTCGGCCTCGGCGAGTTGCGCGCCAACGTGCAGGCCGAGACCGAGCGGCTCGGCAGGATCGTGAGCGGCGCGCTGAAAGCGGACGAGACGACGCTGGTGGAGATCGCCGCGACGCTGATCGGCGTCGAAGACCGGCTCGATGACGGCCTGGTCGGCATGATCCTGCCGCCGCGGGACGAGCAGCTCGAGGCGCCCCCCACCGACGCCGAGTTCCAGCAGGTGCAGGCGGCGGTGCTGCGCGAGTGCATAGTCAACCTGGCGCGCATCAAGGAAGCCGTCACGCAGAGCGTCGGCGGCACGCTCGATGCCGCGGGGCTCGACAGCTGGCAGGATCTGATGCGCGGCATGAAGGCCGGCCTGCTGCTGCTCGGCAAGTCGCGCGCCGTGGAGGTCATCGAGGGCATCACCACGCAGCTGAAGCGCGTCATGCGCCCGGGCGTGCACGTGCTGCCGCCGGGCTTCATCGACCGGCTCGCCGATGCGATCGTGAGCCTCGAGTACTACATGGAGACGCTGCAGGCCGGTCGCTCCGATCCGTGGTACATGCTCGACAACGCCCAGGCGTGCGTCACGGCGCTCGCGCAGCAGGAAACGCCGGCGCCGCCGACGGTGCCGGCGCTCGAGCCCGAGGCCTATGCGCGCACCGTGCAGATTCCGAGCCTCGGGGCCGGCCCGGCCGCAGGGCGCCCGGACCTCAGGGGCGTCGACGCCGCGGCGCCGACGCTGGCTGCCTCGCCCGGCCCGCGCAGCGCGCGGGCGCTCGAGCCTGCCGATCCGGAGCTCATGAAGCTCTTCATCGAGGAAGCGCAGGAGGAGCTCGGCAAGATCCAGGCCGGCTTCCCGGTGTGGGACCAGAACCCGCTCGAGCACAATGCGCTGATCACCGTGCGCCGCTCCTTCCATACGCTGAAGGGCAGTGGCCGCATGGTCGGCGCGCGCGAGCTGGGCGAGTTCTCCTGGTCGATCGAGAACCTGCTGAACCGCCTCCTCGACAACACACTGATACGCTCGCCCGCGATCCTCGACACGCTGCGCCAGGCGGTGCAAGCGCTGCCGGAGCTGGTCGCACAGCTCGCCACCGGCGCGCCGCTCAAGACCGACATGCTCGGCATTGCCTCGCGTGCGCATGCGCTGGCGGCCAGCCGGCCCGCGCCTGCGGCGCGCAGCGCGGAAGCGGCGGAGGAGGAGGGCGCAGCACCCCCCGGCGGCACCACGGTGATCGCCTCCGCCCGTGCGGAAGTGGCAGCGCCGGCTGCGGCCGCTCCTGCGCCGGCCGCGGCGGCGCCCGGACCGGCGACGCGCCCCATGCCGCCGCCCTCCGAGCCGTGGGGGCCGCGGCCGGCAGCGCCCGTCATGAGTGCCGCCCCTGCCGCGGCACCCGCGCCTGCGGCGACGCCGATGACAGCGGCGGCCGCCGCCGCGCCCAACGGTGCGCTGACGGATGACACGCTGCGCGACATCTACGCGCGCGAGACCGCCGCTCACGTGGCGACGGTGCGCGCGTATCTGGCGCGCGAGGGCAGGCTGGTCGCCCCGCATGCGCTGCCGGAAGAGGTCTACCGCGCCTGTCATACGCTATCGGGCAGCTCGAAAATGGCACAGGCGCGCCACGGCATTCGCCTCGCCGAGCCGATCGATCACTGGCTGCGCCGGGTCTACAGCAGCGGCGCGGGACTTTCGGCCGAGGAGCTGGCGCTGCTCGGGGACTGCATGGTGGCGATGGAGACGGTGGCGACGCATCTCGACGAGCCCACCGGCTACTTCGTAAATCACTGGCAGCTGCTCGAGCGCATCGAGCGCGCGGAGAAGAGCCTCGACCAGCGCATCGCCGCCGCCGCCGCCCACGACGCGCCAGCCGCGGCCACCGAGAGTGCCGCGGCGCCGGAAGCGGATGGCGCCGAGGCGGCCGACTTCGATCCCGAAGTGGCCGCGATCTTCACCGACGAGGCGACCGAGCTCATCGACGCCTCCGAGCACGCCCTCTCGGACTGGCGCTCGCAGCCGAACAGCGCCGAATATCGCCTCGCCCTGAAGCGCCCGCTGCATACCCTGAAGGGCGGTGCGCGCATGGCCGGCATCACGCCCATGGGGGATCTGAGCCACGAGCTCGAATCCCTCGTCCTGCTGGTCGACACCGGCAGGCTCACCGCGGACGAAGCGCTGTTCGATGCGATCCAGGCGAGCCTGGACGAGCTCGCGCGCATGCGCGAGCAAGTCGCCACCGGTCAGCACGTAGTGCCCGCCCGCGCGGTCATCGCACGGCTGCAGGGATTGGCGCGACCGGAGGGGGCAGCGTCGGAGGCCGCGCCCGATGAAGCCCTCATCCCGGAAGAGGTGCCGTCCGCAGACCTCGCCCCCGCCGCACCGTCGGCGGCGCCGCCGCCCGCGCCGGTGCGATCGACGGCCGCAGCCCCACCGCCTGAGCTGCCACCTCCTGCGCCGCCACCGCCGCCTGCACCCGCAGTGGTACCCGCCCCCGCTGCCCCGCTACCGCTGCGCGATAGCTTCGGTGCGACCGAACCGGACGTCGATACCGCGCTCGCAAGGCTCAACGCCGAGCTGCGCATGGCGAGCGAGGTCGAAGCCGCGGTTGCCGCATCTGCCGCGGAGGCCGCGCCCGCGGCCGTGCCCGCGGCGGTACCCGCGGCTGCGCCGGCCGCCCTCGGTGCCGCTTCCCCGTTCGCGAAGCCGCGCGCGCCGGAGCCGCATGCCGAAGACGGGCTCGCCCCGCCGCTACCCGTGCCCCCGGGACGCGAGCCGGTAGCGCCGGGCGAGCGGCAGGAGATGGCGCGCGTCGACGCGGATCTGCTCGATCAGCTCCTCAACATCTCGGGCGAGGCGAGCATCGCCCGTGCCCGCCTCGAGCAGCAGCTCGGCTCGTTCGATTTCAATCTTGGCGAGCTGTCGCGCACGGTGACGCGCCTCAAGGAGCAGCTGCGCATGCTCGAGATCGAGACCGAGGCGCAGATCCTGCACAAGCACGAGGACGAGGGTTCGCACCGCAGCGAGTTCGACCCGCTCGAGCTCGACCGCTATTCCTCCATCCAGCAGTACTCGCGCGCGCTCGCCGAGACGGCCAACGACGTGGCGAGCATCCAGCAGCTGCTCGAGAATCTCGCCCGCGACACGCAGAACCTGCTGCAGCAGCAGGCGCGCACCATCACCGAGCTGCAGAACGGCCTGATGCGCACGCGCATGGTGCCCTTCCAGCGCCACGTGCAGCGCCTGGCGCGCATCGTCCGCCAGGCCGCGGCCGACACCGGCAAGCGCGCCGAGCTCACCGTCGAGGGTGCCAGCGGCGAGCTCGACCGCCAGGTGCTCGAGCGCATGCTGCCGCCGTTCGAGCACATGCTGCGCAACGCCGTGGTGCACGGCATCGAGAAGCCCGAGGAGCGTATCCGCCGCGGTAAACCCGACACCGGGCACATTCTCCTCGAGCTGCACCGCGAGGGCGCCGAGGTCATGGTGCGCCTCACCGACGACGGCGGCGGCATGAACCTGAAGGCGATCCGCGACAAGGCGCTCGTGCTCGGCCTCATCGCGGCCGGGCACACCCTGAGCGACGAGGATGCGATGCAGCTGATCCTCGAGCCCGGCTTCTCCACCGCCGGCGCCGTCACCCAGCAGGCCGGCCGCGGCGTGGGCATGGACGTGGTCGCCACCGAGATCAAGCGCCTGGGCGGCGCGCTGCACATGGAGACCAAGGCGGGCGAGGGCACGGTATTCACCATCCGCCTGCCGCTCACCCTTGCCATCAGCCATGCGCTGGTGGTGCGCACCGACGAGGAGTACTACGCGCTGCCGCTGCCGACCGTCGAAGGCGTGCTGCGCCTGTCGAAGTCGGAAGTCCTGACGCACCTCGGGCGCGACGCCGCCGCCTTCGACTACGGCGGGCAGAAATACCGCTTCCAGCACCTGGCGACTTTCGTCGGACTGCCGCCTGCCGAGCTGCCCTCACAGGACGTCACCATCCCGGTGGTGCTGGTGCGCGCCGGCGAGCACTCCACCGGGCTGGTGACGGACGAGCTGGTTGGCAGCCGTGAGATCGTGGTGAAGTCGGTCGGCCCGCAGATCTCGAGCATCCGCGGCATTTCCGGAGCCACCATTCTGGGCGACGGCCGCATCGTCATCATTCTCGACATCGGTGCGCTGGTGCGCGCCGAATGGCGCACGCGCGCGCTGCCGCCGGCGCCGCCGAAGGAACGCGGCGACCGGCGCACCTTTGCGCTGGTGGTGGACGACTCGATCACCGTGCGCCGCGTGACCCAGCGCCTGCTCGAGCGCAACGGCATGCGCGTGCTGACCGCGCGCGACGGCATGGACGCGATCGCGCTGCTGCAGGACAACGTCCCCGACGTGATCCTGCTCGACATCGAGATGCCGCGCATGGACGGCTACGAGGTCGCGGCGCACGTGCGCAATGACGCGCGCCTGAAGGACGTACCGATCATCATGGTGACCTCGCGCGTCGGGGAGAAGCATCGCGCGCGCGCCATCGAGCTCGGCGTCGACGACTATCTCGGTAAGCCCTATCAGGAGGCGCAGCTGCTGGATGCCATCGCGCCGCTGGTCGAGCGTCGCCGCGCGCGCACCAAGGCCTACGGGAGCTGACCGCCATGGCCGAGCGCGTCGCCGAGATCTACAGCCTGCTGGTCCCGCTGGTCGACGGGCGGCTCATCATCCCGCGCGCCTGCGTCGCGGAGGTGATCGGTTTTCAGACACCCTCGGAGATGACCGGGGCGCCGCCGTGGTACGTCGGCACCGTGCCCTGGAACGGCAAGGCCGTGCCGCTGATCTCCTTCGAGGGCGCGTGCGGACAGATGATCCCGCCGGCGAGCGGCCGCACGCGCATCGTGATCCTCCATGCCCTGGGCACGCGCGTCGAGGGCGGCCACTTCGCGCTCATCAGCCAGGGCTTTCCGCAACTGGTGCGCGTCAGCTCCGACGTGGTGCGCCCGGACAACTCGCGCGGCTTCGCCGACCGCATACCGGTCATCTGCCAGGTACGCATGGTGAATGAGACGCCGCTGGTGCCCGACCTCGAGCGTCTGGAAGAGATGATCGCCGACGAGACCAGCATCGGCGCCTGAGCCCGCTGCCGGTGAACGCAGCGTAGCCCGAGGAGCGCGAGCAGCGCAGCGAGCGTGTCGAGCCCGAGTGCGCCACCACCGCTACTGCCTTTCAACCCCGGGGTCATGGCGGCAGCGACGGTCACTTTCGCCGTCGAGCTTGCCACGCCGTTCGCTCCCGTGCACTGCAGCGTGAAGTCATACGTGCCGGCCGCAGTCTCGGTCAGCTGCAGTTGGCCTCCGTCCGCTGTCGCGCTCCCCTTCCAGCCGTCGCTGCCGCTGCCGCCCGATGCGGTGCACGCGGTCGCGCTCTGCGCGGTCCAGGCGATCGTGAAGGACGTGCCGGTCACCGCGGTGGCGGCCGCCAGCACCGCGACACTCACCGGAAAGGGCGTGACCGGGATGAGCAGGTAGCCGGCAGTCTGGGCGGTGCGGCTGTCGACGCCGGTAGCCGCGATCCAGCCGCGGTCGTTGATGGCGTTGGCCGCGGTAAGGGTCACGAACGGCTTGTTGGGATCCGCGGCGTCGACCAGTGCATTGAGGTTGCTCAGCGTGCCGTTGGCGAGGAAGAACGGCATCGCCGCACCAGCCGCAGTCGCGACCGTGGAGCCGGCGATCTGCCCGGCGTTGTTGATGCTGAGTGCGGACATGACGGTGCTGTCGGGAACCGCGGTCAGCGGCAGCGTGGCGCCGTCGACGTAGAGGAAGGCGGCGAAGCCTGCCGACACGGCCTGCCACCCCACCACCTGCCCGGCGTTGTTGATCGCGGCAGGCACCGCCGGCTGCATCGAGGCGGCCGCCGCGAGCGCCGGGATGGCGGTCACCGCGGCGCTGACATTGTCATAGATGAAGCCGCCGCTGGTACCGAAGGCGGCGACCTGTCCGTAGTCGTTGACGGCGTTCGCGGAGCCGCCGGCCGGCCCGATCGCCTGCGGCATGCCATCCACATAGATGGCCGCGAACGCGCTGACGGCGCTCTGCGGGCTGGTGCAGCCGCCGATGATCAGGCCGGCGGCGTCGAGGCCGGTGGCGGTGCAGTTGGTATAGCCGGAGGCGATGAGCAGCGGCGCTAGCGTGCCGTTGCTGTAGGTGAAGCCGAAGGACCACAGCTGGTTGACCGGATCCATGAACGTGCCGACGATGACGCCGCTCGCGTTGATCGACTGCCCGCTCGCCGCGCCGGGCAGCGCGAGCCCCGGATAGGTGAGGGTTCCCAGGTCGCTCAGCGCGCCCTGGCTGAAGAGAAAAACGTGCGCCGGTTGAGTGGCAAAACCGATCGAGCCGGTGACCTCGCCGCTCGCGTTGATGGCGGTGGCGGTAACGCTCGCCGCTGCGGCGGGGATCGGAATCGGCGTGAGCATATAGCTCGGCAGCGGCGGCGCGGCCGCGGAGGCACAGATACAACAACCGCCGACGGCTAGAGCGCCGGCGCCGCGCAGCCACCGACGATGCATCGGTTCCTCCGTGGAAACTACCGGGCACTGACAGTATGCCAGCGCCTGCCGTGTAAACGCTAAATGTCGCCGAACTCGCGCTGCAGCAGCGTAATCGCGGCAATGGCCGCAGTCTCGGTGCGCAGCACCCGCGGACCCAGGCGCACCGCGATGAAGCCGGCGGCGACGGCCGCCTGCTGTTCCCGCTCAGTGAGTCCGCCTTCGGGGCCGATCAGTACGGTGACGGCGCTCAAGGCGCCTGCGAGATCGCCGATGCGCCGCTGCGCTGCCGGCGAGAGCAGCAAGCGCACGCCGGCGGAGTCGGCCGCGGCTGCGCGCGCAGCCGCGGCGCTCAGCAGCTGGGAAAGTGCGCAAGGCTCGGCGATCTCCGGCAGGCGATTGCGACCGCACTGCTCGCAGGCGCCGATGGCGATGGCGCGCCAGTGGCTGAGCCGGCGCTGCGCCTGCTGCGCATCGAGCCGCACCACGCTGCGCTCGGTGAGCACCGGCTGCAGCCGCGCAACCCCGAGCTCGGTCGCCTTCTGTACTACGAGATCCATGCGCTCGCCGCGCGAGACGCCCTGGGCGAGTGTGAGGGCGAGCGTGGATTCGCGCTCCAGCGCGCGGTGCTCGCCGACCGCCACGGTGACGGCCTTGCCGCCCTGCTCGATGCGGGCGGCGTATTCCCCGCCGCGGCCGTCGAACAGCGTGAGCGCCTCGCCGACGCGCAACCGCAGCACCCGCGTGACGTGCGTCGCGGCACTGCCGGCGAGCGTGATGCGATTCCCGGTCGAGAGCGCCCGGTCGACATACACGCGCGTCAGCCGCATGTGGCGCGCTCGATACCCTCGCGCGCCACCTCCACCATCAGGTCGATCTCCGCGGTGGTGACCACGTACGGCGGCATGAAGTACACCACGTCGCCGATCGGCCGCAGCAGCACGCCGCGGCTGAGCGCGTGGCGGTAGATGCTGCGCCCACGCCGCTCCTGCCACGGGAAGGGTGTGCGCGTTGCCCGGTCGGCGGCGAGCTCGACGGCGACGATCATGCCGCGCTGGCGCACCTCCGCCACGTGCGGATGATCCTGCAGCGCGCGCGCGCGCGCGCCGAGGTGCTCCGCCAGCGCGCGGTTGCGCTCGAGCGTGCGGTCCTCGCGGAAGATGGCGAGACTTGCGAGCGCGGCGGCGCAGGCGAGCGGGTTGCCGGTGAAGCTGTGCGAATGCAGAAAGGCGTTGAGCTTCACGTACTCATCGTAGAAGGCGCGATACACCGTGTCGGTGGTCAGCACCGCCGACAGCGGCAGGTAGCCGCCGGTCAGCCCCTTGGACAGGCACAGGAAATCGGGACGGATGCCCGCCTGCTCGCAGGCGAACAGCGTGCCGGTGCGCCCGAAGCCCACGGCGATCTCGTCGGCGATCAGGTGCACCTGGTGACGATCACATGCGGCGCGCAGCAGCTCGAGGTACACCGGGTCGTACATGCGCATGCCGGCCGCGCACTGCACCAGCGGCTCGACGATCACCGCGCAGGTCTGATGCGCGTGCAGCGCCAGCACCGCCTCCATGTCGGCGAAACGCCGCCGCGAGTACTGCGCCCAGCTCTCACCCGCCGCGCGGTCGTAGCAGTCCGGCGAGGGCACGGTGATGACGTCCATGAGCAGCGGCCGGTAGATTTCCTTGTAGAGCTCGACGTTGCCGACCGCGAGCGCGCCGAGCGTCTCGCCGTGATAGCTGTTGGCGAGCGTGATGAAGCGGTGCTTGCCGCTGCGGCCGGTGTTGCGCCAGTAGTGGAAGCTCATCTTCAGCGCGATTTCGACTGCGGCGGAGCCGTTGTCGGCGTAGAAGCAGCGCGTCAGCCCGGCCGGGGCGACCGCAGTGAGCGCCTCGGAGAGCGCGATCACGGGCTCGTGCGTGAAGCCGGCCAGGATCACCTGCTCCAGCCGCTCCAGCTGGGCGCCGACCGCGGCATTGATGCGCGGATTGGCGTGGCCGAACAGCGTCACCCACCAGGAGCTGATGGCATCGAGATAGCGCTTGCCGTCGTAGTCTTCGAGCCACGCGCCGCTGCCGCGCCGCACCGGGATCGGGGGCAGCTGCTCGTGATCCTTCATCTGCGTGCACGGGTGCCACACGTGCGCGAGGTCGCGTGCGATGTAGGCGTCGTTGGCGGAGCCCATGCAGGGGATTGTGGCATGGCACGCCACGTGTCGCGCGCACGGCCGCCGCCCACGGATGGCCTTGATCCGGAGGTCGCCGAGAACGGCCGCAGCGCCGCGCCAGGGGTAAGATGCGTCCGTGAGCAGCGGCGTGGCAGCTGGGGTCGGGGGACTGCGGATCGATGCCGCCACCGGCCTGCTCGCCGGTGTGCGCCAGGTGCTGTCACCGCATTTCGACGCGCGCCCGCCAGGCGCGCTGCCCGAGCTCCTGGTCGTGCACGGCATCAGCCTGCCCCCCGGGGAGTTCGGCGGCCCATGGATCGATCGGCTGTTTACCGGCACGCTGCCGGGGGATGCGCACCCGTCCTTTGCCGAGCGGGTGGGCCTGCGTGTATCGGCGCACGCGCTGATCCGGCGTGACGGCGCGATCGTGCAGTACGTGCCGTTCGGGCAGCGGGCCTGGCACGCGGGCAAGTCCGAATACCGCGGCCGCCCCGCGTGCAACGATTTCTCGATCGGCGTGGAGCTGGAGGGCGCCGACGACATCCCTTACACCGAGGCGCAGTACGTGGCGCTCGCTGCGCTCGCCACAGCGCTCATCAAGGCCTATCCGCCGCTCAGCGCGCACAACATCGTCGGCCACAGTGACATTGCGCCGGGACGCAAGACCGATCCCGGTCCGGCATTCGCGTGGCCGCGCCTGCGTGAGCTCCTGGAAGGGCGCCTGCGGGCTTAGGGCCGGCGGTCGTGACGCCAGAGCACTTCCACGCCCCGCTGGTGGCGCGCCAGCACGCGCGCCACCACGAACAACAGGTCCGAGAGGCGATTGAGATACTTCGGCACCTCGGGACTCATGCTCTCCGCCTTCGCCAGCGTCCACACGCGCCGCTCGGCGCGGCGTGCGATGGTGCGCGCGAGATGACAGGCCGCCGCGGCCGGCCCGCCGCCAGGGAGAATGAACTCCTTGAGCGGCGGCAGGGCATCGTTGAATTCATCGAGCCTCTTCTCGAGCCGCGCGACGTGCGCGGCGCTGATGACGTGATGTCCCGGGATGCACAGCTCCCCGCCCATGTCGAACAGCTCGTGTTGTATCTCGGTGAGACAGACGCTGACCGCTTCCGGCAGCTCAGGCAGCGCCAGCAGCACGCCGATGGCGCTGTTGAGCTCGTCCACCGTGCCGTAGGCTTCCACCCGCGCGCTGTCCTTCGTCACGCGGCTGCCGTCGCCGAGACCGGTGGTGCCGTCATCGCCGGTGCGGGTGTAGATCTTGCTCAGGCGGTTGCCCATCGCCCTATCCTAGCCAAACTCCGCGGTGCGGGCAGGACTTAGCGCGGACGCTCGCCCGGCAGCAGCTGCGGAAGCGTCGTCCGGCCGAGCTCGGTCAGCGCAAACGACTTCGGCTGAACGTGCTTCAGCACCGCCGGCAGATCGATGTCGAGCGTCATCTCCTGCGCGAACCCGAGCTCGACCATCTTCGACCACAGGACGTCGTTGGAGCTGTTCCTGACGGTGGCGATCTGGCTGTCCGGTGTCTCGAGGCTCGCCGCCAGGACCGAGCGGTCGGCCGCGGATGCCTGCCGCAGCAGCTGCTGCAGCTCCTGTGTCTTGCTGCCGGGGGTTAACATGGCTGGTCTCACTTCGTGCTCAGGGACTGGCAAAAAGTCAGTTCGACCCAGGCACTGCCGATTAGTTCGCGCGGGTCGCCCCGCACTCCCTCCGGGCACTCACGCACTGACGAACACGCGCCGCCCGTCCTGGCCGAGCTCGATCATCGGCGCCAGGTACAGCTCGCTGAGGGATGCGGCCGAGAGCGTCGTGCCGACGCCACCCAGCGCCCAGCGGCCATCGCCGAACAGCAGCAGCGCACGGTCGGCGAAACGCGCCGCAAGCGTCGGATCGTGCAGCGTCGTGACCACGGTGCTGCCGGCGTCCGCGAGCTCGCGGAAGATCCCGAGCGCCGCGAGCTGGTGATGGGGATCGAGGTGATTGGTCGGCTCATCGAGCAGGAAGATCGCCGGCTGCTGCGCGAGCAGTGCCGCAAGCGCTACGCGGCGCTGCTCCCCGCCCGAGAGCGTGTCGGTGTGGCGTGCGGCGAACTCGCCGAGGCCGACGCGCTCGAGGGCGGCGCGCGCGAGGCGCTCGTCCGCGGCGCTTTCCCATTGCCACAAGGCTAGGTGCGGATGGCGCCCGATCAGTACCGTTTCGAGCGCGGTAGTGACGAAGCCCTCCTCGAGGTCCTGGGGCAGCAGCCCGAGCTTCAGGGCGAGCGCGCGGCGCTTGAGCTGTGCGAGCGGTGTGCCGTCGAGCACCACCTCGCCGGCCGCCGGCGGGCGCAGACCCGCGAGGGTATGGAGCGTCAGGGTCTTGCCCGAGCCGTTGCGCCCGAGGATCGCTACCAGCTCCCCGGGTATGAACTGCACCGACAGCTCGCGCACCAGCGCGCGCGCGCCGGCGTGCACGCTCAGGCCGCACGCCGCGAGTCCGCGCGCGCCGGCGCCATTGCTCGCGCTCGTCACCGCTTCCATCGCACCTCCAGCGCGGTCTCGGGGCCGACTACCACACTCCCGAGGCTGCGCGGCATCTGCCACTCCTGCGGCGAGAGCGCGCGCCGTGCCGCCATGATCTCGGCGTGCTGCTGCGGGAAGAGTGGGCGCTGATCGCGATCGCCGTAGCCGCTGGGAAACAGCGGAGCACCGCTCGCAAAATCGTACTTGTCGCTCGCGCCCACCGTGTGCAGAAACTCGTGCGCGATGACGATGTTGTTGGGGCCGTTCATGGTGCGATCGGCGAACGCGTGCACGATTCCTACCAGCCCTTTCTGCAGCCCGTGAGAATCCGGCGCAGTCTGCAGCGTGGCCGGGTCATGGTAGAGGACGAACATGCGGATGCGCGGCGGCGCGCGTCCGGGAACGTCGCTGTGGCGTGCCGCAAACCAGCGCAGCTTCAGGCTCCACCAGGCAATGCCCACAGGTCCGCTGCCCGGCTCGAGCAGCGGCGGCAGCGTCGCACCCTGAGGGTACAGCTCGATGTGCACCGGCTGCTCGACCTTCAGCCCGTAGCGCTGACCCTCGCGGGAGAAGAACTCCTCTATATCGGCGAAGTCCTCTACGTGCAGACCATCGACGTAGTGCTGCGTGCGCTCGGTGCCGTCGCCGTTGCAGGGATAGATGCCGACCCACAGCGTGCTCTGCCAGCCCTGGGTCTCGATCCGGTCGAGCCAGGTGCGCAGCGCGACGGCGAACAGCACCAGCAGCAGCAGCAGGATGCGCACGTTGCGCCACAGCTGCGACTTCTGCCCGGCGGGACGGGAGCCAGCCATGCGGCGCTGTTCGCCCTGGCTTACGGCTGCAGCCGCGTCGCCGACCAGGGACCGGGCCTGAAGGTGCCGCCGGCGCCCTTCTGCAGCGTGCGCGTCCACAGCGCGCGATCGTGAACGCGTGCCGCGCCTTCCACCCACAGCTCGACGTTCTCGGCCCACAGGCGGTAGCCGCCCCAGTGAGGTGGGCGCGGGATGGTGACCTTCATCGAGTCATCCGCTCCCGGCGAGCCGGGCGTCGGCGCGCCGAAGCGGCGTGCCGTCTCGCTCACTGCATTGAGCAGCTGCGCACGCGAGGCGAGCGGCTCGCTCTGTTCACTGGCCCACGCGCCGATCCGGCTCTGCCAGGCGCGCGCGGCGAAGTAGTGATCGCTTTCGGCGGCGGCCGCCTGGGTGACCGGGCCCTCGATGCGCACCTGGCGATGCAGGGCGTCCCAGTGCATGACCGCGGCGGCGCGCGGATTGACCTTGAGCTGCCGCCCCTTGGTGGACAGATAGTTGCTGTAGAAAACCACGTACCCCGGCGGCGAGACGATGTCCTTGCACAGCACCACCCGCGCGCTCGGCCGCCCGTCGCGGCTGCTGGTGGCGAGCACCATGGAGTTTGCGTTCGGCTGACTGCGCGCGGCCCACGCGTCCTGCAGCCACTGACTGACCATGGCGAGCGGATCCTGTGGCAGAAGATCGGGCAGGACTTCGATGTGCGCGGACATGGCAGGCAATGTTAGTGGGTTTCCCACCGGAATGGTCGACCCAGCCCGCCGCTGGACGCCCTTTGCCGGCGGGCCGGCGCTTTCGCGAGGCGTCGCTTGCACCCCCCGCCGCGCCCCGATAGAAAGGATCCATAGCGGGAGGCATTCTGCCCATGACGAGCGACAACCCGACGCTGGAGGAGCTGCGCCAGCGAGTGAACGATCTCGACCGCCAGCTCGTTGCGCTGGTGGCCGAACGCAAGGCGGTCAGCGAGGAAGTCGCACGCGTCAAGCGAGCCACCGGCAGGCCGACGCGCGATTACGAGCGCGAGCGCGAGGTCCTCATGGGGGTGCGCGCCATGGCGGCGGAGCGCGGGGTGTCAGCGGAGCTCGTCGAGCAGCTGCTGCGCCTGCTCATCCGCTCATCGCTCACGACGCAGGAGCACGCCAGCGTGGTCGCGCGCGGCGCGGGCACCGGGCGGCGCGCGCTCGTCATCGGCGGTGCCGGCAAGATGGGCACGTGGTTCGTGAGCTTTCTCGCCTCACAGGGATTCGCCGTCGAGGTCGCCGATCCTGCGCCCGCGGCGGCCGGCGTCGCGCGCGTCGACGATTGGCGCAGCACCGGCCTGGCACACGATTTCATCGTGCTGGCGACGCCGCTCGGCATCACCGATGCGATCCTGCGCGATCTGGCGCTGCGCCGGCCCGCGGGAGTGATCTTCGATGTCGGCTCCCTCAAGTCGCCGCTGCGCGCCGGCCTGCTGGCGCTCAGGTCGCACGGCTGCAAGGTGACCTCAGTGCACCCGATGTTCGGGCCCGACACGGAGCTGCTCTCCGGTCGCCACGTGGTGTTCGTGGACCTCGGCGATCCGGGCGCGCTCGCCGCGGCGCGCGAGCTGTTTGCGCCTACCATGGCCGAGCAGGTGGTCATGAGCCTCGACGACCACGACCGGCTGATCGCCTACGTACTCGGCCTGTCGCACGCGCTCAATATTGCTTTCTTCACGGCGCTCGCCGACAGCGGCGAGGCGGCGCCGAAACTGGCCCGCATGTCGAGCACCACCTTCGATGCGCAACTCGATGTCGCCACTCGCGTCGCCCAGGAGAGCCCGGAGCTGTATTATGAAATACAAAGCCTTAATGATTATGGCGCCGAGTCCCTGGTTGCCCTCTCTCAGGCCGTCGAGCGCCTGCGCACAGCCGTCCTTTCCCAGGATCATGATGCTTTCGTTGCTTTGATGCGCCGCGGGCGCGATTATCTGGAGGATCGGCGCACCGTCACGGAGCGCCGCGCCTGAAGGTCAGGAGGACCTAAGCCCCCATGCGCCAGCCCGACAGCGAGGCGCCCGAGAACGATGCGGTATTCGCGCGCGCGATCGAGCTGGAGCAGGAGAACAGCCTGCTGAAGGCACGGCTGGCCGCGCTCACCGTCGAAGTCGGCCGCAACGACTCGCTGTTGCGCAAGACCCAGGAACGCGAACTCGAGCTGCTGCGCGCTGGCTCGCTGAACCAGCTGTTCGATCTGCTCATCAAGGGGCTGCGCACCTCCTACCAGCTGGATGAAGTGGCGCTGATCCTCAACGATCCGCACCACGAGATCCGCCACCTGCTCTCCGGCGACGACACGCTGCCCAACGAGCCGCCCGGGGTGTGCTTCGTGGAGGCGCTGGTGACGGTCGCTCCGCAGCTGATGAATCTCGAGCGACCCTGGCTCGGACCGTACCGCAAGGCGGACCACGAGCTGCTGGTGCCGGGGCTGGCGCCGACCGGCAGCCTCGCGCTGGTGCCGCTGCGCCGCCGCGAGCAGCTCGACGGCGTGCTGGTGTTCTCGAGCAGCGATCCGTTCCGTTTTACCCCGGAGCTGGCGAGCGACTTCCTGGCACACCTCGGACTGGTCGCCGCGATCTGCGTCGAGAACGCGGTTAATCGGGCGCGCCTGCTACGCAGCGGTCTCACCGACTTCCTCACCGGCTTTCACAACCGGCGCTACCTGCACGCACGTCTGCGCGAGGAGCTGGCCTATGCCCAGCGATCGCGCCAATCCATCGCCTGTCTCATGATCGACGTCGATCACTTCAAGCGCATCAACGATCAGTACGGCCACCTCGCCGGCGATGCGGTGCTGCGCGAGGTGGCCCACCGCATCGATGCCGAGATGCGTATCAGCGATACCAGCGCGCGCTTTGGCGGCGACGAGTTCGCCATGGTGCTGGCGCACGCGGCGATCGACGACGGTGAGAAGGTCGCGGCGCGCGTGCTGCAGGCGGTGCGCAACCGGCCGGTCCCCATCAAGCAGGGGATCACCGAGACCGTGACGCTGTCGATCGGCGTTGCGGCTGCGAATCCGGAGCCGGGCCAGCGCGATTACAAGGTGCTCGCCGAGCGGCTGATCGCGGAAGCGGATGCTGCACTCTATCGGGCCAAGAGCGCCGGCCGTAATCGCATCGCGACCTCGCCGAACGTGATCGCCTAGCGGTACGCGCTCGTCATGGGCTCACTGATCGCCGCGAGCGCTTTCTTTCTGTTCATTCACTTCGGTGTTTCCGGGACCCGCCTGCGCGACGTACTGGTGGCGCGCCTCGGCGCAGGCCCCTATCGCGGCCTGTTCTCACTGGTTTCCATCCTCGGCATCGTCTGGATGGTCCATGCGTATGAGCACGCAGCGACGATCGAGACGTGGGGCCAGCTGCTGGCGCTGCGGCCGGCGGTACTGGTGGTGGTGTTCGTCGCCGTGCTGTTCGTCGCGATCGGGCTCGCGTCTCCCAGCCCGACGAGTGTCGGCATGGAGGGCAAGCTCGCCCAGGGGGCCGCTGCCATCCGTGGGATCACCCGTATCACCCGTCATCCGTTCCTGTGGGGTGTGGCGCTGTGGGCGCTCGCACACCTCATCGTGAACGGCGACCTCGCCTCCCTCATCCTGTTCGGCACGCTGTTGCTGCTGGCGCTGTTCGGCACCGTATCGATCGACGCCAAGCGCCGCCGCCTGTTCGGCGAGCAATGGCGGCAGTTTGCGCACAACACCTCGAATGTGCCCTTCGCCGCCATCGCCGCCGGGAGGAACCGGTTCGCCCCCGCGCTGCTGGAGATCGGCCTGGTGCGGCCGCTCGTCGGCATCGCGATCTACGTGTGGCTGTTCTGGCTGCACGGCAAGCTGATCGCACCGCTCACCTAGCGGCTGCGGCCGCGCAACAGGATCACGAACAGAGGCGCGCCGACCAGCGCCATGATCGCCCCCACCGGCAGCTGGCGGGGTGCGGCGATGGTGCGCGCCACCAGGTCCGCCCCGGTGAGCAGCATGCCGCCGGCGAGCGCCGCGGCGGGCGCGACGATCCGATGGTCGCTGGTGCGGAACGCGAGCCGCACCGCGTGCGGGGTGATGAGGCCCACGAAACCGACCGTGCCGGCGCTCACCACCGCGAGCGCGGTGAGCGTGGCGCAGGCGATGAACAGCACGGTGCGCCAGGCCTCCAGCGCAAGTCCCACCGTGCGGGCGCGCAGCTCCCCGCTCGCCAACACGTTGAGCGGGCGCGCCACCGCCACCGCCACCGCCACCGCGAGCAGTGCCGCCGCCGCACTGATCCAGGGATTGACCGCCCATTCGAGATCGCCGGCAAGCCAGAACACCATACCGCGCACGCGCGAGGTATCCGCCAGCGCCAGCAGCACGCTCACCAGCGCACCGCAGGCGCTCGCCAGCACCACTCCGGTCAGCAGTAGCCGCGGCGTGCCGCCGCCACGGGCGAGCAGGTACACCAGCGAGACCGCGGCCAGGGCACCGGCGACCGCCGCCGACTGCACGATCAATGCGGCGGCGCCGGCGATCATGGCAAACAGTGCCCCCACCGCGGCACCGCCCGACACGCCGAGCACGTAAGGATCGGCGAGGGGGTTGCGGAACAGGGCCTGCAGCAGCACACCCGCCAGTGCCAGGAGACTGCCGACGCCGAAGGCCGCCAGCACACGCGGCAGCCGCACCCCAACCAACACGTTACGCGTCGCCTCGTCGCCGTGGCCGCCCAGTGCCGCCAGCGCCTGCGACAGGCCGATGCCCGAACTGCCGATGAACAGCGCAGCGGCACACACCGCGGCGGCGAGCACCACCAGCAGCGCCAGCCCCCGTGTGGCCGCGCCCATGCCAACCATCGATGCCTGCATGGTGGCCAAGCCTCATCGAATTTGTTGGAAAACGCCACCCCGGCTACCTCGCGTGCATGGCTCACGGCGGTGGTGGTCGCCTTGTGGCAGACTTCCAACTCGCGAAAATGAACGACCTGATCGACGCGGAAGGTTTTCGAGCCAACGTGGGCATCCTGCTGATGCACCGCGATGAGGTCTTTGTTGGCCGCCGCACGGGCGGTCGCGGCTGGCAGTTCCCGCAGGGGGGAGTGCGGGCGGGCGAATCGCTGGAGCAGGCGCTCTACCGCGAGCTCGAAGAGGAGATCGGCGTCGACAAGAGCGACGTCACGCTCGTCGGGCAGACGGAGCGCTGGCTGCGCTACCGCCTGCCGCCGCGTTACGTGCGGCGCAACCAGCAGCCGGTTTGCGTCGGCCAGAAGCAGCGCTGGTTCCTGCTGCGGCTGAAGAAGGGTGACTTCACCTTCGACTTCCGCCGCACCAGCGAGCCGGAGTTCGATCAGTGGCGCTGGTCGCCGTACTGGGAGCCGGTGAAGGAAGTCATCTACTTCAAGCGCGCGGTCTATGCCCGGGCCCTGACCGAGCTGGCGGGGCTCGCTTTCCCGCGCGGGCGCTCGCCGCCGCTGCCGGAATGGTGGCAGCGGGTCACCGCGCACCAGCGCCGCCAGACATCCGCACCCGCGGACTGAGCCCCTTTGCGCTTCCTCACAGGCATCCTGGGCCGCCGCGCCGGCGCCCCGCTCGTCGTGCGCCAGACCGCGCCGCTGGTGCACAGGACCGTGCAGGTGGCCGCAGCCCTCATCGGACTGTTCGCGCTGTACGTGGTATACGAGCTGGGCCGTTACAACGCCGGCTACGACCGCCAGGCCGTCGCCCAGCAGCGCGCGGAGCTCGGGGTGCAGATCGAGCACCTGGAGAAGGCCGATCGCGAGCTGCGCACCCAGCTTGCCGAAGCCGATACCATCACCGCCGGGCGCGCACATGAGCAGGCGGAGGTTGCGCGCACCATCGGTGACCTGCAGGCGCAGGTGGCGCGGCAGTCCCAGGAGCTCGCCTTCTATCGCGGCGTGGTCGCGCAGAATGCGACGAGCATCGGGGTGAAGATCGAGCAGCTGCACGTCAGCGCCGGCGCGAAGCCCGGCAGCTACCTCGTGCACCTGTCGCTGGTGCGCGCCGGACGCCCGGACTCACCCGCCTCCGGCACGGTGCACCTGACTCTCGTCGGCAGCGGCGCCGACGGCGCAAAGTCGCTCGATCTCGCCGCCCTCACCGCCGGCCGTCAGCATGAGCTGCGTTACAACTTCCGTTATCTGCAGACCCTCGACCAGGAGCTCAGCGTGCCGCCGGCCCTGCGCCCGGAGCAGCTCGACGTCGAGGTGCAATCGAGCCGCCACGACATCGCGCCGATCTCGCAGACGTTCCTGTGGACGGTCGAGCCCTCTCCTTAGTATTCGCCCGCAACCCCACTTCGGGAGCCGCAACGCATGTTCACGCGTGATTCCAGGCAGAGCGCCATCGATACGCTGATCGGCAAGTCCGCACACCTCGAAGGGGATCTGCTCTTCGAGGGCGGCTTGCACGTCGACGGCCATATCGTGGGTGCGGTACGGGCACTCGGTCCGCAGGAGTCGACTGTGTCGGTGAGCGAGAGCGGCTCGATAGAGGGAGCGGTGCAGGTGCCGAACGTCATGCTGGAGGGCACCGTCAAAGGGGATATTCACGCCAGCGGCCGCGTGGAGCTCGGCCCGACCGCGCGCGTGGAGGGGAACGTGTATTACGGGGTCATTGAAATGACCCTGGGCGCCCAGATCATAGGCAGGCTGGTACGGCTATCGCCGCAGGCCTCTGCTGACGCTCCGGCCGCCAAGATGTGAAATGCGGCTTTGACCTGGGTCCCGGGCCCTTCTAGACTCCGTTGCAGGTATGGAGACCATGACCACAACCGAAGCGCTGCAGGAAGCCCCTGCGCTCAAGTTCACCGATGCCGCCGCCCGCAAGGTTTCCGACCTGATCCGCGGCGAGGGCAACCCCAAGCTCATGCTGCGCGTGTTCGTGCAGGGCGGGGGCTGCTCGGGGCTGCAGTATGGCTTCGAGTTCGATGAGCAGATGCAGGATGGCGATACCTGCGTCGAGAACCTCGGGGTGAAGCTGCTCGTCGACCCGATGAGCGTGCAGTACCTCAGCGGGGCCGAGATCGACTATCGCGAAGGTCTCGATGGCGCGCAGTTCGTGATTCGCAATCCGAATGCGGCCACGACCTGCGGCTGCGGCTCGTCCTTCGCAGCTGCCTGAAACCGCGGCGCCACGCTTGGCCACGGTCGCTACCGCCCGACCCACAGAAAGCCGCTCGCCCCCCCGTAGTGCCCCGCGTCCCGTACCCGACGTACTGGCCGCGGTCGACCTGGGCTCCAACAGCTTCCACATGGTGGTCGCGCGCTACTCGCACGGCCAGCTCGTCATCATCGATCGCCTGCGCGAGATGGTGCGCCTCGCCGCAGGCGTCGCCGAGAACGGCCGCATCGACAAGGACGTGGCGGCGCGTGCACTCGCCTGCCTGGAGCGCTTCGGCCAGCGCCTGCGCGACATGCACGCCGACAGCGTGCGCGTGGTGGGCACCAACGCGCTGCGTCTCGCGCACAAGAAGCAGGCGTTCCTCGAGCGTGCCCGCGAAGCGCTCGGCCACCCGATCGAAATCATCGGCGGCATGGAAGAGGCGCGCCTCATCTACCTGGGGGTCGCGCACACCATGCCGAACGAGCCGGGCAAGCGCCTGGTGGCCGACATCGGCGGCGGCAGCACCGAGCTCATCATCGGCGAGGGGTTGAACCCGCTCGAGCTCGAGAGCCTGCAGATGGGCTGCGTCTCCTACAGCGAGCGCTTCTTCCGCGACGGCAAGATCTCCGCTAAGCGCTTCGAGCGCGCCCGGCTGGCGGCGCGCATGGAGCTCGAGCCGGTGCAGGCGGCGTTCCGTCGCCGCGGCTGGGACACCACGGCCGGCAGCTCCGGCACCGTGCGCGCCATCGGCGAGGCCATCCGCGCCCTCGACCCGGCCGCGCTCACCATCACTACCGCCGGCATCAGCCGCGCCGTGGACTACTGCATCGAGGCCGGCCACACGCGCGAGCTCAAACTCGAGCCGATCACCGAGGACCGCCGCCCGGTGTTTCCCGGGGGACTGGCGATTCTCGCCGAGATCTTCAGCGTGCTGCAGCTTGGCGAAATGCGCAGCGCCGAAGGGGCGATGCGCGAGGGCCTGCTGTACGACATGCTGGGCCGCTTCCGCCGTGAGGACGCGCGCGAGCGCACCGTGCGCGGCATGCAGCAGCGCTATCACGTCGACGTGGAACAGGCCGAGCGCGTCGAGGCGACGGTGCGCAATTTCCTCGAACAGACGCGCGAGACGTGGAAGCTGGAGGAGCCGCTCGCGCACCTGGCGCTGAAATGGGCCGCGCGGCTGCACGAGATCGGTCTCGACGTCTCGCATAGCGGCTATCACCGCCACGGCGCCTATCTGCTCGAGAACGCCGACATGCCCGGCTTTCCGCGCGAGGAGCAGCGGCTGCTCGCACGCCTGGTCGGCGCGCATCGCCGCAAGCTCACCCTCGACGGGCTGGAAGAGCTGGTGCCGCCCTGGGACCACAGCGCCATCTACCTGATTGTGCTGTTGCGCCTGGCGGTGCTGCTGCACCGCGGCCGCAGCCCCACCGCGTTGCCGCAGATCGATCTGGCGGCGACGCCGCGCTCACTCGAGCTGCGCTTTCCGGCGCGCTGGCTCAAGGAGCATCCGCTCACCTTCGCCGACCTGCAGCTGGAAGTGGACTACCTGCGCATGAGCGGTGCCTTCCGGCTGCGGGTTTTCAGCCGGGGACGCTGAAGTAACTACACCGCGGCCGCGGGACCTGCAGCGTACTTGGCGAGCAGTTCCGCCTGCGCGTTGCAGGGGTTGGCCTTGCCGCGCGCGATGCGCGCGTAAGAGCCTTCCGGCAGCAGCTCCCAGGCCTGGCAGTTGTCCTGCAGGCACAACTCCAGGTCGCCCAGGATGCGCTCGGCGTGATCCGGCCGGCGGATCGGGAAAGCGACCTCGACGCGGCGAAAGAAATTGCGCTCCATCCAGTCGGCGCTCGAGCACAGCAGGTCCGGGCTGCCGCCGTTCTCGAAGTAGAACACCCGCGAGTGCTCGAGGAAGCGCCCGACGATCGAACGCACCGCGATGTTCTCCGATACCCCGGGGATCCCCGGACGCAGCGCGCACACCCCGCGCACGATGAGGTCGACCTTGACCCCGGCGCAGGACGCGCGATAGAGCGCCTCGATGGCCTGCGGGTCGACCAGCGCGTTCATCTTGGCGATGACCCGCGCCGGGCGGCCGGCGCGCGCATGCTCGGCCTCGCGCGCGAGCTTGCTGAGGACCATCTCGTGCATGCCGAAAGGCGACTGGACCAGGCGATTGAGCTGCGGGGTCTGTGTGAGGCTGGTGAGCTGCAGGAACAGCTCGTGCACATCCTGTCCGATCTCGTCGTCGCAGGTGAACACCCCGTAGTCGGTGTACTGGCGCGCGGTGCGCGGATGGTAGTTGCCGGTGCCGAGGTGGCAGTAGCGGCGGATGCCGCCCGCCTCGCGCCGCACCACCAGGGCCAGCTTCGCGTGCGTTTTGTAGCCCACCACCCCGTACATGACGTGTGCGCCGGCTTCCTGCAGGCGGTTCGACAGCTCGATGTTCGCTTCCTCGTCGAAGCGTGCGCGCAGCTCGACGATGACCGTCACGTCCTTGCCGGCGTTGGCCGCCGCCACCAGCGCATCGACCAGCGGGGACTCGTCGCCGGCGCGGTACAGAGTCATCTTGATCGCGAGCACCTGCGGGTCGGCCGCGGCCTGGCGCAGGAAGTCCATCACCGGAGCGAAGCTCTGATAGGGGTGGTGCAGCAGCACGTCTTTCTGACGGATGCAGGCGAACAGATCCGCGGTGCCGACCAGGCGCTTCGGCGTGCCGGGGGTGAAGATCGGGTACTTGAGATCCGGCCGCTGCACCAGGTCGTACACGGCCGAGAGACGGTTCAGGTTCACCGGCCCCGCCACGGGGTAGGTGTCGAGACCGTTCGAGGCGAACTGCGCCTGCAGGAACCTCACCATGTCCACCGGGCAGTCGTTCGAGGTCTCGAGCCGCACGGCGGCGCCGTAGCGCCGGTGAGCGAGCTCGCCCTCGAGCGCGCGTCGGAGGTCGTCGATTTCCTCGTCGTCGACGAACAGGTCGCTGTTGCGCGTGACGCGGAACTGGTAGCAACCCATCACGCGGATGCCGGTGAACAGCTTCGGCACGAAGGTCTGCACGATGGTCGAGAGCAGCACGCAGCCGCGGCTCGCGCCGGCACCCGGCAGCGGCACCACGCGCGGCAGCGAGCGCGGCGCCTGCACGATGGCGAGCTCGCTGTCGCGGTTGAAGGCGTCCTTGCCCGAAAGGCGCACGATGAAGTTCAGGCTCTTGTTCTGGATGCGCGGGAAGGGACGCGCGGGGTCGAGTCCGAGGGGAGAGAGCACCGGCTCGATCTCGCGCTCGAAGTACTGCTCGAGCCACTCGGTCGCCTGCGGGCTCCACTCCGAGCGCCCGAGGAGCGGCACCCCTTCCGCGGCGAGCGCCGGCAGCAGCAGCTCGTTCAGGCAGCGGTACTGAGCGGCGATCAGCTGCGTGGTGCGCTCGTGGATGGCGGCCAGCTGCTCGGGGATCGACATGCCGTCGGCGGCGACCTGTGCACCGCCGAGCTCCTGCAGCTGCTTGAGGCCGGCCACGCGGATCTCAAAGAACTCATCGAGGTTGCTGCAGGAGATGCACAGGAACCGCAGCCGCTCGAGCAGCGGCACCGACTCGTCGAAAGCCTGATCGAGCACGCGCTGGTTGAACTCGAGGAACGACAGCTCGCGATTGATGTAGTGCTGGGGGGCCTTGAGGTCAGGCGCATCCATCGGCTTGCGGCCTTCTGTCCAATCAGCTGGGAATCACCGGGGCGCCAAGAATACCAGCGCCGCGCGACGGTACCGTGAAGAAGGGTCAAAGGCGGGCAAAAGGCGGCGGACGGTCGCCGGCAGGGTCTTAGCGCGAGACCAGCATCTCGCTCATGGGGGGCTCGAGGCTCGCCAGCAGGGGCGCCGCGTGCGCCAGGAAGTCGGCCCGCCAGTGGGCATCGATGGGGGCAGCCTCCGGCAGGGTCACGGTCTGGGGGTTCTTGAACACCCCGTTGACGCGGTATTCGTAGTGCAGGTGCGGCCCGGTCGCCAGTCCGGTCATGCCGACGTAGGCGATGACCGTCCCCTGCGCCACGTGCGCGCCGACGCGCGTGCCGGCGGCAAAGCGCGACAGGTGACCGTACACGGTGACCACGCTGCTCGAGTGCTCGATCTCCACCAGATTCCCGTAGCCGCCCTTGACGCCGGCGAAGCGGATGCGCCCGTCGCCGGCGGCGTGCACCGGGGTGCCGATGGGAGCGGCATAGTCGACGCCCTGGTGCGCGCGAATGCGGTGGAGAATGGGGTGCATGCGCGCGGAGTTGAAGCGGCTGCTCACGCGGGTGAATTCCACCGGGGCACGCAGGAATTCCTTGTGCAGGCTGCGCCCATCGGGGGTGTAGTAGTGCGCCCCGCCCTGCGGATCGCTGTAGCGCACCGCGCGAAACTCGTGTCCCTGGTTCACGAACTCCGCCGCCTCGATCGGGCCGTCCTTCACGTAGTAGCCCTCGCGCCAGATCTCGTCGTAGGTCACGACGAAGGAGTCACCGGGGCGCACGTTGAGCACGAAATCGATGTCCCAGCCGAAGATATCGGCGAGCGCTATCGCCGTCGGATCATGTCCGCCCGCGGCTTCCACCGCCTCGAACAGCGAACTGTCGATCATGCCGCGCACTGTGCGGCGGCGCGTCACGAGTGCGTTCTGCAGCACGGCCGCCTTCAGGGTCTCCCCGTTGCGGGAGACCTTGAGGGTCTGGCTCTCGTTCAGTCGCCGCTCGAATCCGACCAGCGTGCCGTCGTGGTGCGTCAGCTGCAGCCGCTCGCCGGGGTGCAGGCTGTCCAGCCCGGCGCGGACGCCGGGCAGGCTGCGCAGTGCGGCGAGGTCGGCGAGATTGAGCTTCAGACGACGGAAGATCCGCTCCAGGGTGTCGTTGGGCGTGACGACGACATCGACGGTCGACACGTCGAGCTGCCCGCTCGCGGCGGAGGGCGCCGGGACCCGCTGCACCTGGGAAGAGGCGCCGGCCGGGGCTGGCGCGAGCAGCGAGTTTCCGCTGCGGATCGTACCGTCAGGGCCCGCGGCGGGCACTGCTGGCGGGGCATCGGCCGCGACCGGCGAGGCGCTGCCGGCGGCGGTGTTCGTATCCGCGCGCGGGATGCTCAGGCCGCCGTGCCAGAGCGTCCAGGCGACCACCGCGCAGGCGCCCGACTGCAGCCAGAAGACGGGCGATGGCACGCGCTGGCGCCAGGAAATGGCGCGGTGCGGGCCGGGGGTGGAGTGAGGTGCCATCGACTTTTCTTATGCGAATGAATTAAAAGGGCGAGCGAACCGTACGGGCTTTGGAAGCTTCGGTCAATGTATGTTAAGTGCCGCAAGCGCCCGGTGTTGTTAAGTTACTGCGTACGCGCGGTGCCGTCCGGGCGCGCATCACGGGGATGAGGATGGATTTCGAGGAGCAAATCGCAGAGCTCGAACGTGGTGCGCATGAAGTGCTCACCGCCGCGGATCTGCGCAAGAAGCTTGCCCGTTCCGTGCCGCTGCGCGTCAAGGCCGGCTTCGATCCGACCGCGCCGGATCTGCACCTCGGGCACACGGTGCTGCTCAACAAAATGCGCCAGTTCCAGCAGTTCGGCCACGAGGTGACCTTCCTCATCGGCGACTTTACCGGTCTCATCGGCGATCCGACCGGCCGCAACGCCACGCGCCCGCCGCTCACCCCCGAGGAGATCCAGGCGAACGCGCATACGTACAAGACGCAGGTGTTCAGAATCCTCGACCGCGAGCGCACGCGCGTCGACTTCAACTCGCGCTGGCTCTCGAAGCTCACCGCGGCGGAGATCGTCAAGCTGTCGGCCCACTACACCGTGGCGCGCATGCTCGAGCGCGACGACTTCTCCAAGCGCTACCGGGCGGGCCAGCCGATCTCGATACACGAGTTCCTATATCCGCTCGCCCAGGGCTACGACTCGGTCGCGATGCGCGCGGACGTGGAGCTGGGCGGTACCGACCAGAAGTTCAATCTGCTCGTCGGCCGCTCGCTGCAGGAGGCCTACGGCCAGGAGCCGCAGGTCGTGCTCACGACCCCGCTGCTCGAAGGCACCGACGGCGTCAACAAAATGTCGAAGTCCCTCGGCAACTACATTGGCATCACCGAAGACCCGGACAGCATGTTCGGCAAGCTGATGTCGATCTCGGACGAGCTGATGTGGCGCTACTTCGAGCTGCTGTCCTTTCGCCCGCTCGCCGAGCTCGCCGCGCTCAGGCGCGAGGCGCATGACGGCCGCAACCCGCGCGACATCAAGTTCGAGCTCGCGCGCGAGCTGGTCGCGCGCTTTCATGACGCGGTCGCTGCCGAGCGCGCGCAACGCAATTTCTCCGCGCGCGTGAGCCAGAAGGCGGTACCGGACGACCTGCCCCTCAAGGTGATCCACGTCGAGACGGCTGGCCTCAGGATCGCGAACCTGCTGAAGGAGGCGGGGCTTGTGGCGAGCACTTCGGAAGCGAACCGCAAGATCGAGGAGGGGGCGGTGCGCATCGATGGAAAGAAGGTCAGCGACCGCTCGCTCACCCTGAAATCCGGGGCCGAGCACGTGTTCCAGGTGGGCGCCAGGCGCTT